>Ga0272441_10000610_pt1 | contig 80837 bp, 67 predicted proteins | sample SSMProp6N_FD_193582 | JGI IMG/M metagenome (GOLD analysis project Ga0272441, IMG submission 193582) | Marine sediment archaeal communities from Little Sippewissett salt marsh, Falmouth, MA, United States - SSM-Prop-6N | ecosystem: Environmental > Aquatic > Marine > Wetlands > Sediment ...
TGCTTTGCTCGCAACGTTTGCTGCAACCGTAGAAGAGCTTAGGATCTTTATAATCGACGTGTAATGACTGCGTCGAATAAAGGGCCATCCGGAAAGAGCAATAGCCACAGACGAAGAATTTCTCGCCGTCGAGAATCGACCATTTTTTACCGATAGTTCTGACTTTAATCAAGCGGTCGCGGAAACGTTCGATTTTATTGTCGGATATTTCCTTAAACTGGCGAATCCGCTCTTCGCGCTGTTCTCGTAGTGTTTTCAGCTTACGTTTAGCCATTCTCTCTTTGTTACCATAGGTCGTGTTTTATCTATATTAAGTATTTGATCAGAAAATTTCAACTAATAATACGCGAATAACCGATTTTATCGCATAATTACGTTCACTCCGGTTTTTTTGCTTCAGGCACTTTCTTCTAAGTTCTTTCTCAATTAGAAACAACATTCGTGCTGGCAGGCGATTTCTACACCGGGATACGACGCTGACACAATCGCGTAAATCGATGACGTTAAAACCATATACTTCTTGACAGTGCATAATGCCTGTTTTATTTTATAAGGCTTTTGCAACCCTCGAAGCGGAGGAAAAACAAATGGCTAAAACGTTTCCCGGAGGTATTCATCCGCCGGAGAGCAAAGAGTATAGCGAAGGGCGTCCTATCGAAATCCTAGCCCCGCCCGAAATCGCGATAATACCCGTATCACAACACATCGGAGCGCCCTCGGAGCCGATAGTGAAAAAGGGCGACCGCGTCCTTATGGGCCAGAAAATAGCTGAGGCGAAAGGTTTTGTATCCGTGCCACAACATTCTTCCGTGGCCGGAACGGTTACTAAAATCGGCTTGCATCCACATCAAGTTACGGGAAAACCGGAGTTACATGTTTTTATCGAGAACGACGGTTCGGACGAGATTGCATCCGAGATAGAACCCGCCGGCGAAAAGTGGTTGGACACCGATCCAAAACGAATCGTGGAGATAGCGCGCGAGGCCGGTTTGGCGGGTATGGGTGGCGCAACATTCCCAACGCATGTCAAACTCTCCCCTCCCCCCGGTAAAAAAATCGATACGGTGCTTCTGAATGGCGCGGAATGCGAGCCGTATCTTACTGCCGACCACAGACTTATGCTCGAATTTCCCGACGACATTCTCAATGGGTTGAAACTTATCGGCAAAGTGCTCGACGCGGAACATCTGGGCGTTTGTATCGAAATGAACAAACCGGACGCTATAGACACGATGTCCAAAAAAGCGGAAGGAAGTGATATTGAAATCCACCCGCTGGTAGTTAAATACCCTCAGGGCGCGGAAAAACAGATGATATTCGCGGTTAATGGTCGCGAGGTTCCAAGTGGCGGATTGCCTTTCGACTGCGGTTCTTTCGTCCAGAATGTGGGAACCGCAAAGGCTCTCTACGACGCCGTATCAAGGGGAATTCCACTATATGAACGCGTGGTTACGGTCTCCGGCCCGATTGTTAAGATCCCCTCTAATTTCATGGTGCGAATCGGAACGCCGTTTTCCAATCTGATAGATGCTGCTGGCGGGGCGACAGGCGAAATTGGCAAGCTAATTTCCGGCGGTCCGATGATGGGCCTCGCGCAATCCACCGACGAAGTCGTCGTTATAAAAGGCACAAGCGGCATCCTCCTTTTCGACCCGGACGACGCACATTCGCGCCCCGAACTGCCTTGCATAAATTGCGCGAAATGTGTCGATATTTGCCCCTCATATCTAATGCCTACTCGAATAGCTATGTGTGGCGAATACAATAATGCCGAGATGGCGCAACATCTCGGCGCTCTGGATTGTATCGAATGCGGTAGCTGCGCCTTTATCTGCCCGAGTGACAGGAGTTTATTACATTATATCAGAGTCGCTAAAAAAGCCGTGCAAGCCAAAATCGCAGCAGAAAAAGCGAAGGCGTAAATAAAATGAAACTATCGCTGATTATCGAAGCCCGTAATATCGTGACACCCCTTCAGGCAACTTCTATCGAGGGTATAATCAATGAGTTGCTACCCGTCGCGACGATCAGCAAACCGGAAGTTTGCGATGCATACTGTAAAGAGCTTCTCGCACGGGAAAAGCAGGGTGGAACGCTTCTCGGGAGAGGCGTTTATTTCCCACATGCACGTTCACAGGAGGGCGCGGAATTATGCATAGCCCTCGGCCTAAGCCCAGCCGGAATCAATCTAAACACTCCTGATGACGAACCGGTGCATTTCGTTCTTTTAATTGTTGCGCCGATAGAAAAGAATACGGCAATGCTGAAAGCACGTGCGGCGTTTATCAAACTCCTGCTAATGGAAGACTTCGCGAAGAGGATCTTAGAAGCTCCTACGCCTGAAGAAGTGCATCGGATAATCGAGAGAAGCAGAATTTCCGTTGGCGATACCCTAACCGTAAACGATATCGTCAATCGCGATGTGATTACGGTAAACTCGAGTATGACATTACGCGCTTTGCTCGATCTTATGTTCACCCAGTCGGTCGAAAATCTACCTGTTGTCGATGACGGCAAACTCGTTGGGATGGTTACGGGGCAGGAGGTTCTTCGGCTTGCTATCCCAAAATTCACCGACGAGTTGTCATCCCTACGCTTTATCGAAAGTCGTGCACCATTCGATACAATCCTCCTGCATCGGGACGATACGACAGTTGCTGATATTATGGAAACGGAAATACTCAAATCCCATACCGACGTTAGTTTGCTACAGATTGCACATATGATGGCATCCGCACATAAACCTTATGTTTGCATAGTAGATTCAGCTGATAACGAAACTTTTGTAGGTTTGGTTAGCAGACGTGGTTTATTAACTAAAGTTCTTGTTGCATAATAGGTTATATAATTCTATTAATGAATTAGTTTATATGAATGTTCTTTTACAAAATAATATTATCGTATTAGGCATGTTGGTTCTAGTGGCTTCTGTTTTTTCTCAGGGCGATTTGATCGGACAAACGGTTCCGGTATATCCTTTCGTGCGCGTTAGTGAAGGTCTCGCTCTTCCCTTTGTAGAGGGCGTTCAACAGCAATTATCACCCTATTGGGATATTGGAGCCGGGCTTTCTTATGAAAACCTAACGGTTGGAGCGTCAATTCGCAGCCATTTTTTAGCTTCTGAGGCCGATACATTACTCGATGCGGGTATCGAGTTGGCTACAGAGGGTCATACTGCTATTTTCGTGGCCCACGTTGAAGGCAAAGCGGACATCGCGCATCTGCGATTCGCCGCCAGTATCGATTTGGGGCTAATCTGGTTTCACGAATTCGACCATATCCGAGGAAGTCGGACTCACTCAAAATTGCCCGTGGTAGGTCTCGGCCTCGATTTTCGGATTCCCGTATCCGGTAAAACGGCTTTGGATTTAGGTGTCGGTTATATGGCCGCATTCGAGGGTTTCGAGGTAAACGCGAAAGCATATAACTCGGTTCACGCGTGTATCGGGTTGGCTTACGATGGCGGTTGGTTGTATTGAGATACTCGCCGCTAATACTACTTGCGTTTTGCGCGCTCGCCCTTGCCCAGAGCACGGAAAGGCCACCTCGCCCCGGAGAACCGATTCAACCGCAGGGCCGAAATGAGCGACCCGCTGTGGATCGCCCGCGGAAGCGCAAACCTAAGCAGTTTAATTTTTCTGCGGGTTTAGCTGGCGGGGCAATCGTATATCCAAGCGGCACGTGGATAACTCCTTCAATCGGAGCAACTTACGGCGATTTAGGTTTTGGCGCGGAGTTGAGTTATGCGGATTACAAACGCAACTTTACCGGATGCGCATCGAGCTATATGAGCCCCGGGGACGAAGATGTCAGTGAGCGGGGCAGTTTCATTCGACCCGCAGCTTATGCGGAGTATCGCCTCGATTACGGCCCTGTGGTAATAATCCCGAAAGCGACCCTGGGCTACTCCGGCATGGTCGTTAAGCGCTGGAGCGCGGAGGAACCCGATACGAAAAAGTTCGAGCGGGACCGGCTAACGAATACATGGGAGCTTTCCGTTGGTATGCCGGTAGGACCAGTGATAATCGGCGCTACGGCGCAGTGGTGGGTTATTAACCCTTGGTTTTATTTTTATCCGGAGGATTTTGGATTAGTAAATGTAGGTATATGGTTAAAGCTATAAATAATAACATATTATTATACAAATAGTTACACAATGGAATTAAAGTAATGAGTGAAATAAATTAGAACGGAGGAGACTTGGCGGAAAATAAGTATATAGTCTCGTCTTCACCACATCTGAAAGCAAAATATACGACGCCAACGATAATGTGGAACGTCGTATTTGCGCTGTTACCCGCCTGGATTTTCGGGATAATCTACTTCGGCCCGAGAGCGCTATGGCTCACAATCATCGCTATTGTAACCGCCGCTTTGACCGAGGCCGTTATCCAGAGAATTCGCAAGGTTCCAGTTACAATCACCGACGGTTCCGCGGTAATTACCGGAATGCTCCTGGCTTTTAACGTCCCTCCGGGCGTGCCGTGGTGGTTGGTCGTTGTGGGAAGTGTTATTGGAATCGCCATTGGCAAGCAGGTTTTCGGCGGATTGGGTTACAATCCGCTTAATCCCGCTTTGGTCGGGCGAGCTTTCGTTATGGCAAGCTGGCCTGTCGCGATGACTACTAAGTGGATTGGGCCTAAAGGCGGTAGTCTTTCCGGCGCGGTCGGACTTGACGCCGTCACCGGCGCGACTCCGCTTACCGTCCTAAAACTTTCGCGCACGACTATTCTCAATCCGGAATCTGCACAGGATGCCATCGAGCAAGCCAAACAATCGATTCAGCTCGTTTACGACGCCTGGCCAAACCTTATGTTCGGTAAAGTTGGCGGTTGTATCGGTGAAGTGTCGGCGATAGCTTTGCTAATCGGCGGGCTTTATCTTATTATACGAGGTTTCTCGGATTGGCGAACACCGCTCTCATATATCGGCGGTGTCGCGCTACTGGGATGGCTTTTCGGTGGCGTTAGCGGTATCGCGACGGGTCATGTCCTTTTCCAGATATTCTCTGGCGGATTGTTCCTCGGCGCGTTTTTCATGGCAACGGATATGGTCACGACGCCGATTACAAAAAAGGGCCGGTGGATTTTCGGAATTGGATGCGCCGTTCTAACAGTGTTTATTCGGCGTTGGGGCGGTTATCCAGAAGGCGTGAGTTACTCGATTTTACTCATGAATATCTTTACTCCTATTATCGACAGGCATACGCGCCCACGCGTTTTCGGAACGGGTAAATCGAAAGGGGGGAAATAATCATGAAAAGCATTCTTCGCCCCGGCCTCGTGCTTATGGCCTATGGTTTAATCGCCGGACTGGCTCTCGGTTTCATATACTCGAAAGCCGCGCCGAAAATAGCCGCTCAGGAAGAAGCCGCGAGACTTGCAGCTATTACGGAAGTCCTCCCGGAAGCGACAATTTTCGATCCGGATACGGCCGGAGAATTCGAATATTTAACGGGCTACGCCGACTCTACCGCTACGCAACCCGTCGGCTACGTAGTTACGGCTTATGGCGCGGGTTTTTCATCGACGATTCGCACCGTTGTCGGACTTAACGCAGATTTTACGATTTCCGCAATAGAAATCGTTTATCAAGCGGAGACTCCCGGACTCGGCGATAACGCTGTCAAATCCCCAGGGGACGGAGTCGAACCGCCATTCGAAGTGCAGTTCGATACGCGCAGCCCCGACGATATTAAGGTCGATAAAGACGGTGGGCCTATTGTCTCTCTAACCGGCGCGACGATTACAAGCCGGGCTATCGCAAATTCGGTCGCGAAAACCGCGAATGAATTGAAACTCGCGATCGGCGGTTCGACCGGATTCTTATTGCGTGGCGGCCCGAAATGCGACCCGAAAAATCCGAACGATCCGAATTGCGATCCCGATTCGTTAAAACCGGATAGCGCTACGGCCGATACTCAAGCGTCCGACAAAGAGGCATCGGGAGGTGAATTATGAAGAAAACATTCAAAGATATTACAAAAGGTTTCCTTATCGAAAATCCGGTTCTCGTGCTCGCGCTTGGTCTCTGCCCTACTCTCGCCGTAACATCTAGCGCGGTTAACGGCCTCGGGATGGGCGTAGCGGCGACGTTCGTTCTCGTAATGAGTAACCTGATAATCTCACTTATAAAACCCCTCGTTCCCGCCAAAATCCGAATCCCGATTTTTATTACGGTAATCGCGACTTTCGTGACCATCGTTAAACTGGTAATGGCGGCCTATGTGCCCGCGCTATCACAAGCGCTGGGAATATTCATCCCGCTTATCGTCGTTAATTGCATAATTCTCGGGCGTGCCGAGGCATTCGCAAGTAAGCACGGAGTTCTGCGTTCGCTCGCAGACGGTATCGGTATGGGCCTCGGATTCACAGTAACGCTCATCTTGCTGGGCATGTTCCGCGAACTTTTAGGCAATGGCACGATTTTCGGCACGACTATCATGGGCGCGAGCTACAAACCCGCGCTGCTTATGATCCTGCCGCCCGGTGCGTTCTTATCTCTCGGCATGATGGTCGCGGGTTCTCGCTGGCTTCTCGAAAAAACCGCGCGAAAGGGGGCTAAATCGTGACAAACCTTCTTGTAATAGCAATTGGCGCAATTCTAATCAATAACTTCGTCCTCTCTCGCTTTCTCGGTTTATGTCCTTTCGTAGGCGTTAGTAAAAAGACCGAAACGGCGATTGGCATGGGCATGGCGGTCATTTTTGTCATGACTCTCGCATCGGCGGTGACATGGGTTATCTGGACATATTTCCTTTCCCCCGGCGAGGCGAACCTGTTCTGGATAATCGCGCACGCACTCGGGAGCGAAACTCCCGCTGCAGATTTCGACCTGCGCTACCTCGAGACTATCGCATTCATTCTGGTAATCGCCTCGCTGGTGCAGTTCGTGGAGTTGGTCCTGAAAAAAGCCGCGCCCGCGCTTTACGAGGCACTTGGAATCTTCCTTCCGTTAATCACGACTAACTGCGCGATTCTCGGTGTCGCGGAATTAAACACGATGACCGAGGGCTACAATTTCATCGAGTCGCTCGTGCACGGGATTGCGGCCGGTGTAGGATTCACTCTTGCGCTGATAATGATGTCCGGGATTCGCGAAAAGCTGGAATTCGCGCCGGTGCCGCGTTTGCTGAAGGGCCTACCGATAGCGTTCATAATATCGGGCCTGATGAGCATGGCGTTCCTCGGTTTCAGCGGGCTGAAATTCTAATATGAAATTTAGCCAATTGATCAGGCTGTTAGAAAGGAGTGGATTCCGTCTTATTAAGGAAAAGGGATCGGTGCGATATTATAAAAAAGACGGAATTAGCAAATTAATACGCGTTGACTATCACGGTTCAAAAGAAATTCCAATAGGAACATTACACGCAATTCTGAAAGCGGCGGAAATAAAAGGAAGGTTTTAATATGCTCGGATTGAAATATTCGCTCGTTATCGAAGCAACCGAAGATCCGTACTTCTTTACTTTCTATTCGCCCGACCTCGAAGGTTTTACCGGGGTCGGTCACTCGGTCGAAGACTGTATATACCAAGCGCGTTGGGGAATGGTAGAACACATAGAAATGCTCGAAGATAACCGGATGCCCGTTCCGACCGTCAATCCACATCCTACTGTGCTTATAGAAGAAGCTAAGGCTATGCTGGCCTGATGAGCATGGCGTTCCTCGGTTTCAGCGGGTTGAAGTTCTGACGGACTGCACGAAACCGCTTACTTCGAATACACTGCCCTCTTGACAACCAGGGGGGCATTTTTTATTCGTAAAACTAAGAATGCTTTCTTTGCCGCAAAATCATCTCGCTTTACGTTTGACAACCGCCTGTTGCCACAGTATAATATTAGCGAATTCACGAACAGGGACATAAAACAATGACAGCACAAACCAAAAAAACCGCAACCAATCCGACGAATCCCGCCCCTCGGGCGTCTATCTCGTCCGGGCGCGGGTTGGCGACCAATCGGCAACAAAGAGGATTGTCTATCTGAAATGAGAATGTTATTTAAACAAAGGTCGAGCGTCCCGCTCGACACACGGCGAGACGCCGTGTCTATTAATAATTGCGAATTCGTTTGGCAACCCGCCCCCTCCCTCGGTTCCGGCGTGTATCTCGTCCGAGCAACCATCGGGGCGAATATTGTTTCAAAGAGAATCTTTTATTTAAAATGAGGATGCTATTTAACATAAAGCGAGTCGCCGAAGGCGTCGAGCAAGTCGGCTGCGGCCCTGCCGCTCGTGTATTTGAAATGACGCCGAATCCGCCGAAGGCGGTTGAGGCCGAATATCTCCGGCATTGCCGGATTAAATAAAGGAGAATTATGGGACGAGGATTAGGGATTAGAAAGCGCAAGAGGCCGGTGTCCAAACAAACCCTCGGGACTGCGCAGGCTATCGCGAAGGCAATTCGGGATTGCGGATTGAGACTATCGAGGTTGAACGAGATTACCGGTATCGACCCCAGTTCGATTTCACAAATTCGCAACGGCAACCATTACGGCGCGCGGCTGGAAACAATCGTGGATTTGCTGTATGCGGCCGGTTATGAGATAAAACTGGAGCCGATAGACCCATACGAGGACAAGTTTTATTCCGAACGGTTACGTCCGAACCCGCCGTTGCCCGCGCGCGATAAGGTGGAGGAGTGATTTCGCGCGAGATCAATAACACACGGCGGGACGCCGTGTCTATTAAGGGACGGTATTTGTTGCTCCCTAAATTTAATAGGTCGAGCGTCTCGCTCGATGCGAACGACACACGGCGACCCAGACGGGTGCAAGCAGACGCCGAAGCTATTAGAGGTCGGGATTCGTTGCTCCCTAAATTTAATAGGTCGAGCGTCTCACTCGATGCGAACGACACACGGCGGGACGCCGTGCCTATTAGTAGTATGGTTTTCGGTTTACTATTTAATAGATCGAGCGTCCCGCTCGATATTCATAAGATTCTTCGGCGAGACGCCGAATCTATTAATTTGGAGGCCAGACGCCGAAGCTATTAATTTGGAGGCCGGACGCCGCGTCTATTAATTTGGAGAGATCTTGAATATAGAGATTAAATGCTATTTTATAACCTTCGCGACGTTCCTCCGTCGTAAAATACTCCTCGATAAAATTGCAGAAATCGTTACAAATGCAATCCTATTCGGGCGGGAACAAGAATGGTATCGTCTTTATGCTTTCGCCGTGATGCCCGATCATGTTCATATCGCAATCGGATTAAACGGTAAAAAAGACTTGTCGGAGATTCTCCATAGCCTTAAAAGTTGGACTTCGCATGAGATTAATAAAAAAACAAAGCGAAATGGGGAAATCTGGCAAAAGGGTAATTATATTGAGGAATTAAACGACGCTAAATTCGTCGAAGAAAAATGCCTATATATAGAGAAAAATCCTGTAAAAGCCGGATTAATTGAATCAGCGGAGGATTTTCGATTTTGTAGTGCATTTTATCGCGAAAGGATGGATTATGAGGATTGGCGATAGCCTATATATTCTTCGGCGAGACGCCGAAGCTATTAAACTTAATAGATCGAGCGTCCCGCTCGATATTCATAGGATTCTTCGGCGAGACGCCGAAGCTATTAAACTTAATAGATCGAGCGTCCCGCTCGATATTCGGCGAGACGCCGAATATATTATTAAAAGAGGAAATGGAGGAGTAATTTTGCCGATTGGGATTAGTTTTTTCACGAAAAAGGGTTATATTTCTTCAAAAATAGGGCGTGTTTTTCAAAATTCAGTTCGTGAACGCCTTTTTTTAGAAGGTCATAACCAATTATCAGCAGGTCATAGACATATAACAGAAGGTCAAGACCATATTATAGCAGGTCAATGCCGAAATACAGTAGGTCATCGCCAAAATACAGTAGGTCGATGGCATAATACAGTAGGTCATAACCGACACTTTTCGAGGAGAAATCGTGAATAGGCATAGATTTATTATAGCGCAGAGCCTTATTATCGTTGCGTTTGTCATGAATGTCGAGGCGAACAGCGTCCCAGTCGTCACGGAGGTGCGTAAAACCCTCACCGACTCGACGATTGTCATCGAATACAAGGTTTTCGACGCCGACGACGACTCGTTGGGCTATCGGCTGGCGTTCGGGGACGAGGAAATCGACCTGAACGATGAAAAAGTCGCCCTGTCGGACAATCGCATCGAAATTCCGCTCGATATTGTGTCGAATAAAAATCTGCCGCCGCACCTGCTTGCCTTCGACGGCGAGGGTTACGGCGGGGAATATGTCGAGGTTGCTCCCGCAAAGAGGGCGCGCGCGCTGGTCGGGCGGTTCGAGATCACGAATCTGGAGTTCGCGGCCTTTGTCGAGGCGGGCGGCTACGAGACCGAGCGGTTCTGGATTGTCGATGACGGCAGTATCAGCGTGCCGAAAATGGGATGGCGCTATCAGGGCAAGTTCGGATGGCTTTGTCCGGCGGGCTGGAAGCATTTCGACGACCCGCCGTGGGCGAGCGACACGGTTTCGACCGGGGCGTTTTATCCGGTGGTCGGCGTGTCGTGGTGGGAATGCTGGGCATATTGCAAGTGGGCCGGTCTGGAGCTTCCGACTATCGAGCAATGGGAGGCCGCGGCGGACAAAACAACCGGCGGTTCGGACATTCTGGTCGTGAAGGGCAATTTCGCGGGTGACCGCGACGGTTTTCCCGCGCTCGCGCCGGTGGGAAGTTACCCCTCGCCGAATTTCGCCGACCTCGCGGGCAATGTCTGGGAGTGGCTCGCGAATGTCCGCGACGTTATCGAGTATGCCGAGTTCACCTGCGCGGCGCGCGCGCTTGTGGGCGGAAGCTGGCAGTCGCCGCCGGACGCGTTCCCGGACTATCGCCGCTCTGAATGTCCTTTACTGCGCGACCCGGATGTCGGTTTCCGCGTGGTGGCAAAGGTGGAGGGAGATTAGGATGATGATTTACCACTCTAATAGTCGCGGCGTCTCGCCGCGAATCGACCGAGACGGTCGATCTATTAAGGGAATTCGCGTTAGTCTGCTCGAAATGGAGAATATATCATGCTGAATCGACTCATATTCCTATTTGCGCTTCCCCTCGCGCTTTTCGGCCTGCATTTCGCGGCGGAGGATGTTGAGATTATTCTGCTGGGGGACGGCTACCTGCGCGTGGAGGCCGATTACACCTACATCCTGCAGGGGGACTGCGCGAAAGCGATTCCGGTGCTGTATCCGGTGCCGGTTGACAGCGCGATGGGCGTCCCGGACTCGATTGCGGTGGTGTTTGAGGGCGACACGATTGTCCCGCCGCCGTTTATAGCCGATTCAGCGCGCGCCTGGGCGACCACCATGTTCGCGTTACCGGAGTCCGACGACTGCGAGGCGACCTGGCATATCGGCTACCGGCAACCGCTGGCCTCGCACCACGCGCGATATATCGTGACGACACTGCAACTATGGAACCGCGCCATCGACGTCGCGGATTTTTCGATACGTTACCCGGCGGATTTCGAGGGCATCTACATATCCTACGCCCCCGACACCCGCGAAACCCTGGACGGCGAAGTCCTCGCGCGTTTCCATTTCGAAAACTGGATGCCGACGCGGGATTTTGTGATTGAATGGAGGGGGAGATGAAGAGAATAACGGAAATCGCATTAATCATATTCGTTATGACAACAACTTGCGTTGTTGCGGATGATTCTTTGAACGTTCATTGTATTGCCGCATACGACCATTTCGGTTCGTATTGGGTTAAGCCACTTTCAATAACTGGCAATTCGGAATATCCCGATACAATGTATATGTGCGGGACTAGAAGTCTCCAAGTCCTCGACGTGAGAAATCCGCTTGACATTTTATCATTAGGTGAGCTTTCGGCAAGTGAATTAGGCGTTGGTTGCGATGTTATTTACGGGAATGGTGTCCTTTTTTACAAATCGAGTGAAGTGCTATATACATTGGATGTCTCAAGCTCATTAATTGTGAAAATGGATTCTATAAATATATGGGGGGTGCAATTAGAATTAAGTAATAACCACATCTTTATTCCCGGCGTAAGTTCTGGATACTCTATAATCGACGTATCTAATCCCGATTCTCTTTTTCTAGTTTATAGGGACACAAGTCGCGAGGTTACGTCGCTTGCGGTAGAGGATACAATCCTTTATCTTGTTGTTCCTACTGACCTTAGGTCGGGCAAGGTAATCCGTTTTGATATCTCAGATATTACCGCACCTTCATTAATAGATTCCATTATATTGGCATCGCCAACCGATTGGGTAATTCCATATGAAATCGTTCTGGATGAACATTATGCTTATGTGATAACCGTAGGGGCATATAACTACCTATATGTTTTGCAATTAGAACCTGTGCTTGATAGTATCAGCGATTATTTAATTTGTAATCAACAATTTTCCATAAAGTCTATGATACACGATGGACTACTTTTCGTTTTCAGGGAAGGGAATTCTTTTGATAGCGGCGTTGAGATTATTGATATATTAAATCCTTTCTATCCTACGCATCGAGGCTATTATCGAAAATATACAACATTTATAGCTTTGAGAAACGGCGTTTTAAAAGACTCTTTGCTTTACTTTGCAGATTATGACAATTTAAAGGTATTAGATGTTTCTGACGCTCTTTTGTTACCGATATCGGAGATCCCGTCACCTGAGAACTTCGCACTCTCCGCCTCCCCCAACCCCTTCAATTCCTCTGTGCGGATTGCGGTGGAGGGCGAATGCGATTCGCCCATGCAAATCGAGATTTACGACGTGGCTGGGAGGTTGATTGCGGAAATAACCCCCCCAGCCCCCCTTGACAGGGGGGAGTACGGGAAGTCCCCCTTGTCAAAGGGGGATTTAGGGGGATTATTCGTTTGGCAACCCTCCCCCTCACTGCCCTCCGGGGTGTATCTCGTTCGGGCGCGCTTCGACAGGCTCAGCGACCGGGGGGAAGAATCGATTACAAAGAGAATAGTATATTTAAAATAAGGAGACACCCATGCCTAAAAAACCGTTTTTCAGCAAGCACTATCCGCCGGGGTTAATGACCATTTTCGCCTTGATTTTCGCGGTTGCAGTATTTTTCATAGTAGGCGATTTTATTAAAGGTTGGTATCTATTAATTATCTTTCTCTCCGTTTGGATTGTTTTCTCGGTCGTCGGGGAGATATGGCAGTTTAAAAAGCGCAAGCCGTTCAAGCTTTCGGGCGAAATCGTGCCGAACCACCCGCTCGCGAAATGGGCTTTCGGATTTGCCGCGCTCAGCTTCGTAATGCTGATTGTCTTCTTCATCTTGACATTCAATATATGCGTGCCGTGTGGGCATCTTCCCGAAAATATTTGTTCATGGAACGGTTGGACGTGGTGGATATTCAACGCTTTCTCGTGGAATATCGGCATGTTCTCCTTCATCGCGATGGCGCTAACCGTGGTCGCGTTTTTCAGAGCGCACAGGGATAAAAACCCCTGCACGTGGCTTTGCGGGTATGCGTTTGGTATCGCTCTGATAGTGTTTTTCTTTTTCATTACGGAAATAGATATCGGCCTGAGTCGCATGAACGAAAACCTCCTGCACCCGCCGGAGTTCGAGTCGTGCGAAATAAGGCATTAAAATAAACGAAGGGAGACGAGATGGGACAAGAAGATTATGAAGCATGGAGAGCACGCAGAGAAGAAAAAAAGCGCAAGGCAAGGGAAGCCAGAGCGAAAATGCGCGAATATTGGAAGCCCGAAGCAAGGCGCGTCCACAAGGAGCTAATCGACATGATTAAGGACGGCACTGCGGGAGTCAATCAGGCGACAATCGCGCGAGTAACCGGCATGGCTCAATCTTCGATTAGCAATTTCATGAATCGGAGAACTAAATCGCTTCGCTTTTCGACCTTTGTCGCGGTTGCGGGCGCTTGCGGCTACAAGGTAGTTCTGGAACCTATCGACCCGGACCAGGATTTCCTTTATAAAAAACGTCGGGTGAAACTCCCGCCGCGAGAAAAAGACCTCAAAAAGGCCGGAAATAGTTCGTAAAAGCTAATTATGCTTTTGTAAAAACGATATGTTGTTTTGACAAAGCATAATGTTCGTTGGGAAAAACGACATATATGTTTTGGGAAACGATATATGTGTTTTGAAAACCTAAATGTGTGTTATCAAAAACGATATGTTATTTCTTAAAAACGATAGTATTTCCTTGCAAAAAATACCCGCAGTCTTAGAAAATCGCAGTGATTGAAGAAAAAAGTGGCTTTGGTGTGGAATATCGCGGGGAAATCGATTATTATTGTCGTTGTAGGTGTCGAAAAATGAGGAGCGATTATGGATAATGTCGAGGAAATGGAACGGCGTCTCGCCACGACGCCCGGCAAGGAGCTTTACGCAATCGTATTCGAGCTTTCGTCCCATTACAGGACGCACCCCGCGGATAAGGCAATCGAATACTGCGAACAAGCTATCGCCGCGGCGGTCGAGAAGAACGACGGAATCGCCGAAACGGAGGCGTTGAACGCGTCAGGATTGATATACTACTATTCGGGCGATGTCGATACGGCCGTAGAGCGTCTCACGGAATCGCTCGGCAAAAGCGAGACTATCGAGTATCGGACCGGAATCGCGGATTCGTGCTTTTTTCTCGGGCATATATTCAATGCTCGCGGCGATTACGGCAACGCTCTCGAGTATTACAAGAGATCGCTCGCGGTCTGCGAAGAAATCGGCGAGAAGCCCTCGCTCGCGCGCGCGGCGAACAATATCGGCATTATCTATAAAAAGCTGTCGCAATATGACATGGCGCTGGAGTTCTATTTCAAGGCGCTGGATATCAGGCAGGAATTCGACGACGGCGAGGCGACCGCGAACACGCTGTCGAATATCGCGGTGATTTACGATTATATGCGCGAGTTCGACAAGGCGCTGGAGTATCATCAGAGGTCGTTGGCGGTGCGCGAGGAAATCGGCGACGACTACAGGACGAGTGCGTCGCTACTTAACATCGGCGCGCATTATTCGACGGTCGAGGATATCGAAAAGGCGCTCGAGTATTACGAGAAAGCGCTCGCAATCAAGGAGAAAATCGACGACAGGACGGGAATCGCCTACATTCTGAACAATATCGGGCTGGCGCACAAGGACAGGGGCGACTACGACGAAGCGCTGAAGAACCTTCTCGGCTCGCTCGAAATCAAGGAGAAGCTCGGCGACAAGCGCGGAATCGCGGCGTCCTCGATTAATATCGGCGAGGTTTATATGAAAATCGGGAATTACGATAAGGCGGAGAGTTTTCTTCAGCAAAGCCTCGACTACGCGAAGGAAATCGGTTCGCGCGCGCTTGCCAGAGACGCCAACCATGCCTTTTGCGACCTGAACACCCTGACAGGCGATTTCGAGAAAGCGCTGGAGTTTTTCAAAAGCTACTCGGACATCAAGGACGAGATTTTCGACGAGGAAACGGGCAACAAAATCGCCGAGATGCAGACGGTCTATGAGACCGCGCAGAAGGAGAAGGAGGCGGAGATTTACCGCCTGAAGAACGTCGAGCTTGCGGAGGCGATTGCGCAACTCGAGGAGACCGAACGTGTGCTCGAAGAATACCGCGACCGGCTGGAGGAGAAGGTCGAGCAGAGGGCGCGCGAGCTTCAGGAGGCGAATGTCTCGCTCGAAAAAGAGGTGAATATCCGGGTCAGTGCCGAGAACGCTTTGAAGGAAAGCTACGAGCGCTTGCAGGAGACGATGGACGGCATCGTGCTGACGATGGTGAAGCTTGTCGAGACGCGCGACCCTTACACGGCGGGGCACCAGCAGAGGGTGTCGAAGCTGGCGACCGCAATCGCGCGGGAACTCGGATTGTCGGACGACCGGATTGCGTGCGTGGAGACCTCGGCGATACTGCACGACATCGGCAAGATATACGTGCCCTCCGAGATTCTGACCAAGCCGGGCAAGCTGACCGACCTGGAGTTCATGCTGATAAAGAACCACGCCCTGACGGGTTTCGAGATACTCAAGTCGATTCGCTTTCCGTGGCCGGTCGCGCAGATTGTGCTTCAACATCACGAGCGGCTCGACGGTAGCGGCTACCCGAACGGGCTGAAGGGCGGGGATATTTGCATCGAAGCGCTGATAATCGCGGTCGCGGACGTCGTGGAGGCGATGGCGTCGCACAGGCCTTACAGGCCGTCTTTGGGACTCGATGTCGCGCTGGGGGAGATAAACGGCGGAATCGGCAACCGTTACGACGGCGAGGTCGCCAAAGCATGCATGAGCGTTTTCGCCGGGGATTTTGCATTTTAGGCGAACGCCGGGATTGTTATTTAAGAAGTTTATTATAACGCCGGTTTTTTTATTTGCAATTAGACGGCGATAAGTTTAGATTTGAGGGTAGAAAGGGGATATATGGGAACCAGAGGTATTCTATTTGTAACAATCGTTGTGCTGATTATTTCCTGCGAAGCCGTGGTCGCCGGGGCGATGGATATTTATGTGGATTGCGATCTCAAAGAGAAGATTGATATTGTCTTCGTTATCGATACCACAAGTAGCATGGTCCATTTCCATTTGGGAGACACCATTCCTCCTGTCTTTCTCGACATCGTTTCGGCACTCGAAAGGTGGGATTTCCGTTGGGGATTAGTTACTTATGGCGATTCCGTTTTGGGATCTCATGATTTCGATCTCACAAATCCCGGAATAGACCTCACTGGAGATTTCGGACTATTTCACGACGAATTATTGGATGTAGGTTATGATGCAGGTGCGGATGGCCCAGAGGAAGCTCTGGATGCGCTATTAATCGCGGCTTCATATATGAATTGGCGTCAAGGTGCATTGCATGTTGTATTATTATTTACCGATGCCGTTTTCTGCGAAGTAAGCGATTCCTGTTATGATTGTAACAGTAATTTAACTAAAGAGGAATGCCTCGATACTCTTATGAATCACGAAATTATTCTATATCCAATTACCCCAAATCCGCTTCGCCTTCATCATTCCTGTGTTCCGCCACCGCCATATCATATTGATTTCTTTCTCCATGCCGCAGATACTACAGGCGGATCTCATTGGGATATAGACAGCATGTGGACGGATAGTCTTAGAAATTGGGCGGATTCACTCGGCGAAACTATTATCGGAGAAGTGGCAGTTAGAAACAACCTACTCGCCTTAATCGATGCCGTATTGAAACTCAAGTCAGTTAGCGGTATAGAGCTACTCGATACGCTTTACGATGTTGGCACTATTGCCGTTGGCGAAGATTGGGCAACTGAATTTCGATTTGTTATTGACGATACGGCGACTAAACCCGCGTTTCACGTTATCGGGGATTTCGACGGTGGTGCTTATGTCGAGACGCTGCTGGTGACGCTGGATTCTTGCGGCTGCCACGAGGCGGTGGTCGAGCTTCAGCGCGGGTGGAATATGGTCTCGTTGCCAGCGGAGATTGCCTCGGTGCCGGTCTGGTATTTCCCGACCGCAATCGGCGACGCCTTTCTATATAACATGTTTCTCGTGGACTACGAAATGACGGACATTCTCGCGCCGGGATTCGGTTATTGGATACTCAGCGATGATAGCGCGCGGATTATGTTCGGCGGCGTGCCGATAGACGATTATTTCGTCCCGACCTCGCGTGGATGGAACCTTCTTGGCGGGGGCAGCTTGCCATTCTTGCCGGGCGAGGGGATTACCGGCGGTTCGCCAATCTGGCCGATGTTCCAATATAACGGCATCGATTACGCCCCGGCGGATGTAATTGAAATCGGCAAAGGGTATTGGCTACTGGAGAACGCGGCTGGAACGTGGGAAGCACCGTGAGATGACGAATCGAACAATTAAGTTGATTTTAACCTGAAATAGGCTATTATATAAACGCTCGGAGTTTAACAACCGGAGGAATGATGGTCAAATTAAAAGAGAAAAAGCTGATTACCGACGACGGGCGTGAGGTGGCGGTTCAAATCGATATGGACAGTTTCCGCGAACTCGAAGAATATATCGAAGACCTCGAGGATTCTCTCGCACTTGCAGAAGCGATAAAAACCGCCGAGGGATTTCGCCTTTGGGAGGATTTCATTGCGGAACTTAACGCCGGATAATGAGTTATCGGATTATAATAGAGCGCCGTGCGGAAAAAGAGATTCGCAAGCTGAAAGCTAATCTCCGCGAGAGAATTATCAAACGAATTTTCGATCTTGCCAAAGAACCGAGACCTACCGGTTGCCGCAAATTGATGGTTCTCGATGGATTCAGAATTCGTATTGGAGATTATCGCGTTCTATATTCCATAAACGACACGCAAAATAACGTGACCATCTTCAGAGTTATGAAACGCGAAAAGGGATATAAATGAATAAATCCCCCGACCGCCGTTTTGCGTTCTTATTATTGCTACTTCCAGTTCTGGTTTTCTGTATAGAAAGAGCCGTTTATGTGCCCGAACCCGAAACTCTATCCATAGAACCCATAGAGATGATAATCGACTCCCCTTTTTTATTACCAATTCCACCCGAAATTAAAAAAAGAGTAGAACCTTGCTATCCAGATTCCGCATTTATTGCGAAATTAAACGGGCAGGTATTAATCGAGATTATCATCGATTCGAGTGGTAGTATTATCGAGGCGAGAGTTAGTGCTTCACAACCGGAAGTAATTTTCGATTCTGTCGCCTTGGATGCTGCATGGCAATGGAAGTTTCTTCCTGCACTTATGGAAGATAAACCGGTGGAAGTCCGATATCAAATCCCATTTATATTTAAACTTGATGGTCGGTATAAAAGATGCAGCGAAGTCAAAGAAGGTCAGCATGAATAAATCCTCTGACCGCCGATTCGCATATTTGATGCTCCTACCCGCCGCGCTTATCGTGGTTGCGGTGGTGCTGTATCCGTTTATCTACAACCTAATCATCTCCTTCTCGAACATGTCCATGCGCCACTTCTCCGACTGGAAAATAATCGGGTTCGAGCAATACGCCAAGGTGTTCGGCGAGAAACTCTTCTACTCGGTCTTCGCGAAAACGGTTGTCTGGACTGTGGTCAATGTCTTTTTCCACGTCACGATTGGTGTGTTTCTCGCGATGCTCCTCAACCGTTCGCTGCCGGGCAAGGGCATTTTCCGCACACTGCTGATAATCCCGTGGGCGATGCCGCAATATATCGCCGCGCTGACATGGCGCGGGATGTTCAACTACCAATACGGCGCGATCAACCTGATAATCACCAAATACCTCGCGATGACGCCGGTCGAGTGGCTCAAATCGCCGTTCGAGGCCTTTTCCGCGTGCATCCTCACGAACATCTGGTTCGGGTTCCCGTTCATGATGATTATCGCGCTTGGCGGCCTGCAGTCAATCGACAAATCGCTTTACGAGGCCGCGGAGGTCGATGGCGCATCGCGATGGCAGCAGTTCTGGAAAATAACCGTCCCGCTCCTGCGCCCCGTGATGGTGCCCGCGATCGTCCTCGGCACGATTTGGACGTTCAACAACCTCAACGTCATGTGGCTGGTCTCCAACGGCGGCGAGCCTGCGGACCAGACGCACATCCTCGTGAGCTACGTCTACAAGGCGGCGTTCAACCTCTACCGCTACGGCTACGCGGCGGCGTTCAGTGTGGTCATCTTCGTGATACTCCTCGTCTTCTCGATCCTCTTCGTGAAACGCACGAAGGGGACGGAGGCTGCGTATTAAATATGTGCAAGATAAATCCAAAATGGAAAATGCTACCTGACGATTTTGATGGACACGCAACTCCTAATCTAATGATGCGCTCTTTTCTCTCTGTAGTTCCCCATAATAGGATATTGGAGGCTTGGAGTTGGCGGTCGGAACTTAAATGGACTTGTGATTCGATAGACCTTGTCTTGGGCGTGTGTTGTAACAAATCGAAAATTCTTCTATTCGAACCTTCGGAAAAACAACATGATTTCGCGAAGACTATCGAGAAAGCTTTTTTCTTTAATTTCGGCGTGATATTAGCGCAATCGTTATGTGATAAGATCCTCTGGCAGATTAGAGTTTTTTTCGATGTTAAGTTAGATGCCTCAGACCATATTAAAGCGGAACCTGTAATCAGCTTTTTAACTGAGAATAATTATGGAAACCTTCTTTCTTCGCTCAATGAGTATAAGAAATCAAAAGAGTATCAATTTATCGAAGATAGAGCTAACGATATAAAACACTCATGGACTGCTCATTACGTTGGATACAAACCTAGAGTAACCGATAAAAATGTTTCTTCAGAGGGAATACCTCCTTTAAGAAACGGTAAAATACCAAAAAAGGTTTTTATCCCACCATCCGGTAAACCCGAATTTAATATTGACGAACATATAGCCATGCTTATTTCGGCAAACGACAAGCTAGTCGATCTAATTTTAGAGATCAATGATGTTTTGTTTAACGAGATTTCCGGATTAGATCAAATTAAGATAACTGGGAATAGTCTATTTTCTCCTCAGTGAATCTTCAGAATACCCTTTAGCACAGAAGCGGCATATTAGAACATTTTGCGAAAGGGGGAATTTGTTTGGGATGATATCCGATTTACCGCAAAGAAGACCGACGCGATTACCAGATCGCGATTATTCGTCGCCCGGCGCGTATTTCGTGACGATATGTTGCCAGAATCGAATCAGAATATTCGATTTCGCCCCGGCGAGGACCATGATTGAATCTGTTTGGCGCGATATTACGGCCAGATTCCCGACCGTAGATATAGATCAATTCGTGATAATGCCCGACCATTTCCACGGGATTCTCGTTATCAAACCGACCGATTTCGATTTATCCGTAGGGGTGATCCCTTGTGGTCGCCCGTCGCCGAATGAGGAAAAATCCCCCATGAACAAACATTTATCAATTGCCGATTATTCCGTAGGGGCGATCCCTTGTGGTCGCCCGTCGTTGGATGAGGAAAAATCCCCCATGAACAACCATTTATCAATTGCCGATTTATCCGTAGGGGCGATCCCTTTTGGTCGCCCGTCGCCGAATGAGGAAAAATCCCGGAACAACTATTTATCAATTGCCGATTTATCCGTAGGGGCGATCCCTTGTGGTCGCCCGTCGCCGAATGAGGAAAAATCCCGGAACAACAATTTATCCCGTGGCCGCAAACGGGAGGACACAAGGCCCTCCCCTACGGTGTCGGATGTCATTTCCGCATTCAAATCGGAAACGACATGGCGATGGACGGTAGGCGTCAAAGAAAAAGACTGGCCGCCATTCGAAAAACGGATATGGCAACGCTCCTTTTACGACCACGTCATCCGAAACGACGAGGATTTGCGGATTCTCCGCGATTACATCGAAAATAACCCAAAAGCGTTGGAGATGGGTGAGTGATTAAATCTCGAATAATCTTTTTTCCTGCTCGTAACACAGCTCCAGCTATGTTATGCCCTTGTCTTTGGAGCTTTGCTTCATCTTCTCTCGAAGCAGAGCTTCGGAAATCAAATGTGTTGCGCAGCAGGAACTGCGCATCGAGAAGAAATAATTTTCAGGTTCGATTTCATATTATCTCCAGTTTTACTTATTCGATTGATATTTATTCGCAAAATTTATAGGTCCGATTGGATATTGATTCCCAAATAGAACAGAATATTTTTAAAAGGGCGGCTGGGAGGCCGCCCTTTTTTATTTAATCGAAGCGAGTCGGCAAATACTTACATGCCGAACATCTCGATGATTTCCTTTTTGCCTTTGCCGAGGATGTCGTATTTCTTGCCGACCTCGATGAAGGCCGCGAGCGCTTTTTCGAGGTGGTGCCGCTCGTGGGCCGCGGAAATCTGCGTGCGGATGCGCGCTTTGCCCTGAGGAACCACCGGGAAGAAGAAGCCTATCGCGTAGATGCCCTTCTCGTATAGGTCGCGGGAAATGTCCTGGCTGAGTTTCGCGTTGTAGAGCATCACCGGGACGATGGGCGTTTCGCCGTCAACGAGGTCGAAACCGGCTTTTTCGAGGCCCGCGCGCCAGAATTTGGTGTTCTCTTCGAGCTTGTCGCGGCGTTCGGTCGAGGCCATGATGACATCGAGCACCTTGTTCGCCGCTGCGACGACCACTGGCGGCATCGCGTTCGAGAAGAGGTATGGCCTCGCGCGCTGGCGGCACATATCGACGATTTCCTGCCGACCGGAGACGCATCCGCCGGATGCTCCGCCGAGCGCCTTGCCGAGCGTGGTCGTGATAATGTCGATTCTGCCGAGGACGCCTTTGAGTTCGTGCGTGCCCTTGCCCCTCTTGCCGAGGAAGCCGGAGGAGTGGGAGTCATCGACGAAGACCATGGCGTCGTATTTTTCCGCGAGGTCGCAGATTTCGTCGAGCTTGGCGGTGTCGCCGTCCATGGAGAACACGCCGTCGGTGACGATGCAGCGGAAGCGTTTGTCCTGATAGGTCTGGAGTTTCTTTTCGAGGTGCTCCATGTTCGAGTGTTTAAAACTCTCGTTGAGCGCGCTGCAGAGGCGCATGCCGTCGATGATGGAGGCGTGCACGAGGCGGTCGGCGATGAGGACGTCCTCGTCGTTGAACACGGCCTCGAACACGCCGCCGTTGGCGTCCATGCAACTTGGGAAGAGGATTGTGTCCTCGGTCTCGAGGAATTTTGTGAGTTTGTTCTCGAGGTCGCGGTGGATGTCCTGCGTGCCGCAGATGAAGCGGACGGAACTCATGCCGTAGCCGCGCGCTTCGAGGCCGTCGTGCGCGGCTTTCACGACCTCCGGATGGCTCGAAAGCCCGAGGTAGTTGTTCGCGCACATATTGATGACTTCCTTTTTCGCCGCGCCCGCGGGATATTCGACCACGATATCGGCATCCTGCGGGCTACAGATGAAGCGCTCCTCCTTGAAAAGCCCGTCGTCCTTGATGCCTTGCAAAACGCCTTGATAGTGTTTTCTCGTCCTGTCGCTGTAACCCATTTCGCCTCCTAAATAATATTAGTTATGAATTTCGCATCGTCGCGCATCGATAGACCCCTATCGTCGCATATCGAACGCGTAAGATTATATATAAATCAAAATTTGGATGTCCGCAAGTAAAAGAAACAGTGAAAGTTCAGCTAATTAGTCCGCCCACTCCGGCATGGATTTCATATAGTGCTCCGCGCGTTCCAGAACCTTCTCCTCGCTCATCGGCGGTTGCCATTCGCGGATAAAATAGGCGATTCCCTGCTTTACCTCTTCGCGCGATTTAAGGTTGCCGTCGGCGTCGGTGCAATATTTGCAGTAATTTTCCGCCGGGCCGGCGAACTCCTCGTTTAAAGGCGCACCACACGAGTGACACATTTTCATGATTTCTCCTTGTTTATTATTCGGAATAAAACCCTTATTTAAACGATTGAGATTACCTATGTATAAGTCTTGACATCTATTTTTCAAGAAAAAAATTAACTCTCGAATTAGCCAGCCTACAACAACGGCCGAAATCAAAAACAAATACAACCACGGCGGCAAAAACGGCAACGGCTCCATTTTTGCGAATACAATTTTTTCCATAACCCTTAAATCAGCCCGAACACCTTGTCCAGCTTGATTGTGAACATGATTCCGGTATCCGGTTTTTCGAGGTCGCCGACTATCTCTTGGATCGTATCGATCGCGTCGAATAGAATCTCATCCGAGCGGATTACCGCAAATAATGTCTTGTTCGTGTAATTGCCCTTGCGGAGCTTCTCTTTGACCAATTTCCCGACCGTGGAATCCTTGCCGTATTGCGCCAGAAGCCGCCCCATGCCGACGGAATTAAGCACAGTAGTTCCGGTCACTCCAACATCGTAGAGCTTTTCGAGGATATCGGGTAAAACCTCGTTGCGTTCGAGAACCAACACGAGCAAATGCATATTAACTCCAGTTGTAATTAACAGTTAGCAATACAGATAGACTATTGACGCCGGAATAATTCCGACTCCAAGTCGTTCAATGAAATATTATAACAAAATCCGCCGCGAAATCAATAGCGCATTTAATCATTTTCGTGAATCCCGAGTCGGCGGGTTCGCAAATGCGGTTCGTTGTCGAGGTCGATGTAGAGGCGGGAGTCGTAACGAAGAGGACGTGTAACCGGTAGACTATCGACCCCAAAAATAGCGTCCACGCTACTTGTATCGATAATTACCCGCGGCTTTATATCTAAATCGAATGTATCGATAACTTCGATATAGTCGAGACTGCAGGGGTAAATGAAACGCGGATACAAAGCATTTTCTTTTATATTTGGTTCTGGATATAGTTTCCTTACGCGGCCCATCGTCCCTCGAACATTACCCAAATGGAAATATCCCAATGTATCGCAATGCAAATCAGGGATACTCCAAGACTTCACAAGGTATCCGGTTGCGCCTGCTCTATTATCCAACCAAGATAAATCAATATTATCGACAAAACCTGAATCATCCGTATTTTGTCGCACCTTATCGAAAACGATAATCTCATTGGAAGGGACAACATATACAACTTGTGATGTTTCAGGGATAGCATGAAGCTTTCCCTCGCGCGTTTCCGGGTTATAAATAACGACATCGGTCGTAAATAAAGAAGTTGGCCAATCATCTGGGTCCCCTTCACGGGATATTAAATAGCCATTATTAAAAGGGCCCCACAATTCAGATGATCCGATAAAACTAAGTTTATCATCGTTTCGATTTAGCTGAGTCGAAGAAAACCAAGAGTTTACGTCGGTTATTAAATATATGCTATTAGATGTTGATATTTTATAAATTCTTGATATCAATCGATCACAATCATTATATGTTTCGGCAAAGAGTTCCCATTTCTCGGTTTCTGGATAATAAAGGAATATTTTTACTTTCTGATATTTCTGACAATCGGGATGGGTAATTGTATCGCCTTTTGCATTTACAACGGATACAACCGGAGTTTCGTAATTAGTATCTAATATCGCAATAGCCGCACAAGGATTTTCGGACGTTATCCAGCTTCCTAATGGAGTGTAATTATCAGCATCTTCTTTGCCGACCAAATCGACAAGAGTCTTATTACTAAGAGTATCAATTATAACCAAGTGCCCGGGGCCTGCATAACCATCCTTGTCATAAGACAATTTATATCGCCCGCGATAGGTCTCTCTCGTTCCTCCGAGGGAGACCGCCGCAACAGCGATTACGAGAATCGCCGCGTAGGCCGATATGCCACGTATGTTTAGTCGGATTTGCCCCTCCTATCCGAGATTTTCTGCCCATTTCACGGGATGGGGATTATTCGCAAACCCCCATCCCGCAATCCTAAATCTACAATCATCAAGCCTAAATTCTACCCCTGTATCTCGCGAACTCGCGCAGCGATACTTTTCACGGTGTCGAAATCTTCCGGAGTCGCCTTGTCGTCCGGGATAGAAATTTTGAATCTTCTTTCGAGGAAGGTCTTCAGGCTGACCATGCTGAAGCTATCCACGATTCCCGACGAAATCAGCGGGGAATCCACACCGATTTCATCCTCGTCCTCTTCCTCGAGATATTCGTCGATAACGTAATCGAGGATTGTCTGTTCCAAATCATCCATTTGATTCTCCTAACTTTTTTAATTAAATATGAGTTTCTTTCCGTTTTCAAGCGATGCGGTTATAAGCTTATCTTTATTCGAATATTCCTCTGGTGTCAGGGTAATTAAGTCGATTGGGATATTAAATTCCCAGATAGTTTTAGCTACCGGCGCTGCAACCATTTCGGCCCTCTCATAAAGGTCGTTGCCGTTAAAAGACGGCGAAACTAACGCAAGGTCGATATCGCTGTCTTCAGAAGGGCTTCCCGTAGCATAAGAACCGAATAGGATTAATTCCTGTACCTTGATGCCCTTCGCTAATAACAGAGATTGGAGGTATCGTGCTATCTCTGAGATATTAACCATTCATAAACCTCCCACGATCTTTGGAGTATTTCGCTCGTGCGTTTTTCATCGAAGGAACTCTTTGAATCCAATAAGTCTTCCGGGTATCTCGTAGGGATTGACAATTCGTTTATACTGGATAAAAATAAATAACGTTCGTTATTCTCATCTATAATTATCCCCGTATTTTTCAAGAGAAATATCAGATTATGAGACTTTGGAGAAACGGTCTTTTTTCTTTGCGTAAAAAGGCCTTTCAGAGTTTTCTCTAAAGCGAGATGACACATAAAGACCGTGTAAATGAACCTTCCGCCTTGAAAAAGGTATTTCCCTGTTTCGAGGTCATATCTGGCCTGTTCAAACCATTCCACCGCGTATTTATCCCACTTATCCGGCAACTCTCAACTCCTCAATCGTCGTCCATTCCGGACACGTCGCCGATTTCCTCGCCCCATTCCTTCGCGCGGAGAAGGCGGCGCATAATCTTACCGCTACGCGTTTTCGGGAGTTTTTCCATGAACTCGATTTCCTGCGGCATAGCGAGCGGCGAGAGCTTCTTGCGAATAAAGTTCATTATTTTAAGTTCGAGTTCGTCGGACGGCTCGAAACCGGGTTTCAATCCGACAAACGCCTTCACGACCTCCATATTGACCGGGTCCGGTTTGCCGACCGCCGCGGCCTCCGCAACCGCTTCGTGCTCGACCAATGCCGATTCGATTTCGAACGGCCCGACAAGATGGCCGCCGGTATTAATCACATCGTCGTCACGGCCCACGAACCAGAAATAGCCCTCATCGTCGATACTCGATCGGTCGCCGGTGATATACCAGCCGTTGATAAACTTCGATTTGTAGATTTCGGGCGCGTTCCAATACTCGCGCATCATCGAGGGCCACCCGGGTTTAAGCGCTATTAAGCCGACTTTGCGAGTCTCTTTGATTACCTCGTGCGTTTTCAGGTCGAGAACGACTGCTTCGATACCGGGGAAAGCTTTTCCCATCGAGCCGGGTTTGACTTTCATGCCGGGAAAATTGGTTATAACCATCGCGCCGGTTTCCGTCTGCCAATAAGTATCGTAGAAGGGCATATCGAAAGCCTCCTCGCCCCATAGAACGCCCTCCGGGTTGAGCGGCTCGCCGACACTGCACATATGGCGCAGATTCGGCATATCGAACTGTTTCACGAGGTCGGTGCCATCTTTCATAAGCAGGCGAATCGCGGTCGGCGCGGTGTACCAGACCGTAACTTTGTGGTCCTGAAGAACCTTATACCATTTCGCGCTGCTGAATCCGCCATCGTAGATAACTTGCGTCACGCCGAGACTCCACGGCCCGATTATGCCATAGCTTGTGCCTGTTACCCAGCCCGGATCCGCGGTGCACCAATAAATATCGCCCTCTTTAAGGTCGAGAACCCACTTCGTGGTGACATGCTGCGCGAACAGGCTGCTGTGGACATGCAACGCGCCTTTCGGTTTGCCGGTTGTGCCCGATGTGTAATGCAACACCGACGGCGATTCCGGCCCGGTCGGGAAGCTCTCGAACTCGTCGATTTTCGTAGCTTTATCGAGAATGAACGATTTCTCGATTCCTTGAAACGTAAGCTGGTCGTTATCGACAACGATTATATGCTTGAGTTCGGGAAGTTGTTCCGTTATTCTGCGAACCTTACGGAAATGCTTTTTCGTCGTGAGAACGGCAATCGAACCCGCGCTTTCCATACGCGTGTGTAGGGAGTCTTCGCCGAATGCCGAGAACAGCGGCTGAGCGATAGCGCCGAGTTTTAATATTCCGAGGAAGGCGAAATACAAATCGGGAATCTTGTCCATAAACAGGCAGACGCGGTCGCCCTCGCCGATACCCAGCCCGCGCAGATATTGGGCGTATGTGTTCGAGTTTATGCGCAATTCGTCGAATGTATAGTTTTTTACCTCGCCGCTAAATCCTTCCCAAATCATCGCGAGCCGGTCGCCGTGGCCCTGCCCGCAAATCCGGTCGGAGCAATACCATCCGATATTAATCGGGTCGCCGTCTTTGTAGCCGAGGATTTCCCTGGCATTTTGCCATGTGAAATCTTTATAGATCGCTCCGTAATCACCCATGTTCGGCATTTTTCCTCCCGAGTATGTTATTTCTATAGTTTACCTTGTTCTCGACGTTTCTCCGGCCACATAGGGCCTGTCGGCTGGCACGCCTCTCGCTACGTGCGCTTAGGAATAATCGCTATAGTATTGCGCACGCGCGAGTCGCGCCAGCCTTCACGATTACATGTCTTCGATCGCGAACGCACTCGCGTCCGCCCATTATAACTGAATATTATAATCGATTATTTTAATAACACAACCCGTTTTGTGACAAATCCGCCGCAATTTTTTACTCCTCTTCGACCTTTTTCGCGCGACGTTTCCGCGGCTCGAAACCGTATCTTTCCCACTCGAAATCGTAGGGGTCGAGTGTAAGCGAGATTTGCGTTTTCACGCGACGGATATATTTCTCCACTCGCTTACGGCTTTCCTTTTTCTCGCGATATGCCGAGGCGACCTTGGCCTTGTAGTCCTCCTGCGCCTCGAACGCCGTCACGAATTCGTCGAACGCGGCGATTAGTTTTTCCGCGGCGGGCACGACATCGACAAGTTCCGGGTCGGCGGAATTTTCGTTCCACGCCGAAACTATCGCGCGCGCGGTCTCACGGACTCGCGGCCTTGTGCGTGGCATCCTCGACGGCACCGCAAGAGTGGTCAGCCACTTTTCTCCACTGAAATCCGTCACGAAACGTTTCATCATCGAAAGCGCTTCAAGAAGGGCTTCGAAGGTTCTATCCTCACCTAATTCCTCATGATGGCTGTCATGACTCACGTCAAACAAGATTTCTTCCTTCTCTTTGAACGATGCGTATATTTCGCGGCCTTCGTCGAGCATATCGTCGGGGTTATGCGGTTCGCCGAGATACATTTCGATTCTATCGACGAGGCGTTTCATGAAATATTCAAGGTCCGTTTCGCTCATATCGGTGAATTTCTGTGCCATGATTGCGTCCTCCCTATCGATTTTGCCGTTCCCATGTCCAAAATCGTATTTACGATTCCCGGCGATATTATTTGCGATTTCCACGACGGTATCTTTCGCCGTTCCACAAAATATATTTTGAATTTCGCCGATTGCAATAGCAATTTCGCGTTTTTCATAGAAGATGGCGATTGTTGTTTTAATATCACCATATTTTACTAAAATAAAATCCTTATTTGAATATAACCTACCATATATTACATAGTTCTAAACACTATTATCTTTTATGAAGCCATATATATGGTATAGTAAATGTAAATAGTGTTTTACTTAATGTATTTATCTTATGATATTATGTAAATATAGAATAACTATATGTAATTTACTTTGTTAATAATGTAATTTTAGCCGCGTTTATTGTAAATAGCGTAACGAATATTGTATTAAGCGATGCCGTTTTTGCAACACAATTCTACTTCAAATAGACGATATTTTTCGTCACCGTTTCGTTCCCGATACTCGCGCGAATAAAATAGACACCCGAACCGAGAGATTCCTCCGGTTGCCACCGGCAAGCGCCGGAGGCTAAGGTGCTCAATGACTTCGCCGATTCGCTCCCGTTTATGGGGATTTCCGCAACCAACCGCCCCGTGACATCGTAAATCTCTATTTCTGGATTCCCGCGTTCGCGGGAATGACAGGTTAGAGAGATAGTTACCGCGGAATTGAATGGGTTCGGATAGGCGGAAATCTCGAAATACTCCGGCGTGGGGGTTTCCGCGATAGCGGAAAAATCGAAGCGGAAGGTGTCGCAGACCGGGAAATCCCAGAGAACCGTTTCGCCGTCGTAATCCTGTAGGAACATGACGCAGACCTCGACCGTGTCGTAAACCGGGTTGTAAATTGGCGGGTAGTCGATTTCGAGCAAATCCGGCGCGATAAATCGCGCGCCAATCTCGTGGCCGCGAAATTCGTAGAGCGGCAGGACGTGGAGGATTCGGAACCTCCATTCGCAGGAATCTGGGTCAAAATCGGTGAACTCGCCGAAAATGCGTAGGCTTAGCGTGGAATCCGCTTGCTCCAGTGCCGCGCTGTCCGCGCGCTGGTTGCAGGCGAATAGCTGCCGCGCGAATTGGAGGTTATCGAAAAGTGTGATTATATCCGTTTCACCATATGGGAGGGTGGAAAACGGTTCTACGTCTGCCACAACCGTTATTTCACCCTCGTGATAATTGCCGGCGAGTATTTGAACTGCAAAGGAGTCATAAACAGCAGTATCCGCGGAATAGGGGTGGCCGTAGCTATCTCTCGCACCCCAACCGACAGCGCGCAAACGGCCGTCTGTCTCAACACCAACTGAAGCGCCAAGTCCCGTAATTAGAGTATCTATCCCTTCGCCTCTTTCCCATCGAGAGTCGAAATTGAGAATGAAAGAAGACGATAAATATCCAAAGTAATCGATGAAGGTGTCTGGAACGGAATCGCGAACATATTCGTTATAAGCTTGCGGTCTCCCGAGTTCCTCGAACCAAACTTCATAGCGGAATATCCTATTAGCGACTTCGACGATATCGCCCCGACAATCGACAATTAGAATTAAATGACCGCCGGTTTTGACGAAGTGCTCTAACTGCGCTATGTTGCTGTCTGCAAGATATGCGTTGTCGGGCAATATCCAATACGCGTCGAAACTTTCGGGGGCCACAAATATATCTACCACACCATGGCCGAAAATCCGATGACCGTCGCGTTGGAGCGCGTTTTCAAGAGTGGGGAACTCCACGTAAAAGGGACGTATTTCAGCTAACACCACATCACCGGCATTCAGGGAAAAGGCGCCAAGAAATAGTAAGATTAATGCAAACCCAAATTTATTTATTTTTTCTTCTTGCATCTTCAAACCTCCTGGTCACTTCAAATATACGACTCGCCGGGAGATTTCGCAAGCGTTTTGGTCGCTGAGCGTGCCGAATCGTGCGCGGATGAGATAGACGCCGCTGCCGAGAGATTCGTCGGGTTGCCAGACAAATTCGCGATTATTAATAGACACGGCGTCTCGCCGTGTGTCGAGCGGGACGCTCGACCTATTAATTTGTGAGATTGCCGCGTCGGGCCCCGCCCTCCTCGCAACGACATCCACCCTCCGCCCGTTTATGTCGAAGATTTCAATTACTGGATTCTCCGACGAGCCGTAGGGCCGGATCGAGCCCGGAATGACAGATAGAGAAATCGTTACCGACGAATTGAACGGGTTCGGCCAGGCGGAAATTCCCGTTCTATCCGGTCGTATGTGAGTTATTTCGGAGATTCCGACGTCGCCCCTCTTGAACGCTTCGAGAATATAACAAGCCGCATGATAATCGGTCAGAAAAATCGTGCTATCCGCGCCGAAAGAGACATGTTGGGAACCATATTGCAGGAATTCCCATCCCTGCGAACCGGGATAATGCGCGAGCGTGTCGATTGCCGGAAAACTATCGATATCGAGAATGAATAAGCCCTCCCCCGCGCAAACGACGTAAATCAGGCTATCGAACCGTTCTATATCCGCGCAGAAACCCCATGGATCCCAGCTTCCGACTTCGATAAGCGTGTCGCCCGTCCACTCGAACCAGAACAGGCCGGGATTCTTGCACGTTATGGCGACGAAATCGTCCTCGCGATAAAGGCCCGTCGCTTCTCCCGCGGTCGGTATGTCGAGTATATGTTCGATGCTGTCGCCGAGATAACGCGCGATATGCAGGCTATCGGCCATCAGGACGAACATCGTGTCGCCGAAACAATGGATGTCGAGCGGATCGGTGCCATCGAAGAACAAAGCGTGCGTATAGACTTCCGGTAGGTCGCGCGGGTCGATGACGTTCACGCCCTCGTTGCTCGTCGCGAGTAAGAATAGCGTGTCGTCCTCGGTTTTCATCAAACCGAGCGAATGGCAGATATGCGTTTCGCCGAAAACGAGCGGTATCACGAACGTGTCGAGGGCCTCGATTTCGCCGCCGCGCCAGAACGGCGCGAGGTTGAAAAATATGAACTGCGAGCTTCGCGCGACGCAGATTATCGAGTCGAGGAAGGCCATATCGTGCGCGAACGAGCCGGGAATTCTGCCTATCTTCTCCGGCGCTTCGATATCGCGGACATCGAGCACCTGAACGCCGTAACCTTCCATAGCCACATAGAGCGTGTCGCCGCCGTATAAATACGAATGCTGCCCCCAGCCGCCGGTCGGGTAAGTTCTTATTGTATCGAGCCTTTCGGAGAAATCGGCGATGCTCGTCCACCAGACACCGAGCCACTCCGACGCCGTCGCGAGCGCGGGGAGTTCGTCGTGCAGCGCGACGTCGAAAAACCACAATCCCGGCACAAAATGGCCTATAATCGGCATCGAATCCGGCAGGAACGTGCAGTCTATCGCGGGGCAATCCGACCACGTCGAATCCCAGCTGGGGTGCCAGTAGATAGCCGCCATCGTAGCGAGAAAAACCGTGTCGTTTTTCGAGTCCATATTCATTATGAATGTTTGCGCGAACATTGGAACGCCGTTAAACTTGTATCCCGCGGCGACGTAGAGCGAGTCGTCGATCAGGTGAAGCGCGTAGAAATCGCCGTCCACGCCGAGATTCGGGCTTCCGCCGAGGACGTAGATAATATCGTCGCGGTTGTCCGCGAACTCGGCATCGACGACATACCACAAACGACTCGAATCGAAGGTGCAAACATGCGTAAATCCGCCGCCCGCGCGATTGTAAAGATCGACGTAGCCGGTAAGTATCCCCCGTCGGCAGACCGCGACAAGCGTGTCGCGGAAACCCGCGCCCGCTATTAGCGAACCGGATAGGTATTCCTCAGCGACGAGGAACGTATCGCCGGTGAAAATCATCTTTTTCAGGCTCGTGTAGTCGGAAAGCCAGAGCGTATCCGGCGGGGAGATTTCGAGGTCGGCGACCCAGTGGCTACGGTCGGGCATTTTATAACGCGCGACGACGGGGAAATCCGGTTCCGATGCGTCCACCGCGTAAAGTGCGTCGTGGTTGGCGCCGACGAACACCGTGCTGTCGTCGCGAACGACGATATTCGTGACCAGCGAGAGAAAATCGACGCCGCCGAGAAAGACCATATCCGCGGGATCGTCGGATTGGTAGATAAACATCGAGCTTCCCGCGCCGACGTAAAGCCTGCCGTGCGCGTATTCGACGCAAGCCGACGCCGCGCCGGATATCTGGTCGATAAGCTCGAGCGTGTCGAATTGCGCGGAAAGCGTAATAGCGAGTAGCGCGATTAATAATATGGAATATAGTTTTTTCATAGTTGTCGCCTGCCTTTTTTTCCGTAGGGGTTTGACGCCGGCAAATCCGTTGACGCACCCGGGGCTGTTTTGGATAACGGGCATGTCACCGCCATGCCCCTACAACCCATTCCGCGATTTCTTTAACAACGGGTCGCTCGCCAACGACCCGGTAGAATCGCCTGGTGACCGCCTAAGCCTTGTCACGTGAACCGTTTTCCGGCTCATCTCGCCCTCCGTTTTTCAAGGCTATTTCTGAAATTCTAAATTCGTTTAATACTATTGAGGGATCAAACCACTGTTGTTCTGCATATTCTTGTAATCGGAAAAAATGCGGGTAGATTGGATTCCTACTGAATACATTGTATCCAGTTGTTATGTCTTCAGGAAGATCTTTAAAGCAATTGATTAAAGCACCGGCAAGAAATGTTGTTGTGCTAAACATATCTTTAGCGAGTAGGGCGAAGATTGGAAGAATAGAACCAACGCCATTCTGTTTTAATTTACCTTCCGCCCAAAAGTCCAAAGAAGCTAATAGCTTAGGTTTATAACTCGATACCCTTATACCAAATCCGTCTTCCATTCGGAGAATATAGTCTATTGATTTGCCGTGATGATAAATATCATCTCTTATTTTCCGTAAAGCCATAAATACGTTTTCCTTTGCTTTATAGAATTTAATTATTGCCGAAGGAAGTTTATATTTATCGTGAAGAACAGAATCAGCTTGCTGGGCGTTTTTTCTAAAAGAATCTTTGATCTCAACTCCATTATAGCGTTGATTAACATCACGAATTATTCTGTTAACCAAATCATAAAAAGACCTATGGTTACCAAAGGCAAATTCTAATTCGTTAATAACTAACGATGGAATCGTATAATCCTTTTTATGTCTTATAGAGTATTCTAAAAGAATGAAATACTTATGAATTGAAGCTAAGGCGTTAATTAAATCGTTTTCAATATCGAAAACGCTCTTTAACAAGTCAGGAAACGAAAGATGGCGGACTATCAAATCGATAATTTCTATTTTCAAATCTGTTGATTTATTGATGCAATCTGCCGAATAGTAAGAACCTGAACTTAAAGATCCTTGATTTGAATCCGTTTCGATAAAATTGCTATCATCCAGAAGCACAACCATAGTTAGGTCTTTGCTTTCATCTTTTCTATAAGATAATGTGACTATTTGCCTATCATCCTTTGGTTTGTGTGAGATATAAGGTAGTCTTAATAATTCGTTTTCATTATGAATTAGAGAAAGTGCTTTCTCCAAGTCTTTTTGCTTTTTTTCGTCTTCCATATTTTTCTCGTTCTCTCGGCGATTTATTTTAACATCTAAAAAAACTACCCAATCCTCAATTAAATCGGTAAAAACCGGGATACAACGCAAAAAAACAGCAAATGCTCTCTGCTGTAGCTGCACAGCCAAGAAGAGCGCCTGCACAGCCTCGCCGAGCGACTGCATTGCCAAAGAGAGCGACTGCACAGCCAAGAAGAGCGCCTGCACAGCCTCGCCGAGCGACTGCATTGCCAAAGAGAGCGACTGCACAGCCTCGTCGAGCGACTGCATTGCCAAAGAGAGCGACTGCACAGCCTCGTCGAGCGACTACATTGTCAAAGAGAGCGCCTGCACAGCCTCATCGAGCGACTGCATTGCCAAAGAGAGCGCCCGCACAGCCTCGTCGAGCCGGCTCTTTTAGGCTGTGCAACGGCTCTTTTTCACTGTGTAACGGCTCTTTTCGCCCGTGTAAGGCCTCGGTTTCGCGGTGCAATAGCTCCTTTTCGCGGCACGTGTTCTCATCGAGGCGGATTCGCTCCTCGACACGCCGATTCCGCCGCTAAATGTCGCGGTGCGCGTTCTCATCGTCGCCGTGCATCCCCTCGATGACGCAATACCGCCACATCGCCCGTAAAAAACAGTTGAAAAGAGCAAATATTTATTTCAAACCCGTAGGGATTTGCCGGTGACCGATAGGAAATTCGTCTGGATGGCAAACCCGTCCTACAGAACCCACGGACGGGCGAACACAAGGTATCGCCCCTACGGCAAATTATTTCAAATACACGATTCGTTTCGATGTCGTTTCATCGCCGATGGTCGCCCGGACGAGATAAACGCCGGAACCGATATTGTCGTCGGGCCGCCAAACGAAAGCCCTCATCCTAAATCCTTCTCCCAAAGGGAGAAGGACTTGCCTTCCCTCTCCCCCTGGGAGAGGGACCGAGGGTGAGGGCAATTCTTCGACGATTCGCCCGTTTATATCGAACACCTCCACGCGGGAGGGCACAAGACCCTCCCCTACAGAAATCGTTACCGTCGAATTGAACGGGTTCGGGTAGGTGGAGAGCATAGGCGTCGAAGGTTTCGCGATATCGTCTTCCGTCACGCCGTCATAAGATAATACAAGCCATTCCGTAAGTAGGTTTGGCGTAGATGAATAAACCAAAGTTGTATGGCTACCGCTATTGAACGGCGTGGCGTCTTGGGATGAATATTCCATCCAGCCGTCATCCACAACGGGGAACGAATACACGAGAACAGCTATTTCTTCGTCGAAATGCAGAGAATCGAGGCCGATACTCGCCTCGATAAATCCGGAATCGATATTCACGGTCGCGCAAGCATTTAGACCGCTGAGACTGCTCCACATCCAGTAATCATAAGAAGGTTCGTATTCGTAGAAATAAATATAGCTATTTGGCGCGCCTGAATAAGAATCATAATAGACCATAGTGACAATCTCGAAGTCCGGTGCGCGGCCGGGGAAATTCACGTATGCCCTCGCGGCATCGCCGTATTCCGAGTTATCCGCGCCCCCGCCCGGGCGGCTGTCGATACAAATCGTGTATCCCCTGCTTACGCCGTCGAGCCCGAAAAACGGGAATCCTATGTATAGATATTCCTCGTCGATATAGCCGTATAAATCCGTTAATTCGAGATAGTCTTCCGCGAAATCGTTCGGATCGAGGCCGCCGGGAGTAATATCGGCGTCGATCCAGTCGGCCATGTAGCCATCGGGAACGAGTTCGCCGTCGCTCGTGAGAAAATAGAGCCATCGCGCTTTACCGTCGGCGCTCTCGATGCGAAGACTCGTATATTGTGGGCCACCGGGCACGGGGAAATTATACCCGCCTGCCAATATCAATTGTGTAAGATAGATAGGCTCCTCCGCAGACGCGCGCAGCGCTTTCGCGTAAACCGGCGCGAGGCCGCTATCTACGCTAATCTGAACGAATCCCGAGTCTATTTGGAAAACCGGCGCGCCTTCCGGCGTAACGTTATCGAACGGGGTAATAAACTCGAACGACGGGCGCGGATTGTGCACGGGATGCGTTTCTATCGGCGGTAAAGGCAGCGCGGGATCGCCGAACATATGCATCTCGAAATAAGTAAGCAGCGTCGTCGTGTCTTCGAGCATTTCGCCATGTTCCACATAGTAAGTAGTCGTATTCTTGAAAAGCTCGCCGCAATCCGTCGGTGATTCCGATATAGCTTCCATCATTCGATATCCGAATTCGGGGAGGTATTTCTGATGGTTGATATCCGTCTCGTAATCCACGATAGAGTAATCGGAATATCCGTAAGCTATGCGGGACGCGGCGATAAGCATGCTTCCGCCACCGGGGCCGCGTGTAAACGCTTCGGCGAATGTCGGATCGGAACCGATATCCGCTATTATGTCCTCGTCGTATATACCGTTCGAGCAATTTCCTCCGAAGAGAATGGGATATGGCGGAGTCATCGAACCGGTCGTAAACTCAGTTACGCCGAAATCCGGTTCCGACCAATCATCGAAAGCGAAAACGTATCCCGACCCGTGCGCAAGAATCCAGTAGATACCGTAATCCCCGCTCCACCATGCGTTTGTCCAATCGATATATGTGAAACCCCCCTCCGAGCAATATGAACGAACAGAATTGAGCGCGTCGCAGAATCCCGCATTATGGATACTTGAAATGTAAATTTCGCTTTCGTAATACGTGCCCGTCCACGGGCTTCCGCCGGAAAAATAAGCGTTTTCGAACCAGTCGCTCGTAGCGGCAAGCTGTGTTTCGATAAGTTTCTGGACAGCGGCATTCGCGTGGGCGGGATTCCCGACCGGAAGCCGCCCGACCGCGTAGTTCGGGATAAAATCATAATCCGGCGAAGCGTAGAAAGCATCGGTCGGGATGTAACGCGCCCAAGCCTCATAGCCGTCATAACCAAACGCGGCATAATAACTCGGCGGAATATCCGAGGCATCGCCGAGAATCGTAACGCTTTGAAGTTCGGGATGCGCCGATTCGTCACGTAGAAAAGCGATTATCTTCAGGGCCAGGTCATAGTCGTAAGTGCTGAGATATGCCGGGCGAAGGCTATCGTACGCGTAACCGAGGAATTCTATCGGCCCCGGAGCCGGAGAGTAAGCCGACTCGATAGAATCGGAATAGACTATTCCCGTGCTCGTGCCCCAGATTTCGTGCGCGTCTCGTAAATACTCCGCGACGGATGCGAACTCTGGAGTCGTAATAATAACGTTTTGGGCTTCGATTACAGTCGTCCTGAATCTCGGCGTGTTATCCACTCGATGGCCGTGAATACCGATATTCCCGGATGACAAGAACTCGAGCGAACCGGAGACGGGATTATACTGAATCGGATATACTCGAACGAAAACAAGCGTCTTTTCGCCGTCATATCCCGAGGTATAATTAACCCAGCGACCGGGGAAATATTCGTCGGTATCGTATATTGAAGGATCGGGAACGTGATTACCATCGACGTGCGCCGCTCTTTGCCCTTGCAGAATGAACGGCTCCGCGTTCGGGACGACATTATATTTGCCGGGGATGACTTCGTGGCGAACATTGTGAATGCTGACGCCCGTTATATCCCATTTCCCTGTAAGGGCGATTGTATAGGTATCCATCGGGAGTTTAGGCGCGCCGGGCCTTCCGGACGGCCTTAATCCGCTAATTGTCGGATATACCGTCCCGGAAAGCGCTCCTGATGCGAATTTCACATCCTCGGCGTTATACGCTACCGAGAAGCCCGAAACCGAAGGATAGTTAATGTTACCTGCAAACGAATCGACTCCCGCAAAAACCGGAGTGTATAGCATAAAAACAAAAACCAACAACGCGATAACGTAGTTGATGCTTCTCATAATTAAACCTCTTTATTATTTTAAGATAATCCGCGAGCTTTTATTGTCGTCGAATTTGCCCCCGGCTATTTCGTTATTTTAATTATAGTGGAATCTTTGTAAAAAGCAACTACTACTATGGGCTGACATTAAAAGCTGTAGTATCGAATCTCTAAATGAAGATGGGAACCGCCAACGGTTTCGGAGTAAAAGTGCCGCGATATAGTGTCACCCTCGCCGACGTATTGGCTATCCATAGATTTGGAATCGCCTCGTCCAGATCGAGGTCCATGTGCGTGTATAATGTGACCAGCCGTCCGAGTATCAGGTCGTCATCGATGAAATGCTTATTTTAGCTCGGATATCACTGGCAATACTACGAATAATGGCTTGTAAAGCCAATCGCTTGAATTGTGACTACAAATTACTAATGTAATTTCGGACGTCTTATTCCTGGGATTTGAAAAAAACGCGAACGAATTTTCCAATACCCTCCGCAGATATTTTAACCAGGGCTTCCGACTTGTAATCCAACTTCCCCGAACATTGGACAACAACCGTCTTATGCTCGCCCGGTTCAAGGATTATGCTTGCCGGTTCGATATCTAAGTTTCCAGCGAGATCCGTAGAGAATCCCCAGTCGTCGGATGCGTCGATAACGACCTTACCCGGGTCGTTTTCCGGTATATATGGTTCGAGTGTAAATTCTAACGCTTCGTCCGTCGAGTTAATGAGTATAAATTCGCCATCGAGTTTTTCGGGAGTGAGTGTAATCGACGATGGATTTGTGGCAATATCTCCGAACGGGGTAACTTCGTTGGCGAGTGACATTGTTTCGATAAAATACCTCGTGCCGACCGCTGTTCGCAACATACCGCTTCCGCCTGAAACGGCAACACTGATTTCCCACCTTTGATTATAATAGATAGCGCTATCCGGGATATTGCAGAACATCTTCCGGCTTTCCACACTCCTCGGGGCAAGTCGAAAATCGGCATCGCCTTCGACTATAAAGAAATCGGTATTGGGAATCGACGAATAGCCTTCGAGCAAAGCGGCGTTCTGCGCAGGCTGCGTCACGGCAATCTTATAATTCATTGAATCGTCGGAATTATTGTGGATTTTTAATTCTATTCCGAGAAGACGATCTGGCCCTAAAGGGACGTTTGTCACTGTGAAAACTGCGGGGCTAACCTTTATCCCAAAACAGACGCTCGAACAAATCATAGCAATCGATATAAAAACAAGAAAAGCACGATCCAAACGCATGATGATACCTCCTAAAAAATCTGGTTATTAAAAAAATGTATCAAAAGGAAATCTGTAATTATCTGATTCTTCAGGGATTAATACAAAGAAACCTATCCCCAACCTCATCCAAGGATAGGTTTCTTTATTAGATTGTCTTTCGGGCGCTTTGGCGTTACGGTATTGTCGCCAAGACCGTGACAGTAATATCATGCTCGCATCCGTCGCTGACCGTCGATGGCGTAGTGAATCTCAGATACATATGAGAAACCGCGGCAGCAGCGAGGGCGGACACTACCTGATCGCCGGGTGCGACGTCGTCATCGCATATCGTCGGAATATATGGTCCGGGAGGACCTGTGTCGTCACCTTCATCGAATTCGAGTAGGTATAAATCCACTCCTACGGCTGCAGCCGGACCCCAGTTAGTCCCGACACCGAATGCGCACCCGCCATAAGCACCAAGGTCATCGTTATAGATAGCCAGGTCAACGGGGCCGTTCCCTTCGTTCTCGGTCTCAATATGAGTGGCTTTAGTCATGGTGTTCGCTGTGTTTTCGGTCGTCATACCGATTGTCCAATCGGTATAAGGCGTAACACCGTCGTCTTCATAAAGCGTGATACCGACGAAAGCGATTTGCACCTTGATGTGCATTTCTTCGTCGTCAGTATCGGCTGCGAACAGAGGAATGACGCTTAATAGAATAGCAATCACCCCGAACAGCACTAATGTTCTCTTCATTCTTCCTCCCTTTGTTAGGTTGCGACTATATTATTAATAATACTCATTTCTCGATTTAATGGATTTCTGCTTTAATAGTTATTGTCAAGTCCTGAATCGCTATTTGATTGTTCGGTAAGGGTGCTTTGAAATACAGATAAAGTTCTTCTCCGGCGCCGATGGCTATATCCACGCCATCGCTTAGGCCTGCGAAATTGCCTCCGACTTCGGCTACTCTATATGTATCGTTAATGTAATCCGTTCCCGTATTGAAATCGACTTCGACCGGGACGGTTGTGCTATTGAATAATCCCATAACGACGCATTGGTCGTTGCCTGCGGGCGGCCCGAAAGTCCAGTTCGGCGTTGTGACCATAAGGCTAAGATCGACTATCTCCATGCCGTCGTTTCGAACGTAAATTCTATCGGTGGCATTCATTATTCGGACGTCGCCCTCCTGAATTAATCCCAAATCCCAGTCGCCGTATATCGGCCCCGAATCGTTGCCGATAAGAAGGATAATATCGACCGTGCTTATATCCCAGGTGACTGTCCAGTCTTCGAGATACGGCGTGTCGGTTCCTCTCGTAAGTTTGGCCTCGATTCTAATCGAATCGTGAGTGGTCGGCGTGAGGCTGCTAATATCGACGGGTGAAACATCCTGATCGACAATCGGGGTATCCTCCCAATGATCGACGTTCCAGTATTGGACGTCGTATTTAATATCGCCGTTTGTCTCGTCGTCGTTAAACTGCAGTTCGTTCCAATCCGCCCCGCCGGAAACGAAATCGAAACCTATACCGGGGGAATATATCGTTCCGCTTGCCACGGATGAATTATAGTCGATATCGACTTTTATGTAGTCTATATGAAGAGGATAGCCAATAGTATTGCCGCCGAGTCTGCCGCAAACTCCCCAAACGAGTTTGCCCGTTCCGTCGATATATTGTCCGAAGTTAGACGTAATGGAACGCGTCATTGTTCCGTCGGACGTTCCGAATGCCATCGCGGTTCCAATCTGTTCCCACGCCGGCGTCGAGTAGTTATATGCCCAAATTCGGACATTACCGCCGCCTTCGGGATAACCCTCGAAAACGAGGTCGATTTGGGTGATATCGGCTACGTCCTCGGCAATGCCGTAAATATCGCACCAGAGGAAAACCTCGTCTTTACGCCCCGGATTCGGCGTGTTCCAACGATTATTATTCGAGGATGAAATCGAGTCGTATTCCGCATCGGTCGCTTCGGTTTTTTCGTTAAGATTTCCACCTTCGGGTGGCATCGCATCGACATCGCAGTAGAAAGCATCGTGTGGGCCGGACGCCGCCGTAACACCCGTATAATCATAAGTCGCGGTTGCCGAACCGCCGCTGCCGAGACCGACTCTGTCGCTTCCGTCAGCCTCGGTATCAACGAGAGTTCCGGTCTCGAACTGCTCATCCGTCGTTTGGTGCCATTCCGGGTCGCCTGATGCTTTATATGTCAAGGTCCACGTAGTAGTTGTCCAGTTGCCGTAGGAGCCGCTTCCGTAAGGGTCTTTCGCCCGAAGTCGAACATAATATGTCACTCCGGCGGTCGGTGCAACGGAACAGGTGAACAATTTATCTACGAGAGTCCCCGAAGTGTGGATAGCGGGCAAATCGGCGTTGTATATATTTGTCCCGCTCCAATCGGAGGCCGAATTTATCTGGATATAATATTGGACGTCGTCCGCGGGCGCATCCGGATCTGTCGCTAACATTCTGAATCGGAGTTGAACTCCACCCGCTGCGTCCTGGTCGGTTACGCGAATGTTATTAAAGCATAGCTGGTCGCTGCTGCCCGTGCTATATAAAGAGGGAACATTCGGCGGTTGATTTCCACATGCGGCGGTTGTCGCCGAACCCGAAGTGCCTAATGCCGTTTCCTCGTCGTCGCCATTTCGGGCCTTGACGCGGAAATTATACGTGGTGGCGCAATTTAGACCGGTTACTGTCGTAACATCCCATACCGCGTCGGTTTGCCAGGCCTCGGAACCGCCGAGAGCACCGCCCGCCTGCACCCATTGGCCAGCTTCGACACATCGAATCGCAAATTCCGTGTATGCCGGGTTGCTATTCGGTTCGACATCGACGAAAATTTCGTTTTCGCCCGAGACGGCACAGATCGGGGCGTCCGGGACATTAGCGTATGTGAATATGTATTCGTCGCCGGATTCCGGCCCCATGCAGGAGGCGTTAACGCCGCGAACGTTCAGGTAATGCTCGGTATTCACGCCTAACGGAGATTTCGGGTAGGAAGTCGTTGCGCCGTTGCCCGTCCAGCCGCCGGCTTCGTAATTGACATCGTATGAAGTCGCGCCGGATGCCGCGTTCCAATTCCACGTTAACGATGTCGTAGTTTTTGCGGGGGCGATGAACACAATCGACGCCGGGACTTCGAGAATATCGACTGAACCGTTATCGCTCGTCGTTGACGGATTCCCGGCCTCATCGTAGCCGATTACTTTGCAATACCATACATCCGGCGACGCAAGCGCCACGGTGTGCGTATATGTCGGGCTATCGACCCAAGCGTCGAAGTCCTCGCCACCGGGCGTTGTGCTCCAATAAACGTGATATGTATTCGACGCGCGCATCCCTGAAAGCGCGTCTGTCGAAGCCGTCCATGTCCAGGTCGGCATGTCGTCGCAGGTGGGCGTTTCAGACGGAGCAGGTGTTCCCGGTTTCGTGGGCGGATCGCAATCTTCCTTGCAATTGTAGCTGTCAGAAGTTTCGTTCGATACATTGTCGCGCCCATATATATATAGTGTATTGTCGCCTGAGGGAATCGAGGATGGATTTCCGCCGTCGGTATAACCGGATCCAAGGCCGCAGTTCGTGGGCGCGGCAGTCCAGCTATATCTCGGGCAACCGGAAGCGAAACCGGAACCACCGTCGGTGCCGTTCAGGTCGATATCGCCTACGACATAACATCCCCATGAGCCGCTGACTCCTGTTCCGCTTGCGGAAATAACCGGCGCTTTATTATCGACATCGCAATCATTATCGATTCCGGGCGTGCCGTCCTCGTGACCGTCGTTCGGGGTAATCCTGAATTGAATCGTCGAGCTTTCATCCGAATAGTCGGTGGCCGATTGCCAGACAATCGATTTGCCGGTTCCGGGCGCTGTCGGGCTGCCGATACCGTCGCCGGAGACGTTCGCAGTTGGGTGCCAGCTTCCATCCCAGTATTCGCAGCTAACCGTGCAGTTTTCGCCGTCGCCATCGGCGAGATCGTATGTTATCGTGATATTCCCGCCGTGCCAACCGGAACCGTCGGATACGTTCGTCACGACCGGTGGGTTATTCGGCGCACCCATAGTCCATGTAACTGTCCAATCCTGCAATATCGGTGTGCCGCCAATATCGGTCAGGTCTCCAATCAGGCGAATCTGGTTATGGGTAACCGGGTCGAGCGATGATATGTCGTAATCGCTGTTATCGGTAATTCCCGTCAACGGCGTATTAATCCAGCTTCCACTCCAATATTGGATATCGACAGTGATGTCGCCGGTCGTCAGGTCCTCGCCCCATGAGAGTGTTCCCCAATCCGAAGTCGTTCCGGGATTATCGTCGTAGTCGATCGCGGTAGATGTTACGGTGCCGGAGGTTGCCCCCGGTGTTCCTCTGACTCGCATATAATCCACGCCACCGGAATTTCCATCCAATTGTGTATATCTGAATGCAATCCTAACATTCGAGTTGTCATCATAGGCTGATAAATCGACGATTTTTAGATCCCAGACGCAGTCGGGAGTGTTTGTAGGATTATATTGCGCTTCTTCATTCCAAGTTCCGCCAATCCCACCGCCATCTATTGAAACCTCTACTCTCATAGTATCGGGCCATGCGCCATTTCTAAACAACGCAAATTCGAGGTAGCATCCTGTATAACCTGAAAGGTTAATTTGCGGTGTTTGCAAAGAACGATTGGTAAAATTCGGAGTATCATACTGAATAATTGCGGCCCAATCACCATAAGGCGTATTTGACGGGCTGGCAAAATTCCCTTGAGTCCAATCTTCAGCCGATTCATTATCCGGCCATGCCCATTTACTCCAACCAGCCGGAAGAAAGGCTCCCTCGAAACTCTCGGGGCCAAAAGCGTCCTCTTCAGTTCCTATTGAAAGCTCTACTTCTCCTGTCGCTGTGACAGTTACATCGCTAAGTGCATCGGTATTCCACTGGTCTTCCGTTGTCTGGAACCAATCCCAATCCGTCATCCCGGTATTTACGGTGAAACTTCGCTTCTCAGACCACGCGCCGTAGTTAGAGCCGTCGTGAGCGGCCACGCGCCACCAATAGGTCTGGCCGTTCACGAGAGCGCCTTCGCTCTGGCTGTTTATCGTATATTCGCAAGTGCCCGTTCCCTCGGGCCTCGGTGGCACGGGATTAAACCCGGTATTGTCCGACATACTTTCTATAGTATTGATTGGAGAGAGGAAATCCTCGTCGTCGTCCCATTGCACCTTAAAATCGAGCGGGTCACCGTCCGGATCGTCCGGGACATTCCAGCGTAGCGTCGGAGTCGTCGAAGACGCGCCGTCGCCGATACGGGCGTTGTCGAACGGCAAAACGAGCGTCGGCATCCCCGGCGCGCCGGCATCGATAATCGCGTAGCCTTCATAAGGTATATAATTCTGCTTTGTTACAGTAACCCACATCGTATCGATAGCTATCGATGGATCGATACTCAAACTGGCATTTCCCGATACATTGGTTAATTGCGTAACATACATGTCGTCGTCGTATTTACACCAGCAGGTTACGAGGGCGTTCGAGAGGTTGGTCACCCCGTCGTTGTCCTTTACGTTAACCGCAAAGACGCTCGCGCCGAGCGGCACGGTCGGATTATGAGTTACAATCATATTATCGGGGCCCGCGCTTGCAGTCCACATAGGCAATTCAGGGTCGCCGAAAGTATTCCATTCCTTAAGACACCAATTCCAGCAGTCATCACCCAGTGAATCGACAAATACGAAATAATCTTTGGCTTCGGCGATAGCTTCTCCGAGATGATATTTATTAGTAGCGCTGAATACTTGGACGAAGAATTGCCATACGATACCGTCGGAAAGCTGGTGCATATAAGCAGGAGCATCAGAGTTTAAGTATCCCACGCCGTAATGAGAATTCCAGGCACCACCGACATTGCCTTGGTCGTAAAGGTATTCGTAAGCACAATCCGATTGCCCGAAACCGCCCGACTGACAGGCCATAGACACTGATATTCCGCACTTCATACCCGGATTATAATTAGCATTTATTTCCGCACTCGTAATGAATTGCCCGTAACCGCAATTGTCACCGTTGAATCCTGAATAGCTTCCGTGTCCCGCTGTTGCGAAAAATTGATATCCCGCGCCGTAGTATGAACTTCCCATAAATGCCGCGTCACCGGGCCAATTATTCGTAGTTTGCTGCACATGGTAGCCCGGGTGGGTTGCATCACCCGGATATGTCCATGCGCCGGGCATATTCGATTGCCAATCGTCGGTTCTACTGCGCCCAAAACCATAAGCGCCGCATCCGGCGCCGTCCGCCAGTTGATTAGATGCAAAAATCGCTCTTGTGGCAAAAGCGACATCGGGTGTTTTCTCGAACCACAATATCCGCCGGACATATTTACCAGCGTCGGCGGCGTCATCCGCAGGCATCCTTCCTACATAGACGTCCGCGAGCCAATCCAGTTCGCCGCCGCCGGGGCCGTCATTGTGATGCCCATATATACCATCACCGGTAAAATCCCAGTTGTTATCGAGGTCTTCATAATATCGTTCGCAAGTAAGGGTGTCAATATTGTCACCTAAGGTGTTGTCGGCCCAAACAAGTCTTCTCGGAATGGAGTTTGTCGCATTTACTCCGTGGTCGGCGGCAATAAGCACCCATATTGTTCCCCATGCGCTTACGGCGTCGCTGATAAAATGCTTTATTTCCGTCTGGTTATCCACATCGGTATAAACATCGTAAATATCAGTTTGGACGTTGAAAACGTGCGCCGGAATACCTTTTTTTGTTTTCCAATAAGCGAGTGTATCGAGAGAATCTATCCACGCTGAATTATTAGGTGCGATAATTACGTATTCGTAATTAGTCGGGCCGGCGCGACCGATTTCCGGGCGCGCTCTAACCGGCGGTGAAAAGCTCTCCACATCCTCAGGATTATAGACCATATCTCTGACGGCATTGCCAAAGGTCTGTTTCTGGTTTTCGGTAACCTCCCTAACCTGTTTTGTTCCCTCATCGAAATTCAGTTCGATTAAGAGCTTCTTATAAAGCGTTAACTTCCGCGTCGAGGGGGTATATTGAACGGGATAGAATTGCAGGCTTGCAACCCTGAAACCGCATTTCGTTCCGTTGTGGATACTACTATAAAGCGCGCCGGGATAGGGATTATTCGAGTTATAGATTTCCTTGTCCTGAGGAACAAAGGAATGATTTTGCGAATTCGCGCTTATTCTCGAAGGACGTTGGGCCGGATAAATATCATATTCCCCGAGTAGCTCTTCCTTTTCGACCGCAACGATTTCGACACCGGTCAAAGTCGCGCCCGGTGGAATAAGATATTTAAAACCGACTACGGGGAGGGATGGCGCGCCGATATCCATTGTCGAAGACGCGTTCGGTAGGCTTACTGCGTCGTAGCCTTTAACTTTGAAGAAAGTAAGCTCGTTACTATCGAACGTTATCTCGCTTTTGATAGTCCCTGCGGTTGAGACCGCAACGGATAATATCATCAAAACGAATACGAAGTATATTGTTCGACTTACCATTCTAATTGATTCGGGTTAATTCACGGAAAATCTCCGTAATAAAACCGTGTGCATATCCTGCTGAAAGCACCACTTTATCCGAATTTTCACCCTTAGAAAACCGAATTTGCAAATCATGAAGTTTTCCAATTAGGTTTCCCAAATATACACATACCTAATCTTGCAGATAATACCTATTTTCAATCCTTATGCAAGTTAAACTTATTTTTAGGAGCGTGGATAATACAGGTCTATTTACTGCAAGCCGCCTTATTCACTGTTATAGATTACGTCGTGACGAAGTCTCCGACCCAACAAAGCCGCGTTTAAACCGCAACCGGATGAAATATTTCGATAGCCTTCATCTTAAAGCGTTAGAATGCGATTTGAAGGTTATCAAACAAGCCGAATAAGCCAACTACGCTCGCGGTGTAAAAAAACCGCCGATATTTAAAAGTTGTCTTTAAGCCCATTTTTAGGCCGTAGTTACGCTTATTCCCAATTCCTAATTTTTGGAAAACCGTTTCTAAAAGACCAGACTATGTTTTTTTATAATTTCGGGTTTTTTTACTTGCGCCGTTGGTTTTAATACGTAAATTCAGAAGCTGTGTCGCGTTCGCTATATGTAAATGGGGAATCTCAACGCTTGGTTATTCATAGCGTCACGATGTGCTACATTTTTTTGGATTATCATTATTATGGTGTTATGCAGATAATGAAATATTAGGATATTCACAGTAACTAAATGGAGTGTAACACTCAACAAATCAGGAGGTAGAATTATGGCGTCGAAAACACTGGATACTTTGGGTTTAAAATGCCCCCAACCCATTCTCAAGGTCGCAGCAGAAGCCAGGAATATGGATCCGGGCGACGTTCTCGAAGTCCTCGCAGACTGTCATTCGTTCCCGAATGATGTGAAAGCATGGGCATCTAAAACCGGCAAGACCCTGCTTTTCTGTAACGACGACGGAACCGGGAAATTTACGGCTCAGATACAGTTTTAATGAGTATTTCGAGGAGGATATCGACAGGTATCCTCCTCGAACATTATTAAAGAGATTTTAACGGATTCTTTAATGGAAAAGGTGAATCGTGTCTGACGAATTCATGCCGAATATTGTTGGTTTCCTATGCAATTGGTGTTCATACACAGGGGCTGATTTGGCGGGTTCGAACAAGCTCGAGGTCTCGTCGTCGATATCGGTGACGAGGGTGATGTGTTCGAGCCGTGTGAATCCGAGTCTTGTATTAAACGCCCTCCTATGGGGCGCCGACGGCGTTCTGGTAGCGGGATGCCATCCGGGAGACTGCCATTACAAAGAGGGTAACTACTTCACGCGCCGAAGATTCGCACAATTGAAGAAGGTCCTAGAGAGCTTAAATATCGATCCCGACCGCGTGGAGCTCGCATGGGTTTCCGCCGCAGAAGGTCGTAGATATGCCGATGTGGTTAACCACTTCACAAAAAAAATCAAGGCTTTAGGACCGAATCCAATTAACCAGACACCGTATTAGTAATCTATTCATGGGCTTATCCGAGAGAAAATTATGAATAACGATGTTTTAGTGATAGGCGCGGGCATAACTGGAATTGAAGCGGCTTTGCTTCTGGCAGAAGCCGGACGAAAAGTCTATCTCGTCGAGAAAACCTCGATGGTTGGTGGAAATCTCGTCAAATACGAGGAAGTTTTCCCGAATATGGAATGCTCCACGTGTATGTTAGCGCCAAAACAGCAGGACCTCCTCCAGAATGCCAACATCGAACTTCTAACACTCGCTTCGGTGGAAAGTATCGACGGATCTATCGGAGATTACACCGCGAAAATTCGGGCGAAGGCCGAATATGTAAGCGCAGTCGAGTGTATCGGTTGCGGAGCCTGCTACGAACCTTGCCCGGTGAGCATTAAAAACGCCTTCGAGGAAAACCTTACGGACCGAAAAGCTATTTTTGTGCCCTGCCCGGGCGCACTTCCAAACGTCCCGGTAATAGATACCGAAAACTGTCTTCGATTCACAAAAGGCGAGGAATGCACACTCTGCCAGGAATCGTGCATGTTCGAGGCAATCGATTATACAAAGGAAGACAGGGAACTCGAATTGAAGGTTGGCGCGATAATCGTCTCCACGGGATTCGAGATGTTCGATCCCACGTCTAATCCAAAATTTGGCGACGGTAAAATAGACAGCGTTTACACCGCAATGGAGTTCGAACGTCTCTTCGCATCCAACGGCCCCACGCTCGGTGAGTTAACTCTGAGAAACGGCGACACACCGAATAAAATCGCTATAATATATGATGTAGGGAAAGAGACTATCGGATATTGCCCGGAAATCTGTTCGATGTATCCGCTAAAATTTTCGCATTATATCGGTTATAAGATAGAGAACGCCGAAATTATCAACCTCTATTCCGATCTAAATTTACCCGGCAAATCCTATCAGGCTTTCTATCGCGATACGCTCAAACCAAATGTCTCTTTTAATCGATACGAGGATATCGAAGTCGAGGCGAACGGAAACGGAGCATCGATTACTTATAGAATAAACGGGCACGAGGAGAAGATAGCGGCCGATATGGTTATCCTCGCGCCGACACTCGTGCCGGGCAAAGGCACCGCCGAACTCGCGGCTTTACTCGGAATTGAGCTAACGCCGTCGGGATTCATGTTGTCTAAGAGGGAAGCTCTCGCGCCCGTTACGACCTCGAAAGAGGGAATATACCTCGCGGGTTGTGTCGAAGGGCCGAAAGATATCGCAAGCAGCGTCGAACAAGCTTCGGCTGCGGTCGGTCAAGTTTTATCGAGTTTGAAAGAAATGGCTTAAACAGATCATAAAGCAATCGTTTTCCAGTGGGAGAACAATGTCAGCAAAAGGTTACAAAATAGGGGTTTATGTCTGCGAGTGCGGTCCGAATATCGCCGATGCCGTGGATATCGATCGTGTTATCGATACGGTTTCCGCGTATTCGAATGTTTCGGTTGTCAAACGCCACAAACTGCTTTGTTCGGGTGGCGGCAAGGACTTCTTGAGACAGGATATAATCGACGAGGGCCTCACCCACGTCGTAGTCGCCGCTTGTTCACCCAAAGACCACGAGGCGACGTTCGCGGGCGTTTGCATGGAATCCGGAATCAATCCATACTTATACCAGCTAATCAATATCCGGGAACAATGCGCATGGATGATAATGGACAAGAAAGCCGCGACCGATAAGGTTATCTCCTATATCCGAGCGGGCGTTCGACGCGTTTCTTATCACTCATCTCTCGAACAAAAAGAAATCGACAGTGTCCCCGATGTCCTCATTATTGGCGGCGGAATCGCGGGAATCGAATCCGCGCTCAATCTCGCCTCGCCGAGCAGGAAAGTCTTTCTTGTCGAAAAGTCGGACAAACTGGGCGGTGTCGCGGGGAAACTCGACTGTATGCTTCCGTATGGCAAGCTCGATCCCGCAATAATCGCCGGGAAAATAGAGGCGGTAAAGGATAACGAGAATATCGAGGTCTTTAACAACAGCGAAGTTGCAAATGTAATAGGCTTTTTTGGGAATTTTGAGGCCGTCGTGGAGAAACTTGCGGACGAAAAAATCGATATAAAGATCGGTTCTGTTATCATAGCAACCGGTTTTTCGATATTCGATCCGGGTCAAACCGATAAATGGGGCTATGGTATTGTCGATAATGTCTTCACCACTCTCGAAATAGAGGAAAAGTGTAAAACCGGCGAAGCCCTTCTCGAGAAAGGCTCTCAGCCAAAGTCGGTCGCGCTGGTGCACTGCGTTGGCCGCGAGGATGTCGGTTATTGCTCGGGCGTGTGTTGCAACAGTTTATTGAAAATAGCCGGTTCCTTAAAAGAGAAATATCCCGATATTAAGGTTCACGATCTCCACCAGAATCTATGTATAACTAATCCCGATGACGTGGAATATATCGACCGGCTTGAAAAAGGTGGCGTTATTTTCACGAGAGTTTCGGATGTTGAGATTTCTGCGGAAAAAGGCACCGTGAAAGCGACTTACAAAACTGAATCCGGTGAAGAGGAGTCTATTCTCGTGGATATGGCGGTATTAGCACCCGCAATGATTCCCGGGCCTGACACGCAGAAGATATCCGGGATGCTCGATCTTCCTCTCGACGAATTCGGCTTCTTCGAGGAAGAACATGTGAGTGTCGGATCGTTTAAAACGTCCGTCGATGGCGTTTTCATTGCCGGATGTGCATTTGGGCCAAAGAATATCGTCGATTCGGCCGGGCAAAGTCTCGCCGCAAGCGGGAATATACTCGCACGGCTTATCCCCGGGAAAAAGCTACATCCCGAGGTTAAAGTCTCCGAGGTTATAGAATCTCTCTGCACCGGTTGCCAGACCTGCGTGACGGTTTGTTCATACGGCGCAACGAGTTACGATGAGGACAAAGGCGTTTCTGTTGTAAACGAGGCCATTTGTCGCGGCTGCGGCAATTGTGTCGGCAGTTGCCCGTCCGGAGCTATCCGCTCGAAACATTTCACCGAAAAACAGCTTCACCAGGAAGTTATCGAGGCATTATTATCACGGATATAAATTCAATGACGATAAATTAAACTATCGAAGAGCACTTATGACAGCAAATTCTAATAAAAACTCGACTATTCCTTCAAAAGGTGCCGCTATATCGACTGCGGACGGCCTTAATGCAGGAGTATTAGAATTCTTACGTAACGGACTCGATAAAAACCTTTTCGATGCCGTTCTTATGCCCGTAAAAGTCCCCGCCGGTGATTCTTACGCCTGGGTATTAGCGGAAGACCAAAGCTTGTTTGAAAAAGCCAATGTCCTCCCCCCCATAATGTCCGTCCAAGGCGGCAAGACGCTTTCGAGTCTCACAAAGCACGGACAAACAGAGCGGAAAATCGCGGCGGTTATGCGACCCTGCGAGATTCGTGCAACAATCGAATTGGTCAAGCTAAAGCAGATAGACCTCGAAAACATTTTTTTAATTAGTATCGATTGCCCGGGCGCAATGCCTATCAAGGACTATCTCTCCGACCCCGTGGCTGGCGAAAGCGTGTTTAACGAAGCCGCAAAAACAGGCGACCTCGAGCCAATGCGGCCAATATGCAAAACTTGCGTGCATTTCGGAATCACATCGCCGGACCTACACATCGCGACCTTCGGGACTGGGAACGAATCGGCGATTATTATCCCCACAAACACGAAGGGCGAAGAACTCCTCGAATCTGCCGGGATGCCGCTAAAAATAGACACTGGAAGCTGGGCAAAGGGGATCGAGAAACTAACGAATGGCCGCGAAAAAACCAGAACAAAAGTTTTCGATGAACTTAAGGAAAAATCGAGCGGTATGGTGAACCTCGCCGCGACCCTCTCGAAATGTATCTCATGCCACAACTGCATGAGTGTTTGCCCTATATGCTATTGCCGAAGATGCTATTTTGAATCGGAGGTGACGGAACAATCGGCCGAACAATATTTGGGCCGCGCAAAACAGAAGGGCAGCGTAAGGTTTTCGCCGGATATCCTCCTTTTCCATCTCGGCAGGATGTCGCACATGACTATGTCCTGCGTTTCTTGCGGAAGCTGCGAGGATGCATGTCCGGTGGATATTCCTGTGGCGCAACTTTTCAGCGTAGTCGGGAGAGACACGCAGGCGCTGTTCGATTATACCGCCGGGATGAACGTCGAAGAACCGTTGCCACTGAAAGTTTTTATTAAGGATAAGGAACTCGGCGAAATTGAGAGAATATGCAGCGACCCTCTCAAGGGATGTGATTGCAAATGAGCAAGGTAATGAAAATACAAGGCGACATCGATAGCGGCATAAAGGGAATCCTTCGTAATTTACTGGAAAGCGGGAAGGTCGAGGCCGTATTTGCGGTCGGGGATAGTGGCGACGGTAAAAGTTATTTTCTGGTCACCGATCCTGCCAAACTCGACGGTATTCGACCGCTTTTACCATTCATGCCGGAGAATGCCGCTAATCTTCTCTCGCGCCTGACATCGGGCGACACGATTTCCGGCAAAATCGCCGTCGTGATTAAGCCATGTGAACTCAGGGCTTTTGCCGAACTGGTCAAACGCGAACAGGCCGAGCGCGATAATTTCATCTTCATCTCCCCCGTTTGCGGCGGTGCGCTAAATTTCGATATATACAATAGCGGCGCTTTAGAAAACGCATTGCCGGAATATTGGAAGGCATTTTTCGCCGGCGAAAATCCGGCGGATATCCGACCGACTTGCGCGGCGTGCGAGCATTTCGTGCCCATGAACGCCGACATTACGGTCTTCCCGGATAAAGACGGTTGCGAGTTGTTTCTCAATACCGATGCCGCCGTCGAGCTATTTAAAAACAAATCCAGCGATATGAGCGAGGGTGAATTCGATAGTAACAGAATCGAGAAACTCAAAACCGCAAGAAAAGCCGAAAGAGAAAAACTCTTCGATGAATTGAAGCTCGAAGATATGCAGATAAAAGGGCTTATCGATGTTTTCGGGCGATGTCTCGGTTGCCACGGCTGTAGCAGCGTTTGCCCGATATGTTACTGCGCATTGTGCGCATTCGACACGAAGGAAAACGAATTCCAACCGCCCGTGTTCGAAAACGAGCTTTCGAGGCGCGGCGCGATGAGAGTCCCACCCAATACCGTTTTCTTCCACCTCGGGCGGATTACTCATATGAGCATCTCATGTGTCGGATGCGGCATGTGCGCCGACGTTTGCCCCGTGGATATTCCGGTCGCGTCGATATTCACGCGAGTTGGCGACGCTGTTCAGAAGGTCTTCGATTACATTCCGGGCAGCGATTTCGAGGAACCGGTTCCGCTTTCGACATTTATCGAGGACGAGCTTGCGGAGGTTGAGGAATAATGACTGCGAAACAAAAAGAAGAATTTACACCGAATATTATCGGTTTTTTATGCAACTGGTGCACATATACCGGGGCCGATCTTGCGGGAACGAGTCGTCTTCAATATCCACCCTCGATTTTACCGATTCGGGTCATGTGTTCGAGTCGTGTGGATCCTCTATTCCTGGTTTCCGCGATACTTCGCGGTGCGGACGCCGTTCTTGTCGGGGGATGTCACCCCGGCGACTGTCATTATTCGGAGGGCAACTACTACACACGCCGCAGATTCGCTATGATGAAGAAGATTTTCGATACGTTCGGTCTCGAAAGCGAGCGAATACGCCTTTCGTGGATATCGGCGTCTGAAGGGCCTCGTTTTGCGCAAGTTGTTACTGAATATACAGATAAGATTAAAGACTTAGGGCCAAATAAGATAGCAAATGAGGTATTTCTATAATACATATGCTGTTAGCTAATTTAAATATATCAATATTCAATGTAGTCAATCGGTATAACGCGGATTTCGACTTAATCGACTTTAGCGATAGCGTCAACACATAGGAAACTAACGATGGCCAAGAATAAATCAGTAATTGTTGTCGGTTCGGGAATCGCGGGAATCCAAGCCTCGCTCGATCTCGCCGAGATGGGCGCAGACGTTCATGTCGTCGAAAAAACCCCGTCTATCGGCGGTCGTATGGCCCAACTCGATAAGACCTTCCCCACTAACGATTGTTCTCTGTGCATCCTCTCCCCCAAAATGAACGAGTGCGCAAGGCACCCGGGGATTACGCTTCACATGAATTCAGAGCTAATCTCTATCGAGGGCGAGGAGGGTGATTTCACTTGCACAGTCAGGGAAAATGCAACCTACGTCGATCCGGTAAAATGCGTCGGTTGCGGCCTTTGCGAAGAAAAATGTCCTACTAAGGTCTCCGATGAATTCGACATGGAACTCCGAAATCGAAAAGCCATTTACAGATATTTCCTTCAAAGCGTGCCCTCAACTTATTTAATCGACCCTAATCGTTGCCTTCGCATACTCAAAGGCGTTTGTGGAATTTGCGAGAAGACCTGTCCGGCTGAGGCTATAAATTTTGACGACGTGGATAAAGAGAAAGAGATAAAGGCCGGCGCTGTAATAATCGCATCCGGAATTGACGCATTTAATCCGATAGTTTACGGCCAATATGGCTATAAGAAATACCCAAACGTGGTCACTTCTCTCGAATTCGAGAGAATGCTATGTGCTTCCGGTCCACAAATGGGGCATGTTACTTGTCCAAAAAGCGACGAAGTGCCAAAAAACGTCGCTTTTATTCAGTGTGTCGGTTCGCGCGACAGGGAGAATAATAAAAATTACTGTTCCTCCGTTTGTTGCATGTATGCTATCAAAGAAGCTATTATCGCCAAAGAGCATATTAAAGGGCTCGACGCGACTATCTTCTTCATGGATGTCCGGGCTTTCGGAAAAGAGTTTGACAAATACTACGAGAGAGCGGAAGGCCAATTTGGCGTAGATTTCGTTCGTTCGAGAGTCGGAAAGATTACAGAACTGCCCAACGGAGACCTTCGATTGCATTTTGCTAATCCCGATGGTTCTAAGGAAATCCGCGATTTTTCGCTTGTTGTTCTCTCTGTGGGGATTCAGCCGCGAAAAGATATTATGGAGCTATCAGTAAGCTCCGGTATTAAGCTCGACGAATTCGGTTTCTGCCGGACATGTGATTTCCAGCCGCTTGATACGACCCGACCGGGCGTGTTCGTCTGCGGCGCTGTTAGCGGCCCAAAGGATATTCCGGAATCCGTAATGGCGGCTTCTGCGGCCGTTGCGCGCTCCGCAAAATTTCTTGGATTAACACGGCAGGAGAAAGTATCTACGAAAGTTTTCCCTCCGGAAAAAGACGTTGTCGGGGATAGGCCGAGGATTGGCGCGTTTATCTGTCATTGCGGCACGAATATCGGCGGAGTCGTTGATGTTCCATCGGTTGTCGAATATGCAAAAACGCTTGCGAATGTCGAGCACGCCGATGAATTACTTTATGCGTGTTCCGGCGATTGTCTGGAAACGATTAAAAAGGCTGTCGAAGAGCATAACCTTAACCGCGTGCTTGTTGCCGCATGCACACCAAGAACTCACGAGCCACTATTCCGCGAGACGCTTCGCGAGGCGGGATTGAATCAATACTTATTCGAGATGGCCAACATCCGTGACCAATGCAGTTGGGCACACATGGGCGAACATGAGCTGGCGACTGTTAAAGCCAAAGAGCTTGTCGAAATGGGCATCGCGAAGGCTAAAAAACTCACGCCACTGCAAAAACTCCCCGTAGAAATCGATCCGAAAGCACTCGTTATCGGCGGGGGAATAGCCGGACTAACCGCAGCACTCGAAATTGCAGATTCCGGCTACAGCGTTTACCTTGTCGAGAGAGAAAATAAACTCGGCGGGAACATGCGTAAGGTTAACTACTTACTCGGGGACAAGGATCCGCAGAAATTCCTTCGAAATCTGATAAAGAGGATTAACGAAAACGATAGGATCGAGGTTTTCACGGGCGCAAACGTCCAAACCATCGATGGCTATATTGGGAATTTTAAGACAACCCTCGAAATTCACGATGGCGAGCAAAGAGAAATCGAGCACGGAGTCGTTATTGTTGCGACCGGTGCAACGGAGTATCCTACCGCCGAATATTGCCGCAATGAAAGCACGCGCGTCGTTACGCAGTTGGAATTCGAGAAGATGATCGACAATGGGTATCTTTCAGGAAAAAAGCTTAAAAACATCGTCATGATAAACTGCGTTGGTTCCCGCGAAGAAGGCCGCGACTATTGCAGCCGCCTTTGCTGTTCGCAGTCGATTAAGAACGCTCTGAAAGCGAAAAAAGAGCGGCCTGCGACCGATGTTTTCATTCTATATCGCGATATCCGGACCTATGGTTTGAAAGAGAAGTTCTACGGCGAGGCTCGTAAACGCGGAGTGATATTCTCCAGATACGACCTCGAGAGCAAACCAAAGGTCGAGCTTATCGATCCGGAGAATCCAAACAGCAAGCTTCGTGTGACAACCTTCGATCCCATTCTCGGGCGGGATGTCGCTATAGATGCAGACCTCGTGGTCCTCGCCGTATCGATCGACCCGCGACAGGACAACGATATACTCGCTAAAATGCTGAAGGTTCCTCTGACCGCAGATAGGTTTTTCCTCGAAGCGCATGTCAAACTGCGCCCCGTGGATTTTGCCACCGATGGTATATTCGTTTGCGGCCTAGCGCATTGTCCTAAGAATAGCGACGAGTCGATCACTCAGGCGACTGCGGCAGCGGCGAGAGCTATGACGGTGTTGAGTAAGATGGTCATGGAAGCCGAAGGCTCTATATGCGAGGTCAATCCCGACCTATGTTCTGGTTGCGGTGTCTGTATCGAGGTATGTGCCTACGCGGCCCCCCAAATGGACGAGGAGAAGGGCGTCGCGTTTATAAACGAAGCGCTATGTAAGGGTTGCGGCGCATGTGCGGCATCGTGCAGGTGCGGAGCAATCGACTTGCGTGGCTTCACGGACGAACAAATATACTTTGCAATCGACGCTCTGGAGACAGTAAAGTAAGTAAAACTAAACAGCAATAATAATTGCCGGAAACGGCGGAGATTATGGCCGAATTTGAACCAAAAATAATGGCTTTCCTGTGTAACTGGTGTTCCTATGCCGGAGCGGATCTCGCGGGCGTTTCGCGGATTCAGTATCCGCCTAATACGAGGGTAATTCGCGTGCCGTGTTCAGGGCGAGTCGATCCGATGTTCATTCTGAAATGCCTGCAGGACGGCTACGATGGTGTACTCGTCTCCGGATGTCACCCGGGAGATTGCCACTATATTTCGGGGAATTACGTCGCACGGCGTAAGTTCGCCGTCTTAAAAGTATTACTCGAGTTTATGGGATTGGAACCCGACAGAGTTCAATTCTCGTGGGTATCCGCCGGCGAGGGCGAGAAATTTTCTCAGGTCATCTCGCGCGTAACGGAGACAGTCCGCAAGTTAGGCCCTGCAAGGAAGCTTGTTAAGACCGGCTACCGTGAATAACGGGGATCAAATTAAGGAAGCAAAAGTGAACGAAATAGTCGATAGCATAAAAAAAATATTCGTCGATGAAAAACTCGATGTTCTTATCGGTTACGAGAAGGGTAGCCTTCCGTTGCGAGGCACACCTTGCTTTGTGGAAAGCGCCGACGATTTGGACCGCGTTATCTTCGACTTCACGTGTCATAACAATATCGCGAAATATCTGGCCGATGAGAAAAAGCGCCCCGGCGATCCCCGAAAAGTCGGGATCATCGCCAAAGGCTGTGACGCCCGCGCAATCGCGCAGCTTATCGTCGAAGACCAGTATCCGCGCGAAAAAGTCGTGATAATCGGCGTTCCATGCACAGGTGTGATCGATCCGGCGAAATTGCGCGTGGCGCTTTCCGGTAAGGATTTGGCCGACTACAAAATCGAGGGCGATAATATAATTCTTATCGGCGACGATTTCAAGATCGAGCTACCGCGAATCGAGCTTCTTCAGGGCGGCTGTTTGTCGTGCAAATATCCCAACGCGCCTCAATACGACTATTTCATCGGAGAGCCGGCGAAGCCTATAGCTGCGAGAGATGAATTCGCAATAATAGAGGATTTGGCAAGCAAACCTGCGGATGAAAGATGGGCTTATTTCGAGAATGAGTATAGCGCTTGCACTCGATGCTATGCCTGTCGCAACGCCTGCCCACTATGCTACTGCGAAGAGTGTTTCGTCGATAGAAGCATGCCTGCCTGGCTTGGCAAAGGAAACGAGCTATCCGATAACATCGTTTATCATATCGTTCGCGTCCTGCATCTCGCGGGTCGATGCGTCGATTGCGGTGCGTGCGCCGCAGCTTGCCCGTTGGGCATCGATGTCCGAATCATAGGAAAGCGAATCGAGAAAGAGGTTCTGGACCGGTTCGGTTATGTTGCTGGATTGGATTTCGAGACACAACCGGCATTAGCGGCGTTCAGAGAGGACGATAAGGAAGAATTTATCATGTAATAGCACAATATATTGGCTTATTTCTATAAACAATAACTTGAGCTAACAACGGTTATCATATGGACACATATAAACTTAATAAAACCAAACTCGGAGATTTCCTCGAACAACTCGCGGAAAAATTCGCGGTTTATGCCCCTCTTGAAAAGGGCGACATAACCGCATTTGCCGAACTCGAGCACGGACAATTGCCCGCATTGGATTTCCTGCGAACCCAGAAACCGCCGAAGGATATATTTTATCCGCAAACAGAAGTGATCCTCAGATTTGGCAAAGACGGAACCAAATCCAATGAATACACCGGCAAACCCATTGCCGTATTCGGAGCCCGGCCCTGCGATGCGAAAGGATTCGTTATTGTCGAAAGAGTTTTCGTCGATGATAAGTATAAGGATAACTACTGGCTGGCGCGGCGCGATGGCGGTCTTGTTATCGCACTCGGTTGCAGCGAACCTCTGAAATCGTGTTTTTGCAATTGGGTCGGTGGCGGCCCCTTCGAGACTACCGGCTCGGACGTATTAGCGACCGATGTCGGGGATGCTTTCATCCTGCAACCCCTAACGGAGGCAGGCAAGAAGGCCCTTGCAGAGATGAATAGCATCGAAAAAACCGTCGACAAAGATATCGAGAAAGCCGAAGCGATTCACGCCGAAGCGTTAAAATCGATGCCAAAACCACCCACATTAGATTCACTCAAAACATCACTGGACTCGCTTTTCGACGATCCTTTCTGGGACGAGTTTACTGCGAAATGTCTCGGTTGTGCGGCATGCACATTCTCCTGCCCGACATGTTATTGTTTCGACATTCAGGACGAGAGTAGGCGTGGCGAGGGAGTTAGGATTCGCATTTGGGATACGTGCCAGTTCCCGCTTTTCACAAAAGAGGGTTCCGGGCATAATCCGAGGAAATCCCAGATGTCGAGACTCAGGCAAAGATTCATGCATAAATTCAGCTATATGTTTGAAACGCAGGGAGAATTCGGCTGTGTTGGTTGCGGACGATGCGTAACTGCATGCCCTGTAAATATCGATGTCAGGGAGTTTATTAGGAAAACCACAGAGAACACAGAGAAATGAATCACGAGAGCACAGATATGAAAACAAAAAAAAAGAAGAAAAACACAGAACACACAGAGAAAAAATCGCCTTTCTCGCTTTTCCCTGTTTCTTTCTCCGTGTTCTCTGCGTCTTACTTTGCGCTCTCTGTGGTTTATTTATAAGGCAGACAGGATCAATATGAAGAACATTTATATGCCTATACCAGTCCGGGTAAAAAGCATCCGCAACGAATCGGATGATAAAACCCTTCGGACTTTCGACTTCGAGTTCGTGAACGAAGCTGATGCATTCGATTATATGCCCGGCCAATTTTGTCAGCTTTCAATTCCCGGCGAGGGCGAAGCGCCTTTCGGGATCGCATCCTCCCCTACCGAGAAGGGTTTTCTGCGTTTCACTGTAAATCGCGTCGGAGTTCTCACAACCGCGCTTCATTATCTTCGCGAAGGCGACGAAATCGGTATCCGCGGCCCACTCGGAAATTACTATCCGGTCGAAGAATTCAGGGGGAAGAACGTCGTGATTGTAAGCGGTGGATTCGCATTAACGACCTTGCGCTCGCTTATGGTTTATCTGCGCGATCCGGCAAACAGAGGTGATTTTGGCGATATAACTTTAATATATGGCGCAAGGCGACCCGGTCTTATGATTTACCGCGATGAACTCGAAGTCTGGGAAAAGGAAGACGATGTATCGATTCATCTTACAATAGACCAGGCTGTTAAGGGCTGGGACAAAATGGTTGGTTTCGTCCCGACAGTCACCAAAGAAATTTCGCCAAGCTCCACGGACGCATGGGTAATGCTTTGCGGCCCACCGATTATGATAAAATATACACTTCCGACATTAGCCGGGCTGGGTTTTCCGCCTGAGAGAATTTATACGTCGCTCGAACGACGGATGAAATGCGGGATCGGCAAGTGCGGAAGGTGCAATATTGGTTCTAAGTATATATGTTACGATGGGCCGGTGTTTTCATTCGCCCAAATCGAGGAAATTCCCGAGGAGATTTAGCCAACAGGGAGAAATAAAATGGATACTATCTTATTGAGCGAGCAGGACCCAAAATTCAAATATGATGTCGCCTCGCGACCGGGCGCGGAAAATTTTAAATTGTGTTTTACTTGCGGCACATGCACGGCAAGTTGCCCCGTCGCCGAGGTCAACGACGATTACGATCCTCGTAAAATTATCCGAATGTCAGTTTTCGGGATGCGCGAGGGTGTGCTTAGCTCGGATATTATTTGGATGTGTCAGCGTTGCTATGTCTGTTACGCGCGTTGCCCCCAGAACGTGAAATTCGCCGACGTAATGTGCGTTCTGAGAGAGATGTCTGTCGAGGAGGGTTTCTCACCAAGCGAAAGAATCGAGCAGATCGAGGAACTCGACAGGTTTACTCAGGATTTAAGGTGTAATTTCGTCCAACAGCTTGTCAATCCGGACGACAAGCAACGCAAGAAAATAGAAACCATGGTGGACGAGAAGTTAAACGAAAAAAGTTAATCCGATTCGGAGCATAAAAGTGAAGCAGAGTAAAAATTTGAGCTTTGATGATCTTAAGCGAGATGTCGTCGATAAGGGTCTTTGCAATAAATGCGGCTCCTGTGTTTCTTTCTGCACCGCGAGTCGAGTTGGCGCTATCGAAATGTGCGGCTGCAATGACAATATCCCCCAGTGGGTAGATCCCGACAAGTGTTACAATTGCGGTATCTGTTATTTAATCTGTCCGCAAACACAGGATTTGAACGAGGCAATCCGCGACGAATACGACTGGGTTTCCCCTGCCGGGCGATTCTCCGATATCGTTACGGCGCGGGCTACCGATAAAGAAATATTAAAAGTCGCAACCGATGGTGGCGTCGTCACCTCGCTTCTTTTATATATGTTGGAAAACAATATCATCGATGGAGCGATAGTCTCACGTCGCACCGGATTATTTAGCCGGGAACCCGACATAGTCACTACGAGGGAAGGTCTTATCGAAGCTGCCGGATCGAGTTTTGCCGAGGCTCAACTCCTAGACGAGGTCGGTCAAAAATACACCGACTACGTGCCAATAATCCCCGCCGTCCAACTACTCGGGCCAAAACGAACAATAAGACTTGCGGCCGTCGGCACACCCTGTCAGATTCTCGGTATTCGCAAGATGCAATCCTTGAACATTCTCCCATCCGATATTATCCACTTCACAATCGGTTTATTCTGTATGCAGTGTTTCGCGTTCGATAACCTTATGGAAAAGGGATTCATAAAAAAACACCAGATTAATCCTGTAGATATAAAGAAGATCAACGTCAAAGACGATTTCCGGCTGGAACTGGGCTCGGGCGTGACGGTGCATATACCATTCGAGGAGATAGAGGATATCGCTCGCCCGGCGTGCTTGGTGTGCAGGGATTTTGCGAATGATTTTGCGGATATTTCAGTCGGTGGGTTGGGATCGCCGGATGGATTTACGACGGCCATGATTAGGACAACTATCGCTAAGCGATTATTCACGGATGCTTTGAATAAGGGGTATTTAGAAACTACCGGAATGTCAGATACAGAGAAAGCCGGTATTAGTAAGCTGATAGGAACGTATGTTACGAAGAAGCAAGAAAGAACTAAGATAAAACTGGAAGAATTAGATAAATTCGATTATATCGATGATATAATTGCGAAAACCTCGAATTCGACATTAGAGAACACAGATTTCCTTAGTCCAACAGATATAGATAATCTCTGCAGCGAATGTGAGAACCTTAACCGGCATTTGAGTTGGGTTATAGGTTTTGTCAGTCACGAGCTTTCAAATACTATTGGAACAACGCTTATGAACATAAGCGCTCTCGCCAATCCGGAGATTTCGAGTCGAATTACCGATGAGAAGAAGAAAAAGATGTTATTCGCCGCAATCGGCAGTATGAAACTCATGCAAGATATGCTCAGAAACTACCTCGCTTCTTCTAAAGTCAACAATGGTCAGCTAAGCTTCAGCCCGAATGTAATTGACCTCGGTAAGGATATTATCGAAAAAGTGATAAGGCGCCTCGAAACGTCTCTTCGTATTAAGGAAATGAAGTTTGTATGCAATAACTGTAAGGGCCTTCAAGTGGAATGCGATCTCCCACTAATTCGAATTTGTATTAATAATCTTATTAACAACGCGATTAAATATGGCACTGAGAAGACTACAATACAAGCATCGGTGAAAGAATGGAACGGCGGTTTCGAATTCACTATCAGGAACGAAGGGATAGGTATTCCAAAGGATAAACTCGTTGCCGTTTTCGATGAGTTCTCCCGTTTCGATTCGCTCGGGATCGGTGGAACAGGTCTCGGCTTGTTCCTCGTGAAAAAGATAGCATCCATGCATGGTGGTGAGATATTCGCTAACGGCGGTTTCATTATCGACAACGAATTTGTCACCTACGATATAATCGATAAAAATCCTGATAAATTTGATGTTGACTTCGAAAATAAAGCGTCGCGGAAATTTGCGACTTTTACTCTACGTATCCCCGGTAGAGAACAAGCTGAAAATAACCCCAAAAATGTGGGAGGAAAATAAAATGGCCGAACAGAAGACTATCCTACTTGTGGACGACGATCCAAGCTTTCTTGATGCAACAGCGACTGTTCTCGAAAGCTTCGGGTATAGAACCGCCAAAGCGTTGAATCCGGGAGAGTGTTTCGAGTTCATAAGCCGCGAGTTGCCCGATTTGATCATACTCGATGTTATGATGGCCAGACTGGATTCCGGTTTCGAGACATGTAGAAAATTAAAAAGCGAAGCTAAAACGAAGAACATTCCTATTCTTATGCTCTCGGCAATCGACAAAAAATATCCTTTCGATTTCAGCTCCGTTGCCGGAGAGCCGGATTGGTTACCGGTCAACGATTTCGTGGACAAACCCGTAGAGGCTATGGAACTTGTGGAACATGTTCGCAGGCTTCTCACAGAGGATTAAACTAAGTGTTTGCGCCCTCGGGCAGATTAATAAGAACTTTTGTAGAATCGATAAATAGTCAATCTCGGTGGAACGATGGCATTAAATAATAAAATAGAAAAAAACGGCGCCGTTCTCGTAATCGGCGGAGGAATTGCCGGAATCCAGACATCTCTGGACCTAGCAAATTCGGGTTTCAAGGTGTATGTTCTCGAGGATTCTCCCGCTATCGGCGGGACAATGGCCCAACTCGACAAAACCTTCCCAACGAACGACTGCGCGATGTGCATAATGTCGCCCAAGCTGGTCGATTGCGGCAGGCATCATAATATCGAGCACCTTTCCTGTTCGGAACTCGTCGCGCTCGATGGTGAGGCCGGCAATTTCCACGCAACTGTTTTTAAAAGGCCGCGGTATGTCGATTTAAGTAAATGCACCGGTTGCGGAGAGTGCGAAAAAGCTTGCCCTGTATGCGTGCCATCCGAGTTCGAGGAAGGTATCGTTGAAAGAAAAGCGGCTTTTCGACTTTTTCCACAGGCGTATCCGAACGCATTTACTATCGATAAAAAGAAAAGACCGCCATGCCAGACAGGTTGCCCGGCCGGCGTGCATGTTCAGGGTTATGTTGCTCTCGTCAGAGAGAAGAAATGGCACGAGGCCTACGAACTCGTCAGACACGAGAATCCGTTTGTCTCGATATGCGGAAGGGTTTGCCATCACCCGTGTGAAGACTCGTGTAGGCGCGGCGAATACGACGAACCTATAGCAATTGCATCGATTAAGAGATTTATCGCGGATGTGGAATACGGATTAATTACACCTGAGAGCGTCCAATCCGCCGAAGAAAATTCAGGCACAGAAAAACAAGAAGATAGATCCGCCGAAATAATTAGCGATAAGACAATCGGTATCGTTGGCGCAGGCCCAGCCGGGCTTACATGCGCTATGCGTTTGCGCGATTTAGGTTACGCCGTTACGGTATATGACGAAGCCGACGAACCGGGCGGAATGCTGACATCCTGCCTACCGGAATATCGAATCCCTAAAGAAATTGCGATGCAGGATATCGACCGGATTATCGAATCCGGTCTCGAGATGAAAATGGGAACGAAAGTCGGTGCGGATGTTACCTTAGAGGAACTAAAGAAAAATCACGACGCAGTATATGTCGCCGTTGGTTTTCAGGATCCGGCAAGGCTTTTCCCCGAATTTGACGAGTCTAACGGCGTTCTATTAGGTTTGGATTTTCTTCGCAAAGCAAAGAAGGGCGATAGAGTCGATAACTTCGGCAAACGCATCGTCGTTATCGGCGGCGGAAACGTCGCAATGGACTGCGCGAGAGCCGCAATCAGACTCGGCGTCGATGAAGTCAAGATGACGTGTCTCGAAACGCGCGACCTCGAATCGAAAGATAGAATGCCGGCGCATCATTGGGAGATCGAGGAGGCCGAGGATGAGAACATCATTATTCACGACCGCCTCGGACCTAAAGAAATTATCGTAGAGAATGGCCGTGTAACTGGCGTTAAAACAGTCCGTTGCACGGAGGTTTATAAAGACGATGGCAGTTTCGCACCGGTATTCGATGAGGCAGAGAAGACCGAGACTATCGCATGCGATACGGTTATAATTGCAATCGGTCAGCGCTCGAACCTCGAAGGTTTCGATTTGCTGAAATCTAATCGCGGCATAATCGAGACCGATCCTGTTACGTTTGAAACGAGCGTTTCGGGATTCTTCGCAGGCGGCGATATCACAACCGGTCCGGCGTCTATCGTAGAAGCGGTGAATCACGGCAACGAGGCGGCGATTTCCATTAGCCGCTATCTCGAGAACGAAGATATTCGCGCCGGTAGAGGTATTCCACCCGAGGAACTGCAGTTGAAGGAATTACCGGACTTCGTCGAGAAAAAACCCCGCGCGATTATGCCCGCAATCGAACCCGAAAAACGCGTCAAGAGTTTCGCCGAGTTCGAGCTTGGTTTTACCGAAGAGCAAGCTATCGCAGAGGCAGAAAGATGTATCGAGTGCGGCTTGTGTTCCGAATGTCTCGAGTGCGCGAGAGTTTGCGAAGCCGATGCAATAATCCACTCGATGGTCGGCGAGAACATCGAAATAGATATCGGTGCGGTTATTCTTGCTACCGGCGCGAAAAAATACGATCCCTCGCACAAATACGAATTCGGCTATGGTAAATATCCCAATGTTTTAACGAGTATTCAATTCGAGCGTGTGCTTGCAGCCTCCGGGCCTTTTGCCGGCCATGTTCAACGGCCATCCGACGGTGTAGTCCCAAAACGAATTGCGTGGATTCAGTGTGTCGGTAGCAGAGACGAATCAGATAACAAGAAGTATTGTTCTTCGGTATGCTGTATGTATGCCATTAAGGAAGCGGTCATTGCGAAAGAACATGTGAATGAGATCGAACCGACTATCTTCTATATGGACATACGCGCTTTCGGTAAGGATTTCGACGCATATTACGAGAGGGCCAAGAACGAATACGGCGTTCGATTTGTCCGTTCGCGCGTTGGGAAAGTAGTCGAGTTGCCCGAAACGGGTAATTTAATGGTCTATTATACGACCGAGGAAAGCGGCAGGCAAATCGCCGAGGAATTCGATTTGGTAGTGCTCTCGATAGGTTTCGAGCCGACCGATACGACTTCCGACCTCGCCGACAAATTGGGAATTAGGTTAAATAAGCATAGTTATTATAAAACTTCGACCTTCTCGCCGGTCAATACGACTCGCGAAGGAATCTTCGTATGTGGTCCGGCTTCCAGCCCAAAGGATATCCCGGAGACCGTAATGCAGGCATCTGGCGCGGTAGCCGGTGCAGAATGCATACTCTCCGAAGTCCGGGGAACTGCGATTATCCCGAAAGTATATCCACCTGAAAGGGACGTGAGCGCCGAACCACCGCGAATAGGTGTATTCGTCTGCCATTGCGGGATAAATATTGGTAGCGTTGTCGATGTCCCGTCTGTTGCCGATTTCGCAAAAACGTTGCCAAACGTGGTTTATGCTGGGGATAACCTATTCACATGCTCGCAGGATACTCAGGAAAAGATAAAAGAGATGATCGCCGAGCATAATCTTAACAGGGTGGTTGTAGCGTCATGCACACCGCGGACGCACGAACCTCTATTCCAGGAAACGCTCCGCGAATCCGGCCTGAACGCGCGACTTTTCGAGATGGCCAATATTCGCGATCAATGCTCGTGGGTTCACAGGGATGACCACGAAGCCGCAACACGAAAAGCTCGCTTCCTCGTTCGTATGGCTGTAGCGAAATCGAGCCTTTTGGAATCTCTCCCCACTGTCACACTCGATGTCAATCAAAGCGGACTGGTTATTGGCGGGGGTTTGGCGGGAATGATTTCGGCCATGACGATAGCCGATCAAGGATACGCAGTTAGCCTTGTCGAATCGGAAGACGAATTGGGCGGGAATCTGAGAAAAATATATCATACTCCCGCCGGCGAGGATGTTCAGGAATATATGAGGTCTCTTATATCGGCCGTCGAGGAACACCCGAAAATCTCGGTTTACAAAGGCGCTTCAATCTCGGAAACCGAGGGTTATATAGGCAATTATAAAACGCAAATTTCAACTGCGGACGCAGAGAACATTTTAATCGAACACGGGATAATCGTCGTTGCGACCGGCGCGGATGAATCGAAGCCGGACGAATATTTGTTTGGCCAAAATGACGGCGTAATTACGCAACGAGAGCTTGAACGGCGGCTTTTCGAAGGGGATGTTGTTAAGTCCTTCAAGAAAATCAAAGATGTCGTTATGATTCAATGTGTGGGTTCACGCGACGACAAACACCCCTATTGTTCCCGCGTATGCTGCACCGAGGCAATAAAAAACGCGATTAAGCTTGCGGAGATAAATCCGAAAACGAATATTTACATACTGTATAGAGACATCAGAACATACGGTTTCAATGAGGAATACTATCAAAAAGCTCGCGATGCCGGGATTATTTTCATTCGCTACGATAAAGACGATAAGCCCGTGGTAGAGCAGGTCGAGGACCGACTCAAGGTTACGATTACCGATCCAATACTCGGCGAACGCATCGAGATCGGCCCCGATCTCGTGGTTCTTGCACCGGCTATAGTGCCTCGCTCGACAGCCGTGGATATTTCGCGGATGTTGAAAACACCGCTGAATGGCGATGGCTTTTTCCTCGAAGCACACGTCAAGCTAAGACCGGTCGATTTTGCTACCGAGGGCATTTTCCTCGCGGGGATGGCTCACGCTCCGAAAACAATCGACGAGACGATTTCACAGGCGATGGCCGCTGCGGCACGCGCATGCACTCTGATTTCAAGCGATAAATACTCCGCCGAATCTATCGTCGCATCGGTGAATCAGGACATCTGTGTCGGTTGCGGAATCTGCGAGACGGTATGTCCATATACCGCGCCACAGATAATAATTAAGGACGGTAGACAAGTTTCCGAAGTCAATGTCGCTCTTTGCAAAGGCTGTGGCAACTGCGCTTGCAGTTGCCCATCGGGCGCTATGGAGCAACTCGGATTCAAATATAGACAAACATCTTCGATGCTCGAAGCCGCTTTACAATTCACAAAATGAAGTAATAATGGACAAAATGACAGAAAAGGAATTCGAAAAGTTCGCTGAAATCTTTCAGGCCTTATCCAACAAAACCAGGCTACAAATAGTCTCGGGAGTGATGAAGGATGAATGCAGCGTTTCTGTGATGATAGAAAAGCTGAAACTCCCTCAATCGACTATTTCACAACACCTTAGAGTTCTCAGGAACCTGAAAATAATAAAGGGTCGAAAAGAAGGCTCGAAAAGGTGTTACAAGGTCATCGATAAAAGAGTTCGCGATATAGTCGAATTCATAGAACAGATGTAGCTTAGACAATGTTAATTTGAAAGTTGGATAAAGACAGAGTTAGTATTAAATAATATATCGTAATTTTCTGTTATAAGGATATACCAATATTATTATATCAGTATAATTTAATACAAATTACAGACTAATTTAAATAATTAAGGAGGTTTTTAAAAAAGAGTATGAAGGAAATCACAAGTCAAAGTCGTGTTGTGCAAAGGGCTGTGGTAACTGCTTATGCATTTACCACTCCGGTGCAATAGGACAACTTGGCTTAAAGTATAAATAAACGACTTCGACGCTCGAAGCCGCTTAACAATTCATAAAAATAAAGTTAAAATGCATGATTTGACACAAAAAGAATTTAAAAAATACGCTGAAATCTTTCAAGCTCTATCGAATAAAACGCGTCTTCAGATAATAGCCGGCGTGATGAAAGACGAGTGCAGCGTAACAATGATGATTCAAAAATTGAAACTCCCTCAATCGACAATATCTCAACATTTGAGAATTCTAAGGAATCTGGAAATCTTAGAAAGAAGAAAAGAGGGAAGAAAAAGGTGTTATCGAGTTATCGATAAAAGGGTATGGAGAATTGTAGAATTAATCCAAGAAATGTAATTTTTTTAAAGGCAATATCTCATTATTCGCATATTGCTATATTTAGATATTGGAATAACATGATAATTAATATGAATTATCACAAACCTACAAGGAGGTCAGTATGAATTTCGACGAAACACTGGATTGCAAAGGTCTTTCCTGCCCAATGCCGATCCTGAAGCTCGCAAAAGCGATTAAGGCCATGGAAAGTGGCAAGGTGTTAGAGCTTCTCGGAACCGATCCCGGTTCGAAGAACGACATTCCCGCATGGTGCGAGAAGACCGGTAACGAGTTCCTCGGAACGGAAGAAGAAGCCGGAGTAAGCAAGTTCTATATCAGAAAGGCTTAATTCTAATTCAAGGAGATTTCATATTTCAATCAAAAAATTACAACGTTGAAAAACGGAAAGGAGATTTATGTCAGACTCTAAAAACGGAGCCTGGCGCCAATTGTGGTCCACATTCTTTGGTAAATCCTGGCCTATGTGGGTCGGCGGAATCCTGTTAGCCGCGCTCAATATATGTTTGTTCCTCGTCAAATCCCCTTGGGGAGGCAGTGGAACATACATTAATTGGGGCCAGAATATTTACAAGATGATAGGCGCTTTCCATCTCGAAGGAGCTACACCGATTACGCTGCACCTTTATGGCTTGCTGGGCGCGATGACTGTTCTGGGCGCATTTGCCGGGGCTTTGCTGTCCCGCGAATTTGCAATCAGGATACCACCGCTCGGTGAGATGGTTAAAGGACTTATCGGTGGGATTCTTATGGCGCTTGGATGCACAATAGGCAAGGGTTGCACGGTCGGAGGATTTTTAAGCGGAATTCCGGCGCTGTCCGGCGGAGCTATTTTTCTCGCATTAGGATTCGCATTAGGGGCCTTCTTGGCTCTTCGCTACCTATTATGGGAAATGGAAAAACTCCCGAAATTCAGCATGGGCAAGAGCTGCACATTGCTTGCCGCGAAGGGAAATGGTGGAATTTGGCAACCTATTCTCGGCGTAATTGTTGTGGCGTTCCTGTTAATCGGGGCTTCGCTGTTTTACAAAACAAACGGTGTCCTGACATGGTTTGCGATAATCGGGCTTTTACTCGGTTTGTTCTGTCAACGTTCGCGGTTCTGCGTGACCCGCTCTTTCCGAGAACCGTTCATGACGGGAGAGTCTGAAGCGCCTGTTGCCGTAATGGCCGCGCTTGCTGTGGGGCTGTTCGGATTCACCGTGATAAAATATATGGGCGTCAACTCCGCCTATCCCGGCGGCGTGCGCGCTGTTGCGATGACCTGGGTTAATCCGAATTTCTGGCTAATCGGTCTTATCGGCGGGACAATCTTCGGTATCGGAATGGTTATTGCCGGCGGATGCGCAGTCGGAACACTCTGGCGTATGGGCGAAGGACAAATCAAGCTGTGGTTTGCCGGAATAGGATTCACGCTAATGGCGCCGATTTCGGTGAAATTCGTCGCGCCGTGGTTTTCGCACATTCTACCCCATTGGGCGCAGAAAGCGGTTTTCCTACCCGATTCAATGAACTACTGGGGCGCTGTCCTGTTCATGTCGATTCTATTAGTCCTCTGGTATATTTTCGTCAAATGGAACGAACGAACCGGCAAATTCTCAGCCATTTAAGGAGGTAAGAACTATGAAAAAAATATATCTTATTCTGGTCCTTGCCGCCTTTCTAATGAGTTTGGGTTGTGCCGGCATGGGTATCAAAGGCGATTACGAAATTGACCGCGACCAACTTCAGAAACTCTTCGACGACGAGGCGGACTTTATCCTGCTCGATGTTCGTGAGCCCTATGAATTCGACGAGGGCAATATAGATTATTCTTTCAATATGCCTCTCGGAGTTGTCGAGAAGAGTATTGAAAGCAAAGCCTATTGGACTTCACAGGCCTGGGACCAACCCGGTAAGGACGCATTAATAATTGTCTATTCAGAAAAAGGCAAACGAGGGGCCTTAGCAGCCGAAAGGCTAATTAGGCTCGGTTATACAAATATCGTGAACCTCTACGGTGGCTATATGCTTTGGCTCGATCCGGAAGCGGATTTGGAGGCTGAACCTGTAAGTGGCGGCTGTGGCGGTTAAACTAAACAAAAAACAAGGAGAGAAAATGCAAAAGAAATTCTACCTATTAGTCGCTATTCTTGCGCTTTTAGCGCTTATAGCCGGCTGTAAAGACAATACGGTGGAACCCGAACCCGAGGAAGGAAGCGAATTCTCGGTTATTCTCGAGGCCGTAGATAATTCGCTAACGAATATGTCCGGAACCTATAGCTCATCAACTCTGGATTCATTGATTACCGCCGCGACTCCACCGCAAATTCTAAGCGTTCGTTCGTCGACGATTTACGAAGTGGGTCATATTCCGGGAGCTCTTAATTGCGCCTGGAAAGAAGTTTACGATGCTTCGAATCTTACCGGAATTAATACGACGGATGAACTCGTCGTTTATTGCTATACCGGCCATTCCGGCGCGCTTGCAACATTCTGCTTAAACGCAATGGGCTATAATTCCGTCAATCTCAAATTCGGGATTATGTCATGGACGAAGGATACTCTTGTTCGCGGCACAAGCCCATGGAACGATAGCACCGATTGTATCGATGAAGCAACTTCGACGACAATCGAGAGCTATCCTGCGACAAACTCCCTTCCGGTAGTGAATAACACAAGTTCGACGAGCGATGCGGAAATAGTCAGAGCATCTGTCGAGGCTTATTTATCGAGTAGCCCGTCCGCTGCAACTACAGCCCAAACGCTCTATGATAATCTAAATGACGGCGATACGCTTAACGATCCGTTTATTCTCTCGGTTCGTGCGACGAGTGCTTATGAAATAGGCCACATTCCCGGGGCGGCAAATATTCCATGGAGAGAGTTAGCATCGGATTCTTCAGCGCTAAAAATCCTCCCGACGGATAGGCAAATCGTCGTTTACTGTTATACCGGCCATACGGGCGGTTTGGCAACGGCCGCGTTAAATCTCCTGGGTTACGACGCCGTTAATTTGAAATGGGGTATTTGCTCATGGACGAGCGATCCGGATGTTCGGATAGCATCGCCTTTCAGCGAAGCCGATTTCGGCGATTATCCAGTCGAAACCGGAGCGCGCTAATAGACAGAATCAGTCTATAAATCGATAATTATAGATTGTCGGTGTTTACATAATTCGAGGCAAAGGGAGCCATCCTTTCTTTGCCTCTCAAAAAACGGAGGTAAAATGCAAAGGTTTTTATTAATCTCGCTGCTTTTAGTATCCTTGATGTTTTCAGGTGTGGTTTATGCGCAGGGATGTATGGGCGGCGGCTCCGACGAGGGCGTTAGCGTCGTAGGGTTCATTCAACCGCAGCTCGAATATAAGTTCTTGGAAGACGATTCCGGTGAAGCATTAAATGAAAATAGTATAACCTTCAATCGCGCTCGAATCGGTTTTATCGGGAGTATCCCTTACGACGTCAGCTACTACGCGATGCTCGAGTGCAGCCCATTCAAGGGCACGCCGTATTTAATCGACGGATTCGTCACTTATACGCGCCTCGAACCATATGTCAGCTTCTCTTTAGGTAAGTTCAAATCGCCGTTTAGTCTCGAATTGAACACTGGCTGCGCGAAGTTGCATACGATAAATCGTTCGCAGGTTGTTGCGGCGCTCGCCGCACCGGGCCGCGATTTCGGCTTGATGGCATTCGGACATTACGAGGACTATGTCAATTATAGCTTCGGCTATATGAACGGCACCGGAGCCGCCGCATGGGACAATAACACCGCGAAAGACATGGTCGGTCGCGTCGTGCTCTCCCCCATCGAGATGGTCAGTCTCGGCGGTAGTTTCAGATTCGGAAATCAGCCGCCCGCATCGCCAAGCTCCGAGGAAGATGATAAAAGGTCGAGATTCGGCGGCGAATTGCAAGTCGAATATGCCAACTTCCTTCTGCAGGGCGAATACATTGCCGGCAAAGTCGAATCATCCGGCGGAACGGTTACTCATCCCCCGGATTGCTCACACGACACGACATGGTATGAGATTATTGCGGAAGGCGAATCTAAGAGTAACGGTTATTGGGGACATATCATGTATATGACTCCCTGGAATCTCCAACCGGTTGTAAAATACGAGTTCTACGACCCGGACGCCGACTTGGACGACAACGAAACCGGTATTATCACTTTCGGAATTAACTATTTCATTAACGACTGGTCGAGGGTTCAGGTCAACTATCTCTATAAGGCCGAATACGGCGCGGGCAACGAGATTCAAAACGACGAGTTGCTTATCCAATTCCAGGCGATGTTTAACTAAATCGAAAATAACCGGAGGAAAAATGAAAAAAACTCTACTTTTATCGCTTGCGATTGCGCTGCTTTGTATCGGCGTTGTCGAGGCGAAACTGATTACCGCGAAAGACCTTGCCGCGATTATGAACGACGAAAACGTCGTAATTATCTCGGGCCGAACCGATAAAGACTACAAAACCGTCCATATCGAGGGCGCGATTCATATCGATTTGGAAGACCTTTACAAGCCCGGCGCGGTCAAGGGCCTTATCAAAAGCCCCGAAGAACTCGCAGCGTATTTCGGCGGCAAGGGCGTTTCCGAGTCGAGCAAAATCGTCCTGTATTGCAACAAGGGCGTCAACGCTGGAAGACTATACTGGATTCTCGAATATCTCGGCGCGAAAGACATCCGCTTCCTCGACGGCCAGATGAAAGCCTGGCGTAAGGCCAGAAAGCCGGTCACGAAGGATGAAACCGTCCTCGAAGCCGTCACATTCACACCGACTGTCAACTCGAACATTCTCGCGACTATGTCTTACGTGAAAGCGCACAAGGGCGACGCCGGCGTCGTGCTGGTCGATGTTCGCACACCGGAGGAATACAACGGCGAGAAAGGCGAAGCTTCCCGACACGGCCACATCCCCGGCGCAATCAACTTCGATAATACAAAGATAATAAGTGAAGAGGGCGATTTGGTTTCAGTCGATGAGATGAAAACCATGTTCAACGGCGCGGGAATCACAGCAGATAAGGAAATAATCCTATATTGCGAAACCAGCGGACGCACCGGAGTTGTATATATGGTTCTAACCGACTTGCTCGGATACAAAAACGTCAAGGTCTATGACGGCGGCATGTTCGAATGGGCCGCAGACGCATCGAATCCCCTTGACTAATGAAGTGTGGAGCATTAAATTAAGTCAACTTAAACTAACTTAGGAGGTTTTTTAATGGGTATGATGGCAATTACGGTCAACGGCGCGGAACCGAGCAGTGTATTCCCGCCGTTCATTCTCGGCTCGTCGGCAATAGCGTCCGGCGACGACGTTATTATTTTCGTCACCCCCGGCGGCGCACCCGCGCTGGTCAAGGGCGTGATGGAGAAAATGGAAGTCAAGGGTCTTCCCGACTTGATGGAGCTTCTCGAAGGTTTCCAGCTTCTCGGTGGAAGAATTATGCTTTGCGAATTAGCTTTCGAGGTTAAAGGCCTAACCGAGGACGACATCCGCGAAGGCGTCGAGATAGTCGGCGCAACAACATTTATCAACGAAGCCAAGAACGCGAATCTGACCTTCTCGTTCTAAACGAGTTCGAGCGCATCGGCGCAAATGAAACGAGCGGGGGAACTTCTCCCCCGCTTTTTTTACTTAGAAGACCTTCCCGCCAATATCTATGGTGTTATTTCAAATATACAACGCGGTGCGTCGCCGTCTGTCCATCCCCGAACCTTGCGTGGACGAGATAGACGCCGCTACCGAGGGTGGGGGCGGGTTGCCAGACGAACGTGCGCGAACCGCTCCCTGAGTTTTGCCTACGGCCCGTCTGGGTCGAAGGGAGTTTGGCACCGCCGGGCACTTCGACAGGCTCAGTGACCGACTCGATTAATCGCCCATTCACATCGAATACCTCAATCGCGTCTATCCCCAATCCTAAATCATCAATCATAAATCTGCAATTCCTGTTGAACGGATTCGGCCATGCGGAGAGGGATATTCCTGCAGGGCGATTCTATTCGCTAATCGCTACAGGAATGGGATATTCATACGCGCCGATGTCGATGCCGTCGCCGACGGGCCGCGGGGTGCCCTCGATATCCGTCGCGGGCGCGTGGATGAAAGTATCCCAGGCCTCGACGTAGAACGAATCCACGCCATAATCGATACAGGGCGAGTCCTCGGTGAGATGGTAATCCCCGCCCGTGAAATCCTCGAATAGCGGGTTGTCGTAGAAAACGCCGAGCCATGTAATGTCAAATGTATCGACCGGGAAAATATAGAAATCAGTCGTATCTATCAGAGAGTTTACGAAAACCGAATTACTCCGCAAAACATCGGTAATCGGGTCGGACAGCGAGTAGAAAATCGAGTTTATCGTTACTAAGTAATTATTAAAACCGCCGAAGTAAGATTCGTCGGCAATGAACGTGCAATTAATGAAGATTGGCGGAGAAGATGGGTCATACGAGTCCACACAAGTCCCGCCCTTCAGGACGCAATTTTTTACCAATGTTCTCATGTTCGTGCCGATACAGACCCCTCCTGGACCGGCTTCAATGAAGCAGTTCGAGATTGTTCCAAAACCCATGGCGTCGGAGACAAAGCCGCCGTAGAACTGCGAATTCGAGATATTGCCACCGCACGCTCCTCCACCGATAAAAATACAGCTATCGACTGTGCAGTAATGAACATCTAACCAGAATGAAGGATTGTTATCCTCGAAAACGCAATGCTCGACATTATCACACCATGCTAAACAGTTCGATCCTCCGACAATAGTATTACCGTAATTTCTTGTGAAATAACAATGCAAAATATCTACATCGCCAGCCGTTATTGGAGTAAGCCAACTATCCCCCGCTTTCATATAGCTAAACTGGCAATACGCGAGTGTGCATTGCCCGATGCTGTGGTAATTGAAGTTGATTCCCTTGAAACCGACCATAGTATCGAGTGCTGTGAATATGATTGAATCGGCCTCGTTGCCGATAGCTTTTAATATCGCGGAATCCGCGACAATCCCGTGCGGGCCGTCGAAAAGGACCTCCACGCCGGGGCCTACTTTAAGGCTGTCTCCGCGAACAATCCATGTAGAATCGGTGATAATATATGGGCTTCCGGCGGCGTTCCACTCCCCCGACACCGCGCCGGAGATATAAGCCTGCGCGAAAGCGACCGAAATCACCGAAAACAGCAGAACAGCTATAATACTATTTCTCATTATCCATCTCCTTTTCGCCCTCACGGCCCAACCGTGATTTGTCCGCTGCCATTCGATAGCATCCAATACGCGTTCCCCGGTAAGAGCGAATCTGCCGAAAAATAATCGCTTCCGTCCCATCCTAAGATATCGCCGATAATCGAGCCGACGGGCGTTATCTCGATTTCGCCAACCGGGACCGCGCCGGTGCCGAGCGCGCCGATTAGGTTCCAGCCGCGATAAATCTGCCGGCGATAACTCTCGATTAGCGCTCCCACGACGGCGATTTCGAGCGAGTCCTCGACCCAAATCCAGTAACCCTCGCCGTCGCGGACATAGTCTGCAATGTCATAGCTCGAGCGCGGTGTGTCGTAGCGGAAAACGCCCATTTCGGTTTGGAAAACCTCATGCGCGGGCATTTCGTTCGGGAGTAACGGGCTGCTGACCATGTTCCACCCAGGCTCGAAAGCCATGCCCATAATCTCGACCGAGGGCAGCGTCCAGTCGATAATCATCGTGTCGTGCGCGTCGAAATAGGCGATAGTGTCTCGCTTCATGTCTATCATGCCATCCATGCGGAACTCGCCCTCCGGGAAGCGGCCCGGATCCCAGTGCATGAGGCCGTTCGGCTCGTCGCCGGACACGACGACCCATTGCTTCGGCGGTTCGCTCAGCTTCGTGTCGCGAATCAGCTTGTCGATTACCGGATAGAGCGTGTCGTGCATCGGGAACCAGCCATCGACGAACGTCAGCGGCGGCGGGACGTGCTGAATATCGATACCGGGATCGAAATCATCCGTGCCGAATGCGTTTGCGGCGAATGTCAGGACTAAGTCTTCCGTCGGCTCGCCTTCGGCGCGATTCAGGCGCAAATCGCACGAGAAATCCTGCGGCTCGAGCTCGACAACGAACAGACCGTTAATCCAGCTAAGCTGCGGGAATCCGTTGTTGAAGCGCATCGTATCGACCGCAATCGTCGTGTAGCTTCCGCCCATTGCGTTGCACGGCACATAAGCTTTCATGTAAATCAGCACACCGCCCGTGTCGCCGTAAACCGGTGTGCCGTAGCCCTTGGCCTCGATTATCCCCAAATCGGGGAAGACCGCGAAATCCGTGATAAACCACAGGGCGGTGAACGAGCTATCGGTGATAATGTCTATCGGCACGAGAACCTCCGGATCGACCGCAAACCGCATAACAGCGCTGTCGAGCCAGGTGGAATGCAGGCTGTCGATGTAAAGCGGCACGAGGACGGTGTCGCAGCGATTCCCGACAATCCACGGGAACTCGACCTGCCGCGCACGCTGGGCGATGCTCACCGTCGTAGTGTCGGAACTCCGGTTGCAAAAAGAATCGCGCACCGTGACCACAACCGTGCATTCCGGGCAGGGATAGATCGGCACCGGCCAAACGAAGGTCGTGTCGCCCACAATATAATACTCGTCGATGCCGCATCCGAAGATATGTATCTCGCAGGAATCGCCCGTCCGGAAAAGGTCGGTTATCGTCCAATCGATACGGCAGGAATCGCCCGGGATCAACGGCTCGGTCGGCGCGGTCAACTCAACCTCCGGCCTGCGCGAATCAAGCGGGCCGGCGACAATCACATCGCTTGTGGTCGAATCTAAAATCACTATTTTGTAAATCTTCCCTAGAATATTGTTCTGATACCACATAAAATTGCCATCCCAACATAAACCTTCGGCGCCCGAACCGGAGTTTGGAACAGGATGGCTTTCGACAATCTCGAAGGTCACCGGATTAACCTGAAGCAACCGCCCGAAATTATTTACGCCCCACAAATAGCCGAGGGCGTAAGCCATACCCTCGATATCGGACGTTTCGCTTCTCGGCTCCTCGATTATCGTATCGATTGCGGACACCGGGATGGGCATAGTCATGTCGATTTTCAATATTTGCCAGATAGTCGCGGCGTCGTAGTTCGACACGAAAAGGTTCGAGTCGATAAACTGGACGCTTTCGAGGTTGTCCGGATATGGCGATGCGTAAATGACTTCGGAAATCTCCGAGTCGAAATCCATGCGCTTTATCGTGTCATCGACAACGCCCCTATCCTTGTTCGTGCTGTAATAGATGTAGCCGTCGCGATAGTCTATATCCGTGTTGCAATCGTCACAGAGAAAAATCGAATCGATTATGGCCGAATCGGGGTGAATGTCCGCTTTTTTGTAAAGGTAACCGTTCCAGAGGTAATACATCCAGAAAAAGCCGTCGCTGTGGGCCAATCCCCAGCCGTAGGGAGACGTGACATCTATCGAGTCGATAATCATGAACGTGTCGAGCAGGGCCTCAAGTTCGACCTCGACGAGCCAATCCCGGCTTTCCGTGTCAGGCATATCCGTGCTCATCACCCAATCGAAGCAGTGAGTGCCGGGCAAAATATCGTAGCCGAAATCGCCGAGCGTGTCGAACAGCGTCGCTAACCAGTCCTCGCCGACTGAAACCCACGTCTCGCCGCTGTCCGGGCTAATCGAAATCGAAATGCTCGCCGTGTCGCCACTCAGGATGTAGCAAATATGCACGATATTGCTGTCGTTGCAGTCGGTCTCCTCCCAAAACCAGACCGAGTCTATAGTCTGAGCGAGTGTGACCGAAATTAACGCGAGCAACAGAACAAACACGATTTTCGTTTTCATAATATCTTCATTATTTAATTACTGCATAATCTCCGCTTATTGGATTATACCCGAAATTCGGGGAATAATCCACGGCAATAGTGTTAAATCACTCAAAAATTGTCACTTTCCGACACAGCGGTGTTACTTTCTGACGAACAGAAGTTACTTTCAGTATTTATCCGGTAACTTTCTGCCGCTGTCCAGTAACTTTCTCACACCGTCCGGTAACTTTCAGAACTTATGCGGTTACTTTCTCTATCACAGAAGTTAATATCAAACGACAAAATATTACTTTCTGTCGCAAAGAAGTTGCTTTCGGACGACGGGAACTAAGATTTTTCCTCGGGTTTTAGACATTTTCATCCTCGATGGGAAGAAGATGAAACATCCTCTCGGAGCGGCAATAGTCCTCATTTGGGTCAAGTTTGACGATTTCGAGCCGATAACCCGCCGCGCCGAGAAGCTGAACTACGGTATCGAAACGCGCGGAGGTGAAACGCCGGTTCATGACGCGTTTGATAGACGACCGCACGACGCCCGAATACTCCGACAATTGCTTCTCGGTCAGCCCGCATTCCGGGACGATTCCGCGAAGCTGGTTGAGAAGCCGCTTTGCTTCCGACTCCCAGTGTTTTTTGCTTTCCGCGCGCCTATCCTTCGCGGCTTTCTTCCGCGCCGCGATTTTTGCGTAATATTCATCTAACGACATCCTTCCTCCTTCTATTCGATGATTTTAATTCGCGATGTTGTCACGGCCCCACCGTTATTCGCCCGTCGCCGCTGGACAGGAACCAGTAGCCTTTGCCCGGATAGAGTGAATCCGTGAGGAAATAATCCGCGCCGTCCCAGCCGTAGGGCGGGGACATGCCGAGACCGGCGGGTTCCGTGGCAATTCTGCTTATCGGAATCGGGTAGCGAATCGCTCCGATAAGGTTCCATCCTCGGTAAAGCGTATCTGTGAACGACGGCAGATTGCCCGGCACCTCGATTGAGTCCGACGACAATCCCAGCGCCCAATACCCGTCGCCATTAAGAAGGCTGTCTGGCGTGTAATAATCCGGTATTGTGGCGTCGTAGCCATAAACCGAGGTTCCAAAAGCTGATGTCGGCTCCGATGTCGTAGATGGAATCGAGAACAAATTCCATCCGCGATTTATCTCGACCTCGCAAACTGCCGAATAGGGCGACTCGTAAGCCCCGATGTCCCATCCGAGGCCCAGCGGTCGGGCAACGCTGTCGTAATCGAAGGTCGGCGCGTAGATAACCGTATCCCAGATAGCGATATAGACCGATTCCGCCCCCGCATCGATGCACGGCGAACCGTCCTGCAGATGAAAATCGCCGGAAGCGGTATCGACGAACATGGGATAGGCGTTGATATTGCCGGGGCAGAATAAGATAACGGAACCCGAGTCCATGTGGCATTCGCTTAAATCCACATTGTTGTATGCCATCAAAATGATGCAGGGGTATGCATAGGATCTTCTAACTGAAATTTCATTGCCAGTCGTCGCCGTATTGTTCCATATAATATTATTTATCAGCGGAAATAATTTAGAGGGCCTTTGCTTGATTGCCACGATTGCCCGGAAATCGGGATTGCATCGACGGATACGGGCGATATTGAATATTACTCTGACAACGAGGTCAGACTTCGCAGCTTGGTCGAGTCGCG
>Ga0272441_10000611_pt1 | contig 80790 bp, 74 predicted proteins | sample SSMProp6N_FD_193582 | JGI IMG/M metagenome (GOLD analysis project Ga0272441, IMG submission 193582) | Marine sediment archaeal communities from Little Sippewissett salt marsh, Falmouth, MA, United States - SSM-Prop-6N | ecosystem: Environmental > Aquatic > Marine > Wetlands > Sediment ...
GGATGATGTATGGGGATTTCGCTTGATCAACAAGCACTAAAAAACGTGTTGGAGTTATAGAGGCTGGTATTATGATCCGATGAAACAGGCAATGGGATGGCTACCGCGAAGCGGTTTAGTTCTTCAATTGGCAATCGATAAAAAGGCAGGGCCTAATTGAGACCCTGCCTTCTATAATAAAAACCACCATCGGGTTTAAGTCTACTACATCGGATTTATCTCCGAAGCTTTCTCCTTATCCCTGCCAAACCCATCAAGCCAAAGCCTAAAAGAAATATGGTTAAGGGTTCAGGCACCATAGAAACTTGACCGGGACGGACAGCGATACCATAAAGGCCCTCACCCTCAGGATAAATACCCTGAAAACCAGTATACATACCAAATCCCCACGCCACACCATCTTGCCCTGAGTATTTGGTATCAGACCAATAACCATCATAAGAAAAAATCAAATTATCAAAAGGTCCTGTATCATTAAGGGCAAGTTCCTCGTCTGTCTTATATTCTCCAGTATTAATGTCGCGAGCTCCCATATTATTCAGCTCTTCGTAAAATAAATGCCCCATTTCTGAACTTGTAACGTTATATCCACCGGTAGTAGTCCCATCGTAACCATTTACCATTTGACCGTCTACGGTTGTTGGGAGCCTCCAGCCAACAGTCCAGTCTATAGTACTGCTATATTCTGGATATAATGTTACTTCAAGTGCTTGCCCCAAACCATCTACCCAATAATCTGTTTGTCCATACCAATTGCGGCGTTCCTTAGTAAAATCGAGCCACGTCAATTGTGTACCATTCACATCGTCATCATATATTAACTTATAACAATTACCATCTAGTAAATATTTTGCTTCCCCAATCACAACTAAATCCGCTGCGGAATGAGAGATTGAGAAAAATGTTGCAACCAATACTACACTTATCACCAAAACGATTTTTCTGAAGTTAATAAATGTTTTCATGGTTTCACCTTGTCAAATAATACATTATATGTTTTTAATTATCAGCCCTTTCAAAATTAGAATCGCACTAAAACCGTAGACTTAGCACATCACTTTTTAAAGCAATTTTAATGCCAGCTTCTTATCATGTTAATATCATTGTTCAAATAACGAACCAAGATCAAGAGAATACGCCGAAATGTGTAAAGAAACCTGACAGTCAAAAAGAGACTCCCTTGTTTCATAGGCAAAAAACCCAAGACCAGCTTAGATTTTCTGGAAAATTAAGAGTGTAAAGAATTTTGACAGTAGTGATATTTACGACGATTTTTAGTGGTAATCGATAATTTGCACGCTTAACCGGTACCGAAGATTTGCAGGCGTTATCGCTGATTCCTCATCATTTTATCTATGGCGGAACATACCGTATTGTTTGCATAGATCTTTTTACACAAAATTAGATATATGGTAATAGATAGCCTCGGAATTGGTCTTTAATAGAGGATACTTATAAGAGCAATCGGTAAGCGATTATCCACGGCTGAAAAGGGGGGTGCTGCCATGGCTGAAAAAGAATTCGGTGAGATTGTCGGGAGCAACGGTCGTCCGCGATTCGGGATCTATGAAAAACCGTTGGAGAGCTTTGACCTCAAAAACTTGCGGCGTTATGGGAAAAGCTCTACAGGTCCCGTTTCGTCCTTCCGACTGAAGCGGTGGCAGTATCTCGGTGCCTGTAATGAAGAGATCATCTTCGGGCTTGCCGTCGTCGATACAGGGTATCTCGGAAACATGTTCACCTATGTCTTCGACAGAGAAAGAAAGGAACTCCTGGAATTCGATATTGTTCACCCCTTGGGTCGTGCCACGGAAATACGGGGGAATTCCCTCTCGGGTGATGTCAGCTTTAAAAGTGGAACAACCGTCGTTGCCATGAAAAACGAAGCCGATTCCATTGTCTTGACCTCGGTGGTGAAGGGGAAGCTGAAGGCCGAATTGAGATTCGAGCGGTACCGCGAAGCCATGAACATTGTGAGCCGCGTGGGGCTCAAGGGATTCAACTATACGACCAAAGAGGCGGGGATGGCCGTGAGCGGGACGATTCGCGCGGGAAAGAGGGATTTTACGATAGAGCCGTCCCGGTCCTCCGGTGTTCTCGACTACACCTTCGGCTATCTCTCGCAGTACACCTTCTGGAACTGGGCCTCCGGCGGGGGCTTTGACAGGGAAGGAAAACGGATCGGCTTCAACCTCGTCCAGGGTGTGAATGAGACGGGATATACGGAAAATGCCTTCTGGATTGACGGTCGTATGATTAAGACGGACACCATCGATTTCCAGTACAACGATCGCAACATCCTGGAACCCTGGCGGCTCCTTTCCGGTGATGGAAAGGTTGACCTGATCTTTTATCCCGAGGGGGAACGGAAAAAAGCCCTCAATCTTGGCATCCTGATGAGTAATTTTCACCAGCCCTTCGGACGTTTTGAGGGTACTCTGCGGGATGGCGATACCGAGTATCGCATCGAGACAGGTTTTGGCTTTACCGAGGAACACGAGGCGAAGTGGTAGCCCCGAAATTTTTGTGTCCCATGACGGATTATTGGGACATCCTTTCGCAGGGATATCAGGGGTATAGGGCAACAAGAAAAACTGGAAATAGATATTTCAGTGATGTAAAATACCTCTCACATATCGAATCGTTCTCCTCTGAATGTGCCTGGATTCAGCTAAGTTCAAAATCACAATCCACTGATCTTTTCTCGATCGTGCCATTACCTTTTCATCAACCATCCGTAGCAGTTTTACCCTGCAGAAAGCTCGACCACGTCAGAATGTTTCTTGATCGAAAGAGACAGGGAAGGGATGCCGTGATGGCTCATTGGAGACAGTGAGTGAAGCAGTTTAATGAACGGTAGTATCAACACAAAGGGAGGTTGAATCATGGAAAAGATGCAATGTCTGGATACAATGGATTTTCTCAAGGACTGGAATACCTGGAGAGAGACTCTTCATAATTCCATCGGGGATGCTCGAAAATTTGGTTTTTCCGATGAGACAATCAAGGAGATTTCAGTCAAAGTGGGAGACTTTCTCGCCGATAAGGTCTGTCCCGCCACGAAGGAAGAGGCCTTGCTGAAGGAGATGTGGGATGTGGCGACGCCCGACGAGCGAAAAACAATTGCGACCCTGATCTTTAAAATGGTGGATTAGAAAGCCAAGGCAGGGGCTTCGATTTTCTCAGCTTCTCGGGGAGTGGGACAGGGTGTATGCGGTTTTCCGCTCCTTGAGCTTCTGTATGAGATAATTGTGCATAGACCGCAGGGAAGCGCTCTCTTTCACTTGATCTACGGCAAAGGTCTGCCTGCTCCGCGCAAGAATATGGTGAAGGCTTCTCTTTCCTGGAAAATCGGAAATTGATTCTTCATGAGGAAATGTGTATATTCTGTGCGGGGTATACAATCATGCTGTCATTTCTGCCATCAACGCTACTCGGGATTATCTGTATTGGTCTTATCGTCCTCAATACATTAATCTGGACCGTTCCCGTTTACGTTCTGGCACTGACAAAATATCTCGTTCGATTCAAATGGTGGCAGATACGATGCGCACGGTACCTCATGACGACAGTGAATGGGTGGATATGGGGAACCCTTTTTTCGCTGAGACTGACCCAGAAAATCACCTGGGATATCGAAGGGGTGAAGGGATTAACGCGAAAAGAATGGTATTTTGTCAACAGCAACCACCAGTCATGGACGGATATTCTCGTCCTTCTGAGGGTCTTCGGCTATAAAATTCCCTTTCCGAAATTTTTTCTAAAGAAGGAACTGTTCTGGATTCCGATCATGGGAACGGCATGGTGGGCCCTTGACTATCCCTACATGAAGCGGTACTCGCGGGAATACCTTGAAAAATATCCCGAGAAGCGGGGGAAAGACCTGGAAACGACAAAGAAAATGTGTGAGCGCTACGGGCATATGCCGGTTGCGATTCTCAATTTTATTGAAGGAACGCGCTTCACGCCGGAGAAGCACAAAAAACAGGAATCACCCTACCGTCATCTCCTGCGGCCGAAGGCGGGCGGCTTTGCCTTTGCCCTCAACGCCATGGATGGCAGGATAAAAAAGATGCTGGATGTGACCATCGTCTACCCGGAAAGGCCCGTAAGATTCTGGAATTTTCTCTGCGGGCGCATACCCCGTATCGTTGTCAGAGTAAAAGAATATCTCATTCCCGATGAATTTCTCCACGGCAATTATCTCGATGATGAGAAGTTCCGCGAAGGGTTCCAGGGATGGGTCCGTGAACTCTGGGAGGAAAAGGACCGTCTCATCGCGAGACTGATTCAGGAATATCAGGAAAGCCCCCTTTCCAAAGAGACCCCTTAGAAAGGTGCCCCTCCTTTTCAGAACTGCCGTTTGATCCAGCGAATCACCGAGCCCATAACGGGCACCTTTTCATAAATAATGCTGGAATCCCAGTAATCCTGATGAAAGATTACCCTTCCCTCATTATCGAACCTGACATGGGACATCCCCACCGCCTCGATCGGTTCGTCCTTCCAGCGCTTCGTCGTCAGGTGCATCATCCATCGAAAGTAGTAATTCCCTTCATGAATGGCAATGTCCTGAATATCGAAGGTGCATTTGTGGACCGTCTCGGCGCTTTTCAGAAAATAGGTTTCGATAGCATCACTGCCCTGGACCGTCTTATAGACGTCACGGAAAAAGGCATCCTCGGCATAGAGCGCTTTTACCCCTTGTTTAATGACGTCGGCGGAGAAGACGGCATAAAAGGCCGTGAAGCGGCCAATGGCCTTTTTTTCTTTGTCAGAGCCCGGTTCAAGCATTCCGATATTTGCAGGATCGGTCTCGTCAAGGACCTTGAAATAGGTGTTCATCTCATATCCCTCCTGATGGTTTGACTGTGATGCGCATCCCGACAGGGCAAAAAGCATAAGACAGATACACAATGTTACATTTTTTAGATAGGGCATCGTTTTACTCCTTGGTATCCGCGAGGGCCCTAAAGCGAGCCCTGAGATCTTCCATCCGTTTTCGATTCACGCCGAGATCCGACTTTCCGACACGAGAAGCCGATCTCATATGAATCGTCTTTGTGTTGTCATCGAGGTAGAACTCCACATCATCGACGAAGCGAAAGATGGCTGAGGTGAATTCTGCCTGGATATAGCTGTTCTCCACCGTAACGATCCGTGACCGCTTCATCGATTGAAGAAGGGCGATCAGTTTTTCTTGCGCTTCCTGCAGATCTCCATCATATTCGATCGGCGCTATGTAGTGCTTTTCATCATCGCTTTGTGATGATACGCAATTGGGAGATTTAGGACAGGGCGCAAGTCTGCCGTTGTCCACGCCTAACTTTTTCGAGTCACTGCCCGGGCAGGCGACGAGCATAACGGTGATGGCAATGAGCAATAACAGTCCCCTGTTCATGATTGTCCTCCATTATCTCGGCGTTTGTTGAATGCCGAGACACACCCTTTTGTCTATCCCAGTCTTCGTTACAATGATCTGCAGATCGCCGAGTTCCCTCGAGGCAAAGCCCGCTTCGCTGGAGGCGAAATAATAGATCCATTTTCGCTGAAATCTTCTGTCAAAGCCCATCCGTGTCAGGGTGTCGCTCTCTTCGAGAAACTTTCTGCGCCACATTCGGAGGGTCTTTACGTAGTTGAGACCGATATCATCGACCTCAACGATTGCGAGAGTCGAGATGCCATCCAGGACAGTTCTGATCGCTCTCAGTGAGGGGATGTGTCCTCCCGGAAAGATGTGTTTTCTCGTCCAGTCAACGCCCTTTCTGTAATCGTCGTACCGCTCATCGGGAATGGTGATTGTCTGAAGGGCGATATGGCCCTTCTCTTTGAGCAGATGGCTACAGCACTCGAAAAACCCTCCCAGATGCCGGTGACCGACGGCCTCCAGCATTTCGATGGAGACGATTGTGTCGAATTCACCGGTCATATCGCGATAGTCCCGGAGAAGGATTGTAATGCGGTCGTCCATACCCTGTGCATGCACCAGCTTTTTCGCATAGTCATACTGCTCTTCCGAGAGGGTTATGGCTGTCACGCGGCATCCCCTCTGTCTCACCGCTTCAAGGGCAAAACTTCCCCAGCCGCAGCCGATTTCAAGAACATGATCATCCTTTTCGATCCTTGCCTTTTCGATGATCGAGCGCAGTTTGTTTGTCTGTGCCTCCTCGAGCGTTTCCTCCGCTTGGCGGAAAAGGGCGCAGGAGTATGTCATCGTAGGATCGAGGAAGGTTTCGAAGAAGGCATTGCCCAGATCGTAGTGTCTCTTGATATTGCGTCTGGCGCCGATGAGGGTGTTTTCGCGGGCCAGGTTGAGGAGGCGGTTTCTGACTATGGAGTAGGCGGCGGTGATAAAATTTCCGTCCGATAGGATGTCCCTGTTTTCGAAGAGGACCTTCACCACATCTGCCGGATCGGGACTGTCCCACTCACCCTCCATGTATGACTCGCCGAGGCCAATGTCACCTCCCAGGATCGTTCGCGAAAAGAAGCGATAGTCGTTGATCTGCAACTCTGCTCCGCTTTCGGCCTTCTCGCTGCCGAAAACTTTTCTCTTTCCCTCGGGCAGTATGATTGTGAGGAATCCCTTTCTGATCGTATTCAGAAGATCGAAGAGGTAGTTCATCGACCTCTTCTGAAACAGGGTCAGGGGAATCCTTCGTATCGTCATGGCGCTCATCGGGACCGGTTTCTCGTGATAGGAAAGATTTCTCATAAAAGAGAGCTTTGCCGCTTCCCAGTAGATTCGGGGGATGGTGAGGTAAGGAATGAAGGGATGTCTCGCGAGGGTTCTTAGCTGGTTGGGTCTCGTAAGCGGGAGCGGGTCTCCCCAGATCTCTGCATAAAAGGCGAGTTCCTTCTCCCGATAGAGATTGAGGCGGATATTCAACTCCTTTCGAATATCGGCGACGATGAATTCGTAGGTTCCCGTTACGTCGTTGAAGGGTGAGACGTGAAATTCTTTCGGGGTGGTGAATCGAGCCGGAAAAGTACGGTTATTCTCATCGATTTTGTCGGGTATATAGACGTGCCGTTCACCGAAGGTATTATTGACTTCGGCCACCATATACACGAGACCTCCGTCGTCCGAGAAACAGTAGTAAAAACTGACGGGATTGAAGACATAATTGAAGTACCGGGCCGAGGTGATAAGGATGACGGAGGAGACCCTGTCGGCGTAGCCGCGGGCTTTGAGGAAATGGAACAGCTTTTCCCTGATTCTGCCGGGCCCGTCATCGAGATAATCTCTATCATAAATGGATGAAGGGCGAAAACGATTATACCCGAAGAGGGGGAGAGCCCGGTCAATCGTTACCAGTTCATCGAGATCGATGGCGTAGACATAGAGGGGATACTGCAGGCGGTGTTCAACCGGTTTCAGTCTAACGTGCCGGACGTATCCTGTAAAGATTCTTGAATTCATAGTTGTATACCGAATTTTTCCGCCACAGCGACGGCCGATCTCACGGCGTCCTCGTGGAACCCATAGCCGAAGTAACTGCCGCAGAAGTAGGTGTTTCTCTTTCCGTTGAGATTCGGCAGATCATTTTGGGTCTGCAGGGACTCGAAGGTATAGGTGGGATGGGTGTATTCAAATTCCCCGATAATATGCTCCCCTGGGATCGGTCTGAGGGGATTCAGCGTGACGCAGTAAACCCTCTCGGTATTGAGATTCTGCAGCCGTTTCATATCGTAGGTCACGGTGACGGGTGACAGCGTTTCGGTGCCCTGATCTTTAAGATAGTTCCACGATGCCCATGCCCGTCTGTTTGGCGGCAGCAGCGAAATATCGGTGTGAAGGACGGTATAATTATTCGTATAGCGCCACGGCGAGAGGAGGCGCCGTTCCTCCTCTGACGGATCGGCAAGCATGGCATAGGCTTCATCAGCGTGGGCGGCGATGACGACACGGTCGAACTGCCGTTCGGCTCCATTCTGAAGAGTTACCATGGGTCTCGAGTCTGTTCGCCTGATCGCCCTGACTTCGCGATTCGCCTGTGCCTCTCCGCTGAAACCGTCAAGAAAGGCTCTGATGTAGGTATGGCTCCCGCCATCGACGAAGTACCACTGCGGGTGATGCGTCACGTTGAGAAGGCCGTGATTTTCAAAGAAACGGAAAAAGCTCTCGGCGGGAAAATCCATCATTTGGGCGTCGGGTGTCGACCAGATCGCCGCCGCCATGGGAATGAGGTACTCTTCGATTACCGACCGGCTGAACTTTTCCTCTTTGAGATAGTCGCCGAGCGTTATGGTGCCAAGCGTTCCTTCCTGCAGCTTCTTCGTGGTTTTTGCATTGAGATGAATAATTCCCAGAAGAAGACGCCAGAAGGATGGCCGGAGAAGATTGCGGCGCTGGGCAAAGATGGCGTCAAAATTTCTGCTTGCATATTGCAGTCCCGTTTCTCGACAGAAATAACTGAAGGACATGTCGGTCTTTCTGATCGGTACCTTGAACTGAGATAGGAAGGCGATAAAAAGCGGATAGGTTCGATCGTTGAGTACAATAAAACCGGTGTCGACGGGCGTCCCTTTATCGGGGCCCTCCTCTATGACAATCGTGTGGGTGTGTCCGCCGATGTAGTCGTTTTTTTCATAGATTGTGACGGTGTGTTGCCGCTGGAGCAGATATGCCGCAGTAATCCCCGCTACGCCCCCTCCGATAACCGCAATATTGAGTCCCGATTCATTCTCCATGCCTTGCACCATTCCCTGGTAAAACAATTGATAGGATCGATTATGCCGATATCTATTGCACACTCGAGTTCGCGATGAAATGAGCAACTGAAGGTGGTCGAGAAAGATTTTCAGGATGAATTACAGAAATTCAGTCTTTGTCTGTGTCCCCTCAAAATCCGAAAGACTGCAGGTTCTCTCTGTATGCCCGATTGAGATAGAGATAGTAGTATCTACTATACGACATCCGGCAAGAGGTTGCAATTTTTTAGTCTTCAAGAATTGCCACGACCCGTGCGGGTCCCGCGCTTCCTCCCTTGATTTTGAGAGGAAAGCAGGCTACCTTGAATCCGAAGGGTGGGAGCGGCCCCAGATTGACGAGCCGTTCGATATGGCAGTAGGGAATCCCCGCCTGATGGGCCGCCCAGAAAATACCCGATTCCTGTTTCTCGAGGGCCTCTTTTGCCTGCAGATTGAGGGGTGCATCCCAGCCCCAGGCGTCGATCCCCATGACACGGACCCCCCTTTCATAGAGCCATCGGGTTGCATCGGCCGTGACGCCGCAGCCCTTAAAGATGTAGTCGGGCTCGGTGTAAAAGATATCCCGTCCCGTCTCTATGAGAACGATATCCATCGGTTTGAGCGTGTACCCGATCCGTTCAAGTTCTGTTTCAATGTCCTCAACGGTGACGGCATCACCATCTTCTTTTTTCGACATGTCCAGTTTCACAGCGTTACCGAAAAACCATTCCAGGGGGATCTCGTCGATCGTCGGGGCCCTCTCGCCCTGGATCGTTCTGTTGTAGTGCCACGGCGCGTCGACATGGGTCGAATCGTGTGTTCCCAGTCTGGTGATCGTTTCCGTTGCCCATCCCTCGCCGTCATGGAGGAGATGTGCCGGGAGCTGCAAAAGCCCTTCCGCCTGTGCCGCTCCCTCGGCGTGGCTGTGGTAGGTGATGTCTGTCTTCAGGAATTCCAGCGTTCCCTCGGGGCTCTGTGCGATAGTGGTTGAAAGATCAATAATAGGCATGGTGTTCCTCCATTATCGAGTGTGGTTCCATAAAAGAGGTTTTTGGATGAAATGTCAAGGAAAAGGAGAGTTTGGCGGGAGGAAGCGCAACGGTATTCGCCGAGATGCCGGAAGCCGATTTGGTGTCACGGGGGGCGTGTAAAAAACGATTTCATCCTTGTTCCCATGAGTTCAAATAAAACCTGAGAACAGTAGAAATAAGAAGGGGAGATTTCCTGTCATGCTTTTTGTCCATGATTGTGGCCCTCTATGCCCTCTTCTGGGGGAAAGAACGGTTTCGCTCTCTCCATCTTCACAGGAAGACTCCCTTCTTCACGGTCTGAACAATCGGTAGTCATTATCCTGGCGTTTTCTCAGATCAGAACTGGCTCGTGGGTTCTTACCGTCTATGTGTTGGGTGGGTAACACGCACCTCTTTTGGAAGGTTCTTCTGGCAACGAGGTGCGGGTTGTGAGAAATATTTTATTATAGTAGGGATGGGCCCTGATTATCCTTATTTTACCGCATTGAACCGGTATCGTTGAAAGAGATGTCCTGCTGGTGTGTTCATGGCCTTTTTGCAAATACCTTTGTGGAAGGGGTTTCAGAAACGTAGCTGCAAAAGGAGACATGATTGGGGTTAAACAGTGAGGCCTACGAATTTCAATTATTGGGTTAACACCGATCCGGTGATTCAAAACCCATCCCTAAAGGGGATGTCATGGCTAGAAAAGGTGACTAATCATTGTATAAAGAAAAGATATGTTTCCCTGGATTTAATGAGTGAAAACTTCGGTAGCCTGGCAGTCACCCTCGGGTGATCCATGGCTTTGCGTCCTATCCTCACGGATAGTTTGCCTTTGTCGGTTTTCAATGAGCGTTGTTATGTTGATTGACTGCACTTATACTAAGAGAAGGTACTGAAGTGCTATTAGCGACATCACACTATAGGTGTGAAATAAATAACAGAGCCGGGATTGAAGTGAATATCGAGATTGTCCTGTGAACTCGGAAACGAGTATCCCCCGCTATGTATCGGAGCAAAAGCGGAGATCTCATGTATACGGGATTGTAGGGGACTTCACTGAATGCTTTCCCTTCGACCTTGACATTGGGGAGTCACGATAATATATTGTTTTTAGAAACATTCGTAATCGGTGCAAATTCTCTCGCCGGGATGTGAAGGTCGGAGAGGGTGATTTTGTGGTCCAGGGATAGCCACCGTGCTCTGCAGGGTTCGGTGGTTTTTTTTATATCGGTTTCGATGAAATACAAAGGAGATCAATGAAATGACAGAAGAGATAAAAAATGGCGATACCATAAGCGTAAACTATACGGGAACATTGGAAGGTGGAGAGATATTTGACTCCTCCGAAGGGAAGTCCCCCCTTAAATTTACCGTCGGTGCGGGTCAGTTGATAAAGGGATTTGACGATGCCGTGGTGGGGATGAAAAAGGGTGAGAAGAAGCAGGTTACCATCTCTCCCGAGAACGCCTATGGGGAGAGACGGGACGATCACGTCGTCGATTTTCCCAAGGCTAACATTCCGGAAGACATGGAGATGACAGTCGGCATGGTTGTTCAGCTTTCGGACGAGTCGGGGAGGGCCTTTCCGGCTGCTGTAAAAGAGATCAACGATGATGTGGTCAAGATGGATGTAAATCATCCCCTGGCGGGAAAGACCCTGGTATTCGATATCGAGATTGCCGAGACGGGACTGGAACCGGATATTCAGGGATGTGGCGGGAACTGCAGTGGCTGCGATGTATGCTGAAAAACCTTGGCAGAAGTGTCCCCGGTCATGCATCTGAACTGAACAGCGAGCGCATCACCCGTTGCGTGCAGCGGGGTTAGCGAGCGAATAAAAATAAAATTTTCCTTAACAGTCGGAGATTCCCTGCACCTTGTTGCGGGGAGTTTCAAAGGGATAAACAAAGGGGGATAAGTGTTTCACTTACCCCCTTTGTTTCTAACCCTAATCTCCTACTAAAACCTTGCTATATCAGCATCCCTCCGTCGCAGATTGAGCAGGTGCCCGTGGTAAATGAGGATGCGTCAGATACCAGATAGAGAACGGCACCCGCCATTTCCATCGGATCTGCATGTCTTCCCATCGGTATTCTGCTGACTGCGTAGTTGTAGATGTCATCGCTGGTAAAGAGAGCGGCGGAAAATTTTGTCTCCGTAAGCCCGGGCAGGAGGGCGTTGACCCTTATATTCTGGTTGGCAAGCTCCAGGGCAAATGCCTTTGTCATGCTGATTAATCCTGCCTTGGTAATCGAATAGACGCCCTGGAAGGGCGCGGGACTGATGCCGTTGATCGATGAAACATTGACGATTGAACCTCCTCCGCTTTCGATCATGAGCTTTGCAGCGTTTTGTATCATGAAAAAAGGCCCTTTGAGATTGACACTGGTGGTCTTATCCCAGACCGCTTCGTCGGCGTTCAGGAGATCGCCGAAGTAGGGATTGGTGGCGGCATTGTTCACGAGGATGTCGAGTCTCCCGAAGGTATCCTTTGTCTGCTTGAAAAGATTTTCAATCTCTTCCATTTTCCCCATATGACAGGCAATCGGTGTGGATTTCCCCCCTGTTTCTGCTATTTTTTTTGCGACTGCGTCAAGGGTCTCCTGCTTTCTGCTTACCAGTATTACGTGGGCCCCGTATTCCGCCAGTGTCGATGCGATGGCCTCGCCTATTCCCCTGCTTGCGCCGGTCACCAGGGCAATTTTTCCATCCAGTCTGAAATCTACCGTTCTCATCTCATCCCTCCGTTTGATTTGTATATACTTCATCGTGCTGCAACCTGAATAAAATCAGATAAATCATAAAGTAATATTAATCAGAGCTTCCAGGCAGCTTGTGCCCCCTCGTCGGTTGCCTCCATAATCCTTCGCGGCTTTTTTGCGTCTCCGATTACGACATAGGGGATATGTTCCTCCTCCAGGGCTGTCGTAAGGATATCGAAGGGTTCTATCCCCGCGGCAACGATCACCTGATCAACGGGGGAAAGTATTCGCTCTTCGCTTTCTGACTCGATAATCACCGCGTCCTTTTCAATCTTTTTCACTATTGTGTTAAGAAGGAGTGTACACCCCGATACGCTGACGCGCCGGTGGAGCATGTAGCCATGAGATGTCAGCTTCATGACGGGGGACCGTTTCAACATCTCCACGATGGTGACGCTGCTTCCCTTCGACGCGGCGAAATCGGCCACCTCCATGCCTGTCTGACCGCCACCCAGCACGACCACATTGTTGCCCGGTTTTTCTTTGCCTGCGAGGATATCCAGTGCATCAGAGACGTTGTCGAGGTCAATACCGGGTATAGTGGGGACAATCGGTTTTCCACCCGTGGCAAGTATCACCGTCTCGGGACGTTCCTCCCGTATCATTTCTTCAGAAACGGTCGTATTGGTGAGGATCGCTACGCCCCTCTTTTCAACCTGTTTAGTGAGCCAGTCGATCCACTCACCATAGGCCTTTTTAAAGGGAGCCCTGGAGCCGATCCTGACAAGTCCCCCCGTTTCGGCGTTTTCTTCAAAGAGCCTAACATTGTGGCCCAGTCGTGTCGCTTCATTAGCAGCCGTCAATCCCCCGGGACCCGCGCCGATGACCCAGACTGTGCGGGGTTTTACTGCGGGGGCTTTCGGGTATATCCTTTCCTGACCCGTTTCCGGGTTAATGGCACAGCGGATGCTTCCCTCTCCGAGCATGAGCCGCTCGATGCACCCCTGATTGCAGGCGATGCAGGTGCAGATGTCAGTAGAGCGGCCCTCTCTTGACTTTATCAGAAAATCGGGGTCTGCAAGAAACTGTCGTCCGAAGGCCACGAGATCGGCATCGCCCGTGGCGATTACCGCATCCGCCTGGGCCGGCTCCGTAAAGCGACCCACGGCGATGACAGGTACATTCACCGCCTCTTTCACCTCTCGGGCGAGCCAGGCGTTAAACCCCGGTTCATATTCAATAGGGGCACTGGTGATTCCCCCGGGGCTTCCGTGTGTGCCGAAGGAGGCGTGAATCATATCGGCGCCGGCATTTACAAAGTCAGGGAGAATGGGTTTGATATCTCGTGCCGTATATCCCCCCTTGATACATTCATCTACCGAAAGTCTGAGTGATATGGGAAAATCATTTCCCACCTCTTTTCTCACTTCGGTAAGTATCTCGGTAATAAAACGGGCACGATTTTTCATGCTCCCGCCGTAACGGTCTTCTCTCTGATTTGAGAGTTCAGAGAGAAACTGGGTCAGGAGATAGCCGTGGGCACCATGGACCTCGATGGCGTCGAAACCTGCCTCGCGGCCACGGCGTGCCGCGCTTCCGAATGCCTCTATGATTTCCCCGATGTCTTCTTCCGTCATTTCCCGGGGGGGCATTCCGTAGATGAGGCTCGGAATTGCCGATGGCCCGATGGCCTTTCCCTCGGCCAGCATGAAGAGACTTTCTCGCCCCGCGTGGTGAATCTGCATGGCGATTTTGATGCCCCGTTCATGAGCCACACCGACAAGCCCTTTCAGCCCCGGTACGAACCGGTCATCGAAGGCCGATAACTGGGTGTTGATCGAAAGTCCATTCGGATGAACCCCGACGATTTCGGTTATGATCAGGCCGGGGCCACCAGCTGCACGACGTTTAAGGTAGGCTATGACAGCATCGCTCACGGTACCGTCGGGATTTCCGAGAAGAGTTCCCATAGGTGGAATGACAACCCGGTTGGAAAGCTCCATCTTTCCTATTTTGATCGGCGAAAAGAGATTATCGAATTTATTCATACGCCCCCCCCTTCTTTTATGGTTATAAGCGTGACGTGAATAAATGTGCAAGACTAATTTACACCGGAATGTCGCGACACCTCCGGGTGAATGATGCTAAAGAGTTCCTCCAGTCCATCGATGATTCTCGCAGATGGGCGCGTAATGATATCCGAATCTATCATATAGATCCTATCATTTTTTACTGCAGAAATGGCGCCCCAGCGCTTCCACATTTCTTTCGTCCTTACAAGGGAATTCTCTCCCTTCATGGATGATACGATGATGTACTCCGGGTTTTTAGCGATGATCTCTTCTATGCCGAGGCGTGGATATCGCAGGGCCGACTCTGCCGCTATATTATCTCCGCCGGCCATGGTGATAAGCTCGTGAAGAAAGGTGTTTCTTCCTGCGGAGATCATTGTTTCCATTCCCACCTGGATGAAGACCCGCGGTCGTGAGAGTCCCTCTGCGTTCCTGAGGACATTAGCTGTCCTGTCCTCGAGGTTTTTCCTGAGCCTCTCCGCTTCCCTTTCTCGTCCCGTGATTATCCCGATGTGCGATATCATGTCGAGTACTTCCGTGACACTTTCGGGATTTATAACATAAACCGGAAGACCGATGTGCTGCAGTTGATCGACTATTTCCTTTCTGTTCCCGTCAGCGGTGGCAATTACGAGGTCGGGTTCGAGCGACACGATTGTCTCCAGGGAAAGATTGATGAGGCCGCCCACCTTCGGTTTTGTCTGCACCTCTTCGGGATAGTTGCAGAAAGTTGTAACACCGGCGATTTCATTTTTGAGGCTCAGGGCGAAGAGTGTCTCCGTGATGTTGGGGGCACAAGATATTATTTTCTTGGGAAAAACAGGAATGTTTACCTTGCGGTCTACCTCGTCGATGACACAACGAGAGGCCCCGTATGCCGATGATAAAGGGACGGTGAAGGACAAAAGAAGGAGCAGTATGAACTGAAGAACAGCGAGGGCATTCCCCGTTGCTTGCAGCGGGGTTAGCGAGCGGATAAAAATAGATTTTTCCTTAACGGTCGGAGATTCCCCGCAACAAGTTGCGGGGAGCTTCAATGAAAGAAGTACATTCCTCATTCCAGATTCCTGCAGGACACCTTTCGTGATAGTACGATCAGAAGGGTGATAAAAAGGATCAGGACTGATATTGTTGCGGCCGAGAAAAAGTAGACCGTTCCCAGGCTCCAGGCTTCCTTGATCCATCCCACGATGTAGACGGCGATCGAGCCGACACCGAAGACAAGGATGAATTTTATGCCGAACCCCGTGCTCCGCCATCTGTTCGGCGTGAATTTCGCCACCAGGCTGTTCTCGATCGGCTGCATGCCGAGAGCGAAAAAGACGTAGCAGGCGGCGGAAATCACGAGGAGTTGCTGGCTTAAAAGCCCCATGAGGATGACGAAGGGGATGCTCAGTGTGTGAAAGGTGAGATACATCCATCGAAGGTCGTACTTATCGGCCAGCTTTCCTCCCACAATCTGTCCGATGGCGCTCACGATGTAAACCGTTGAGGCGAGAAGTGTCGCCGCCATGGTCTTTGCCCCGTCGAGATTTTCGAAGTGAAAGCTTCGTAAATATTCCCAGAGGAAACTCGCCTTGAATTCGAAATAGGCGGGGAGCACAACGCTGTTTGCCCGGTAGGCGAGACCTGAGAGGGCCATGACGATACAGAGTATGAAGAAATATTTCATGTTATCGTTGTTGTTTGCCCTTTGTTCACCCCCGTTCTCCTCGTGAACGGGCGTTTCGTCAATGCTGACGAGAAGCATGCCCAATCCCCAGGCAATGGAGATAATACCGATGAGGAGGAAGGTTATCTGCCAGCCCACGAGCCAGTTTAGTATACCTGCCACAAAGGGTGCGCTCATGAGACCGAGATTTCCTGCCACACCGTTTATTCCCAATGCCATGCCCCTGTTTTTTGTCCCGATCGATATGAGGCCCATTCCGGCGGGGTGATAGATACTTGAAAAGAAGCCGATAAAGGCGAGGGAGCACATAATCGATGTTTCTGTGTTTGAAAGTGAGGTGAGTATTGCCCCCACACCGGTGCCCACAAAAAAGATGATAAGACTCCTCCTGTTTCCGTATCGATCGGCAAACATGCCCCAGGGGAGGGCGGCGAGACCGTAGAGGAGGTACATGAAAAAACTCAATTTCAGCACATCGGCCAGGCTCATCTTCAGTGAAAGAACGAGCGGTAATGCAAGGGCTGGAAAGAGAAGCTCGTAAAAGTGCGTGAAGTAATGGGCGACGCCGGTAAAAAATATAATTTTTCTTTCGTTATTCATAGACTATCGCAATCAGGTATTGGTACATGGGGGAATACTATTTTTGATTCTCAAATAGCAAGCCTATAATTCAGTCGGATAGTGTGTAATTGAACTTCGCCACGATATTAAGCCTCGAAAGGTGAAAACTGTCGGGAAAATGGGGATAGGGTGCGGCCGCTTTTATGGCGTGGATCGATTCAATATCGAGGGACGCGTATCCCGAGGATGATAAAACGGTGGTCTGTGAAAGAACCCCTGCCTCTGTTATCGAGAATTTGACAATCGTCGTTCCCTTCTCCCTGCGGGTGGAGGCCCAACTGGGATATGACCACTTGCGCTCTACGAGGGCTTTTATTTTAGTAAGGTAGGCAGAGTACCGTGTATCCGTGCTGTCGAGATCGACGGTGTCTTCCGCTTCGAAGACGATTTCTTCGGATGGTTCCTCCGGTTTGCTGTTTTTCTCTATTTTCTCTGTCTTGTCATTCTTTTTTTCGATATTCTCCGGCCCCTTTTCGAGACGGACCTTGAAGATACCGTCGCTTCCTATCTCCAGGGTTGCCTCCGAGAGACCGGTGAGTGCCAGGACGGCCATATGTCCCAGAAGAGAAATTACAATGGCTGTAATAAAGAGTTTCTTTGAAATCATGTCATATACCACCGGGCGCATCATATCCGATGGCGGGGGATGAATCAAGGGTCTGATTGTTATTTCGATTTTACTTTTCTTGATGGATTCGTAAAAAGTTCAACTTCTGCGTTGCACTGCATCCTTCGTCACTGCGGCGTATGGTAAGTACTCTTCAATCCTCAGGATTTGCGCGTCTTGACCGGGGGCGTCCCGAAGGGATCCACGATAGAAGTAATGTTCCTTATCGGGAGGTGCATCACTCTCAAGGGAGTGCACCTCCATTTGAAGCTTTTTACTTTGTCATCGAATTGAACAGCGAGCGAATATAATAATATTTCCCCTAACAATCGGAGATTCCCCGCAACTTGTTGCGGGGAGCTTCACTATCGACTTTTTACCAGTGCATCTTTCTTGACAAAAAGGGTGAAATTTATTTGAGTATAAACTGAATGAAATATCCGGGAAGGGTCACCGGGTTTAGAAGGATAAGGTCATGGTTGGGGACAGACGATTTATGACGATCGCCCTTGAAGAGGCGGCGAGGGGCTATGAACGGGGTGAGGTCCCCGTGGGTGCCGTTATTACCCTGGGAGGTACTATCCTCGCCAGGGCCCATAACAGCTCCATTCTGATGCAGGATCCGACCGCCCATGCCGAAATTATGGCAATGCGAAGAGCCGGTGCAAGGGTGGGGAATTATCGTCTTTTGGGGACTACCCTCTACGTGACCATCGAGCCCTGCATCATGTGCGCGGGTGCAATTATACAGGCACGAATATCGAGGGTTGTCTTCGGTGCACCGGAGCCGAAAAGTGGTGCGGTAATGTCATGTTACACTATATTTGACGATACAAGACTGAACCATTCCGTTGAGGTGACGGGCGGAGTTTTAAAAAAGAAATGCGGTGAAATTTTAAGTAGATTTTTTCAGGAAAAGAGGGTAATGTCAACCTCCTGATTTTGAGGAAGCTGAAGTATTGAGGCTCTTAGCGGAGAGGTACCGAAGTGGTCGTAACGGGGTCGACTCGAAATCGACTTGGGGGCCAAAAGCTCTCACGTGGGTTCGAATCCCACCCTCTCCGCCATTATATAGATTGATTTTCTGGAGAGATGTCCGAGCCGGCTGAAGGAGCACGACTGGAAATCGTGTGTATGCCCACAAAGGTGTACCGGGGGTTCGAATCCCCCTCTCTCCGCCATTTCTTTGATTATCAGTTCGGTAGCCGGGCCCCGTGGAACAGCGAATTGTGAACCCCGTCAGGTCCGGAAGGAAGCAGCGGCAGCAACTTCGATGTTTGCTACGGGATCACCCGGCTATCATCTTTTGATAGTCTGACAGGAGTCTCCGATGGAATACCGTGTTCTGGCCCGAAAATGGAGACCTCAGATCTTCGATGAGGTCCTGGGGCAGGATCATGTCGTAAAAACGCTTAAAAATGCCATACATCTCGATCGGATCGCCCATGCCTATCTATTCAGCGGACCACGGGGGACGGGCAAGACCTCGGTGGCACGGATACTCGCCAAGTCGGTCAATTGCGCAGAGGGACCCGCTGAGACCCCCTGTAACGAGTGTTCAAATTGCCAAGAGATTACCGACGGGTCGTCACTCGACGTTCGGGAAATCGACGGGGCATCGAACAGGGGTATCGATGAGATACGGGAGCTGAGAGAAAATATCAAATTTTCTCCCGTGGCCTGCCGGTATAAGGTCTATATCATCGATGAAGTCCACATGTTAACCAAGGAGGCCTTCAATGCGCTTCTGAAGACACTGGAGGAGCCCCCTTCCCATGTGATTTTTGTCTTTGCCACGACGGAAATATACAAGGTGCCGGCAACGATCCTTTCCCGCTGTCAGCACTTCGATTTTAAACGGATCTCCCTGCGACAGATAATCGATAATCTTGGCATGATAGCAAAAGGTGAAGCCATAACGGTGAGTGATGAGAGCCTTGCCTGGATTGCAAAGGGGGGGGAGGGGAGTCTCCGGGATGCCCAGAGTATTTTCGATCAGGTCATATCCTATTCGGGTACGGATATAAAGGATAGCGATGTCGAGGAACTCCTCGGCCTCTCCGACAGGAGGTTTCTTGCCGAACTTTCCCGGGCCGTCCTTGCGCGGGATGCCGGCCGATGTCTCACAATTGTAGACGAGGTCTATTACTCGGGTATGGACATCAAACAGTTCTATCAGATGTTTCTCAACCATTGTATGAACCTCCTTACCGTTAAAATAACGGAAAAGGAAGAACTGCTGATGGATCTCTCCGATCATGAGATAGGGGAACTCAGAGAGATCTCCGAAGGGGCTTCACGGGAAACGCTGCAGCGCCTCCTCGATATCCTGATTGCCGAAGAAGATGACATACGAAAAGGCCTGGAGCCGCGGCTCAACATGGAATATCTGCTGGCAAAGATGGCCTATCTCGAGCCCATAATCCCCGTCGATGAAATCCTGTCGAGGATGGAGATCCTTGAAAAAAGTTTGAACTCGGGGGGAGCAGGAAAAAAAAGCGTTCCCGAAAGAGTGAGGGTGCCCGAGAAAAAGGAAGATTTTCCTGAGAAGAAAGTCGATCTTTCCGTCACGACGAGACGGGAAAGTGTTCCCCGAGGCAGGGCTGCCGGAGATAACCTGTGGGGTGATTTTACCGATTATGTAAAGAAAAAAAGCAATCCCCTCTGGTCCAAGATTGTGCCGGGGAAACTCCTCGGTTATGACAACGGGTGTATGACGATCGGTTTCCCCGAGGGCTATATCTTTCTGGAGAGTATCAGGGAAAAATCCCAGAAGAAACTTTTGACGCGGATTGCGGGGGAATTCTTTGGAGAAGATGTGTCGGTTGAAATTACGTCGCTTGAAGGAGTTCCCAATAATTACGGAAATTCGTCCAACGGTGCTACAAAGGTGGCGGAACAGATGAAGAGTGAGGCCCTGAAACATCCCCTCGTTCAAAAGGTGCTGGATACCTTCGAGGGTGCTGAGATACGGGATGTAATAGTTAAAGATAAGCAATAACATTTGGGAGGATATAATAGTGGCACAAAATATGGGAAAGATCATGAAGCAGGCCCAGAAGATGCAGGAGAAGATGCTCCGCATGCAGGAGGAGCTTGCAGCCAAGACGGTAGAAGCAACTGCCGGTGGAGGGATGATCACAGCGGTGGTGAACGGTAAGTATGAGATTGTATCGCTGAAAATCGAACGGGAAGTGGTAGATCCCGAAGATATTGAGATGCTCCAGGATCTGATAGTGGCTGCCGTTAATGAGGGCGTTCGCAAGTCACAGGAAATGGCCCAGGAAGAGATGGCAAAGGTAACAGGCGGGCTCAATATCCCGGGGCTTGTCTGATCCCGTTTTTCAATGTTCCTGTAGACGTTACGACCCCATGTGAAAATCCTTTGGTGAAAGGTTTTGTTTTATTATGACTGGATACGCGGCGCCGATACGGCATCTCATAGAGGAATTGAGCAGATTCCCCGGCATAGGGGAAAAAACTGCAACACGGTTGGCCACCTTCATCCTTCGGTCTTCTGAAGAGGATGCGGCGAGGCTTGCCGAAAGCATCGTTGAGGTGAAAAGAAAGATACGGTTCTGTACCCGTTGCTTCAATCTTGCGGAAGAGGAGCTCTGCGAAATATGCAGTGATCCCACGAGAGACAGCAATTCCCTATGCGTGGTTGAAGATCCCGACTCCCTCGTGGCAATCGAGGAAAGCGGAAGCTTCAGGGGGACCTACCATGTCCTGCACGGTGTTCTTTCCCCCGTTGACGGGATCGGTCCCGATAACCTGAGGATCCATGAACTCATCGACAGGATATCGGAGAACAGGATTTCCGAGGTTATTCTGGCCACCAATCCCAGTGTTCAGGGGGAATCGACGGCACTCCTCATCACGAAACTCCTTCAAGGTAAGAATGTGGCGATTACCCGGATTGCCCTCGGTATTCCTGTAGGGGGTGACCTCAAGTATGTGGACAAGATGACTATGGCAAAGGCCATGGAATTTCGCAGGGGAGCATAGGGGGATTTGATGGCCGAGCTCAGAAAAATATCATGCCGCGAGATTTCGAAGACCCTGAGGGATCTCTTTATCGATGTTAACTATAACCTTGGAGATGACGTTCTCGATGCTCTCAAGCATGCGGCAGATACCGAAGAGTCTGAATTAGGACGCTATGCCCTCGGAAGGATCATTGAAAATGTCGATATTGCTGACAGGGAGTCGCTTCCCCTTTGTCAGGATACGGGTCTTGCCGTCGTCTTTGTGGAGGTAGGCCAGGATGTCCACATTGTCGATGGTGATCTCTACGATGCCATACAATCCGGGGTGAGAGAAGCCTACCGTGAGGGTTTCCTCAGGAAATCCGTCTGTGATCCCCTTTCGAGAGAAAATACCTCCGACAATACCCCCGCGGTGATTCATGCCGATATCGTCAGGGGTGACACCATCCGGATCATTGCCATGCCAAAGGGTGGGGGGAGTGAAAATATGAGCAGTTCCGTCGTCCTTCTTCCAGCGGATGGGATTGAGGGAATACAAAGACACGTTGTCGATATGGTGAAAAAGGCGGGTCCTAATCCCTGTCCCCCGGTAATCGTGGGAGTCGGCATCGGCGGTTCTATTGAGCTTTCGGCGCTCCTTGCAAAGAAGGCGCTACTCCGTCCCGTGGGAGAAGAAAATTCACAGGATAGCCGTTTGTCAACGATGGAGTCAGAGATTCTCAAAGAGGTAAATGCCCTTGGCGTGGGTCCCCAGGGATATGGCGGAGCAACGACGGCCCTTGCTGTGCACATAGAGATGATGCCCTGCCATATTGCGAGTCTCCCCGTATCGGTCAATATCCAGTGTCATGTGGCAAGACACGGTGAAGCAATAATCTGAGGGTTGCGGAAACCGAAAACTGAAAATCGAATTCCGTTTTGCGTTATAGGATATTCGTTTTCCGATTTTCGAATTCCGGTTTAGGAAGGTTTTTTACATGGAAGAAATACGAAAGATTCAAACACCGCTGACAGATGAGATATGCAGGAGCCTCTCGGTGGGCGACGCGCTGTCTCTCTCCGGTACAATTCTAACCGGACGGGACGTGGCGCACCGACGACTCTTCGATGCCGCAGTAAGGGGGGAATCCCTTCCCGTTGACCTCTCTGGAATGGTGATATTTTATGCCGCCCCGACACCCGCGAGGCCGGGTCGTGTTATCGGATCGATAGGCCCCACGACGAGTATGCGAATGGACCGGTATACCCCGAAGTTAATCGAATTGGGGCTGAAGGGGATGATCGGAAAGGGGAGCCGTTCTTCCGCGGTCCGAGAATCGATAAAGGAGCATAATGCCGTCTATTTTGCGGCTATAGGCGGGGTTGCCGCCCTGATGTCGCAGTGTGTCAAAGGTGCTGAAGTTGTGGCATTTCCGGAGCTTGGTCCCGAGGCGATGATGCGACTCGAGGTGGTGGACTTTCCCCTCGTGGTGATAAACGATTCGAAGGGGGGAGATCTCTACGAAGCTGCGGTAAGCCGTCGCACTGGCGCTCCGCAGAGTGCTACCCGGTAGAGCAACTGCTATGTAGGGTTCTTCTTGTCCCTGACGAAACTCAGGGCAAAGCTGAGGTGATTGAACATGGCTCGAAGCGCACGTTCCCGATCGTGTTTTTTGATCAAAGCGACAATCTGGGCATGCTCCCGAGCAATCTCAGCCATTCTGGTGGAGGATTCCATACGATAGTACTGATATTCCTCGATGCTAGCCGAGAGATAGCCATATAAATCCCTCATGATCTGAATATGGAGAGAGTTCCTCGTGGCATATGCAATGGCCATATGGAACGACACATCTGCTTCCGCATCCGTTCTTCCGTCTTTAGTTGAATCTGTCAGTTTCGCTATGTTCTGTTCCATGAGGTAAATGTCTTTTTCGGTTGCCCTCTCAGCTGCTAGATAGGTTGCGTTACATTCAAGCCCTATCCGTACCTCCAGCAATTCTTTTATGGACAGATTTTGCCCCTTCATCGCAACAACAAGCGCATTCTTTTCCTCGGGTGTAGGGAGGCAAACAAAGGTGCCACGCCCCTGCTTCTGTTCGAGGAAACCCATGGTTGTGAGCCTGTTAATTGCCTCCCTTACAGAAGCACGGCTGACATCGAAGGCCGCGGCAAGTTCCCTTTCCGATAATATTCTTTCGCCTGGTTCCAGTTTGCCGCGTAAAATAAGCTCTCGAATTTGATCGTAAACCTGGTCGGAAATCCTTTTCGGTTTTATCGGTGAGATCTTCATGATAACAGATCCTCCTTGTTTTTATGCTTGATAGGGCAGGGTCTTTTCCATAGAACGCTGATGTTTCCTTCTTTTCTAATAAAGAAAGCTATAGAAACTTTAACGAAAAATATCATCTTCCAAACAAATTGCTTTATATGAAACGACATCGATAACACAAGTAAAATAGTAGTTTGCTAGAAGCGATAGTATACAAAGACCTTGCATAGTCCAATCAGCTAATGGTTGAAAGATATCTATATCGGTGTTCTGTCCTACCATCACGGGGTTTCAGAGGATCAACTGTAATATCTTTTCGATATTTTGCATCCATAATATTTTCTTCAATGAAAAAATCATCTCCAACCGTAAAAAGAGAAGGGTAATATTCCAGAAGGGCGCCAATTGTCCATCGGCAACACCCCTACTAGTGGTATGACCATTAGACAAAACAACACATACTTTTTATCACTAATGCTCACTTAAAGCAACCATGAAAAAAAAATGTTTTTAGTGGGGATACATTCTAACTATTTTAAATTGTTTAATATATTGATGCTCAAAATCATTCTTGCTATTAGTTATTTTTTGTGTTACGCGTTACTATAAATAAAAAAGGTCAGACCTGTCGAAGGTCTGGCCTGTAAGGTGCTGACATCATGCTAATTTCATAATAAACGCTTCGCGATGGGGGGTCATAATTGCGAAAGGAGGTGAATGGCTGTTATGTCTTGACGTTTCCAGCGCGGGTTGTAGGCATATTAATTGCAAGTTCATGCAGTTACTATAATTCAATACTGTCAGAAAGGAAATCAGTCATGAAAAAAGCGTTAACCACTATTTTCTGTATCGCTCTTGCGCTGTGTTTTCTGAGCAGCGTATCCATTGCCGCGGAGAAACGCGGTAAATTCGGGGTAGATCCCCGTCACGACACTGCCAAACGTGTTCACTTCAAAACTTCAACCGAAAAAGTAAACTGGAAAATGGTCATGTCTTGGAGCAAGGGACTACTGTTTTACGATATGGCTGTGCATTTCTGCGACAGCGTTCGCTTGGCCTCCGCCGGAAGGCTGAATATCAAGCCATTTTCTGCCGGTGAACTGATTCCGGCAAATCAGGTGTTCGATTCGGTATCCCAGGGTTCGGTCCAGATCGCACACTCCTCGCCGCTTTACTGGAAGGGGAAAAACGAGGCATTCGTGGCTTTCGCATCAGTCCCGTTCGGGTTAGATGGTGAGGGCTATAATATCTGGCTCTATGAAAGAGGGGGCCTCGAAATGCTTCAGGAGCTGTACAAACCCTATAATATGTATGCGCTCCCTGCGGGCCAGACCGGTCAGGAGATGGGACTCTTCTCAAACAAGCGTGCGACGAAAATGAGTGATTTCCAGGGAATGAGGATTCGTACCCCCGGCTGGTACATGGACATCATGAACAATCTGGGCGCGTCGGTCAGTCCCCTGCCCGGCGGTGAAGTGTACCTCGCACTGGAGCGGGGTGTAATTGATGCCGCGGAATATTCGACACCCGCCATCAACTATCCAATGGGGTTTGATGAGATTACCAAATATTCCATTCAGCCCGGTGTTCACCAGCCCGGTTTTCAATGTGATATCATCATAAACCAGGATGCCTGGAACAAACTTCCCGAAGACCTGAAGTGGATCGTCAACATCTGCGCCAAGGAAACCCAGCTGTGGTCCTACAACTGGATTAACGGTCTGAACGCAAAGGCCATCAAAACGTTCAAGGAAAAAATTGAATTTGTCAAAATGGATCAGGAAACGCGGATTAACTTCCGTAAAACTGCCAAAGCATACCTGGATGGCCTGAAAGAGAAGTATCCTGATGTCAAAAAGGCGCTGGATTCTCAGGAAGCATTTATAGCGGAGTTTGCCGACTGGCGCGATGCCCGTTCGGGTGTGACCCCATGGCCCTATGAAATGTATATCAACGGCCAAACCAACGAATAGCGCGAGTTGCTATTTATAGCCTTGACAAAATAGGGTGAAGATCCGCACCGTCAGTGGTGCGGATCTTCACCCTGTTATCCCGGTCGGGCACACAATGCCCTGTGAAAGGAACAAAGGCATGTTAGACAAACTATCCAACACAATCGATACCTTTAATATCAAGCAGGGGCAGTTAAGTGCCCTACTGGCGTTGCCACTGCTCTTCGTCGTGGTCTTCGAGGTGGTCATGCGTTATATCTTCAACGCTCCCACCATCTGGGGTTTCGAAGCCACCACGTTTCTGTACGGTATTCATTTTATATTGGGGCTCGCCTACTGTGATATCCTCGGTGGCCACGTTAAGGTGGACGTTTTCACAACCCTTTTGCCGATCAAATCCCAGAGCATAATCGGTATCCTGACCAATCTGGTCTTCTTTATGCCGGCAATGATATTAATGACCATCGCATCCTGGAAATACGCGCTTAACTCCATTATGCAAGGAGAGCTCAATCCCACCAGCTGGGCGCCGCCTGTTTATCCCATCAAAACGCTGATGGCCCTGGGCTTTTCGTTTCTCCTGATTCAGGGTTTCTCAAATCTGATTCATAATATCCGGGTATTACAGGGTAAAGCGGAAGGGGTGAGGTAACCAATCATGAGTGTAGAATTCCTAACTGTAACAATGTTCGTATCGCTTATCGTAGCCATCATTTTCGGTCATCAGCTTGCCTATACCCTCGTCGCTATAGCGACCCTGTTCGGACTTATCGACAACGGATTCCATGTTTCGGCCCTCTTCGTCATGTTTGCCAACAACGCCTGGGGCATCATGGAAAACTACGTGATGGTGGCCATTCCGCTGTTTATTCTTATGGCTCAGTTGCTGGACCGTTCCAAGGTGAGCGACAAGCTTTTCGAGGCCCTCTATGTCATACTGGGGCGCACCAATGGAGGACTGGGCCTGGCTGTGGTTGTAGTGTGTACCGTATTTGCGGCTACCACCGGGATCATCGGCGCTTCTGTGGTCGCCATGGGCCTCCTGGCTACCCCGGCCCTGTTGCGAAAGAACTACCAAAAGGAGATGACCAGCGGTATCATCTGTGCCGCCGGTACCCTGGGCATCCTGATTCCGCCCTCCATCATGATGGTTGTTTACGGCGGTTTGACGGGTATGAAGGAGACCTCCGTTGGTAACCTCTTTGCCGGTGCGATCTTTCCGGGGCTGATCCTGGCCGGCATGTATTTTCTCTATATCCTCGTGCGCTGCAACATCAATCCCGAGCTGGGACCGCCGATCTCAAGGGAAGAAGCGGCTCAGTATACCGCCGCGCAGAAATGGGGCATGACCCTGAAATCCCTTGTACCGCCGCTGGCATTGATTTTCGCGGTCATGGGTACCATCTTGGGCGGCGTGGCAACGCCAACCGAGGCCGCTGGAATGGGCGCCGCCGGAGCCGCAATTCTGGCATTGGCAAACCGGAAACTTACCTGGGAGGTGCTCAAGCACAGCTGTTACGACACCCTCAAGACTACCGCTATGGTAATGATGCTCTTCATCGGCGGCAAATTCTTCAGTACCGTGTTTCTGAGCATGGGCGGTGGCGATGTGGTGGCCGATGTGCTCATCGGGTCCGGGATAGACCGGTGGATCGTACTGGTTATTATGATGGCCATCGTGTTCCTTATGGGAATGTTCATCGACTGGGCTGCCATCCTGATGGTCACCGTACCTATTTTCTTGCCGATCGCCATGGAACTGGGGTTCAACCCCCTATGGTTTTCCATACTCCTCTGCGTCAACCTGCAGACCTCATTTTTGACACCGCCCTTCGGTTACGCCTTGTTTTATTTCAAAGGAGTCGCGCCGGGGGACTACACCATGATGCACGTGTACCGCGGTATCATTCCCTTCGTGATTCTGCAGGTGCTCGCGATGATCATACTGGCACTGTTTCCGGGGGTGGTTACCTGGTTGCCTGCGATCTTTTTCGGTACATGATGACCTTTCAACGAACGGCGAGGCATATCGTTGCCACAGCGAAGGTCGATGTAATTACGTCAAAGTGGCATGCTGTATGTCAGAGTGGCACATGAAGGGCAGTTAGTTGATTGTTTGTATAAAAGATAACTCAATCCTGAGAACAGGCCATTATGATTTATCGGTCAGTATATATGCAACATGGTTGTATCCGGACAAAAGATGTGTGACATATGGAAATTATATAAAACCATAAAGAAAGACAGCCGAATGCATCGATTGGCATGGTTAATGTATAAGATTTGAAACAATGTTCGGGATTAACGCTCTGAGATCCCGGTATAGCTGGATTCTCAGCTTGTGGTATCGTGCTATCCTTGCCGAGGGTCTATCAGAGATGAGACTATGGTAGAACGTAAATCAAAGGAGCCGTATTAATGTTAGGAGAAGAAACGAAAAGGAAGCTTCGTGACATCGTGGGGGAAGGATCCTATCTGGATTCTGTTGAGGATCTAATAAGCTACTCCTACGATTCTTCTGTAGCCGAGGCGATACCGGATGCCGTTGTGCTTCCGGGGAGTACTGAGCAGGTCTCGGCTGTAATGAAGCTGGCCAACGAAGAGGATATCCCCGTGACCCCGAGAGGCGCGGGTACGAATCTCAGTGGAGGGACCGTACCCCTGAAGGGCGGAATAGTCCTGGTGTTGACACGAATGAACAGGTTTATCGAACTCAGCAAAGAAAACAGATATGCCGTTGTTGAAGCCGGATATACTAACCTTGCTCTGCAGGACAAAGTTAAAGAAGCGGGGCTCTTTTATCCTCCGGATCCCGCTTCCTGGTCGGTGAGTACCCTTGGGGGAAATGTCGGCGAAAATGCGGGTGGTCCTCGTGGCGTCAAGTATGGTGTGACACGGGACTGGATACTGGGACTCAAGGCTGTGTTGGCGGATGGACGGATTATCAATGCCGGCGGCATTACGGCAAAAAATGTTACGGGGATAGACCTCATATCGCTCTTTACAGGATCCGAGGGATGCCTGGGGATCGTGACGGAGGTTACGGTGAAATTGATCCCCCTTCCCGCATTCCAGCAGAGTATTCAAGCCTTTTTCCCGCAACTGGACGGGGCAAGCAAGACAGTCGCACGAATTATCGGATCTGGTATTGTTCCCGTTGCGTTGGAACTTATGGACAAGGTTGTGGTTAACATGATTGAAGATTCAGCCCATATCGGATTGCCCAGAGATGCGGAGGGAACTCTCCTGATCATGGTTGATGGTGAGGAGACGACCTGCAGAGGGCAGGTGGATATTATCACAAAAATATGTGAGGAAGAAGGAGCTTCCGATATACAAGTGGCCAAATCGGCTGAGGAAGAGGAAAAATTATGGCTTGGCCGCCGAAGCGCCTTTGGAGTTATGTCCAGAATGATGCCGACTTGTATACTGGAAGACTGCACAGTTCCGGTCAGTAATCTACCGGCGATGATCAAGGGAACCGTTGAACTCGGCAAAAAGTATAATATAACCATAGGCGCGATGGCCCATGCCGGTGACGGAAATACCCATCCGATGATCGTAACCGATAAGCGTGACAAAGAGGAATGGGAGAGGGTGGAAAAGGCCATTTCCGAGATGTTTCAACTTGCCGTGGATCTTGGTGGAACCCTTTCGGGAGAACACGGTATCGGTATATCGAAGAAACCCTTTCTGCCGCTGATCATGAATGACGATGCCAGGAAACTTATGCTTGAGGTCAAGTCTGTTCTCGATCCGAAGGGGATATTGAATCCCGGAAAATTTATCGAATAACCGGGCCTACTTGGGTCAAATGAATGGGAAAGTTGCAAATATAATGAATAACAATAAGCCGTTATTAAATGATCTGACGAGTGAGCATGTGTATCATTGCGCAAAATGTGGTCTCTGCCTTGATGCCTGCCCGGTATACCGAGAGATGCTTCTGGAATCGCACAGTCCTCGTGGCAAGGTCCAGCTGGCAAAGCACATCGTAGAAGAAGATATCGAAATCACCAAGCATATGAACGATATCCTCTTTTCGTCGTGTCTTCTCTGCGGATCCTGTGTGGAGGCCTGTCCGAGCGGTGTGCGACAGGATGCTCTTTTTTCAAGTCTGCGCTGGCGTGCCGCAGAGCGCTACGGGCTCGGGTTTACGAAGAAATTATTCTTTCAGGTAATCGCCAATGGGTGGTTGATGTCGACCTCGGCGTGGTTCGGGAAATGGGTGCGGAAGATATTCGGCGGCCCATGGATAGAGAGCAAGATGAAGGTCGGAAATCTTCCCATAAGCGGAATTCCCCCGATGAATCCGAAACCCTTCAACGACGAATTTCCGGAGATAGTCGTGCCGGAGGGCGAAGTAAACGCCCGTGTTCTCTATTTCCATGGCTGTGCTACCAACTATGTCTTCGGCGATGTTGGTAAGGCGGTTGTCTCTGTCCTGACCCGCATGGGGGTGCAGGTTGAGATACCCAAAAAACAGTCCTGCTGCGGCCTGCCGATCTTTCTCTCGGGAGACCGTAAAACGGCACTTACCTGCATAAAAGAGATCGTCGCAATGTTTTCCAGGAACAGTGTGGATGCGGTTATTGTTGACTGTGCAACCTGTGGTTCGGCCCTGCGAAATGAATACGTACATATCCTGAAAGAACTCCACGACCTTGGAGAAGAAGTAGATGACGATCTGGTGAAGGATGCCGAGTATCTCGCCAGTATAACGAAGGATGTCTCGGAATTTATCGATGCCCATCGCGACTGGCTGCCCGAATTTCCACCTGCAGAGTACGAGAAAGTGCGGGTTACCTATCATGATCCATGTCATCTTGTTAAGGGTCAGGGTGTTGGGGCTCAGCCGCGTCGCCTGTTACAGCTCCTTCCCAATATTGAGTTCGTGGAGATGGCGGAGGCGAACAGATGTTGCGGCGGTGGCGGTGAATATCAGATAGAGTATGGCGAGATGTCGGCGCGTATCACCGATCGCAAGGTGAAGAATGTGCTTGAGACGGGTGCCGGGCTTGTGGCGACGGGGTGTCCGGGGTGTAATATTACCATCGGTGCTCACTTGCCCAAGGATAGTGTCACGACAATTCATACGGTTCAGCTCATTCAGATGGCCCTAGATGGGAAGCGACCGGAGTAACTCGTCGGGTCTTTAGAGGACTGTGAAGGATGTCTCGTTGAAACAATACAAAAGAGGCCGAATAATTTAGATTGCGGTGAGGTTACTTATTGTATCAATCAAGAGGGAAAGTAGCAGTTATGTCTTTCCGGGTAACGTATTATGAAAAACTCTGGGCAGAACGAGATTGCTCTCTGAAACGCTGCTGTCCGAGGAAAATAGACGTAATAAAAAGTTTTTTAAAATAAATTCAAAATGTTTCATGAAAAACATCAACTTTTTTTTAAAGAGGGGTTGACAGATAGATTTTTATTATTTATTACTGAGGTTTCCGAATCAACGCGAGGGAGATTTTCCTTATGATAGAGATACGATGGCATGGGAGAGGAGGCCAGGGAGCGGTAACATCGGTAGAGATGCTCGCGCTGGCCGCTATTGAGGAAGGGAAATATGCTCAGGGGTTTCCCAGTTTTGGTCCTGAGAGAAGAGGTGCCCCTGTGGCGGCCTTCACGAGGATCGATGATAAACAGATCAAGGTAAGATCGGGCATCTATGAACCTGATGTGGTGATTGTTCTCGATCCGGGCCTTATCGGTCTTGTTGATGTGGCCGAAGGCTTGAAGAAAGACGGAATCTTGATTATCAATACGCCAAAGTCTCCCGAAGAGGTGAAGACGGAGCTGAAATTCAAGGGTAATGTCGCCACGGTGGATGCTACGAAGATTGCCTGGGAGGAATTAAAAGTTCCGATTACCAATACCACAATGCTGGGGGCAGTTATCAAGGCGGTGGCGCCGGTAAAGATGAAATCGGTGGAACCTCCCTTGAGGGAACGCTTCGGAAGGTTGGCGGAGCGGAACATCAATGCCCTGAAGAGAGCCCATAAAGAGTTGAAAATATCCAAGGCTGCATAAAAGAATCTTGAGGTTATTCCTATGAAGAAAGAGAAGAAATGGCCTGAAGCATGGCACGAGTTAAACATAGGGGCTATGGTATTTGAGCCGTGCAGTGCCAGTGAATATCATACGGGAAGCTGGAAGGCGCGTCGTCCCATATACGATAATTCCCGGTGTATAAAATGCGGAGTTTGTTATATATTCTGCCCCGAAGGATGCATCATGCAAAATTCAGAGGGATTTTTCGAAGCGGATTTGAACTATTGCAAGGGATGCGGAATCTGTGCTCATGAATGCTGGCCCGGTGCAATAACGATGGAGGAGGAATAAAATGGCGAAGCGAGTCGGAATGGAAGTAGCGATTGCTGCCGCCGAAGCGGTAGGGATGTGCAATGTTGATGTTGCAGCCTGTTATCCTATTACTCCTCAGTCCCACATTGCGGAACATCTGTCCGAGATTGTTGCCGACGGAAGGAGCGATACGGAATATATTACGGTGGAATCCGAGCACTCCGCGATCAGTGCGGTCATGGGTGCTTCGGGAACGGGTGCACGGGCGTATACGGCAACGAGTTCACAGGGACTGATGCTGATGCATGAGATTCTTCCTATAGTCTCCGCGATGAGACTTCCCATCTGTATTGCCGTTGCAAACAGAGCCGTATCGGGACCCCTTAATATTCTGAACGATCATTCCGATATCATGCCGCAGAGAGATGCGGGGTGGATCGCTATGTTTACAGAGAACGGCCAGGAAGCGGTTGATCTGTCGATCCAGTCTTTCAAGATCGCCGAACGTCAAGATGTCATGCTTCCCGTGTCGGTCAATATCGATGGATTTCAGCTGACCCACATGGTGGAACCGATAGAGTTTCCCGATCAGAAAAAAGTAACCAAATTTCTCCCCCCGCGGAAGCCATACGCAACGCTTCACCCTGACAAGGCGGTCACCATGGGTGCCTTTGCGATGTCCGACACCTTTCATGAGTTTATGAAGGCGAAGGATGAGGCCCTGAGAAATTCCAAGAAGGCGATTCTCGAGGTATGGGATGAGTGGGAAAAGATGTTCGGTCGCAGGTACCGTCCCGTTGAGACGCATTGTGCCGACGATGCTGAGGTCCTGCTTGTTACCATGGGGTCCATGGGAGAAACGGCAGAGGTCGCTGTGGATGAAATGAGGGACAAGGGGGTATCGGTGGGATTGGTGAAGATTCGTCTCTGGAGACCCTTTCCCTTTGAAGAACTGAAGGCGGCAGTGAAGAAGGCCAAACTCCTTATCGTAACGGATCGGGCAGTATCCTTCGGCGGTCCCGGTGGCCCGGTATGTTCAGAAATTAGATCGGCACTATATGACGAGAAGGATCGCCCTGCAGTCTGTGATTACATTATCGGTCTTGGAGGCCGTGATGTGGCCGTTACGGACTTTGTCACGATGATAGAGCAGGCGATGAAGGATCATACAAAAGGTGCTTTAAAAGACTACGAATTTTATGGAGTGAGGGAATAATGAATAGTGTATCAAACTTTGACCTTTATGCCCCACGGTTAGCCGGAAAAGGCGAGTATTTCAGCGTTGGCCACCGTGCCTGTCAGGGATGCGGGGAAGCACTGGCTATCAGATTGATCGCAAAGGCGCTTGGTGAGGATGCGGTAGTTGCCTGCGCAACGGGCTGTATGGAAATCGTGTCGAGTATGTATCCCAGTACTGCATGGGGAATACCCTGGATACACGTGGCCTTTGAAAATGCCGCAGCCGTCGGTTCCGGTGTCGAAGCGGGATTGAAGGTGATGCGTCGCAAGGGAAGGATCGCCGATCGAGATGTCAAGTGCGTTGCAATGGCCGGTGACGGAGGTACCATGGATATCGGTCTCCAGGCGCTTTCGGGTGCCATGGAGCGCAGGCATGATCTCCTCTTCGTCTGCCTCGACAATGAGGCCTATATGAACACGGGCATTCAGCGTTCGAGTGGAACTCCGATGGGGGCATCGACAACGACATCACCGGCGGGCAAGAAAAGCTTCGGACAGAAAACATGGAAGAAAAATGTGCCCGAGATTATGGTTGCTCACAGGGTACCCTATGTGGCAACGGCGTGTCCAAGTTATCCCATCGACCTCATGAATAAGGTCAAAAAGGCGATGGCCGTGAAAGGCCCCTCTTATATTCACTGCTTTTCCGTGTGTCCCACCGGATGGAGGGCGCCCTCTGATTTAACGATATCGCTGGGACGGCTTGCTGTAGAGACGGGGATGTTCCCCCTCTATGAGGTCGAGGACGGCAAATACCGATTTACCATTAAGCCTGAAAAACTGAGACCTGTGGAAGATTATCTGAAGAAACAGGGACGGTTCCGTCACCTGACGCCCGATGTGCTTGAAATGATCCAGGATACGACTAATCAGGAGTACAATAAACTTCAGAATAAGGTTGATAGTCTTCGTGCCTGGTCGGACTTAAAATAAGAGAGCTTGCGATAGTTATCCTCACATATATAAAAAGGATAAGGTGGTTTGAGAATGAATAACATTGCATTTAGCAGTTGGAATGGTAAGATTGTTGACAACAGAAAGGGTAAGACCTCTACATCTGCGGATATAAAGATTCCGTCATTTCCCAGAGGAGGGAAGTTCTCCGCGATGATGGGCTGGAACGGCCTCGTTGTAAAGAATGAAAAAGCGGATGTCCTTTCCCTTACGCTCGGGTATCTGCGCGAGATCCGGAAGATTTCCTGCGGTGAGTGCTCCGTATGTATGCTCGGGATCGACAGACTCCTCGATATCCTCAAGAACATAGCGGATGGTAAGGGAAACGCCTCGGATCTTACGGAGATGCAATCCATTGTCAAACAGGTCTCGGTGAACAGCAAATGCAGTTTTGGCCAGTCTGCCCTCTTTCCCGTTTCTGATGCGGTGAAACATTACAAGGCGGATTTTCTTGCCTTCATTAAAGGTGAGAAAATAATCGCCAAAAAAGAATATTCTTCGGCAGTAACAGCGCCCTGTATCGATGCATGCCCCGCCGGTCTCGACATCCCCGGTTACATTGAACTAATTAAGAATAATAAGCCGTTAGCGTCGCTCGATCTTATTAGAGAGAGGTGTATTCTGCCCGGCGTTACCGGCCGTGTCTGCACCCATCCCTGTGAGGATGCCTGTGTGCGGAAAGATGTCGACGAGCCGATTGCAATCCGCCTTCTGAAGAGAGCCGCCTCTGATGCGGACCTCGCTGCAGGTGGGAGTGTCCTGAAAGCTCCGGCTTCAGAAAAAGATGAGAAGGTTGCTATTATCGGGGCTGGCCCTTCCGGTCTTGCCGCGGCATATAACCTCCGCTTGATGGGATACGGCGTGACGATATTCGAGTCCTTGCCGCATGCCGGAGGGATGGCATCGGTGGGAATTCCCGACTATCGCCTTCCCACGGATATCCTTGATCATGAGATCAACCTCATCAAACGCACCGGCGTGGAAATAAAGCTGAACGCGAAGGTCGACTCCCTCAGCCTCAAGGAACTCAAGAAAGAAGGATACGCGGCGGTATTCGTTGCCGTCGGTGCCCACAGGGGAAACATGATGGGCGTCGAGGGAGAGGATGCGGGTTATGACGGGTATATCGATGGCGTCGATCTCCTGAGAGACCTGAACCTCGGAAAGACAATCGAACCGAAAAAAAAGGTTGTCATCGTGGGTGGTGGTAATGTTGCCCTCGATTGCGCGCGAAGCTGTGCCCGCCTTGGATTTAAGGATGTCACCATACTGTACCGCAGGTCACGGGTCGAAATGCCCGCGAGCGACGAAGAAATAGAGGGTGCCCTGGAAGAAGGCATCGCAATTACCTATCTTGCCGTTCCGGTGAAGATATTGGAGAAGGACGGGACGGTGACCGGTGTCGAGTGTATTAAAATGAAACTGGGAAAACCGGATGAAAGCGGGAGAAAACGACCCGTTCCTGTCAAGGGTTCCGAATACACCCTGAAAACCGATGTGGTTGTGGCGGCAATCGGCCAGAAGCCGGTGCTACCGCTCTCGAAGGGGAAGGAAAAAATCGATGTAACACCCTGGGGTACGATAAAGACCGATCCCCTAACCCTTATGACGAATGTAGCTGGCGTATTTGCCGGTGGAGATTGTGTCACCGGCCCGGCGACGCTCATCGAGGCTTTGGATATGGGGAACAGGGTTGCCCGAAGCATCGACGCCTTCATTGCCGGACGAGATATGGCAGATGAAATATCTTTTGCCGAGGTTGATCTGAAAAAGCAGCGTGACAGGGGATTTGTCGTGAATGAGCCAGCGAAAGAGGTCGAATGTATGGCCGTCAAGAAGCGTCTCGAAGGGTTTGACGAGATCGAGGGAAGTTTCGGGACCGTGCTGGCTATGGAAGAGGCCAGTCGCTGTTTACGATGTTACCGGGTTGTTGTGTGGGAATAAGACAAGTGAATTAGCAAGAATAAGGGGATAATAGATAATGGTGACGATAAAGATAAACGGTCAAAAGGTTAAGGCTGAGGAAAGCTCGACTATTCTTGAGAATGCGCAAAAACTCAAGATAGACATTCCCACGCTTTGCCATCACAGTGATCTCAGTCCTTTTGGTGCCTGTCGGCTCTGTAGTGTTGAGGTAAAAACAAACGGAAAATGGCAGCTAGCATCCTCGTGCAATACCCCCGTCGAAGAGGGCATGGAAATAGTGACAGATTCGAAGAATGTCTACGAGGGAAGAAAGCTTGCCGCGGAGCTTCTCTACCACAAATATCCCACCACGAAGGCGGTCCGTGATATGGCAGAGAAGATGGGCGTTGCCGTCTCCGATGGGGAAGCCGAAGGCCATGACTGCATCCTCTGTGGACTCTGCGTCAGGACCTGCAGGGAGATTGTCGGCGTGAACGCGCTGACCTTTCAGGACAGGGGACCCGGCAGGGATATCGACGAGCCAAAGATCGAATTCGATCCGAGTCGCTGCATCGGCTGCGGTTCCTGCGCCTATGTATGTCCCACCGGTTATGTGACGATGGAGGAAGAGGGCGCGAAGAGGATAATCTGGGACAAGGTCTTCACAATGGTTTCCTGCAGTGTGTGCGGAAAGCGGTTTGCACCAGAGGATCAACTGAGATATATAAGCCGCCAGACGGGTGTTCCCTTTAGTGAACTCTCTGTCTGTGTCGATTGTCGATAAATTAATTGCGAAATTGTTTGAAAAATAATCCTATCTCTGATAGGAGTTCTTTTCTGTTTACAATACAGCCATTCCCCAGTAGCTCAGTCGGTAGAGCAGCTGGCTGTTAACCAGCTTGTCCGTGGTTCGAGTCCGCGCTGGGGAGCCAAAATAAATAAGGGCGCTCACTGATAAGGTGAACGCCCTTTCTGTTTGTTATGTATTACTTCTCTCTATGCTGCGATCGGAACCGGCAGAAGGGTAGTGTAGAGGGAAGGCTGACGATTCTGAGTGTCCTCTATCTGAGCATAAGGAATCGTAGAAACTGATGAAACATATATCTCTGAGGTCAATGGACGAATAAACGATTGCCGGTCAGGTATAGCAGTCTGAAGGCAAAACGGGGATATTGAAAGCGTAAACTTGCAGTACAAGGCGGTGTCCGAAAAGAACTGCTCTTAAGACTCTTTTATAATTATATCAGGTCCGAATAATCGGACTCTACCAAATATTACTAGCATCAGATGTTGAGGTAAAGAATGGAAGGAAAAGAAGCCAGTGAAAGCAGCGGCATACTGGCACAACAAATGAATCCACAGGATGCAAATCCGGCCGGCAACGTACATGGTGGTGTCATTATGAAGCTTATTGATACCATTGCCGGTGTCGTCGCGACGAAACATGCTCGAGCTAATACGGTGACTGCCTCCATCGACAGGCTGGATTTCCATCATCCCGTATATGTCGGAAACCTTCTGACGCTCAAGGCCGCCCTGAACATGGTTGGGAGAACCTCGATGGAAATTGGCGTTCGGGTCGAATCGGAAGACCTGATCACCGGCAAAATCCAGCATACAGCCTCTGCCTATCTCACCTTTGTAGCCTTGGACGAAAAGGGCAAACCCATAGTATTGCCGCCACTTATCCTGAAAACCAAAGGACAGAAGAGACGTAATGTCGAGGCAATGGCACGGAGGAAAATTAGGCTTCTCGAAAAAAAACAGGAGAAGGCAGGCCAGGATAAATCACGAAATAACCCATAATACCCGGTTATCTTTTACACTGATCGGCGGTAACACTGGCTTTGAAATGAGAGCGGTGACATCCTGTTCCCAGAGTGAGCGATTGATATCACTTCAAAAAGGTGAATAATTCTATCAGTCTACTCAAATCCCATGATCTCGTAGAGGCATTCTCCCGATATCCTGTCTGTGACACCCTCCGATTCGATCGTCCCCTCGTAGTCGGCAAGAACCCGGAAGTAATTGGGGCGGGCGATAAAGGTTCGCACGAACCACTGCATGATTCCTCCGAGACCCGATACGGTGAGGAGATCCACATTTTCCACCAGTCCCTTGAAGGTGATTTCGATATGGACCTTTACCCCGTCATCGTCAAAGTCGATCGAAACTCTTTTGGGATAGTATCGCTTCAGGATGGGGTGTGTTTCAAAATCCCACTGGCGAATGGTGGGGCTTCCCGTTCCCGTGATGACCCTGCCGTTTCTGGCGATGTAAAGGGGGCGTGATGTGATGGAGGGGTCATAGTAATCCACGTCGGCGTAGATGATGGTGTAGTTGTCATCTATGATGCGGCCCCAGATCCAGCGGCGGGTGATCTCATTCAGACCTTTGCGGCCCCAGTTGTGATCGGCATAGCCCGTGCCGGTCACTTCCGTCGTGATGCCGTTTTTGGTAATCGTGCCTTCAATATGATTCCGGGCCTGATGGACGGTCCAGAAAAAATCGAGATGAGACTCATTGACTCCATCACCGCCCGAAGGTCTCCAGCCTGGGGCCTCTTCGGTGAGCGTGAAATCCGCCTCGATACCTCCAATTTTCCAGTAGATATGGTAGGTCTTATCGTCGAGACGGTGGACAAATCCAAGGGGTGTTTCAACACGTACATCGTCGGTCGAGGATTTCATCTCCCCTGGTTGCAGTGATCGTAGGTATGATTCCCTCGTCCAATCGGGTGAATAGAGGGAGAAGGTTACTTCAGGCTTTCCCGATACAAAACTCGGGTCAAGAAAAACGCCGACGAATATCTGTCCGTTATCGAGGTGTCCGTCGAAGTACCACCATTCAAAGGGCCGTTTCCCCTCTATCAGATGTCTCGCACGATCCTCGGCCCCGGGGGGAGCTTTCCCCCAGTCGATATATGCGGGAGAACGACCGATTATTTGATGCGGAACTTCGATATGGGTGCAGCCTGCAAAGAAAAAGACGGAAAGCATAAAGAGTGCAGCTCCCGTTCGCCGAAGACAGAGTTGCTTCATAAGACCCGCCATGCCAACACCTCCTCTTTTGTATCAGTTTGCCTCCCTTTCTTTCCTTTAATCGTTTTTATCAAGAAAGATGACGTAGAAGCCTGCCGTTTCAGCCGGTCGTTCAAGCATCGGGGCATGGCCGCAGTTTTTCAGTATGACCGTCTCGGCATGAGGGATGTGTTCCTCATATACTTCGACCGTCGACACATGGAGTATCCGGTCGCTCTCTCCCCAGATAATGAAAACAGGTATATGAAGACGGGGGAGGAGGTCGAGCGCCTCTTCTCTGTGTTCCCATATATCGTTCCACATCTTCTGATTAAAGCGGCCGCGGCTGATATATTTTCGTGCCACCACAGAGCGCATGGGCCACGGAAGAAAGGGCTCATCGTAAAAGGCGAACCGCATCAAACGGTTGAAATCATCCCCTGAGTTTACAATAAGAGGGTTCTCCCCCTTTTCAAGAGCCAGTTGAAAATCGCTGGGCTGAGGTGACAGGAGACCCGCCGAATCGAACAGCCCCAGGGTGATAACCCTGTCGGGGTTTTCTGTCGCATAGATTTTCGAAACGTATCCCCCCATGGAGTTGCCTGCAAGGTGAAAGCGTTGCAGATTGAGCGCCTTGATCGTTTTTGCAAATCCTTCGGTGATATATTCAATGTCGTAGATTTGATCGAAATCACGACTGTTATCGCCATGTCCGAGGAGGTCGATTGCCACTATCCTGTAATCCTCGGGTAGCTGCCTCGCAAAACGAACCCAGTTGTCTTTGTCTGCGGCGAAACCGTGAAGGAGCACGATGGCTTCGCCCTCTCCTTCACGTTCGAGATAGGAGATATCTTGATCATCGATGCTCACCCTTTTTAAGTCCATGCCGGAGATGTACCTCTCGGCTGATATTGAAAATTCGAAGAGCGATTGCTGCGCAGAGGTGCAGCCACCCACAACGAAGACCACTATGAATAGGAAAAGTCCCTTGAGAGTCCTGTTCATGATTCCCCCCCTTTTATATTCTCCAGAAAATAGCATAGTAATTGGGAATTGCACAACTATTTCTTATAAAAGCTGAAGAGAGGGATTACTCTGGTAAGGTGAGGTGCCTTCCTGCAAGCCATCCCGTGGAAAAGGCCGCCTGAAGATTATAGCCCCCCGTGTCCGCTGCTATGTCGATGACCTCGCCCGCAAAGTAGAGTCCCTTTACGAGGCGTGACGCCATGGTACGCGGGTCGATTTCTCCCCTGTTCACACCGCCCGCCGTAACGATTGCCTCTTTAAACGACCGGTATCCCGTGACCTCGAAGGTAAAATTTTTGAGCCATTTCCTGAGACGTTTCCGTTTCTCTGCCGTAATCTGATTTCCCGGTACCGTGCCTTCGATATCGGTAAGTTCGAGACAAAGAGGAATCAGTTTCCGGGGAAGGAGCCCCCCGAGAAGTGTCATGATCGGTTCCTTTCCCCGTCGATCGAGATCGCGCAAAAGTCGGGCGTCCAGTTTAGTGGAGTCCAGGGCTGGTTTCAGATCGATTGAAAGCTCGACCCTCTCGCCACTCATGAGGAGATCTACCACCCGGTGGCTGAGTGACAGGGTGACGGGTCCGGAAAGACCGAAGGAGGTAAAGAGGAGCTCTCCGAATGCATCGGCGATTTTTTTTCCCCTGACGAGAATCCGGACGCCAACGTTGCGAAGATTGAGACCTTCAAGCCGGCTTGCAGTGTTGCCGGCTGTTTCCAGGGGGACCAATGCGGGACGAATCGGGATGACGGTATGTCCCACCGATTCCGCAAGACGGTATCCATCGCCCGTTGACCCCGTGTCAGGGTAGGATGCTCCTCCCGTTGCGATGATGACGGCATCGGCGACGTAAAATTCTTTTTTTGGTACCGGCGGGGTATTCCCCCGGAACAAAAAGGGGGAGACCTCGACCCCCGATACCCGTCCCTCATCTACAATAAGGCGGGTTACCCTCCGTCTCCGTATCGTTTCCACGCCGCACTTTTCGCTCCAGGTGAGGAGGGCTTGAACAACATCGAAGGCGCTACCGCTTTTCGGGAAAACCCTCCCTCCCCGTTCGATTATCGTGGGAACACCCAACTCTTCAAAGAAAAGGAGAAGATCCTCTGAGAAGAAACGGGAGAAGGCGTGCCGTAAAAAACGATCCCCCGTCCCGAAGTGTTGAATAAATTCCTCGAGGGGAGCAATATTGGTAAGGTTACACCTGCCCTTGCCGGTAATGGCGAGTTTGCGCCCGGGACGCTTCATCTTTTCGATGAGAAGTGTTCTCGCACCGAGGCAGGCAGCCTGCCCCGATGCCATAAGGCCTGAGGCGCCTCCCCCGATGACGATGACGTTGTGTCTGCTCATGTGATGTGTTGATATGTCTGCGAGGTTGCACTTTTCTCTGATCCCGGAAAGGAGCTCGCTATTCCATATACCACTTTACCTCTGCCTTTGCCTTCAGGTTTGAAATGTATATGGGCATCTCCTTCTTGGCCTTTTCGTTTTTCAGATACTGTTGCAACTTTTCACTGATGTCACTGTAGGGAATTGTAGTGGCGGCTTTTTTATCAACGGTTTTGATGAGATGATATCCAAACTGAGTCTCGACAATCCCGCTCACCGTTCCCGGTTCCAGGGCGAAGGCGGCTTCCTCAAAGGAGGGTGCCATCCGCCCCCGTTCAAAATATCCGAGGTCGCCTTCCATTTTACTACTCGGGCATTCGGAGAACTCTTTGGCAAGGGCGGCAAAGTCCTCTCCTTTTTTCAGACGCCCCTCGATTTCTTCTATCTTTTTTCGTGCCGCTTCTTTGGAGGACGCATCGACCTTCTCGCCGAAGCCAATGAGGATATGGCTCGCCCGAACACTTTCAGCCTGACTGAATGAGCCGGGATTATTGTCATAATACTCCTTCGCTTCCTTCTCCGTAACGGTTATTTTATCCACAACTTCTTTGTCGACAAGTTGCTTCATGCCCATATCCTCTTTGATACGGGATTTTAATTGCTCCTCGGAAAATCCCATCTGTATCAGCCACTCTTTATATTTGCCCTCATCGGGAAACCTTTTTTTCAGTGCTTCGATCTGTTCCGCCACGAGGCTGTCGTCCACGGTTATTTTATTTTTTGTACTTTCCTGGAGCAGGAGTTCTCGATCTATCAAAGTCTTTAAGACTTCCTTTCTTATCTCTTCCATCTGAGATGTGCTCGGCGTTTGTCCTGCGGCCTTGATCCGCTGACTTACCCTGCTCATCTCCGCATCGAATTCCGTCTTGGTAATGACCGATCCGTTTACCTCGGCCACTTTATCGTCCGCAGGCTTTTTCTCATCAGCCAATACTGGTGATGAGAATATGAAGAATGCGAGAGCGATCACTGTCGCCCAATACAAGCTGCCTCTTTTCTTTAACATTCAATTTTTCCTTTCTTTTGAAGTGGGGATATTCCCCTGAGTATAACCATTCACCCTTTTATAGGAATAAAATAGTAAATCAAGCAATTTTTATCTTTATTATTCTTTTTATAGGGACACGTTATGCTGAGGATTTATCAAATTCTGACGAAAGAGAGGGCTGATCGCATCGGAGATACCTCGATATAAAATGCTTACGAATCCTCCAAGGCATAAAGTGCAGCCGCTTCAGCGTGAATCTTCGTCGTATCAAAAAGTGGAACCCTGCTGTCTTTGTTACCGATGAGGAGCCCGATTTCGGTACATCCCAGGATAATGCCCTCGGCCCCCCTCGCTACCAGTTTTTCCATCGCGGCGACAAACTGTTCTCTCGATGATTCTTTGACTGTGCCGAGACAAAGCTCACCGAATATGATGTCGTGGATGCTGTTTCTTTCCCCCTCTTCTCCAGGAATCAGGACCTCGAGTCCGTGGCTTTCTATGAGCCGGCCCCTGTAAAAATCCTCTTCCATGGTGAACTTTGTTCCCAGAAGCCCGACCGTTGTTATTCCCCGTTCCTTTATTGCGGTGGCGGTGACATCGGCAATGTGAATAAGGGGAATGGCAACATGGTCTTGAACCTCATCGGCCATCAGATGCATCGTGTTGGTACAGATGAGAAAAAAATCTGCCCCCCCGTCTTCGACATGTCGCGCCGCGTCGATCATGAGGTTTGTTGCCTCGTCCCATCTTCCCTGGTGCTGGAGGATCTCGATCTCGGCGAAATCGACGGAATACATAGTGCACTTGGCCGAATGGAGTCCTCCCAATCTCGACTTTACAACTTCATTGACGATACGGTAATACTCGAGGGAAGATTCCCAACTCATTCCGCCGATGAGGCCGATTGTCTTCATGAATGATAGCCCTTGTCATACGATCTCTGAGAATATTTATCTTTAATAGCGCTATTTCTGGTTTCAGGTCAAATCATTTATGATATTTTCGGGTAAACAACAATAATCTTGACTCGATAGATGGATTTGTCATATCTTCCACCGGGGGATGTTTTATCGGATAATCGGGCAATGAAGAACGATCTTTGTGTCTCAAAGGGAGTGAGTCGAATGGCGAGAAAGTCCACCTATGAAGAAGTGGAAAAAAGAACGGGGGATCTGGATAAACCATGTCGAGATATTGAGATGAAAAAAGAGGATTTTAGTGTTTCCGGTGAAGGTTTTCGGATACTGGCCGAGGGATTCTCTGACGGTATTTCGATCGTTGATCCAGAAGGGAAGTATCTCTATGCGAACAGGAGTGCCGCGGAAAGCATCGGCTACAAGAGCTCCGATCTCCTTACAATGACCTTCAGAGATGTGGTCCACCCCGATGATCAAGATATGGTGAGCCATAACTTATCAGAAAGGATGACGGGAAAAGATGTCCCCTCGATTTATGAGATACGATTCCTTCACAGGGATGGTAGTTTCGTTTGTATAGAGGTGTCGGGTACGAAAACCCTGTGGGATGGAAAGCCTGCCTTTTTTATAATTGGGAGAGATATTACGGTACGGAGGGAAACAGAGAGGGCATTGCTGAAAAAAGAGGAGCTGTTCAGGGCCACCCTCGAATCGACGGCAGACGGCGTATGCGTTGTTGATGAGAATCAGCGGGTGCTGGTATATAATTCGCCCTTTGCCCGTATGTGGCAAATACCGGACAATATTCTGAAGCATAACGATAATAGAAAGGTTCGAGCCTTTCTCAAGGGGCAGGTAAAAGACCCGGAGGGGTTCGTCTCACGAGCGGTTCGTCTCTATGGAACGGAGGAGGAAACCTTTGATGTCGTCTATTTAAAGGATGGTCGTGTTTTTGAACGTAGGACCAGGCCTCTCATTATAAAGGGCACTCTTGAGGGACGGGTGTGGAATATCCGTGATGTTTCGGAAAAGAAGCGAACGGAACAAGCGCTCCATGAAGCGCAGGTTAAATATCAGGATATCGTAGAGAGTGCTGTCGAGGGAATTTTTCAGACGACACCGGAAGGTCGTATCGTTTTTGTGAATCGAGCGATGGTCACGATGCTGGGATATGATTCGCCCGAGGATCTCATCAATTCTGTTTCCGATATCGGGAAACAATTATATGTGAGGCCGGGAAAACGGACAGAGGCCCTGCGGCGTATCGCCCATGGCCAGCTTCTCGAGGGATACGAAGCGGAGCTGAAGAGGAAAGACGGTACCCGTCTCTGGGGGTGCTTGAATTTTCGCGGTGTTTTCGATGAGAAGGGGAACCATCTCTTGAATGAGGGGACGGTTCAAGACATCTCCTTTGGCAAAGCGATGGAGAAAGAACTGAAAGAGTCGGAGGCGCGGTATCGGAGTATCTTCGAAAGTACCGGCACGGCGATGGCCGTAATCGACAGTCACAAGATAATCCTCAGTATCAACCGGGAGTTTGAGCGGTTGAGCGGTTACCACAGGGAAGATATTGAGGGGAAAATGTTGCTGGGTGATCTCTCGATTCCCGAGGAGACCGAGAGAATCAGAGAGGACAGTTACAAGAGATTGAAGCGTGGTCCTCACGAACGCTATGAAACAGCCCTTCTTACCCGTCGGGGGGAGAGACGTGATGTCTTCATGACGGTTTTCCCCCTTCCGAAATCTTCGAAACAGATCTTGTCGTTGATCGATATAACGGATCGTAAGACCGCCGAGCGGGAACTCCGGGAGAGTGAAGAGAAATACCGATCACACTTTGAAAATGTCGGCGATATTATACTTACCATGGATATGAATCTCCGGATTATGAGTGTATCCCCCAGTGTGAGGCAGATGCTCGGGTATGACCCCGAAGATTTTATCGGGAAAGATTTTTCGGAGCTGCGGAAGCTGATGCGAAAGAAAGAATACAGGATCAGCTATCTCAACGCGAACAGGCTTCTTGGGGGGGGTAGAATAGATCTTTCGGAATATGAACTCATAGCCAGAGACGGACGAAGTGTGTCTGTCGAGGTCAGCGGGCGTCCGATGATGAAAGACGGATCTGTGGCGGGGACGATATCGGCGGTGCGTGATGTGACCGAACGCAAGGCTGTCGAGGCACAACTGAGAGAAAGTATGGCGCGTTACGAATATCTGGTGAAGCATGCTCCCGCCGGAATCTACGAAATGGATTATGAAGATGAGCGATTTGTCAGTGTCAATGATGTGATGTGTCAATATCTCGGTTATACAAAGGATGAGCTGCTGGCAATAAGGCCCTTTGATCTCTTTACGGAAGAGAGCCATCATAGTCTCAACGATCAATTTTCGAGGCTTCAGCGGTTCGAGAAGGTTCCCGAAAGCGCGGAATATGTCGTTGAGGCAAAGAGCGGAAAGAGGCTGTGGATACTCCTGAACTCGAGATACCACTACGAAAAGGGGAAAGTGAAGGGGGCGACAGGCGTCATTTATGACATCACGAAAAGGAAGGAGGCAGAGCTGGCCCTCCAAAAAAGCGAGGATCGTCTGAGGAGAGTTCTTGAGAAGATGCCCATAATGCTCGTTGCCTTTGATAAATCAGGAAATATCATTGTCTGGAATTCTGAATGTCAGAGGATTACGGGGTATGAGGTTGAAGAAGCCGTTGAATCGATAGGGATATGGAAACGATTATTCCCCGACAAGGAGTATCGCCACTGGGTGTTAAACGAGGTGTCGAAACTTGAGAATCGTTTCTATGATTTTGAAGTCAAACTTGTCTGCAAGGACGGGTCGGAAAAGACGATCTCCTGGTCAAGTATATCTGATAAATACCCCGTGCCTGGATGGTCATTCTGGGGCGTGGGAATGGATGTGTCGGAGATAAAAGAGGCCCAAACAATCCTGGAGCAGGCCAATGTGAAGCTCGAAGAGCTGCTGAAGGAAAAGAGACAGAAGCTGGATGAAAAGGCCCAAAGGCTCGATGATCTCAACGCTGCCCTTAAGGTTCTGGTCAATGCCAGGGAAGATTATAAACGGGAACTGGAAGAAAATGTCGTATCCAACTTCAAACAGTTGATTACGCCGCACCTTGATGTGCTCAAGAAGAGCCAGTTAAACGCCCACCAGATGCACTATTTCGATATTCTGGAAAGCTATATGAATGAGATAACCTCTCCCTTTGCCAGAGATTTATCTTCAAGGAACTTCAATCTTACTCCCCAGGAAATCAAGGTAGCCGGTCTGGTCAAGGACCACAAAACGACAAAGGAGATCGCCAGGTTGCTTCACATATCACAGAGTGCCGTCATATTTCATCGCCACAATATACGGAGAAAGCTCGATCTCATCGACAAGAAGGTCAATCTGGAATCCTATCTGAGATCTTTTGTGTAATGTTAGTATTAACCTAACATTAATCTGATAGAAATTTAACACCACCTTCCTGAAAAAATGTGTTATGAAACGTGCAGTTTTTAGAGTGCTGGAGCGGCTTTTTGCAGTGTTTCCGCTTTTTTTTGATGACAAACTCTCCGAGGAGGCGTTGTGCTTCCCGGTGCTGGACTCCCGGCCTTGCCAGTGAAAGGGCAGGGGCCTATACACGGAGTGGCAATAATCAGAGATTCCCCCGAGTGGTATAGTGATTCCATCGAGAGTGGAGGATGTACTTTTCGACTCTCGATAGAGATTATATGTTGAAGAAGGAGGAAAATATGAATAAGAGTGATCTGATCAGTGAGGTTGGAAAGTATCTGAAAAACAAGAACGACGCGCATGCAGTAGTAGACCATGTCCTTTCGACAATCATGAGCGGTCTCAAAGATGACGAAAAGGTGATGCTCTCCGGTTTTGGAACCTTCAAAATTGTAAAAAAGAAGGAGAGACGAGGGAGAAATCCGCGTACGGGAGAGGAAATTCGAATCGAAAAGAGCGAGGTTCCCCGGTTTATCCCGTCGCAGATCTTTAAGGATGCAGTAAGATAAGAGAGAAAACAGGATCTGTGAAGTTAAAAGAGATTCGGAGTAACTAACGGGGCATTGAGTCGTGAGTCGGCAGAAATATCCCTTTGGCAGTAAATCATCCGGGAAAAACGTTTCTCTTCTCGTACTCGAAAGCGAGTTCCTATAGACGAAGCCCCTGTCTTTATTCCGAGAGCCCCCAGTGAGTATCTGACTATTGGAGAAGCGGTATTTTTTTGTCGGGAGCGTACCCGTAAGCTTCGTCTTGTAGGCGGGCTAGGGGCACACAATAAAACAAACATATTTTCTACCGACAACCCCCGCTCTGTGGGCGGGGAAGTTTACGTTCACTCATCTTCTCAGATAGGGGAAGCCTTCCCATTCCCTACATAGAGCCCAAGCAGGTAGGGTTTTTGACTGAGAAAGGCCATGGCCTGGTCCCTTACCTCTTTTTCGGCAAAGGATATCTTGTAGCGGTATGTCTGGTAATTAAAGGTTATGCTCCGTTCGAAATAGAGCGGTTTGAGCGCATTGATAATCTCTCTTTTAACCTCCTCGGTGGCACCGTCAAAGAGATAGAAGAGGCTGTAGACGATATGTGACCAGAGCGTAATATCAAGGTCGTAATAATCCATGGAATACATGTGCATGGTTTTCTGATAGGCGTAGGTGTTGAGATGCCGTTTTACCTCTTCGTGATATTTCAGATATTCCCTGCGGCAGTCATCTTTGAGCCTTACGATATCCTCGATTGAGAGTGCTTCCGGTTCCGTCATTGTTTCCAACCCCCGCCGGTCTATCTGGTGTACCTCTGTTTGCCAGGTTGACTGTAGATCCTTTTTCAGCCATTGGGATTGATGCTTATGGAGTGTCGTAAAGAGGGTATAGATAACCTCTTCAAACATCTGTCCCAGCTTGGGAGCGCTGGCGTTATGATCCTTGGTCCCGAGTCCCGCCTGGCAGATACGGAAGCCTCCGAAGAGGGCGGAGAGTGTAATAAAGATATCGATGCCGTAGTGACGTACCATGTCGTTCCATTCTTCTTCAAGCAGGTGCGAGCAAAGACGCGAAGAGAAGGCAAAATCGCCCCCTATCGGCTGCCGGATATCTGTTTTCCCCAGTGAAAAGAGAAGGGGATAGCAGAGATGGTTCGTGATCGTTCCGTCGAACTGGTGACGTGAATAGAGGGGGGTGACAAGATCATGACCCTCGGCAACGGGATAGCCCAGGTATTTCATCCATTCCGGTTTGATTGAACGAAGGTCGGCATCGACGACGATGATGATATCGGCCTCAGCCTCCTTGCAATATTTGAAGAGATTCAGAAAATTGTTTCCCTTCCCCTTTACTCCCTCGGGGGTACTGATATACGTCTTGTCAATTGTTTCGGGTACCTCCGCCGAGAGAAAAGCGTCCTTCGTACCGTCCTGGCTGTTATTGTCGCAGTTGACGATAACACATCGCTTATCGGAAAAATAGGCGGCAAGACCCTCGCCGACGGTTCTAGTAACATAAGCGATAGTCGTGGCCTCATTATAGGAGGGGATACCGACTACCACATCATATTTTGCATTCATTATACTGTTGACCTTCCTTTTTATTCTTCACCTTATGGTGCAATAACCAGGCCATATACAACAATAAGAAAGCAACAATCAATTGAATAATGCAAAATTTCCTATGTCCAGTCTATATTTTTTTGCTGTACGGAGTGTCAGAAACAACGGGCGCTGGGAGTGTTGTTCCAAGGCCGTCTTTACCATATCTGCGATGTATCCATACCGTTTTCAGATCTATTTTTCTCGTCGGTTCGATATCGTGATAGAGAGCCTGACCAACATGCAAAATTTTTTCTTTTGGGGTTCCGATCTTTTCGATGGCATAGTAAAAATTGTTGAGCGACGGTTTATTAGGGCCTTGCCTTGTCTGCCCTGATGACCCAGTCAATCATCGTTCCGTGACAATCAAAGGGCAAAATCTCAAACATGGCAAAGCCGACCATATTCGCTCCTCCTGAAAGTGGCCATCATATTTTCTACACCGAAAAAGGCGAATGCCACCTTAAGATGCTTGATATGTGAAGGAAATAATAGTTGACACCCTCTCAGGCGATACTCTATTAAGGAAATATGGATAAAAATAAGGCAGGGAAAAATAATAGAAGATTAGAAGAGATAGCTGCCCGATACGACCTCTCTATCGAGATCCTGAGAGAATATCAGGGTATTTTTCGTGAATACGGGATACCATTTTTCTCCCCGGAGAAGGAGGCGGGAAGAGCCGGGCGGATCGTGATGATATCCACCCATGGGTACTGGGGTGATCCCCCTCCCGCCGGTGTGCCCGATACAGGGGGACAGACCTATTATGTCCTCGAGGTATCGAAGGCGTGGGCACGAGCGGGAAGAAAAGTAATTATTTGCGCCCGGTGGTTCGAGCCCTATCCGTGGGTGGAGCCTTTTCATGAGAATCTGTGGCTGCTCCGTATTCCGGCGGTGGGTGAAGAATTCATACGAAAAGAGGATATCTATCCTCTTCTCCCGGCACTTGCGGAGAGGGCTGTTGCCATCTCTGCCCTCTTTGGCGCCGATGCTGCCGTGGGTCACTATGCCGACGGTATGGCCATATCGCTCGAGGTGGCCGAGAGGCTGGCCATACCGAATGTGGTGATTCCCCACTCACTGGGCATCAACAAGCTGCTTTCCCTCGGATTTGATCCCGGTAATCCCGAGTCGTGGATTGACGAAAAGTACAATTTCGGTACGCGCGAGAGTTTTGAGCTGTCGTCGCTCAAGGGGGGGAATCTCGAAATCGCCAATACCCTGCAGGAACCCGACATCCTCAGGAACTATTACGGAACCTCTTGCCCCCATCTTGTCATGCCTGCCGGCGCGGGGAGTCATTTTTTCGACGTTTCTAACAATCCAGATGGTGAGATGCTCAATCGATATAATCTTCAACCGGGAAAATATCTCATATACTTTGGCAGGTTCTCCGAGGCGAAGAATGTTCCCGGAGTGATCGCCCTTTTTGGCGAAGCGCGCCGTGTCGCGAGTGACATGATGGAGGGATTAAAGCTTGTCCTTGTAGGGGGCTCGCCGGAAAACCGAGCGCCCGAAGAGATCATCGTTGACAATCAGATTGAAGAAGTTCTGAAGGGATACGACCTGAATGAAAATGATGTGATACGGCTCCCGAGTCAGGAATGGAGAACTCTTGCCGTCCTGGCACACCACTCCCTTGCCTATGTGGGTATGCAGAAGATGGAGCCCTTCGGGATGGGGGTGGCAGAGGCAATGGCGGCCTCGGCGCCGGTTGTTATATCGAATCGGGCCGGTATCACACGGTGGATTACCGACGGGGTCGAAGGGGTTGTGGTCGATCCCGATGATCCCAGCGAGGCTGCCGGTAAGCTGATAGCCCTCATGAAGGTACCGGAAGGACTTGAGGAAATTGCCCAAAGGGGCAATAAAATGTGCCGAGATATCTTCAGCTGGGATGCAATTGCCAGAGACCAGGGTGAGATACTGGATGCCCTTTGCCTGGGGGCAGTCCCGCCCGGTCTAAAAGGGGAGGGATTCGAATCCATCTTTGCGAGAAGGGAGGGGAGGGCCTATCAGCGGTCTGCCTTTACCTGGCGTGGCGATCCCCCCGTTATCAAGGAGAAACACAAAAAGGCTGCAAAGAGCCTTTTCCCTCACATCCTTCGTGAAGTCCGGAATGCCTCCGAGGCAGAAATGCGCGTGATCGTTGCCCTGGCAGGTGAGTCGGGGGCGGGAAAGACAGAGATCGCCGAATATCTCAGATTCATGCTGAGAGGTGAGAGCATGTGGGGTGTCACCCTATCGGGGGATGCCTTTTTCAAGCGGGTCCCCTCGGAGAATCACCGTGCGAGAATCGATGCCCATGCTGCGGGGGGGCTTGATAAGTATCTGGGTCCCTCCGAGGTTGATTTGGAACAACTGGATGTTATCCTGAAAAAGGCAGTGAAGAGAAGTGTAGATCTGATTTCCGTTCCCTCCGATTGCAGGGCTCTGGGCTCACGAAGGTACGATGATGTGCCTGTTGACCTCGAAGGGGTCGATGTCCTCTTTGTGGATCTTACCTATAGCCTCCTTCTTGAGAGTGCAACCCTGAAGGTCTTTCTGGAGTCTGATTACAAAGCCCGGGTTGATGAAATCAGGGAGCGAAATCTCGGCCGCGATCCCGATCAGGACTTTGCATTTATCCTGAAGGTCCTCGAGATCGAGCATGGTATAATCCAGGGACTGAAGAAAAGCGCAGACCTCGTCGTCACGAGCAACTATGAGGTATACCGTCCTTAGTAACAGTTTTAGAAAAGGGGCGGGATGATTGCCCGTGTTCCCTTTAATTTGGCGGTGATGAGCGCCGAGAACGAACTGGCAGGATTGACCTGGGCAAGCTTGAGGGGTTGAACGCCCATGTGTTTGCAGAGCCCATGGATTGTATCGGCGAGATTATTACAGCCGGGACTCATCGTTACATTTTTCTTTCCCAGACGGCGCGTCAGTTCCATTCCGTAATCCTGTATGGCACAACTGCCGGCTATGTGGACGGGGCCGGTGATCTTTCCTACCTCGTCGGGATCGATATCCTTCCCCATAAGTATGGTGAAATCACCCTTTCCCCCATGATCGCAGAAGAAGATCTCCGCCACCGTTTCGGTATTTCTCCGGCACCCCTCTCTGCAGCAGCGTTCCCTCCCCCTCAGGATAGTGAGTCCCGGGGGAAATTTGTCGAGGAGTTCACAGGTAAGGTCCTTTTTGCGCTCATCGAAGAGGGGCCTGTTGATGATGGAGATATTGTTCAGGTGCCCCTCGCCGAGAGCAGCTTCTTTCGAGAGTCGCAGGTGCTCAACATCTTCTATGTCAAATCCGAGGAAGGCCGAGGCCGCAACGTCGACGGCAAGAGGATCGTTGCCGCCGATAAGACAGTTCATCGGTACGATGCACTCATCGTAATTGCTCTCCGCAACGTAGTGTCCGTGATTTGTGGCAATGAGGCCGTCGATGACGACGAAATCGGGTCGTAACACTCTGTAGATATCGGCAAATTTCTGGTGAAGCCTGAAGTTGTGATCGGCAATACGGCTTTGCTGGTGGATGAGACCGAACTGATTTTTTATCGAGAGGGTGACCTGCGACATGGAGTGTGTCTTCAGTTTGGGAAGGGACACGTAGAGGTTGTTCTCGCGGTCCTCGATGAGGCGCTCGTAGACGAAGGATGAAATATCGTTGAAGGTCTGGAGTCCCTCGAGATAGATGGGGACCGCATCCGTTTCATCGAGACAGAGGGGAATGGCCCCCGTTTCCCTGCAAACTCTCGCGATCCCTGTCCCCTTGAATACGAGGCGCGTGATGTTTCCCTGGGTGCAGTTTTCGATGACATAGATATGTCTGGCGCCGTTTCTTTTGAAGTATCGGATGACCTCCCCTATAACTTCCGGATCGGTGAAGCTGTATTTCTTGAGATCGACGGCGTTGACCTTGAGGTACACATCCCTGCTCGGTTTCAAAAGCGCCGCTGCCCCGCCGAAGTGAGAAAAGACTTTTTCTACCGCAGCTTTTATTCCCTGTTTCGTATCGGAAAATATGACATCCCTTTTTGCATTCATTGCAATGGTCCCCCGTCAGCTGCTTTTTTCCAGAGTGCGGTTTCGAAGCTGTGGTTCCTATCCCGCAGTTCGAGGAGGCTATAAATCGTAGAGCCGCTCATCTATCTGCGGCCGTGAGCGTCTACTTCCCCGCTTCGCCTTGCCATCGAGAGAAAAGGGTTCTTCATTTTCGAAGATATCGCCCATTTCCTCTTCTATCTTGTCGGGGTCCTCTCCCCCTTCGAGCCGGCTGAGTGCCTCTTCCATCCCCCTACTCAGATTGAGTCCCGCCGCGTCGGAGAGCTTTCTCATCATTGCCGCTGCCTGACGCGGGTCGTCTTCATCGATGCTGCCCGCCTCTCGTGAGAGCATCTCCATCGCCTTTTCCATCTTTCCCTCATCGATGGGGGGCATGTTTTCTTCGGTATCTGTTCTGTCACCGCTGATCGTCGAAAAAACGGACATCTGACGTGACAGTTTTACCGTCTTGCAGCGCGGACAGCGGGGAATTGTCTCGGTATTGACGGACCGTGAAAAGAAATTGTAGATGGTATTGCACTTCCTGCAGTAGAATTCGTAAATGGGCATAGATCAGACCTCGGCTGATTAAATCAGCAATGAAAATAAATCCTTTCTTCATATATTATTGAAAAATAATAAAAATAACGATTCGGTGTCAAGATAATAATTGGTGGTGTTTTTCGGTCATCCCTTCTCCCTGGTTGGCCGTTCTTTTTCAATCTTCAGCAGGTGATCGATGCGTTCCGTGAGCGGGGGGTGTGAGTAGTAAAACCAGGCATAGAAAGGGTGGGGGTGGAGGTTTGCGAGATTGTCCTTTGCAAGCCGCTTCAGTGCACCTGCGAGGGAAACTGTCGTTCCCAGAAGATATCCCGAATAGTCATCCGCCTCTCGCTCGTACCGTCTCGAGATCCCCGCACCGATTGGTTTCAGGAAAAATGCAAGGGGTGAGAAAATCGCCGAGAGGAGAAAAAGGCCCGCATAGGGGATGTTGCTTTCGAAGCCGAAGGTCTGGTAGAGGTAGGTCCAGTCGAGGAGCCTGGAGACTGCGTAAAAGAGAAGAAAGGATAGGACCTCGATCAGGAGGAGCTGTTTTTTGATATGTCCTTTCTTCCAGTGTCCTATTTCGTGTGCCAGGACCGATACAATCTCGTCATCAGAGTGGGATTCCAGAAGCGTATCGTAAAGGACGATCCGTTTTGTCTTTCCGATACCGGTAAAGTAGGCGTTTGAATGCCTGCTCCGTTTCCCCGCATCCACCCGGAACACCCCACTCGTTTTCAATCCCGCCCTTTCCATGACCGAAACGATAGCATCCTTCAGATTCTCCTTTGCAAGGGGTTCATACTTGTTGAAAAGAGGGGCGATGACGATCGGGTAGATCCACATGATGAAGAGTTGAAAGGAGGCGAAGACAGCCCATCCGAAAAGCCACCAGGTTTCCCTGGCATGGTGTATGAGGGCGAGGAGCGAACCGAGGAGAACTCCGAGAAGGATACAGGAGATAAGAGCGCTTTTTATGAGATCGGTGATCCAGAGTTTCACCGTGATGGTGCTGAATCCGTATTTCTTCTCTATGACAAAGGACTCGTAGAGATTGAAGGGGATTCCCGTCAGGAATCCTATGGCTCCGAGGCCGAAAAAGAAGAGGAGTCCCGATATGATGAATGGATAATCGAGGAAGAGAATTGTATGGGAAAGCCAGGGGAGAAATCCGCTGAGTAGGATGACAAGGAGGAGGAGACTTTCGAAAAGGGTCTCCAGGGAACCGAATCGAGAGGAATCTATCGTATACTCCGTCATCTTGGAGAGGGTCTCGCCCTCGATCGTATCCTCGAAGGCTTGGGGAACCTGATGCCCGAACCGTCGAAGGTGGCTTGTATTGATCCGTGTGAGAATTAAGCGACAGAATAAACGGGCGAGAAAAAGGACGAGAAAAATATAGAGGAGGAGATTGTACTGAATCATGGAATAATTCCCCGTTACAGCGGATATGGTTAGGCTGTGACGTCGTTGCGAAGCGAGGGAAATGCATCTTTTCCCCCTGCCATCATGAGGGTGAGGGGCATGACCCCTTTCGCGAGACGCACCATCGCCTCGGCCGTTTCCCTGATATCCCACTGGGCATGACGGTCTTCACGAAGACGTGAGATGTGGTACAGCTCTCTCGCATTGACCGTGAGGGCGATTCTCTTTCTGTGCGCATTGGTCAGTATGTAAGGGGCCGCCGCCGGCGATTGTGCATTTTTCAACCGCTGGTAGAGTTCCTCCGTCTTCTCGATCATCTTACTGAAGGGGTCTTCCATATCCACCTCCCTGATGGAGGGGGGTATGGTAACACCGAGGTCGGGATCGTAGTCCTGCGAGATGATCGTTGCCATCCGGTGCCGTTTCATCTGGGCAAAGCAGCTTGAACTCAGTACGATGTCGTAGGTCAGATCCACGGTTTCAAATTCCCTCAGGGGTGAATCGTAGGCCTCCATGTGCCTGAAGGCGGTGGTGATGAAGTCTTTTTTCTCCCTATCCGTCATTCTGGATACGTATGAAAGGCATCGCTCCATCGGGAGGTCTGACGAGCCATGCAGAAGCGAGGCGAGTAGCCTGTTGTCAGCATCGGGGGTTGAAGAGACGAGGGTGACATTGCCGTCGGTGATGAGTAGTCGTTCGTTCTTCAGTGCAGTTCTTCCATGCCGCGCGATCAATTCGGAGGACCTCTCCCTCAGAGAAGGCCTCGTTATTTTTTCGTAGGGGGTTGCCTCTGTGTATCTGACGAGGGAAGGTGCGATAGGTTTTGCTGCCTCGTAAAGACTGCTCCCATATTTCCTTACCTCTTCGAGGGGGTGGGCCGCCGAGCGTCGGAGCATGAGTTCGAGGCTCCTCGCGTTGATGGTCATACCGAGTTGTGCCTCCGTCGCGAGAGAAATGACGTAGCGGGCATCCTCTTTTGCCCATCCTTCGAGAGTTGAATGGTTTGCCGGATCGGCAGCCATATCACCGTATTTATCAAAGACATATTTTTTCAGAGCTCCGTAAAGATCGTGATAGAGTCGGTACTGTGCCCTCACTGTTTCGACAAAGGGGACTTCGAATCCGCTGTTTTTGATCTCTTCCGGTATGACGAAGTCGTTTTCGAGGTGTATGTAACGCTGCGATTTTTCGGTGAAGGAAGAGAGTCTGAATTTTTCGATCTCCTCGACGATCAGACGGGAGACGCCCAGGATATCGATGTTGAAAACCGCATGCTCGGCAACGGAGCTGTGCCCCATGTCGAAGACGATCGCTTCATTTGACTTTCGTGCCTTTCCTACTTCCTTGCGGGAGATTTTTCTCAGCTCGTTAACGGGGAGGGGGTTTCTGCTGATGCGGGCATAGGCGGCTGATATGGTTTCCGGCGTCAGGTTGTCGAGTTTGCTCGATGACGATTGAATCCCTTGTATCATATCATAATCAATGTTAAAACCGGCAAGAATGATTTTCACGGGAATATCCTTTCAACGTTCAGTCTGCTTCTACAAGCGTCCGTGCCCCTTTCAGTGTCAGGGAACTGAACAGCAGGGTCTTTTCCAGCGAGATTTCTATAACACCCTTCGGTCCTTCAGGTATAATGTCGGGACTTTTCCATATACTGATCCCGTCACTTCTGATCTCCTGGTATTCCTCTTTTTCACGCTTATGGGGTCTTCCCCTTCTTACAGAAGGGATGCGGCTCACTTTGTGCCGGGCACATCATCCCCCGGGGGACTGAACGGCTTTCATATAAAGCATGATATCATTACCCTTTTTATTGATATGGCGACGTGCCTCACTCGTTATCCGAAACATAGATTCCTAACCTTTGATGATAATAGTATCGATAATTTTCCCTGAATGATCTATATAATAGGGACCTATACAATTGTAAAGAGCTATTCAAGTGTTTTGTCGAAGGCAACGGACATTTTGTTGAGAACTTTTGTTAGGGGCAATGACTGGACACGAATATAATATCGCTTACTTTTCCTTTGATGAAAAAGAGTTTTCAATTGAAAACCCTTACTGCAGGGAAATCTCTGACATCCTGGATGCCTTAAAAACAGAAAAGGTTCCCAATCTCTCGGTGGCCCTCTCTGAATACAGGCCGGAGTTAATTGCAAAATACGCTTTTTCCATACCCGTGATCGAGATCTTGGAGATAATCGCCGGCTATTCGCCCCTCGTTGAGATCGGCGCGGGCACCGGGTACTGGGCACTGTGTCTCACCAAGATAGGTGCAGAAATCGACGCCTTTGACCTGCACCCACCCGATGATAATTCACCCTATGAATGGCGGGATGCAAATTACTGGTTTGGCGAAACCTGGTTTACTGTGGGGGAGGGCGATGAATCGGTGGCGGCACTCTACCCCGAACGGAGCCTTTTCCTCTCGTGGCCGATGCCTGAGAGCCCCATGGCGTACAATGCACTCAGGCATTACAGAGAAGCGGGTGGTCATACCGTGATCTATATCGGAGACGGACGATCATCGGGGGACGAACGTTTCTTTGATGAACTCCTGTCCCTTCCCATCGCGGAGAATCGCAGGGTCTGGTCCTGGCCCGGTATTGAGGAGCGCCTAATTATCGCAGGGTGCTAGCCACCTAGCTATCCCGCGAGATTTGCACCCTATTGTACCTTTGAGAGAATCTCGTCCAGCCGCTGAAGCGCCTCTCCGACTGATGTGACGGGAGTGAAGAGAGCATCGTCGTCGAATTCCATTTTCGGGGCATGAAGACCGATAATGGGTGTCCCCGATTTGGCGGCAATTGCCATCTCCGAGAGTGTTCCCGCTCCCCCGCCGAGGGCAATGATGACATGCGGTGTCTTCGCATTTATGATGTTTCGCGCATCATACATCCCGGTATAGATGGCGATGTCGACAAAATCGTTCGGATACCCCGGAAGGGGTCGTTTCCTCTCACTGGGGAGGATGCCGATGACGAGTCCTTCCGCACTATGGGCACCTTCCGAGGCGGCTTTCATCACCCCCGGTCCGCCCCCCGTAAGGAGAATATGTCCCCGTTGTGCGATTGCCTCGCCCAGGATCCGCGCATCGTTCATCGATGGGGCATTTTCCCGGTGGCTTCCCATAACTCCTACAATCAGTGGTTTTTCTTCGACAGAAATACGTGACATGGTTCTACCCTATCCTCGGTATAATGACGCTTCCCTAAAAAACAATGGCTCCCCTTTCATTTCCTATGACAGAATTATCAGAAGAAGAGGAATGGTGATCAAACTTATTACCGTTGTCACAAGCACCACGCTCGATACCAGTTCCGCTTCATTGTCGTATTTCGTTGTCAGAACCGATGCTATCACTGCTGCAGGCATGGCGGAATCGAGGATGACGATGGCTCTCAATATTCCGCTGAGGTCGAATAGATGTACCATGAGTGCCCCAAGGAGGATGCCCACGCCCATCCTTAAAAATGAGGCGAGGAGTGTCGTCGGTAACGAGGTTATTTTTATCGTGGAGAGATTGTAGCCGAGGGTGATCAAGGTCAGGGGGAGTGCCATGAGACCTATAAAATTGAGTGGCCTGATAATAATCTCAGGCACATCGATCCTCAATAAGTTACAGAGGAGGCCGAGAATCGCGGCATAGATGAGGGGTACTCTGAAAACTTCCTTGACGCTTTCCTTCCAGTGTTTCTTTGAGGCGATATACACTCCCAGGGTGAAGACCAGGAGTGCGTTGGGTATATAAAAGAGCGTTGCGGCGTAAAGGCCTTCGGCCCCGAAGGCGAGATAGATTATCGGAAAGGGAATATTTACGGTATTCATGATCACTATGGGGATATAGAGTCCGGAGTGTTTCTTTTTAAGCGCCCGAAAGATGATCCATGCGGTTACCCCGCAGCCGATCATTATGATAAGGGCGGAGGCCCACACTTTCATGGCATCATCCAGAACGATCGATTTTTTGAGCATCGAGGTGAATATCAGGGCAGGGAGGCCGATATAGAGGGCGATATCCACCACGGCTGACATGTCAACCCGTCGCAGCCGACCGAAGAAAAAGCCGATTAGGATGACGATAAAGGTGGGGAGAATAATGTTCAGGAGGTTCATTGTTTTTCCTCAAAAAACGATGTCCCTAGCATAGTGTAAAAGATGTTGCTGTTTCAAGTGGATAATAGGGTCTCTATCCGGTCGATCCTGAAGTACTGGACCATCTCGATAAATCGGGGGTTCTCGAGGGGATGGGTTTGCATGGCGAAAAGATGGGTATTGCAGTGACAGTCTGAAGAGCCGAATGCGAGCACTGACCAATCGGAGATCTCACCCAATCGTTTTGCCATAGGACACTCGAGTGGTGTGCTTGAGCGAACGGGAATGGGGATGCATCTATCTGCTGCCTCTCTGAGATAATCGATATGCCAGAAGAGGTTTTTTCTCTTTCTCATGTGCCGCGCCAGCCTCTTTTTGAGATTTCGCTTCGCCGAACCTGCATAGAGATACCAGCCCTTTTGAAACACTATATCGCCGAGCCTACCTACTTTGATGGTCGAATCAGTTTCAAGATGGAGAAGCAGGATATAGCTTCCGCTGTCTTTTGCTTCACCTCCGACGATATGCCAGGGAATTATGAGCTCTTTCGTGGCGGGTGTCAGGGTGAGATCATTCCGCCACCCTATGGAAAGGGCCTTTACAGTGATCTCCTTTCTCACTTCGTAAAGGGTGCGGGCGAAGTCGATATCCGTATGGTAATCGGGGAGGAACCAGCGTGCATGGGGCCAGTGAACGAGGAATATGACGCCTGCCGGGGTTCCCGCCCTCGATTGTTCCGCCAGCTCGATCAGGTGCCTTTTCCCCCGTTCTGTCACGGCGTCGGGAAACATGGCGATCGTTTTTCCGAAAAGGGTGCAGGATTTTACCTCAAGGAGAAAGGGGTTTCCCCTTCTTGCAAGCAGAAAATCGAAGCGGCTTCGCCCCACCGTAACTTCCGGTTTTACTACTTCTGCGTCTTCGAGTCCGGGAACTTTCCCCCTTTCGATGAGCCATCGGACGACGTCGTTTGACCGGTGGGTGTGAAGAAGAACGGCGATGCCTTCCCTTTCAACGGCTATAATGGTGTAGCGGTACTTTCTTTCCGGTGTATCGGGATTTTCCGTCAAGTAGAGCATTCTTCCGGGAAGGAGGAGCTCCCGAAGGCGGCCGGGATTGGGGAGGTATGCTCCTACCGCCTCATCATTCAGGGTACATTGCACCACAAAGCGGTTCACCCTTTTGAGAAAGGTGGCTTTCTGTGTCTTATCGAAAAGTTGCAGATCAGCCTTCAGTTTCGGCATTGCCGTTCCCTATAAATAGAAGAAGTATCATGGAAAAAGCGGTCAGTACGAGGGATAAGAAAAAGGGTGCGAAGAGGCTTATCTGATCCCACAATATGCCGGCGACGATGGATGCGGGGAGGGCGCATAAACCGGCCACCATTTTGAGGCCTCCGAGGCTGCTGGCGCGGTATTCCGGTGGACAGAGCTCCGATGCGTAGGTCGTCTGTACCGTTTCAAAGGCACCTTTGTGAAGTCCATAGAGTATGAAAGCAAGGATGATTGCCCAACGATCCTGGCTGAGAATGAAAACGAGGCATACCAAACTCCATAAAATGAGTGATATCATCATGACAGGTTTTCTCCCTATCCTGTCCGATATCTTCCCAAAGGGGAGCGAGCTGAGCGAGGCGGCGGCGGTAAAGATAAGGTACATGAGGGGAATAGAGGCCATCTTGAATCCGGAGTGCGTGGCAAAAATGAGAAGGAAGGAATAGCTGAATGCTCCCAGGGCAAAAAAGGAACTCGACAGGAGAAACAACCTGAAGTTTTTGTCCAGATCCCTGAATGACAGGCCTTCGTATATCCTCGTTTCCGATTTTTTTTCACGAATCAGAAAAAAAACGAGTCCCGTGGCAATGATAGAGGGAACTGCGGCGAGGAAAAAAAGGTTTCTGAATCCGAGAAGGGGGAAGAGCACCAGAGAGACACCGATCCCGCATACTGCGCCAAGGTTGTCCATCATCTTTCTGAAACCGAAATTTCTGCCCCTGTTCTCTTTCGAGGAGACGTCTGCAATGATTGCATCACGCGGAGAACTTCTGATTTTGCCCGCCCTGTCAAGAATCTTAAAAGGAATGATATGCTGCCATGCCGTGGAGAGACCGTAGCCGACTCTCGATATAAGGGGAAAGGCATAGCCGAGCCATATGAAGAATTTCCTTTTTTTTGTCCGGTCCGAAAGATATCCTGAGGCGGCCTGTGAAATCGAGACAAGGGCGTCTCCCAGCCCGTCGATGAGACCGAGAATGCTCATATTGACGCCCAAAACGCTCGTCAAAAACAAGGGCCAGACCGGATGAATCATATCTGACCCCAAATCATTGAAAAAGGAGGCGAAGGCGAGTGTCCTGACGGTCTTTCTGGGCCCCGCTTTTTCCATAGAATGGTTAATCCTTTGATATTTGTTGTATGTTTTCAATGTTTAGCTTAATTTTGTCCTGAATGAGCCGTGAGGAGAAATTGTTTCCCGCAATGCCGATGCGAACCCCTACTATCGTAACATCTCTGTCGACATAAATGACGGTAATGCGAATTTTTTCATCCTGAAGAATGGCATCGATTGTTCCCTTTGAAATCTCTTTAGCCTTTACAATTCCCAAGGCTTTCATGTCCCTTAATGTTTTTTCGCAGGCCTCCCAGGTTTCATTAAAAGAGGCGCCTTTATATTCGGTTCTCAACGTTCCATCGGTGACAAAAAAGTTTCCCGACCGAAGGCCTACCACGCTGTCCCCGAGCTGGAAGGAACTGTTACAGCCTAAGATGAGTAATATTCCTAAGGATATACATATAAACCAATTGATTTTTGACATATGAACTCCCTTCAATTTTCATGGTACGAGTGTAGGGTCTTGAGTCCGAAGTTTCAAGTCCAAAATTAAGGGCATGATAAAAAGCGTTACCCTCGGTATTGCCTTGCAGCTTCCGTTACTCTTGCAGCTGTCTGGTTTATCAGGTTCATCTTCGCCAATGAATCGAGCAACGGGGAACTTCAATCGGCAGTCTGCACGATACGTTGCAGGTGTGTCGACTCAGGTAGACACGAGATAAGAAACGATGCAGGTTCGCTATGAATTATTATCAATAGTTGTCGGTGCTATAGTGCTAGAGGGTAAAGAAGGTATAGTAGACTGACTGAAGAATCGCCCAGAGGAGTACCAGTGCGGTAACAAGAAAGCATAGGATGGCCAGGATCCTGTGGAAATACTGTTCGGGTTTCCTGTCGCTGTAACCCAGGATAAAGCCGAGAAGGATCCCCGCCACGATTCCAGCCCCGTGACCCCAGTTATTGATGCCGGGAATCAGGAATCCGAATATGGCGATACCTATCACCCAGCCCATGACCTGTTTGTAGATAATGTGACCGTAGAGGTCTCCCCTGCTTTTCCCGTAGTAGAGGGTAGCCCCGATAAGGCCGCAGATGCTTGCAGAGGCCCCGATGGTGAAAGGAATGCCGGCGAGATATGAGATATAAAATCCCGCTATCCCCGTGAGCGTATAGATGGAGAAGAAGCGGGAAAGGCCGTATTCCCGGACGATAAAGGGTCCGAGCTGTTTGAGGGCAAGCATGTTGAATACGATGTGCAGTATTCCCCCGTGGAGATAGGATGCGGATATCAATGTCCACCACCAGTGAAAGCGCTCGATCGGTATTGTGCCTGTTGCACCCAGCATGAAGAGGCTTCTGTTGGAAGGAGAGAGAAAGGTGAGCGGATTTGCCGAAAGGCCGAGTGAAGTCGGGCTCAGCAAAAGGGAAAAGATATAGATGGCCACATTAGAGTAGATTAATATCGTTATAATGTCATAGGGGTTTTGTATCAGCCGTGCCGGCGATATCCTCTTCCAACTTGAACCTGGCCTCGAAATTCCGCAGTAGGGGCAGACAGCCTCGTCCTTATTTATCAGCTTTCTGCAGTTGGGACAGAGTATCGATTTTTTTTGTGAATAGTGCATGCCAACCCCTTGGGGAAACTATAAGACCCTCATCATCAGGGGGATCGCGACGAAGGTGCCGATGGCGCTGCCGAGGTTCACGAAGACCACCACCAGGAGGATGCGGGTTATCTTGTTGTTCCAGAATCCCTTGACGGTTGCGATATCGTCTTTCAGGGCCATGAAGTCCTTGACCTGGGGCTTTCGAAGCGATGCCTCGACGAGGCCCGCCACCCATCCTGCGGCAATTGTGGGGTTTATCGATGTGAGGGGGGCGGCAAGGACCGATGATATTATTGTGACCGGGTGTGCCATAACGACAAGGGCTCCCAGTCCTGCGAGAACACCGTTAACAACGATCCACCATTTGATCATGTCGATGCTTGCCTGGCTGCCGGAATGAAAAAAACCCGCTACGATAATCCCGAGAATGACCGCGGGAATACCCCAGGCAATGATTCTTCCCAGATTGCCCTTGGGTGGTACCTCGCTTATTGCGGCGATGTCGATATCACTGGTGAAGTGGTCCAGTATTCCCTGTACATGACCGGCTCCGACAACGGCGACGATTTTGTCTCCCGCTGCCTGTGAAATCTCATGGGCCATAAAGCGGTCCCTTTCGTTGATGAGCGTCTCTTTCACTTCGGGGAGCTTCTTGCCAAAGGTCTTCATTGCCAGTTCAAGGGCGTCGTGTTTTTTCAGTTCTTCGATATCATCCTCGGTGATATCTTCGGCCACAAAGAGGGAAAGCATGAGTTCGAAAAAGAATCTGAGCTTACTTGTAAACCGCATCGTTCTCCAGGTGCGTGTCATGGTGGTCCTGATGTCGCGATCAACGAGGGCCACTTCGGCTCCCTTCTCCTCGGCCTTACCTATTGCCCGGAGCATCTCTTCCCCGGGATTGATGCCGAATTTTTCCGCAATCTTTTTCTGAAATGAGGCCATGATTAGCTGGGACAGGAGAAGCGATGTTCGTTTTTCACGGATGATCTTGAGGATATCCATCTGCTCCCAGTTTGCCTTTTTTTTGATTGCATCGTAGCGGGATTTGCAGAGCTCAACGCAGACGGTATCGGGTCCCTCATCCTCGATGATGCGTTCTACAAGCTCGGCGCTTTCCTTCGATACGTGGGCCGTACCGACGAGGATGATCTCTTTACCCTTCACGGTCAAACGATGTATATTTTCGTTTTCTACGGTCATTTTAGCATTTCCTCAATGGGCGTGGAAACTATCAGTATTTGCATGGATTGTAAAGGAAAATGAACCGAGAAGCGAGCATTCCCCGCTGCTTGCGGCGAGAGCTTCAAATCTCCGATTCCCCTTGTTCATCTCATTGAAGGCATGTATATAGGACCCTGCAAAGTAATAAGTGAGAGAGGTTAATGGGGATAGATGCTCAAAGTTGGTGAAATAGCAACAATGAAACTCGACAGGGTTGCCTACGGCGGCAGTGCCCTGGGACGGATAGAGGGTGTCGTCGTCTTTGTACCCTTCGGGGTGGGCGGCGATGAGGTGACAATCGAGATAAGGGAGGTGAAAAAGAACTATTGCAGGGCCAGGATCAAGGAAATTCTCCTTCCCGCTCCCGCAAGGATTGCAGCGAAATGTCCCTACTTTTCGATCTGCGGCGGCTGTCAGTACCAGCATATCTCATACGAACACCAACTCGAGCTCAAGGAAAAACAGGTGGCCGAATCCTTTGAGAGAATAGGAAAGGTACAATCACCACCGGTAGGGAAGATTATTCCTTCACCGCTTGCTTACAATTACCGCGGAAAGGCAGAGTTCCACATCGATTCTGATGAGAACGGGGGACTCCGTGTTGGCTTTATCGACGAGGGTGGTGCTTTCCCGGTTGATATAGATCGATGCGATATCGTCGATGAGACAATCAACGATTCGATGAGAAAGGTACGGGATGAGATTACTTCGGGGGAACGCAGAATCGTTGAAAAGAGAAATATATTCTGGTCTCAGAATGATTTTCTCGCTGCCCCCCTTATCGTGCGAAGGGTGAAAGGGAAAGAATTCAGGGTACCCTATTCGGGGTTTTTTCAGACGAATCTCTCCTTAGTGGATCAGTTTGTCGATACCGTTCTCACGATGGGTCATTTTGATGTCTCCGATACCGTCCTTGATTGCTACTGCGGTTCGGGCCTCTTTTCGCTCTTTCTGGCACCCCGGGTCACAAGGATTTTCGGTATCGAAGGCGACAGGCAATCGGTCAAGTGCGCCCGCGCCAATCTTCAGGATCACGAACTGACGAATGCCACATTTTTTAAGGGAGATGTCGAGAATATCCTGCGGGAAAACGTGATCAAGAAAAAGATTTCCATCGATGCCGTCCTCCTCGATCCGCCCAGAATCGGCTGTTCGAAAAGAATGCTCGATGGTATTGCGAAGATAGGGCCGACGAAGATAGTCTATGTCTCCTGCGATCCCGTTACCCAGGCCCGCGACATCCGCTACCTGATTGAAAAGGGGTTTTCTCTTACGGAACTTCAGCCCGTCGATATGTTTCCCCAGACCAAGCATATTGAAGTCATTGCCCTGATGGAAAGACTGGAATGAAGCTGTCCCCTTACTACGGCGTGTAGAGCACCACGAGACATCGTGTCGCTTTGTCTGAGAGGCTTTTCAGTTTATGGGGTGTCTCGGAGTTGAAGTGGATCGATTCGTGCTGTTTCAGCTTGTGTACCTTGCCCCCCAGGGTCAACTCAAGGTCACCCTCCATCACGTAGATGTATTCCTCTCCCTCATGCTTGTAAGCAACCGGTTTGTGCGCCTGTTTCGATTCGATGGTAATCATGAAGGATCGAAGATGTTCATTCTCCGTACCGGGGGTCAGTGTCTTGTAGGAGTAGTTCTCCGTCCGTTTGACGAACTGCTGCGCCCGCTGATCCCGTATCATCGCCTTTTCACTTTCGTGGAGGAACGTGCCGGGGTCTACATTGAATGCACGGGAGAGACGGAGCAGAAAACTGACGGAAGGTGAAATCTCGTTCTTTTCAAACTGTTTGATAAATTCGGGAGACTGGCCCGTCGCCTGGGCAAGAGATTCCCTGGACCATCCGTGAGATTCCCGGAGTTTCAGGAGCTTTTCCCCGAAGCCGGATATCTTCTCTTCATCCGCCCCTTTTCTTTCATAGAGGGTATCGGTGAGTGATCGCATTGCCGTCTGCCGAACCTTTGATGTGAATACCGGAAGAAATGTCGAGGCATCGGTTGTGATGCCAATGTCGGCGATCTGAAAAATAGGTGCCTTGGGATCGCGGTTGATTGCGACGATGGTTTTTGAATCGGTAATTCCCGCCGTGTACTGGATAGCGCCGGAAGTTCCCACGGAAATGAGAATCTTGGGGTGTATGGTCTTTCCCGTCTGTCCGATCAGGCGGTCTTCCTTTATCCAGTGTTGCAGTACGGGCGGCCTGGTTGCACCGACTTCCCCGCCAAGGGCGGCTGCCAGATCTCGAACCATTCCGAAAGCATCGGCAGTTGCGAGACCGGCGCCACCGGCGACAACGATTTCGGCCTCTTCAAGTTTTTTCCGTTCTTCCCGCTCATAGGTGCTTGATATAAGTTCTATTCCTTCGGGGATTGCAACTCTTTCAACGGGAATTCGCTCTGTCGTTCCGGGGTTCCCCGAACTGTTGACTGGCTGGATCCCCTGGGGCTGCACCGTGGCAAAGCCGGTTTTATGAAAATCTTCTCTATAGGTGATATTGGCGAGTATCTCTCCGCCCCAGGATGGACAGGATGCAACGATCCTGCCGTTTTTCATTGTAAGATCAACACAATCTGCTATGAGTCCGGCATTGCTGAGCCGCGCGGTCCGTGACGCCAGATCTCTGCCGAATTCTGTCAGGGGAAAGAGGACAAGCAGGGGCGTACGGGATTCCACGGCATCGGATACCACCGATGCATAGATGTCGGTCCTGGGAACAGTCAGATTCGGGTTTTCAAAGATGAAGACCCGGTTGGCGCCGTGGGAAAGACATCGATCGGCTGCTTCATTCGCGGGAATGGCCGGGGTTTCGGTGGTGGTTTCTGTTGCTGAATTTGTTAATGAACCGATCACAATGGCGATTATTGTACCCGAGACGGAGCGGTTCAGTTCATAGGCTCTAGCCAGGACGTTGAGGCTGAGGCCGAAAAGCCGTTCATTTCTGAGATCGATGTAGACCCATATTTCTCTTTTAGTCTTTGGCTTCATAATAAGATTAACCGATGATTCCCCCTTTTTTTATCCGGTCAATGAGTGCATCCGCCTGTTCTTCCGCGGTACCATCGAGGAGTTCGCATTGCCTTTTCCGTACCGTCTTTTCCAAGGAAAGGACCTCTGTGGGGGAACCTGTGCTTCCGACGATTTCTGGATCAAGCGAGAGATCTTTAAGTGTCCAGACCTCGATCTTCTTTTTTTCAAAGGCCTCCTCGATTCTGCCAAGCGGAAGGTCCCCCGGTTTCACCGCTGTGGAATGGATTGTCAGTGCTGCTGGGAGGGAAAGATCATACTCCTCTCTGAATCCGTCGACTTTGCGCTCTACATGGAGAAGGGGCTTTGCATACTGCAGGGAAGAGACCCCCGTTACCAGTGGTATGCCGAGGGAGACTGCGGTCTGGGGACCGACCTGGCCCGTGTCGCTGTCGTAGGTTCTCGTTCCGAAAAGGACGAGGTCGTAGGGTTCGAGTTTTTGTATCGCCGCTCCCAGTGCCGTCGATGTCGCCAGCGTATCGGAATCACGGAGTCTGGGGTCGCTAAGAAGCACGCCTCTTTCTGCCCCAATTGCCATTGCCTCGTGAAGTACAAAGGCGCAGGATCTCGGTCCCATGGAGAGGGCGGTCACCGCTCCCCCCTCTTTCTCGACCAGGGCGACGGCCGACTCCAGAGCCGGTTTGTCGAAGAGATTCATCTCCGTCGTATCGGCTGAGCGAAGAGTTCCGTTTTCCGGTGCCTTCATGACGACGGACTTGATACAGACTATGATGTGAAGCGCCATTACAAATAATTCCTGACAATTCGTTTTTTATGGAAGCAGTCTCAATTACTGGTCGTAATTCTTGAGTACTTCTCTCGCTATTACCATCTGATGAATCTCCGAGGTTCCCTCGTAAATCCTTGTTACCCTTGCGTCGCGGTAGTATCGCTCAACGGGATAGGATTTGGAGTATCCGTATCCCCCGTGGATCTGGACCGCCATATCGGTTATCCTGCTCGCCGCCTCTGAGGCGTATAATTTGGCCATTGCCGATGCCTGGGAAAAAACCTTTCCCTGATCGCGCAGAAGGGCCGCCCGGTATACCATGAGACGTGCTGCCTCCAACTCGGTCGCCATATCGGCCAGCATTGCCTGGATGGATTGATGGTTTCCGATCGATACCCCGAACTGCTGCCGTTGGTTCCCGTATCGTGCCGATTCTTCAAGGGCGGCCTGGGCAATTCCCACCGCCTGGGCGGCGATCCCCATTCTGCCCGTGTCGAGGGCCTTGAGTCCTATGGCAAGTCCCATCCCCTCATCGCCGAGGAGGTTTTTCGCAGGGATCTTGCAATCATGGAGGCGGATAGAGGTGACGGGATTTGCTCTCATGCCGCAGAGGTCTTCCAGGTCGCCTGCCGCGAATCCCGGTGTCCCCCTCTCGGCCACGACAACGCTGATTCCCCTTCGTCCGGCATCGGGGTTGGTTCTCGCGAAGATGAGGCAAATATCTGCCACGCCGCCGTTTGTCACGAAGACCTTGTTTGCATTGACCAGATAGCCCTTTGTGTTTCTGATTGCTGTTGCCTCGATTGCCGATGCGTCGGAGCCCGTATTGGGTTCGGTGAGACAGAAGGCGCCGATCTTTTCGCCGCCTGCCAGGGGGGGTATCCATCGCTTTCTCTGCGCTTCCGTTCCAAATGCCATGATCGGATAGACGGCAACGCTGTTATGAACGGTGACGCAAAGCCCGAGGCTGCCGCATGCCCGGGAGATCTCCTCGATGATAATGGCGTAGCTCAGGGAATCCATCCCGGCGCCGCCCAGCTTTTTCGGTACCTGGATTCCGAAATAACCGAGTTTTCCCATCATCTCGACTACTTCCCAGGGAAAACGTGCCTCCCGGTCGATCTCGCCGGCTATCGGCATGATTTCGCGTTCGCAGAAAGCCCTGACGGAACGTCTGACGGAACGATTTTTTTCTGACAGGAGCGTATTCATGCACCCTCTTGTAATTTAGTGATAATACGGCTCATTAGCATTTTACCCTTAATTGATAAGGGGGCAAGCTACCAGAATTTAAGAATCGAGTCAATAGTTCTCTCTTCACCCCCGGTCTTCGCCTTACTTGGCTATCGATTTTTGATAGAAGTTAGGACAGAGCGAATAAGGGTCACCGACTACACCTGCAAGTCTTTGAAAAGCACTCCATTCCTTGTCAACGATAACCGTTAGTAATCATGTGAAGGATCGGAGGACTTCTATCCCCATAATTTTCTCAAAAAATACAGGTTGATTTATTCCGTGGTATCTTTTATTCTTTTAACGCAAGGAGGCAATACGCCTTCTGTTAAGAAACCTCTTAGTGAGGCTCTTAGCATTCTGGAAAAGCACTTTTAAGCTTCAACCCATACTTCTACGGTACAGTTCCTATCATTGCCTCCCCCAATAATAAATGACTTTTAACCTCAGACCGACGTAACTATGCCTTTCAACGTTATAACGGGAACAGGCTTATGAGTTGCATTTTCCTGAGCCATATCGAAAAAGACCTCCCCATCATGGAGGAAATCTCTCAAGGTCTTGAAGCGGCCGGGTATGATACCTGGTACTTTGAACGTGATGTGCTTCCCGGCACGAGCTACCTCACGCAGATTACTTGTGCCATTGAAGACTCTGATGCCCTTGTCCTGATTATATCGCCAGATGCTCTCGTCTCCGACCAGGTAACGAGAGAGGTGGTGGGCGCTTTTGAAAGGCAAAAGTCTTTCTTCCCGGTGCTGGTGAATATTACCCCGCCCCAGTTGAAGGAACGCCAGCCGGAATGGCGACATGCCCTGGGTGGCACAGCCATGTTTGTTGTGGGAGAGGGAGGAATCTCTTTGGCGATACCCCGCATCATTGATGGATTAAAGGCCAAGGATATCCAACCAAAAACAAGTTCAGACGGCGCGGCATCAATCTCTCTGCCGCAGGATGATCGTCCTGCCCCAAGCATCGGTATGGAGGATGAGAGGAAACGGGTTACGGTACTCTTTACTGATCTTTCAGGCTTTCTCACCATGTCAGAGAAACTTGATCCTGAGGAGGTCGGTGAGATAATGAGCGGTATCTTCAAAAAAATCGCTCAGGTGGTCACACGGTATGACGGATTCATCGAAAAGTATGTTGGTGATGCCGTCATGGCGCTCTTCGGGGTTCCCAAATCACATGAAGATGATCCGGTTCGAGCAATACGGGCGGCGCGGGAAATCCACGACGTGGTCAAAGCACTGAGTCCTTCTCTGGAGAAGCGAATCGGAAAACCTTTCTCTATGCACACAGGAATAAATACGGGTCTTGTAATTACGAGGGATGTAAATCTTGAGAAAGGCACTCATGGCGTCTTAGGGGATACGACCAATGTAGTTTCCCGGCTTTCCGATTTGGCGAAGCCCGATGAGATCATTGTGGGACATGAGACCTATAAACATGCCGAACGGTATTTTGAGTTCAAAAAGAAGAGATCGGTCAAGGTAAAGGGGAGAGCAGAACCTGTAGAAGTTTACACGGTTATTTCCCCCAAAGAAGCTCCTTCAAAGACACACCGGCTTTCCGGACTCCGTGCTGAACTCATCGGCCGGAAGGTGGAGATGGGACAGCTCACAGATGCTGTTGAGAATCTTCACCAGGGCAGATACACCATCTTCTCGATCGTAGGAGAGGCAGGAACGGGGAAAAGCCGCCTGGTGGAAGAGTTTAAAAAGAGTTTCGACCTTGAAAAGGTTCAATGGCGAGAAGGTCATTCCTACGGCTATTCCCAGAACATTCCCTATTTTCCTCTCATCGACCTTCTCAATCGTGCCTGGCAGATAAAGGAAGGAGATTCCCGGGATCAGGTAAAGCAGAAGATGGAAGCGGGAGCCGGAGCCATTCTTGAAGAGAGAAACGACCTGATCCCCTATGTCGGGCGCCTCTATGTACTCGATTACCCGGAACTGGAAGAGGTACCCCCCGAGACCTGGAAGGCCAAACTTCATGAAGCAATACACCTCATCCTGGCCAATCTCTGCAGACGCGCGCCGACGGTCATCTGTATCGAAGACCTCCACTGGGCCGATCCTTCGTCAATTGAACTTCTGAGGAATATCCTTGTCAGCCTCAAGTACCCCGTTGTCTTTCTGTGCATCTACCGACCGAGCTTCAGCCTGCTTACGAGTCACCAGGCAGACACAATCAAGTCGTATTACGAGATCAGACTACAGGATTTATCTCCTACCGATGCCGCGAGCATGGTGGAATCGCTCCTACAATCAAAGGAGATCCCTTCGGACTTGAGAAAATTTATACAGAGCAGGGCGGAAGGGAATCCCTTCTACCTGGAAGAGGTCATCAACTCACTCATTGAAACGGATACCCTCGTACGAGACGACGGTTCCTGGAAACTGCAACGACCGCTTACCAAAAAAGATATTCCTTCGACGGTGCAGGGGGTTATCTCTGCACGTCTTGACCGACTTGAACGTGAAACGAAGAGAATCCTCCAGGAAGCCTCCGTTATCGGAAGGGCATTCCTGTACGAAATTCTCAAACGTATTAGCGACCTTAAGCAATATATCGATAAAAGCCTCACCAACTTGGAACGCCTCGACCTCATCAAGGCGAGATCTCTTCAGCCCGAGCTGGAGTATATCTTCAAGCACGCCCTGACCCAGGAGGTGGTCTACAATGGTCTCCTCATCAAGGAACGCCGACTGATCCATGAAAAGATCGGCCGGGTCATGGAGGAGCTCTTCCATGATCACCTTGCCGATTTTTACGAGACCCTCGCCTACCACTTCTCACAGAGCGACAACGTTCAGAAGGCCTATGAGTACCTGAAGCTCTCGGGAGATAAGGCGGCAAAGAACTATGCGAACCAGGAGGTGATCCGCTTCTGTCAGGAAGCGATTCAGATGCTGGATGCCCAGCCGGAGAGCCTGGAAAACAAGAAGGAACTGCTGGAGATTCACCTCATGATGCAACCCCCGTTTCTCTATTTAAATTATCCTGAAGGCTCTCTTGAAATTTTTCAGAATGCGGAAAAACTGGCGCTCGAGGTGGAGGATGATGAAGCGCTTCTGCGAACTCAGGGCTATGTGGTCGGATATTATTCGGTAACCGGCAATCCATTGCTCGGGTTGGAATATTCTGAAAAACGCTTTGATTCTGCGGAAAAGGTCAATAATGTGAGGCTTATGGTACAAAGCGCATTCGAGCTGTGCGTTTCATACTGGTTTATGTGCAATGTTCCGAAAGTTCTGGAAATCGGAGGCAGGGCGATTCAGCTCATTGAAAAGCACCATCTGGAAAGGGAATCTTTTGGAATGGGGGTCGGTGTGTACACACTTATCTGTAATTATTACGGTCAGTTTGTAGGATGGTCGGGCAATGTAGAGGAAGGAATTGATATTATAGAAAAAGGGTTCCGTGTCGCCTGTGAAGTTAATGATAAATGGGGTATGGCATTTGCCCGAGTTTTAACTTCTTCCGTGATGGACGCTGCAGGATATGTAAAGAGAATGATCATGCATGCGCGGGAAGCGATTAGAATTTGTGAGGAGGCGGAGCTATCCGTCTTGCTCGATAGTGGGTATATGACACTTGGAAAAGGTCATTACTACTGTGGCGAGAATGACAAGGCGATAGAAGTCGGAGAGAAAGCTCTCAGGCTTAGCAAGGAAAGTGGTACGCCCTACCCCTACGTACGGGCCTGGTGTTACTTGAACCTTGCTGGGGCATTTGAGTCCGATGGCGATCGTGAACGTGCCCGGGAATATGCAAAAGAGGCATTGGGCGTTTCACAGGAGAGCAGTAATAAAGGCGCCGAAGGTTTGGCATGCATACTTCTCGGCTGCCTGACGGAGGAGATGACGCTGGCAGCTATTGAGAAGGCGCTCAACCAGATCAGGCATGGCATTTCAATCCTGGAGGACTATGAATTAGAACTGTTCAGAGCCGCTGGGTATCTTTTGCTGGGCGAGTTCCTCATCGATGCAGACCGTAAGGAGGAGGCTCTGGAGAGCCTGAGAAAAGCTGAATCTCTCTATCAGGAGATGAAAATAACTTCTGAAAGCTATTGGCTTGCCCGCACTCAGGATGCATTAAGAAAACTTGAATCAGAAGCGGGCACAAAATATTAAGATCAACGATTACTATTTGAAAGCGTGTATGTTTGGGAAAATTGCCTGATGCACGATTTCAGGAAGAAGTTTTTCCTGCTTCCCGGTGTCTCTATGGGTGTTCGTTTCGAGTAAACCTTATAGAAGGCTTCAAATCAGATGCAATGAAAGCCTGCAGCTTGACACCATGATCAAGGATGTCTTCAAAAAAAATATGTCGGTAATCCTGACGTTTCAGTCTGTTTGATTGAAGCTCCTGCAACAAGTTGCACGGAATGTGCCTGCTCTTCAATTCAATACATATTTTTTGCTAATTCGCAGGAAAATATGTGAAATAACCCTCCACACAAACTTTAAGAAAGAAAGGCCTATGAAAAGAGCTAACGCTGACGATATGATAGCAATAAAGATTCCCATCTCACCATTCTTTTCAATCAGATTCAGTAACTCTTGTGTCATTCGCGCGATATCCAGGTGCATGTGCTTTTTTCCTTTCTTTAATATTGAGTTTCGGAATTTCGTTAAAGATAAGACTTCAGGACCCTACCCAGATACAACCGATACGATCCTAAATTGGCAACAGCTATTTCGTAAAGCAATGACCGTGCCAATTCCGTTATCTGAAGAGATATTGTGTAATGAAGAAGATAAGTATATGATTTAATATATATATGTAGCGCATTTCAAAAATGCGCCATGCTGTGGAAAGGCATAGAGACCGTATACTTTAATTGGATCTGGGGAATTTCCCCTACGATAAGGGCATATTACCCTTCTATAGATCTATCTTCATGGAAGAGTTGGTTGATCAAAATATTTCAAATAACTGACAGGCGAAAAAACAGGACAGCCGGGGCAATTTCATCAACAATTGCTTTATAAGCTGTCCTGAAGTTCTTCGATGTTTGCTTTTTTTCTATTGGTGTTGACCTTGACGGTTGAAGCGGCACTGCCCATTGTAAGACATAACTATTCTTTTTAATAATTTCGTGCCAGAACCTCAAAGTGCGCCTTCGGGTGTTTGCAGACGGGGCACATCTCGGGAGCCTTCTTGCCTTCGATAATATACCCGCAGTTACGGCATTTCCAGAGGACCTTCTCGCTTTTTTCAAAGACGGTATCTTCCTCAATATTCTTGAGCAGTTGTTTGTATCTCGCTTCGTGCTTGTTTTCCACTTCGGCGATACCGTCGAACATCCTGGCAATTTCCTCGAAGCCTTCCTCGCGGGCCTCCTTCGCCATGTTGGGATACATTTCCGTCCATTCGTAATGTTCACCCGAGGCCGCTTCCTTCAGGTTTTCAATAGAGTTTCCGATGCCGTTCAATTGTTTATAATGAAGCTTGGCGTGCTCCTTCTCGTTTTCGGCGGTTTCAAGAAAGATTGCCGCTAACTGCTCGTACCCTTCCTTTTTAGCCGTCGATGCATAATAGGTATACTTGTTTCTTGCCTTTGATTCTCCGGCAAAGGCCTCCCACAGATTTGCCTCGGTCTTCGTTCCCTTGATATCTTTCATCGCTATTAACACCTCTGTTGTTTTGTATTGAGAGCGCATTATACAGACGATGGGCATTCGTTACAACAAAAAAGCCTTTCTGACTCAGACGTAATCTGTTTGACTTAGTTGCAATTAATATTATATTAATATTTAACTTGAGCGTCATCTAGTCTGGAAAGGAAAAAGGAGTTATAGGAAAAAATAGTATCGAAAAAACTGAATATAGATATTCAACTTATACATAGGTCACTAAAGTGACCACAGAGGTGTCTCTCTCATACTGCAGCCGTACATTGATTTGGAAATATTGCATGATCGTATTAATAACTGTTGTCTTATGGAGGTGTAGTAGCTCAATAATAAACCCCGTTCTTGTGAAAGATACGGGGTCTTCTTTTTCTCGGGGTGTTTCGGTGCTTTTGTTCTGATGAATAAGTGCTTTTGCACATGCGAAGGCAGAGGAGGAAAATAACGATGGCGGGTATTTACAAAGCAGTCAGGATCAGCGACAGGGTCTATTGGGTTGGCGCGATAGACTGGGTCATTAGAGATTTTCACGGATATAACACAAAAAGAGGGAGCACCTACAATGCCTATCTCATTCTCGCCGACAAGATTACCCTCATCGATACGGTGAAGGCCCCCTTCAAAGAGGAGATGCTCTCACGCATCTCATCGGTTATAGAACCCCAGAAAATTGATTACATTGTCTCCAATCACTCGGAGATGGATCACTCTGGATCACTGAAGGCGGTCATTGCCGAGGTCAATCCCGAGAAGGTCTACGCATCCGTCATGGGGACAAAGGCCCTGAAGGAACACTTTGGCCTTGAGGGGATTCTCCCCCTGAAAAGCGGTGAAAACCTGAGTCTGGGGAATATGGAACTCTCTTTTCTCGAAACGCGCATGCTTCACTGGCCGGACAGTATGTTCAGTTACCTGAAAGATGAGAAACTCCTCTTTTCGCAGGATGGATTCGGCATGCATCTGGCCACCGATGAGCGATTTTCCGACGAGATTAAGGAAGACATCCTCGATTATGAGGCTGCCACCTACTATGCAAACATACTGCTACCCTATTCGCCTCTTGTTCTGAAGCTTCTCGACGAGGTGGAGAAATCCGGTCTTCAAATTGATATCATTGCCCCTGATCACGGGCCGGTCTGGCGGAAAGATCTTGGCTGGATCTTGGATCGTTACCGGATGTGGGCGGAGCAGAAACCGACGAAAAAGGCTGTCGTTCTTTTCGATACCATGTGGCACAGTACAGAGATGATGGCGAGGGCGATCGAAGAGGGTCTTGTCTCAGGGGGGGCTCGTGTCAAGGTCATGTCCATGGCGTCATCGCATCGAAGCGATGTGGCCTATGAACTGCTCGATGCGGGAGCCCTTGTCGCTGGTTCTCCTACACTCAATAACAACATATTTCCCACGATGGCCGATGTGCTCACCTATCTGAAGGGTCTGAGACCGGCAAATCTTATCGGTGCGGCATTTGCTTCCTACGGATGGGGGGGTGAATCGGCAGCCCAACTTAATGCCATACTTTCGGAAATGAAGGTGGAACTCGTGTCTGAACCTCTCAAGGTGAAATATGTGCCGCATGAAGAGGATCTTGCACGTTGTTTTGATCTTGGAGAGAACATAGCAAAGAAGCTCAAGGAGGCGGTACATGGATAATAAGGCGCTCAGGGACATCAGCTACGGTCTTTATCTCGTGACTTCGGTATTGGGTGAAAAGGTAAATGGTCAGATCGCTAATACGGTATTTCAAGTATGTTCGGAAACGCCGAAGATAGCAATAAGCATCAACAAGGATAATCTTACCCATGACTACATAAAAAAGAGCGGAGTCGTCGCCGTTTCCGTCCTTGAGGAAGATACCCCGATGACCTTTATCGGCAATTTCGGCTTCAAGTCGGGAAAGGATATCGACAAGTTTTCCACGGTGAACTACGAAGAGGGGCAGACGGGAGCTCCCATCGTATCGGAAAATACCCTCTCCTATATTGAAGGCAAGGTCGTGGACTCTGCCGATGTCGGTTCGCATACGCTCTTTGTCGTCGAGGTGGTGGATGCGAAGGTATTTAAAGAAGGTGTACCGATGACCTATGATTATTATCACACGGTGAAAAAAGGCAAATCGCCGAAGAACGCACCGACCTATATGGATGAAAAGGAAGCAGAAAAAGAACCGGAAAAACCAGTGAAGGAGGAGATAAAAATGGAACGGTATGTATGCACGGTATGTGGTTATGTGTATGACCCTGCAGAGGGAGATTCCGAGGGCGGAATAGTTGCGGGGACGGCATTTAAAGACCTTCCCGATGACTGGACATGTCCTGTATGCGGCGCCGGGAAGGATGAATTTGAGCCGGAGTAGATCAACAGTGCCAACGCCCTTTTGTGAAGCGGCTTGATCTTTACAATTACAGTAGCTTCGGGTATGCGAGAAAATCGCGAATTATAGAAAGAAGTCGGAACTGAGAGTTGCCACGATTTATAAGAGAATGAGCGAGGGATCTATGGATGAGAAGATAAGGGATGCCATTTATAAGGCCTATACGGGTGAGTCGAAGGCGGCGCTGAGACTGAAGGTCTTTGCAGAAAAGGCACGGGATGAGGGGTATGATCAACTGGGTAAACTCTTTGATGTAATATCCTTTTCCGAAGAGATTCACGGGAAGAGAGCCCTTCGGCTTTTAAAGGAAATAAAGTCGACGGAAGAGAACCTCGCCGAGAGTTTCGAGTCCGAGACAAAGGTTGCCGGTGTTGCCTATAATGAGTTCGTAAGGGTTGCCGAGGAGGTTGGGGATAGGGCATCGTCGCTTTATTTCAGCCAGTCCAGTGATGTGGAAGATGTTCATGCGAAACTCTATAAAGAGGCGATGGATCATGTCCTCGAAGAGAGAGAAACAACTTATTATGTATGCACTGTATGCGGGTATGTATCAGACGGGGTCTTGCCCGAAGAGTGCCCCGTATGCGGTGTCAAGAAGGACAAATTTGTAAGTTTTGAGTAGTATCGTAAGGGAGGTATAGACCATGGCTGAAAAGGGAGTTGGTTGCGCGAGACCCACAGGTGCCGTCGTCGGTGAGGAGGCTCCCGATAGGGGTGCCGAGGAAAAGAAAATGCATGAAGGGGAGGGTAAAACAATGATGACGGTTAAAGTCAGTGGAAAGGCGCCGGATTTTGAAGCTCCGGCCTATTATAAAGGGGAATTTACGACGGTGAAGCTCTCTGATCATCTGGGCAAATGGGTCATCCTCTGTTTCTATCCCGGTGATTTTACTTTTGTCTGAGCGACCGAGGTGTCGGCGGTCGCCGATAAATATGCCGAATTTCAGGAACTGGGAGTGGATATTATTTCCGTCAGTGTCGACAGTCAGTTTGTTCATAAAGTATGGAATGACGAAGAACTCTCAAAGATGGTGGAAGGGGGTATCCCCTTTCCGATGGTTTCTGATGCCGGGGGTCATTTGGGACGGGCATACGGTGTCTATGACGAGGCGAGTGGAGTAAATTTCAGGGGAAGATTTATCATCGATCCGGACGGTGTGGTTCAGGCGATGGAGATGTTGACACCCCCTGTTGGGAGAAAGGTTGAAGAGTCGATTCGTCAGGTCAAGGCCTTCCAGCATGTCAGAAAGACAGAAGGTGCCGAGGCGATGCCCTCAGGCTGGGAGCCGGGAAATCCGACGCTGAAACCGGGACCCGACCTCGTGGGAAAGGTATGGAAAGTCTGGAAGCCATAGAACATAATTATACCGTGAGAAGGAAACAGCAATGGCCGGTCAGTTTGAGGCAAGTGATATTTTTGCAATTGCCATGAGAATCGAAGAGAATGGAAGTAGTTTCTACCGATTTGCAGTCCTGATCGCGAAGGACGAGCAGACAAAAGAACTGTTCATCAACCTGGCCGAGGAGGAGGGCAAACACCGGGCCACCTTTAAAAAGTTGCTTTCGAGGATAGAGACGCACTCCGCTCCTGAGAGTTATCCCGGGGAATACGGTGCCTATCTCCATCAATATGCCGATAACAACCTCATCTTTACAAAAGAGGTTATGGACGAGGAGTTTGCAAAGATCAAAGATACAAAAGCGGCACTCGATTTTGCAATCCGGCGGGAACTTGATTCGATTCTCTACTATCAGGAGATCAAGGGCTTCGTCTCCAAAAACGATCAGGCTGCAATTGAGGAAATTATAAATGAGGAGAGGAAACACTTCCAGATGCTCTCGGAAATGAAACAGTGTCTCTAACTATTCTTCTCATGCGAGCGAATCAAAACCCCTTATTTCCGTAACAGTGAAGATTCCCAGCAACCTGTTGCGGGAAGCTTCAAGATTTTTGTAACGAAAAAGTAGAGAGGAGAAAGAACAATGCTGAGTAAAACGATGCTGAATGCATTGAATGAACAGATCAACAAGGAAATGTATTCGGCCTATCTCTATCTGTCCATGTCTGCATACAGCCAGTCCGCTGGGCTCAAGGGTTTTGCAAACTGGTTCATGGTGCAGTACCAGGAAGAGATGGGACATGCCATGAAGATATACGACTATGTAAACGATCAGGGTGAAAAAGTGGTGCTGAAGGCCATTGAGAAGCCACCTGCCGAATTTGAATCTCCGCTCGATATGTTTGAGAAGACCCTTACGCATGAGCAGTTTGTTACGAAATCCATCAACGATCTGGTCGGTCTTGCCAAATCTGAAAAGGATTATGCTACGGAGATCTTCCTGCAGTGGTTTGTAACCGAACAGATAGAGGAAGAGGGGAATGACAATGACATCATCAGTCGACTGAGGCTCATAGGAGGTGATGGCAACGGCATCCTTATGCTCGACAGAGAACTGGGGTCACGTGTCTATTCACCGGAATCAGCTCCTGATAAATAGCAGGGGTCGATATGGCATCACAATGAAAAGGAGGTGTAACGGTCATGACGGAAAAACTTCAGATTTACAAGTGTGAAGTATGCGGCAATATCGTCGAGATGATTCACGAGGGAAAGGGTGAACTCGTCTGCTGTAATGAATCGATGAAGCTTTTCAAGGAAAACACCGTCGATGCGGCACGAGAGAAGCATGTGCCGGTAAGTGAAGTGGCGGCGGGAGTTGTCAAGGTAAAGGTGGGCGATGTTCCTCACCCAATGGAAGAGAAACATTACATCGAGTGGATTGAGGTTATTGCAGACGGAAAGGCCTATCGGCAGTTTCTCAAACCGGGAGAAGCTCCGGAAGCGGAATTTCATATTGAAGATGGAGATTTAACGGTTCGAGAATACTGTAACATTCACGGATTATGGAAAAGCTGAGTAAAGGAGGATTTTTGTCTATGAAGTTAGCTGACTATTTTGAGACGGTTAAGGGGTACGGTGTTTTTGCGACGGCAGATTCCGAGGGTACGGTGAATGTGGCTGCTCTATCGAGACCGACGGTGATGGAAGATGGAACGGTTGCCTTTATCATGTCAGGCCACCTGACGCATCATAATTTAGAGTCTAATCCCCATGCGGCGTATTACTTCGTCGAAAAGGGCGGAGACTTTGGCGGTAAAAGACTTTATCTAACGAAGGTGCGTGAATCAGAGGACCTGGAGCTGATCGAGCCAATACGGAAAAAGAGATACCCCATCTTTACGACAAAGTATGACAATGAATCAAAATATGTCGTTTTCTTTACAGTGGACAGGATTCTTCCACTTGTGGCAGACGGTGTTATCAAGCCGGGCGCTACGGTAGAATATTAGACGATATCCCGTATGGTCAATCTTTATGCGGGATCGGGGGCACAGGATATGAAAAATGATACAAACAGGTCATTGAAGATGCTTTCCACCGCTTTGGAGATGGAGGAAAAGGGGAAGGCCTTTTACGAGCGCGTCGTTTCGACATGCAAAAACAGCGTGGGAAGAGAAATCTTTACAATGCTCCTTGAAGATGAAAAAGTTCACATGAATCGTATCAAGAAGATATACGATTCACTCTGCGGGGTAGAA
>Ga0272441_10000612_pt1 | contig 80578 bp, 56 predicted proteins | sample SSMProp6N_FD_193582 | JGI IMG/M metagenome (GOLD analysis project Ga0272441, IMG submission 193582) | Marine sediment archaeal communities from Little Sippewissett salt marsh, Falmouth, MA, United States - SSM-Prop-6N | ecosystem: Environmental > Aquatic > Marine > Wetlands > Sediment ...
ACATCGTATAGCAGGATGATTCTTTCCGGGGGATGCACAAGCACCCCGATTGACGATCTTTTGCCCCAACTGCTTTTCCATTCAATTTTTGCCGCGTCGAGTTGTTCAAGGTTAACCTGTTTGGCAAGGAATGTCATGTCCAGTCGACAGCATTCTTCGACGGTGGTCTTCTTGAAAATCACCCCGCGTCCTACTGACATGACTGGTTCTCCACAGTTTTCGAAATCAACAGGGAATTAGTAATATTGGAAGCGGCTTTATTGTCGCCTAATCCTTTATCCCAATAAGAGATAAGACCATTCTTATGCATCCGTTTTTTTGCATACTCATTTGCACGGTTATTGTGAAGTGTTTTGGGCTTTTTCTGACGCCAAAATGTCCACGATTGAAACCTGTAAGCGTATTTAGAGGGTCTAGACATGATTAGTGACACCCCCCGTTGTTTTCGTTGATTCTGACCCCGTTTTGGAGGCCATTAGAGTTAGATTACGATGTTTTTGCAGTGCATCGCGGCCTGCTTTTGCCAGTTTCTGGCGGTGTTCTTCAGAAAGCCTGCGCTTCTTCTTCGGCCGCGCATATTCGGCGATGATATCCATCTGATCTGGAGCAAACAGAAATATCGCTTCACCGTCATCACTCCAGTTCGTGACATTGATTTCAGGATGCTCCCGATGCAACCGTCCGCGAATGGTTCCGCTCTCGCACCAGAAGCCCAGCAGTTTATCTGACACGGGATAGATATGCCCAAATTTGCACGGTATTTGATAATACCAGGGATTGTTCCTGCCGCCCGGTTCACATTCTGCCGCTTCGTCGAGCTGAATGCGGAAGTACTCACCATACAACTGCCGAAGATCAATTGGTCTCAATTCTAGTTGAGAACCTGTGTTTTTTCCAAGTTTAGAATACATGGGGCCCTCTCTCCAGGACGTTCACAACGTTCACACGTTCACGACATCTTGTACCGCAACGGGTTACGATGTGAACATTGGGTGTGATTATCAACTTCGGATTTTGGACAATGTTCACAGGCTAACTCCTTGTGTTTCAACATCCGGTGAACATTGCGCACATTGCGAACGTTGTGTGAGGGGTGCCCGGGGTATTCCAAACTTCTCTGCGATAACATCCAATTTCTGATTGTTGGTGCTGTTTCGAACCAAATGAAAGCCATTGCGGTCTTTCTCAAGATGCAGTTTGAATGAGTTTCTGAGGATGTGCCCGATCTTCCTTGACGTTAGTGTAAACTTGGGATTATCCAATAATGCCGTTGCTTCCTCGGCAATTGTCTTTACCCGGATATTTATATCGGAATCCTCTGACCACAGACGCAGGACAACATCAGCGACAAGTCCATCACGTGAGTCCCCTCGTTCTTCAATAATCTGACGATTTCTGTCCTGCATGAAGGCGATGAATTCATCCTTGATTTCAACGTCATCGATAATACTCAGCAATGGCATCATGACCTGTGCCAACCGTGGCTCAACGGGGATTCCGGGGTTATTGCAGACCACGTCAATTCGACCGTATTTATTGAATCGCCATTTGAGAAGTTTGTTGCGAATAGCCCTGGCTTCATCCCAGAATGAACTCGGCAGATTGATGGGGATATCAGTTCGAGTAACCTTTTCCATGATCTCGGTGATACATCTGCTTTCCAGCGCCTTGTCCTTGAATTCATTGCGGGAAGCAATCAACTTGGGGCCAAAGACGTCAAACGATGTCGGTTCGAATCCACCGGACTTCGTTGTATCCGAGATCAGGACCGGGAATCCCTTCTGAAATCCAGAATTCAGGATTTTTACCACTCGATGCGATTCATCACTGTCTGTGAAATCCGACTCGTCGATTATCACCGTCCCTCGATAGGCATCAATAAGCCGGAATATGGGAGAAACAGTTGCAGCGCCGGAGCAGAATATTGGCTTGTAACAAAGGGATCCAACGGTTGTAAGAAACCGCGATTTTCCTGATCCATAGTCACCCTTTACTCTGAGATACGGCAGGTTGGTAAAGCAATCATATACCCAGGTTAGCAGGACATAATATTTTGAGATATTGTGAAAAAACGGTGATATCTGAAGGTATTTGTAGATGAAGTCATTGATTAGCCGCAACAGTTGAATCTCATTCTCGAAACTATCAACCTGGGATGGAAAATGAATGGTATTGGTGCGAATGATTTTCCCCGGTTTATAGGGGAGTATCAATCTGCCGGTTCCGGATTCCTGATGAGAATCGACGTAATCAACAACGCCGCCTTTGTACCTGGCAAAAAAGGTTTCCGGATCACTATTCGGGTTGTAGAGCATCTCCAATAATGATCCATCTGTTGGCGCAGCAAAGCTTGTGAGGATTGCTTTTTGTTTTTTCTCAGACTTGTATAACGGACATTTATTATCGCAGTATTTCTTCAGAAATGGGTCATTACATCCATAGTCATATCCTTTGGTTGTAGCAGAATTGACAATGTTCCTGATTTCCTCGTCTGGTAGAGGTGGCTGATTACTCTGATTCCATTTGATAAGCTTGTTGAGTACCTCATCCGGAGAGTTATCAGGTTTTAAATAGTGTGAAGCTAATCTGATACCAGCCTCATTTCGATCTCCTTCCGAAACACCTTTGAGAATCCGCTCTATGCACAGCTTTGCACAGTCAGTTGGTATGTTCTTTTGAATTGAAATAGAGGATTGATTTCTATCGAGTTCAGTGATCACGTCTTCATACAGTTGGGATAGGGAAGCTGAAAGCCTTGATGGATTAGTGTTGTCATCAACAGGATTACCCGGTGATATCGCTTTCTCTTTAATGGCATCGACATCAAGCTTGGCAAGTTCTTCGTGAGAAATCCGGATCTTATATAATCCTGATTTGGCATTAATACTGTCAGGCAGACGCCATAAGCGGTTCTTCTCATATATTGCCGTGTCAATCTTAATGTCACCCGCTATTCTTTGTGCCATTTTCTTAAATATGCGCGGGAGATCTGGTCGTGGTTGAGAATTGAACGATCCGGACGGTATCCCAATATGGAATCCCTTGCTTCCAGAGAAACAGACCACCGGAGTAATATCATATTGTGATTCTATTCGGAGAATTAATTCGATGGTTCGTTTTTGGGCTTTGGCCAGGTCCTGATCATCAATATCAAACCAGAGATAGTCGCAGTAACACAGCATGTTGTCATTGCCGCGCACAGATCCTGTTTTTTGACAATGATCTTCTAATTCCTCAAGGAATCTAAACATCGAGATATAGCATTCGTTGGGGGTATCCGGTATAGTGAGATCGTTTATGTTGATGATTCTATTCCGATTCATTACCCCGCCAAAAGCGGTATCCACGAAACTATATTTGGGGAATTGCATGTTTTGGCTTTGTTCTTTTTTCATTTCATCGCATTTCATTTTTATCTCCCTCACTGTTTCAGCATTGCCTTCAGGCTCTTGACCTGGTCAAGAAAGCCAATTGGCTCGACTTCTGTTTGTCGGTTAAAAAACTTCAGGATGTGGCTTGGCCTTGCTGCATCATCTTTGAATTTAAAGACAGCCTTATTGGTGTGTTCCCGGTCAACACCGAGGATGTGATATCCCTGCATCGCCAGATATGCTGCCAGAGCCAGATCTGAAGTTTGGTAGCTGGCATGTGACATCCGCGTCTCCTTTCCTTGAAGATTGTCGCCGTTAATTATTTGTTAACAGGACAATACAACTAGGCAGGGGACAGTACCGGGGACAGTTCCGGAGACATTTGCGGAAATTGAGTTTTTTTTATTGAAGTCTATTTGTTGAGAGAACTAATTTTGAGAAATATTGAGACGATATGTGCCTTTTCTTTTGCCAGGAGCGATTAACGCCTTTCTGGCATCTTTATCGCGAAAAACCTCGCTCAATTTTCGATGGCTTGATTCAGGACCTGCGACTTCATTGATTATGTAATCTTTTGAGACGTCAGGAACACCGCTTAGACGGTGTTCATCAAGGATCTGGATAACTTGAGCTTGCTGGGACGTTAATGTGAATTCTTGATTAGATATTTTGACGCATCTATAATCAGGTGTATGTGAAAAGACTGGTGTATGACTTGAATTTTCATTTTGTTTTTTGGGCTTTATAGGCGAAGGAGGTTTTGGCCAAAAATGGCCTTTATCATCATCAAAATAAAGTCTATCATAGTTATAGCGAACTAATTCATCTTGTGTTAGACTCCCCAAATTGAGTAAGTCCATTTCTGCCTTTATAGATTTCTCATATATTTTATTAATTGGTTTTAGATTCTCAATATCATCTTGGTTGATAACGCTCTTAAAAGGATCTGATGACAGAAGTTTGATAAACTCATCCTGTAATTTACCCAATTCAAATGTATGATCGGCCCATTTCTGTAACAGGCTATTGCTCTTAAATTCCTTAAGCCACTCCGAATATGATCTATCGGGACGCAAGAAATGTCTGAAATCGCCACTTATCACAGTTAGTAGCGGGATTGTTATAGATGGTCCAGGTCCGAATATTGGGTTACTGATGCTTTTGGGTAATAATCCATGTTGTCTTTTCCTTAATATTTCAGTTAAGTCGACGTCTTCGATATAGTAGTCTTCGGGAAGCCTTAAAAAATACTCACCTTCTATACTATGGTATTTGTAAGGCATATCTAACATTTTAAGAATTTCAAAAGCCACGGCTTTCCTGTCTGAAAAACCCCTCCAATTGCCCCCAAGACGAATTAATCTATTTGGGCTAAATCTAAAATACTGACGCTTCGTAAACCAGTAGAGAGTTTTTCTCACATTATAGAAGTCATAAATGGGTGTTTCAAGTCCAGCAGCAGAGGCGTATTTATAGCAAAGAAAGAAAAATAACGCCAAATGATACTTAGACAATTCAATGTAAATATCTGGAGTATTGTCATGTCGTGACCACGACACCACATGTTCAATTACCAATGGTAAATCAATAAGTCTTTCGTGAAGTGGCGGTATGTCAATTTCAGTATACACCTTATATCTTGGTTTTTCATTAAATGGGATAATTTCAGCAAGGATATTCTGCGCCTTAAAGAGATCATTCAATGATTGGGCCACCATTTTATCGCTGCATTTTATTGATATTGGCAGCTTTTGGGGAGGTTTTATTAGCCATTGCGTTAGAGTCTCGACAACGGTCTTCATTTTTCCGCGACCATATGTCAATAGAAAACACTTTAGCTGCTCTTGTAGGTTTTCAGATTTCATATAATGAATTATGTGTAATTGTACTGCGCATTCTATACTAACTAAAATGATAATGATTTACGTCAACATCAGGCAAATTCACATTTAAGATTAATAAAGCGAAAGCCCTAAGTCAATATGACCGAAGTAAAATTCTTCCCCACGGGTATAACCGCCGCTGGGAGGCGTTATCTGATAAAAAATAGCCCCTCGCCAACTTTTGCGGAAATTTCTTCTAAAAAGGCATACGTCTGGAAACGGTTTTGAACGGACATGAACAAGAAGAAAAAGGAAGCCTTTGTTATCAGGTTTTATTGAACTTGTGATGGATATTGGTGCAGAAATTTGTTCCAGAGTGTAGGTGATGCACTAAGGTTATCTCATTGATGGATTGATGTTTATGTCAATATTGAAGCTTTCGCACTCTGTAAAGCGTCTTGAGAAACATAGCTCATAGGCAGGCCAGATGACACGAAATGTAAAAAAGGGATTATCGGATAAGAGCTCTGGCGGTTACATTTGCTGATTCATACAATCCGGATATGTATCATCCTCTATGATACAATTTGACCGATAAGAGCTTGACAATATTCCCGCTGGCAGGTAGATTATAATCGTCAATATATTTGTCTGTAATATGTCTTATCTCATGTCCGGAGGGACTCAACATGCGTAAAAGCGGGCTTTTGTTGGGAATTGCGGGGCTATTCTTCCTTCTATTTGGTGTTGGTCAATCTACTGTCATTAATGTGCCATCAGAACAACCGACGATTCAGGCGGGGATTGATGCTGCCATTGATTGGGATACCGTCCTGGTTGCGGATGGGGTGTATACTGAACGCATAACGTTTTTGGGCAAAGCAATAATTGTTGCCAGTGAATATATCAATGATCAGGATTCATCTCATATTCTGAATACCGTTATCGATGCGGATACACTAATTATTGGACATCCGGCCGATGACACCTGCAATGTCGTCAGGTTTGTTAATGGTGAGGATACGACGTCAATACTTCAGGGCTTTACTTTAAGAAACAATCTTGGCATCGATCCGCTTGAGAGTAATGCCTTGATTTACCATAGCTGCCCTCAGGTGAGTAACTGCATTATTGAGTCAATAAATATGACAAATGACATATCAGAGTATTCATGCGGATATTTCTTCCAGTGTGACATAGGCTCAATACATGGATGGAATGATGCCATATACTGCACAAACTGCTTAATTAACGGTAATATAAATAATTGGAGGAGAGGATTAATATCTCTGGATTCATGCTCAGTCTTTGGATCTATAGATTATTTATGGCCCGAAGGAAACGCAATCATAAATAATTCATATATCCATGGAAGCTTTAGTTCACATGGTGATGGTGATTATTATATATATTCAACGAATTCCATATTTCAATCGGTGTCCACTAATAGTTTTGGCGAACTAACAAATTGCACTATTCATGAGAGAGTCAATTCTGGGTATGACGCCATGGTGTATTATAACAATTGCATAATTAATGAAGTATGGAGTATTGGGCATACAGAATGTAATGGTTGTCTATTAGAAAAGGTTGTTTATTCAGGGCTTGGCACCGATCTCAATAACTGTACAATTCTTGGGACAATAAATACTGAGGATGTACTAAGAGTTTCAAATAGCATTATTTATACTCCTAATGATACGGCAATTAAATGCACAGAACATTCAGAAATAATAAAAATATCGTGCACTGACATATATGGATTCAGCCAAGATTCATGGCTTGTTGGCAATTGCAATACATCTATGTTTGATTTTGACACCAGTAATGTGTTCTTCTATGATCCCCGATTTTGCGATACTGCAAATAGTGACTATACTTTGGCGGCAAACTCTCCCTGCTTGCCGGAGAATAACAAATGTGATTCACTACTGGGAGCCTTTATTGCAGGTTGCGACGCAATAGTCCGGAATTGGTATGTGTCTGTAAACGGTAATGATTCACTTGGAGATGGCAGCCAATCTAATCCATACGCCGCGATTCAACATGCCATATATAATGCAGCAGATGGCGATACAGTTTTTGTCTCTGATGGTCAATATTATGAACGTATTAGCTTTCTTGGAAAAGCGATTGTTGTTGCCAGCGAATACATACTTGATGCAGATTCTGCCCACATTGTAAATACTATTATTGATGCTGATACGTCGGTGATAGGCCCACCTGTTGACGATTCAGGCAGTGTGGTAATATTTGTTAACAATGAAGATAAACTATCTATACTGCAGGGATTTACAATACAAAACGGTATTGGAGTGAATGGACTTGGTGGAGGCGTTTATTGTTATGAAAGTGATCCATTGATAATTAACTGCATAATTAAGAACAATGAAGCTATTGAAGGTGGTGGCATATTCTGTAATCAGTCTTATATAAGAATGCTTAATTGTGACATTAATAACAATAGCGCAAATAGAGCGGGATGTATTATGGGACATTTATACGAAAGCGGATTTAGTATGAAGGATTGTATATTATTGCATAATACATCACCATCTGATGGTCAGATTGCATGTCGAGGCAATATTGTATTGAATAATTGCAGTATTATTAACACAGATAGCGGAGGAATATATATCGGTTACTGCAAAGATTCCGATTCTCTTCAAAAGGATCCTAAGGCAGTAGATGTTTACATATTTAATTCCAATATAGATAACAATCCCATAGAGGTAACCTTAGAGAGCGATTGGTCAATCACAATTGAAAACTCCAAATTGATCAATAGCGGCTATACTTCAGTTACAGATGGGAACACCATCGAGTTTATTGGTGATACGCTTATAAACTCTGATATATATGGGCCACATGATAGCAATATTGATGTTGTTGACTGCGTTCTTATTGGCTCAAACCTTTCCTTTTTTGGATGCCTTTTCAATGGAACTGACAGCTATATTGATGGTGCTATGACGGCATGGTCTTCATCGATAAACATTATGAATTCCAGCATATTGCATGGAGTACGAAATTCAGATGGTCCCATAAGTATCACCAACTCGTTTATCGGGGATAGCCTATTATGTTTGGGTGAGGATGGTCAAAGGTTAAACGCCACGTATTCTACAATTAATGGCTATATTTCCTGTGTCAGTAAAACATACTTTGTATTTGAAAACTGTCTGGTTACCACCAATGGTGATCCAATTTTTAAAAACGTTACTATTGAAGATTCGATTGGTCTTGTTTGTTGCGATCTCTACGGTTTTACTGATGAATGGCTTGCAGGAGATTCTCCCGCTGTATTGGACACCACTAATGTGTATTTCCTTGACCCAATGTATTGTGACACAAGTAGCGGCGATTACACATTCAAAGACATATCTCCCTGTGCGCCGGACAATAATGATTGTGATATGTTAATCGGGGCTTATGATATAGGCTGTAATGACGCAGTTCCCGAAATCACTTCGGAAACAGAAATATCAGTATATGAAGATTCTTTGCTTGTTTACAGGGCGATGTATAATGATGAGGATGGCCCTGACACGATTATAACATATGAAAATGTTCCCAGTTGGCTTAATGCCGATGCTGACAGTCTATATGGCGTTCCAACTGAGGGCATGGGCGATACCTCTGTTGTTCTCATTGTCTCAGATGGTTATAAAGCGGATACGGCTGATATTAGCATTACTATTATTCCAGTCAATGACGTTCCGGTTTTAGATTCCATATTTGCCCAATCAGTTTATGAGGGTAACCATCTGGAGTTTACCATCCACGCGTCAGATATTGACAGCGACAATATAAATCTGTATGCCGATTACATGCCAGAGAATGCCGGTTTTGCAGACAGCGGCAACGGGACCGGGTTATTCACGTTTGACCCCAATATAAACCAGGGCGGTGTTTATTCTGTTCTGTTTTTTGTGTCGGACGGAGAACTTAGCGACAGCCAGATCGTCGAAATATCAGTGCTTGAAGGCGACGCCAAGATTGTTAATCTTGCAATCGGTGGACAGGTTGATAGTCTGCATGTGTTAAACCACACTCCCACGATATATTGGTCATACACTGATCCTCTTGATCTGAAAGCTCAAACTCGCTTTGAGATTGCCGTAGGCATTGATGATGACTGGCAGTATGCAGAGATGTGGAATCCTGCACCTTTTGAAACCATTGATACATTTGTGACATACAACGGCATATCATTAGACGACGGCGACACCTACTACCTGCGCCTGCGAGTAAACAATAGCATTTTGTGGTCGGAGTGGTATGAAATTTCATTCCGCATGAATTCTGTACCATCCATTCCAATGGCACTACAGCCAATTGACGAGGATGTCTGTGTGACAAATCAACCGACTCTGTCTCTTACTAACTCCTTTGATGCCGAGGGAGATACGCTTGTGTATGACTATATGGCGGTGGTTGATACCGCTTTTGGCGAACCAGAATTGTATCAGGGAGAGGATATCCCGGAGGGCGAAGACTCCACCGGCTGGCAGATAAACGAATCTCTTCATGAAAACTGGCGCTACTGGTGGCGGGCGCGGGCATTTGATGGCTACGAATATTCTGATTGGTCGGAATCTGAAATGTTCTGGATAAACGCAGTTGAGGAAGCCCCGGATACATTTAGAGTATATTATCCGCCAGATACCTCAAGCGGTATTGTCTATGACATGCTTCCTGATTTTATCTGGTCGGGATCGCATGACAATGACCCATTTGATTCTGTGCATTATTCGCTTTATCTATCAACCGACAGCGAATTCGTATTCTTCAACCAGATCGACAGTATCTGGGAGTCGTTTTATACGCTTACCGATAGTCTGTATTTCGGGACCAAGTTCTACTGGAAAATGAAAGCCATCGACAATGCCGGGCAATTTACTTACAGCAACAATGTCCTATCTTTCAGAACCTGGAAACTTGGCGATGCCAACGATGACTGGGAAGTCAATCTGCTGGATATTTTGGCATTAATCGACTGTCTATATGGCGAGGGCAATTGTCCAGAACCGGTAATTGCGAGCGATGTCAATGGAGATTGTAATGTCAATCTTCTCGATGTGCTGTATCTCATCAGCTATCTCTACGGTAATCCCCCCGGCGCGGCACCGGTGGTAGGGTGCGAATAATAAAATAAGACCTGGCGCCCCACAACTCTGCTGTGGGTTTGTATGATTCTGTAGGTTTACAATGTCAAACATTAGTCAAATACCCGGATTGCGAACAGTCACCATGCTTTTAGCTATGCTCGCTGTTTTTCTTGTATCGAGTTTGGTTACGGGTATGGGGAATTTCAGGACATTTGAGGCGGACTGCACAATCGAGGTTATTGGAGAGCCAAAACTAAACGAACCGTTTGAAGTGGTGTTTACTTTTACGCCACGAGGTGAATTTCTGCATACCAAAGGATTTCCAGATACAGCATATATAAGACACACATCAGAACATGTGGAACATATCAGTGGCGATACGATGTGGATCGGTGAACTTCACAATGGCACATCCAATGAATTACGCGCCTGGTTTAAACTCACTCAAAAAGCGTCAACAGTATTCTCGGGAGTTATATGGGCGGTTCAGGCGAAAGGGCACTATAAAACACCGAGGCCGGATGAAGACTTTGGATTACGAGCATTCAGCTTATCGCGAAGTGACGTGATAGACCTTAGAGAATCAACCGTTCCATATATCGTGTTAAACAGATATGAGATTGATTCCGTTGATTCATTGCCGGTTATTATCGGCGTAGATACCGTGTATATGTCGTCTATTTCCAAGCCAATAATTCCAGACGTAAAATCGGAATCGCCTGTGGATTCTTTCGAAACAGAGTAAAACGATACCGTTAGCCGGTAGCCCACAGCTCTGCCACTCATTACAATATTCAAGTCAACCACATGATCCGTATAACCCGTCGCAAGCGGTGGGGCGCCATTGGCATGATGGCGAAAAGCCTTGCAAATAGAGGATTTTGGGCGATATTGAAATATGTAAAAGATCAGTGAAATAATTCGCCCTGCTAAAGAAGAGGACACTGTGACTGCCAACAGAGTGGTTCATAATATCTTGTTAATATTCGTCGTAGCGGTTGTCTCGTTCCCGGTTAATGCCGAAGAGTATGACGTTTCCAATTCCCAAAGCGAACCAATCGAGGATTATGCCGATACCATTTCTCAACAGACCGGTGACATTTCCACGCGGGGATTGTCCGGTAAGGCTGACAGTGCCGCGGGGCCGCTTGGCGAATGGCCGGATTTTGCTCCAATCGGTTATATAACCGCGCCGCATCCGAATGATCCGCAGTACCAGACGCATTTGTATGGTGACTGGGGGGGGATAGTCGGTGAAGAATTTATCTTTATCCAGGACGACAAAATCAAACTGCTGTACCACAGTTATCATGAAACGTATTTGACCGAACATCCCCACCAGTCAGACATCCTTAACAATTGGGCGCTGGGATATAACCCGATCACCAAAATCAAATACACGCCGCTGGTAAGGCCGGGTGGGCATAACCCGGGTCCGGCCTGGCAACATACCGATACGCCCGGTTATCTTGAGCATCCGGTCAGCGGCGAACATCTGCTGTACAACACGGTGCGGCCCGGAACAAAACACCTGCATCCGGAGTGGGACGGATTGCCGGGATGGGAGGGCGCCATTCAGGTGGCCACCAGCGACAGCCCGCCGGAGGTGGGGGTGCCGTTTACGCAGAACTATGAAAACATCCTGGTGGCGGAATACTGGTGGGAACAGGGGTGGAATCAGGACGGGGAAATCAAGGGCGGTTTATCGGAACCGACCCCGGTTTGGGTTCCTCACCTGGGGACGCAGGGGATGGTGCGGTTGTTCTACCGAGGTCTTCACGGCGCGCCCGGCTCGTACTGGAACTGGCGAATCAACTATGCCGACAGCGAGGATGGCAAAACCGGGTGGGTGAAAAATCCGGTCCCCACTTTTGATCCGTCGATACCGGATAACCCGGCCTACCAGTGGTCGCAACCCTGGCCGGAGGGATTTTCCTTTCGCGGGTCCTGGCAGGGTCATTGCACGGGTGATGTTCGGGCCGATGGGGTGCACATGGTGGTCACGGTTTCCAATCAGAATTACGCCGGGTTTGGGCACATCGCCTACTACTGGTCGCCCGACTGGGGCGATACCTGGATCGGGCATCCCGATAACCCGATTATCGCTCCCGGTCAGTTCCCGGACGGGGTACCGGCGGAGGGATTTCAGCGGACGCCGACGCTGGTCATCGACGAGGAAAACGAGCGCTATATTATTGCCTTCAATGCCGGGCATGATGTTTCGCAGAAGTGGAAAAGGCGGACCTATCTGGCCGTTGCTTCGCGACCGCCGTCCAATGTATTATTGCCGGGCGATGCCAATCATGACGATACGGTCAACCTGCTGGATGTTTTGTACCTGATAGATTATATCTATGGCACCCCGCCGGGGCCGGCACCTGTCCCTCCTGAGGCGGGTGATGCCAACGCCGACGAATCAATCAACCTGCTGGATATTCTGTATCTCATAGACTATTTATATGGTTCACCGTCCGGGTTGAGTCATTGAATTCCTGAAATGTCACAGTGCATGTGAAAAAGCGGTCGGCATTGAGCGAATCGTTTACATCATGTCGTAGGGGTCGATGTCGACGGTCAGGCGGGTTGATGACGGGATGCCGAAGTTGCGACTGGCATTCTCCCAGTCGGCCAGCAGGTGGGTCAGCTTTGTGATCGGTTTGGTTTTGACCACCAGGTGACGGCGGAACATTCCACGCACGCGGTACAACGGACAAGGGGCCGGCCCCAGGACGATGGTATCAAGGCCCGATGAGGCCAGGCGGTTTTCCAGTTCAGCCTTGAACTGTTTGGCCTGTTTCTCGACAGTCTCTTCTTTCTTACCACTCAGCCGGAAGTTAACCAGGTGCGAGAATGGCGGATAGAGCAGGGCTTTGCGTTGGGCCAGTTCGCGCTGATAGAAGGTATCATAGTCCTGCCGGGCGGCATCATCGATCAGATCAAGTTCGGGATTGAAAGTCTGGATGATGACCTCGCCGGGGACAATGCCTCGTCCCGACCGTCCGGAGACCTGGATGAGTTTGGCGAACAGTTTTTCGGAGGCGCGGAAGTCGGGCATGTCCAGGCCAATATCGGCCATCAGGACGCCGACCAGGGAAACGTCGGGGAAGTCGATGCCCTTGGTCACCATCTGCGTTCCCAATAGCAGATTGTATTTTTTTTCGGCAAAATCTTTGAGGATGAAGTGCACTTTTGCCCGTCCTCCGGCGCTGTCGGAATCCAGCCTTACCATTTTGGCGGTTTCGAACAGCTCGCCGATGCGTTGCTCGATTTTCTGGGTGCCGGTGCCGATGTGGAGGATGTCTTTGGCGCCGCATTTGTCGCAGGTGCCGAGCGCGGGCCGGGTCAGGCCACAGAGGTGGCACATCAGTTTGTTGCCGTAGCGGTGATAGGTGAGGCTGACTTCGCAGTGGGGGCAGGTGGGGGTATGGCCGCAGGCGGCGCACTTGATGCGCGGCGAGAAGCCGCGTCGGTTCAGGTACAAAATGACCTGCTGTTTTTTCAGGGCGGATTTGACGGCGGAGATCATGGTGCGGGTGAAGAAGAGATCGTCGCGAGGGGGGCGTTCTTTTTTTAGGTCGACCAGTTTGATGACGGGGTATTCGGCCTGTTCCGGGCGGTGGGTGAGTTTCAGGAGGCGGTAGCGGTCGGTTTCGACATTGTGGAAGGATTCCAGCGAGGGAGTGGCCGAGCCGAGCACGACCGGGATGTCGTGCACCTTGGCCAGCATGACGGCGGCATCGCGGGCCTGGAAGCGCGGTGCGGGATCATCCTGCTTGTATGATTCGTCGTGTTCCTCGTCGACAATAATCACGCCGGGATGGTCGAGCGGGGCGAAGATGGCGGAGCGGGCGCCGATGACGACGCGGTAGGTGCCGTTTTTAATGTGTTGCCAGGTTTGCAGACGGTCGGATGCTTTCAGGGCGGAGTGCATGACGGCGACGTCGGTGGGGAAGAAGCTTCGGAAATATGACAGGAGGGTTCCGGCGAGGGCGATTTCGGGCACCAGCACCAGGGCGGTTCGGCCACGGTCGAGGGCATCGCGAACGAGTCGGCAGTACACCAGGGTTTTACCGGAGCCGGTGATGCCGTAGAGCAAAAACGGCGCGAAACGGTCGCGGGTGGCGAGGATTTGTTCGATGGCGGACTGCTGTTCAGCGGTAGGGGTTACGTTTTCAAGGCCGACCCGGGGTTTGATGAAAGGGAGGATGTCGGGTGCACCGTACACCGGCCGGAGAATATTCTGCTCGACCAGTTTGCGAAAGCGGTACTGGCTGATGCCGCCAGCGATGAGTTCGGCGCGGGAGATAGTGCGGTCACCGAACGAGCGGAGGATGGCGGAGGGTTGATCGTCGGTCAGCAGGTCATGCTCGACATGGTAGCCTTTCAGGACGCCGGTGGGAGCGGTGGTATCGACCCATGATTCGCGAAGGTGGCCGTCGGAGGTGAGCCGGGTGAGCAGTCCGGGGTGCTGTTGTTCGAGGTGGGTGAGGTCGCGTCCTTTGATAATGCCCTTGCGGTCGAGCAGGTCCGCGACCGGTTCCGGAATTTGGGGGGTGGGTGAAGCGTTCGAAACCGGCAGGTAGACCGGTCGATTGATCTTTCGCAGTTCGGGGGGGAGGGCGGCCTGGAGGACATCGGCGATTCCGGCGAAGTAATAGTCGGCCATCCAGCTCAGAAAGGCCAGGCGTTTATTGGGGAAGAGCGACTGGCGGTCGAGGATTTCGATGATGTTTTTCAGGCCTCGTTGTGGAGCGGTATCGGCCGGGCCGATGTAGAAGCCGATGGTTTTGCGGTTTCCGAACGGGACGTATACTCGTTGCCCGGGAGTCAGCCGGGCGGCATCATCGGGCGCGCAGCGGTAGGTGAACAACCGTCTCGGGGTTCCCGGCAGGGCAATGTGCACCAGAGTTTGCATCATGCAAAAAAAAGGCAGGCCTGACAGCCTGCCTTATCTTCCGATTGAAATTTTTACAGGTTTTTCATTTCGTTGACCTTGGCTTCGGCTTCTTTGGCCTTGGCGTCCATCTTTTCTGATTTGTAGAGGTCAACCAACAATTCCCAGACGCGATCGTCGCCGGGATCGATTTCCACGACTTTTTCATAGGCCGGAATCGCTTCGCTGAACTGCTCGGTGCGCAGGAGGCAATCGCCAATGCTGACCCAGTGGTCCTTGCGATATGGCTCCAGCTCGGCGAGTTTGTTATACGCCATCAGGGCTTCCTCGTTGCGATCGAGCACCATGCTGACCAAGCCGTATTGTTCCAGCGCGGCGAGATTGTCAGGTTCTTTCACAATGACGGTTTTCAGGTAGACCGAGGACGAATCGAGAGCGGCATCGCGCAATTTAATATATTTCTCGGCCATGTCATTATTCCCCTCTTTCTGATAATGCGTGATGGAGTCGGAATAATATTGTGATTCAATCAGGAAGTAGTTGCCAACCTGAATGTATGGCATGAGCATTTCGGGATCAGCGGCAATGGCCCTGACATTGTAGGCGTAGGCGGAATCCATTTCTTCCATGTTGCTGTAACAGATGGCGACATTGAACATGATATTTGCTTCATTGGGGACGAGTTCGAGGAATCTTTTGAAATATAAGATGCTGTTGTTCCAGTCGTCGATCTGGATATAACCGTAGGCGAGATTCTGAATGGAACTCAAGGAATCGGGAGCGGCGTCATACACATGCTTATAGTATGTCAATGATGAGTCATAATTGTGAAGGCGGTCGTAAATCAGCGCGGTTCCCTCAAGGCTACGGTAATTTTCCGGCAGGACCGAATAGGCAATAGCGAAATAGGCAATGCCGCTATCGGCGGTGGCCTGTATGGCGGCTTTGACCCGGACTTCCTCGGTGCTGTCGGCGGCGTTATTGAGCTGATCCTTGAGATCACCGTCCATCCGTTCGATGATCTTCACGCCGTTATTGTAGTTTTCACGCCAGTAGTACTGCCCGATGGAATCGACGATACCGGAGAATTTCTTACAGTCCTTGCGGTATTTCTTCTTAACGTCATCATTTTCGCAATTAATCTTCATGGAGTCATAGCTTTGCGACATGAGTTTGACCTGGACCAGTTTTTCCTTCAGGTCATAGGTTTTGTTGGCAAACTCGGCATAGATATTTCCCCTGTAGAAGTATGCCTCCGGCAGTGGTCCGTGGAAGGTAAGAATAGTATCCAGAAAGCCCAGGGCTTCCTCATTCCTGGGTGGGTTGGCCAGCATGGCTATTTTAACCGCCTTGATATAGGCGCCGGATGGTTTCACGCCGCGCGGCACTTTTTTGGCCGCAACAGGCATGACAAAACAAATGATTAACGCAAAGATAATTCCGTATTTAAGGAGTTTCATGGTCTCCTCCCTGTTAAAATGCCCTGTTTTCAGTTTACTCAACACAACAAGCCTCGAATGTAATATCTTTCGACTTTCCTGTCAACCCTCAAAGCGGACTGATCAGGAAGTTCGAACGGTAAACGTGACGGTAACTTCACCATCGGCCGGCACCGGAATCTCATATTTCAGTGTTGTGGCATCGGGTTTGGTGAATTCATGCGTGGTGTTTACGATTTTCCAGTCACCGTACAACAATTTCTCTATAAAAATGTCGACCGCTTCTTTTTTGTGGTTGCGGAGGTTGATTTCAAAGGTTCGTTCCTCAACCCGGGTTGAAATTTTTTCATAGGAGGTCTGTTTTTCCTCGGCGGAGATATCGAAGGCATACCCCACAGTCAATTTAACCTCTTCGTCTTTGGGGGTGTGATCGATGCGATCCTCACCCAAAAGCACCATCGCGCCGTCGGTATCCTTCTTGAACATACGGACGCGCCCGGCCGGAAGCGGCATACCCAGCCCGTCCTCTTTGCTGTTGGTGAAATTAATGACGACCCGGACCTTCTTGTTGCTCTTATGCGGTTCGTAGTAATACTCTTTTTTCACCCTGGCGTCGGCCGGTTCAAACAACGCAATTTGTTTGATTTCCTTATTGGCAATCGTGGCCCGACGTGGCAGGGTATACATGTGATATTCGAAAAACGCCTTTTCCTCGAAACCCATTCCGGCTTGCGGAACCATCGCCTTTTCCATCAAGATTTCATCTCTTGCCCTGGAACGTTTCTGGGGTGCGCGGTGAATATCTCCGGCAATGAGTTTTAAAGTCGCGTCTTTATAAGTTGCGCCGGAATTGTTGGTGATCGATGACCAGCCGGTCAGTCCGAGTGACTCTTCATCGTCCGACAGCAGGCCCACATATTCGGCCGACCATGACATCAGGCCGGTTTGATAGCTTACCTGGCAGGCGGCGGAACCGGAGAAATCCGACTGATATCGCCAGAACAGGGTTGGCCTGGTGATCAGTCCCTCCGGCAGTTGCGGGAAATTGACATTGACCACCTGGTTCATGCGGATGATCTGGATTTTTCCCGAACGATCCTTTAAAACCAGCGCGCCGCCGGCACTTGACAAAAGCATACCGCTGAAAAACTGTCCGTCTTTATTGAAGACATCGATTTCGCGGTCAATATATTTGGCGTAGATCTTGTCCGGGGAGACCAGGTCATAGGCGTAATTCTGTTCGAGGATGGCGACCGATTTGCTTTTGTCGATCAATTCGAAACCGACTGAGGTCGCGTCGATCATGGTTGGGACATCGATAAAAGACACCATTCCGGCGCCTTTGGTGAATTCCAAATCCCTGATTTCACGGATGACGCCCAGGTTGGAATTATAAACCGTAACCGATACATCATCGGCCACAGCCGTGACGCCGACCGCCATGAGGGCGATCAGGAATAATGCGGAATTGACTTTTTTCATCACCTTACCTCTTCTGGAGACTGTTTTCCGACAGCTTTGTTTATTAATTATACCGTGACAATCTGAAAATCTTCCCGCAACGGCAACAAAAAAAAGTGGCGGTGGGCAGTGAAGTTGTTATCTTGTTGAAAGTTATAGGGATCTATATTTAGGGAAAACAAATCGGAACCGATCCGATGGTTTTTGTGGAATAAACGGTAATGAAAAACAGCCAGGCAGTATTGTAATGAATGAGTCTCCGGGAATAGTCTGCCGCGATTTGGTCCGCGCGCCAAACCTGTTATCGATGTTGCGCATTGCGCTGACGCCGGTGGTGGGGTTCTTCCTGTGGAAGGGGGGGCATGATGCGACGCTGGTTTGTTTCGGCCTATTAATTGTCGCCGGATTGACTGACCTGTTCGATGGGATGCTGGCGCGGCGATTGAATCAGGTAACGCCACTGGGCAAGATTCTCGATCCCATTGCCGACAAGATTTTCACGATTGTGTTAATAGTCGAACTAATTTTCTTTCGTGGTTTCCCGGTTTGGATAGCGAGCATGATTATCGGCCGTGACGCGCTGATTCTTTTGCTTGGCGGTCTGCTTCTGCGTGGAAAGAAAGCGGATTTGCAGTCGAATCTGACCGGCAAGTACTATTTCTGCGCGGTGGTGACGCTATTGGCCGTTTACATTCTTGAATTCGAATTCGGCCAGGTATATATGCTGTATATCACCACGGTTCTCTTAATACTGTCGACGGTCAACTATGGTTATGTGTTTATGTGCGTTCTGAAGCGGGGGGAAGCGCCGGTGTTTGTCGACCGCCGAGGATATCTGATCATACGCGTGACGGTGACGACGATCTTAAGTATCGTCTTGCTTTATCGCCTGTATACTGATATGATAGGATTATGATCGTATTCGGCCCAATATCCCTTGAACCGAACCATGAATTTCCCGGTACCGGTAATGCTTGAACTGGAAGCACATGGGCTTGCCAAGCGTTTCGGGCGGCGGCGGGTGTTCGCGGATATCTCGTTTTCACTCAAACCGGGGCAGTCTTTGGCAGTGACGGGTCCGAACGGATCTGGCAAAAGCACGTTGCTTCGCCTTCTGACCGGGCTGAGTATGGCGACGGCGGGAAAGGTGTCCTATACCGAAGGCGGCCGGATTTTGCGCTTTGATCAATTTCGCCGGAAGCTGGCCATGGTGGCGCCATATTTGTCGCTTTACGGGGCGTTGACAGCCGAGGAAAACCTGCGCTTTCTGGCCGGAGTCGATGGCCGGGCGGTCGGGCGGGACGAAATCGCGGCCGTTTTGGATCAGGTTGGTTTACAGGATCGTGGCGGGGATTATGTCGCGGAGTACTCATCCGGGATGCAACAGCGTCTGAAATATGCGGTGGCGATGTTGCGATCGCCGGAGGTGCTCCTGCTTGACGAACCGTCGTCGAATCTCGACGAGGCCGGTAAGGGAGCGGTGTTAGACCTAATTCAATCATTTCGTGACCGGGCGATTATTATCATTGCCACCAATGAAAAAGAGGAGTTTGTTCTTGCCGACGGGACCTGTAAGCTGGGGGATTAGGGTTGCCGCCGTGGTGCGCAAGGAGCTGGTCTCCGAATTTCGCACCCGGTATGCGATCAACGCCATTGTGATGTTTGCGCTGGTGACGTTGACCGTGGTTTCGTTCTCGGTGGGGATGCTGACCCCGTCGAGAGAGATTATGGCGGCGCTGTTCTGGATCATCCTGTTTTTTGCGGCGATGTCGGGTCTGGCGCAGACGTTTATCAAGGAGGAGGAATCCGGGACGGCGTTGATTTTGAAGTTGTCGTCCGACGGGATGGTGATTTTCTTTGGCAAGATGCTGTTCAACCTGATCCTGCTGGTGGTTCTGGCGGTGTTGATCGTGCCGTTGTTTATTGTTTTTCTTAAAACGGTGCCGGCAAACTGGGGGGTATTTTTGGTCGGGCTGGTGCTGGGGATGATCGGCCTGGCCGGAGCGACGACGATTGTTGCGGCAATCGTGTCGCGGGCGACGGTGAAGGGGGCGCTGTTTACGGTGTTGTCATTTCCGGTGCTGTTGCCATTGCTGGTGGCGGTGATTGAAATCACGACGGTGGGTTTTACCGGCGGTGGGTTCGGCGAAATTTCCGCCCCGTTACAACTGCTGGCGGCCTACGACGTGGTTATGACGACCCTGTCGGTGATGCTTTTTGATTTTGTCTGGCGGCTTTAAGGTTCTATTATGGTTGGTGAGGGTCAATTCGAAGTTTATATTAAGTCGGAAACAAAGCCGGGGTCGGACCGGTTTTGGGATGTATAGTATGTGGTGGAAGATAACAATATTTTTGGCAATGACGGCGGTGATCGTGCTGGCATTCGTGACGCCATCGCCGATGAATCCCAATATCTCGCTGGGCGAGGTGGATGTCTATCGCATTTTTTATTTTCATGTTCCGACCGCCTGGGTGGCGTCGGTGGCCTTTGTGGTCGCGATGTTTCAGTCCGTTCAGTATTTGCGGAAACGAGATTTGACATATGATGTCAGGGCGGTGGCGGCCAACCGCCTGGGTCTGGTCTTTTGTGTCCTGGCGGTAATTACGGGCTCCATTTTCGCCAAAATGACCTGGGGGGAATTCTGGAACTGGTCGGAGATTCGGGAGGTCTCAATTTTTATCCTGCTGGTGATTTACGGGGCGTATTTCGCGCTTCGCTCGGCTCTTCCCGATCCCGACACCCGCGCGACGCTTTCGGCGGTGCTGTCGATTTTGTTTGCGGTCGCGGCGCTCTTTTTGATCTTCATTCTGCCCCGGGTGTACCCGGCCTTTTCGCAACATCCCTCGGATACCATCGTGGACAGCGAAGGGCAGATCACGATGGGTTCAATGGTGATTGTAATTTTTGTCGGCTCTTTGGCGGTATTTACCGCGCTGTTTTTCTGGATATACCGGGTGACGGTGAGAATCGGACTGGTGGAACAAAGACAATCTTTGGAGTAATATAATGAGTGCGAACTACGTAGTAATGATAGTGACGCTGGTAATCTGGTTCGGGTTGTTTATGTACCTGTTTTCGCTGGACCGAAAGGTTACAAGGCTGGAAAAGACTGATGAGAGCTAAGTATATTATCGGAATCATCATAATCGTGGTGTTCGGTATCTGGGGGGCGTCGGCCTTTCTCAATACCACCATTCAATATGTTTCGGTCGCTGAAGCCAAAGTGGCGCAGAAGACGGTGCAGGTGGCGGGGCTGGTCGATTTCGACGAAGTGCAGTATGATATCGACAACCAGCGGCTGGCATTCACGCTGATCGATCCCGATAGCCCAGATCGGTCGACGGCGGAACGCATGCGGGTTTTGTATTATGGGGTGGTACCGGGGAATTTCGAACAGGCGAGTTCGGTGATGGTTCAAGGGAAGCCGGGCGATGAGGGCTTTGTTGCCGACAAGTTGTTTGTGAAGTGCCCGTCGAAGTATCAGGGCCAGATTGAACAGTCAACATAGGATGTATATATGAGCGTGGAACTGGCCGGCGATCTTGCCGTTTTTTTGTCATTTTTAATGGCTCTCATTGCGGGAGCCGCGTTTTTTATCACCGCGAGTGGCCGTCGTAATTTGTTTCAGTTGGGGGTTCGGGCCTATGTCCTGCAGATTTTGTTTGTCATTGCGGCCTGTGTGTACCTGTTCTACCTGTTTTTTACTCATGATTTTCGGATTAATTATGTCTACCAGTATTCGTCGACCGTGCTTCCGTTTTTCTACCTGTTGTCGTCATTCTGGGCAGGGCAGGAGGGGACGTACCTGCTCTGGTTGTTATTCAGCAGTTTGTTCGGGCTGGTGATTTTGTATCGGGGGGGGCGTTACACCACCTGGGGGTTGGTTTTTTATTCGATTATTAATCTCTTTTTTGCGGTCATATTGATGAATCTGTCGCCGTTCCGGCTGTTGCCATTTCCGGCGGCGGAGGGGGCGGGACTGAACCCGTTGTTGCAGGATCCGTGGATGGTAATTCATCCGCCGGTAATGTTCATGGCTTATGCCGCGGCCGGGGTTCCGTTTGCGCTGGCGCTGGCGGCAATGGTGCGGCGGGATTTCAGCGACTGGCTGAAGATATCGTTTCCGTATGTCGTGCTGACGTCATTGCTGCTTATCGCGGCCAATGTGATGGGGGGATACTGGGCATATAAAACGCTGGGCTGGGGTGGTTACTGGTCGTGGGACCCGGTGGAGAACACTTCGTTTGTGCCCTGGGTGATTTCGATCGGGCTGATTCACGGGATGTTGATCGAACGTCGTTCCGGGGCGTTACGGCGGTCCAACCTGTTATTGACCTGTGTCATGTTTTTCCTGGGGGTGTACGGGACGTTTCTGACGCGTTCGGGCGTGCTGGCCGATTTCTCGGTGCATTCGTTTGTGGATCTCGGGATTAATTCCTTTTTGGTCTTTTTCATGATGCTTTTCCTGGTCATAACGCTGGTGGTGTTTTTCGTTTCGCGAAGTCCGGAGAAGATTGGTCGACCGCTGAATTACAACATATTTTCACAGGATTTCATTTTATATGCGGGAATGATGCTGATGCTGGTGCTCGGCGCGATTGTGGAGTTCTGGTCGTCGTTGCCGATGATCACCCGGTATTTCATGGCCAATCCGTCATCACCGGACGTTGCTACCTATAATGCCTTCGCTTTTCCGCTGGCGATTCTGGTCAGCCTGTTTTTGACGCTGACGCCGTTTGTCGTGGGGAAGGGGCGCGAGAGTGCCGGTTTGAAAACCCGGGCGGTGGGGTTCGGTTTGGCCGGGCTGGTGCTGGCCGGGGTGCTGTTGATCCTGGATGCGGTCGATATGCCGCTGGCGGTGACGTTGCTGATTTATGTGGCGGTTATGCTTATTTATGTTTCAGAGGGGTATCTTCGGACGCGGTTATTGACGGTGCTGGCTTCCGGTGTCGTGGCGGTGATAGTGGGGCTGATGATGGGGGTGCGTTCGTTTGGCTATCTCTTTTTTATCGGTGCGGCAGTGGCGGCGGCGGGCGCGCACGTGCATATCATCATCAAATATCTCAGAAACCGACCGGGAATGGTCGGCGGTCACCTGGCCCATTTCGGGGTGGGAATGATGCTGGTCGGGATTATCGTCTCTTCGGCGTTTGCGACCGGAGAAAAGGTCGTGCTTCCGCGAAATGTGGAGAAGTCCAGTTATGATATTGCGATCACGTATCATGGCATGGCGGGATCGGTGATGACGACCAACAATGAATTACTGGTGACGCTCGGCGAGGGGGATCAGGTTCGGGAAGCCCGCCCGCATTTCTTTTATGTGCCGCGAATGGAAGCAATGATGAAGCGGCCGTATATCGACAAGCATCTCAGCTACGATTTGTATCTTTCGCCGATGGACGTTCAGGAGCTGGCCGGTGGCGGCGGCCTTCACCTGGTCAAGGGGCAGACCGACACCCTTGGCGATTATACCGTTAGTTTCATCGATTATGACATGCAATCACATGGTAGCGGGGGCGAAATTTCAGTAGCCGCCGAACTTGAGGTCGGACACGCGGGAGTTGTCGAGCGGATCAAGCCGGTTCTGGCTTCCGGCAAGGGGGGCGTATTTGTATCAGAGCCGATTCCGCTGATGAGTGGGTCCGACTACATGGTCAAGCTCGACCAGGTGTTACCCGGCGAGGGCGCGGTAGTGCTTGAGATTCCGGGATTGATTGAGGTTGGGCCGCCCGATCAATTGCTCCTGGACGTGTCGTTCAAACCGGGAATCAATCTTCTCTGGCTGGGGACGATTTTGATCTCAATCGGTCTGGCGCTGGTGACCATTGAGCGAATTCGTCGATGAACGGGTTGTCTAATTATGTTGTTTGGCGGCCTCAGTCGTTGTTATTGTACATTGTAAAAGCGTTTAATATCCTATTGATAGTATGCATGATACAAACATGGTAGTGTAGATAAAAGATGTCCATAATACAAATGTTAAAAAAGTGAATTGTTTTTAAAAAATGCTTTGTTTTTTGCAACAAACTGATATATATAGGCGTATAAAATATGCCTTACACATAGTCCCTCCCAGAAGGATGTCGCCGATCACTCGGCGGCATCTTTATTTTTGTGACAAATTTGATGGTTTGCGAAAACTATTGACTTTTGTGCGAAAACGGGTGATATTGTGCTACCGCCATATATTGACTTCAATACTAATGAATTGAATATAAACCGTTTACTGAACGGGGTGACCATGGCTTTGAGTATGAATTTTACGATTGAAGCCGACGTTGATCGGCGCCTGATTAGTGAAAAGATATATGGGATCTGGAAAAAGGAAACTGCAATTGAGTATCATAACGAATTTGTTAAAACCGCCGAACCGCTGATAAAGGGGGAATGGGCCAAACTGATCAATCTTGGCAACTGGAAAACGTCATATCCCGAGGTGGTTGAGATTATCGGTGACCATTTACACTGGTGTAAAGAAAACGGGATGGTGTTATCAGTTAACGTCATCGAAAACCCGATTACTTTCAATCAACTCAGGCGTATGTTTGAACACGGGGGCACCGCCGACATCAGCAAAGTCGTAAAGACTTTGCATGAAGGCGAACGATTGCTTCGCGAGAACGGTTTTTAAGCCGTAATCTACTTTAAATATTTATTAAACCATTCTTTGATCCAATTCAGCCGCGCTATTCGTCTGTCAGGACGTCCGTGACGCGACAGGCCGTGCGGTTCTCCTGGAAAACGCACAAACTCAACGGTTTTCCGCATCAGCTTCAAGGTCGTAAACAACTGCTCGGCCTGTTCAATCCCGCACCTGAGATCCTGTTCCGAGTGAATAATCAGCAGAGGGGTCCTGATATTTTTAGCATAGGTGAGCGGAGAGCATTTGTGATACGCTTCGGGATTCTGCCAGGGCTGACCATCGAATTCGCGATATAGCATATATCCGATGTCCGACGATCCGACGAAGGATTCCAGGTTGACCACCGAGCGCTGGGTGACCGCGGCCCGGAAGCGATTGGTGTGGCCGACAATCCAATTGGTCATATAGCCGCCATAGGAACCGCCGGTGACGCCCATCCGTTTAGCATTGACAAACGGGCGGCTTTCCAGATAGTCGGCGGCGGCCATGCAGTCAAAGTAATCGATTTCTCCCCATCCTCCCGAAATCGCGGCGGCGAAAGTTTCACCACGTCCTGATCCGCCACGAGGATTAGTGTAGAAAACCACGTATCCTTTCGAGGCGAGGTAATTCATCTCATGGAAAAAGGTAAAACCGTACTGGACGCGCGGGCCGCCGTGGATTTCCAGAATGGCGGGGTATTTGCGCTTGCGATTAAAACGCGGGGGAGTGACCAGCCAGCCCTGGACTGCGAAACCGTCGTGTCCCTTGAACCAGACCTCTTTGGTGGTCGGCAGGTCAATTTGGCTCAAGAGTTCCGCATTGAAATCGGTCAGGCGTTCGGCTTTGCTGTCGCCCTTGAATTGCGGCGGCATGACAAACAGGTCGCCGGGATTTTTAAGATCGGAGATGACCGCCGCCATTTTTCGCATTCGGCCCGCCAGGTTATAGGCCTTGACATGGCATTTTCGATGAGTGATACGCGTCGGCAGTCCGCCTTTTGCGGAAACATAGAACAGATGGGTTGAGCCGGTATCAGCGGCGCAGAAGTATACGCGTTTGCCGTCGGGCGACCAGGTCAATTGCGGGGCCTGCAGGCCTTCACCCAGATCACCGGAGGTCAGATCAAAGGCGGGGCGGTCAAATTTCCTGATCAGATCGACCGCGGCCGGCCGGCCGTTGATCCCGACGCTCCAGACATGGAAATTGGTCGAGCCCCAGTCGCTGTCGGGTTTATCATGTCCGATGAAGGCGATTTTCTTCCCGTTTGGCGAAAAGGCCGGCATCAGTTTCGGTCCGGCCGGGGTTGGCACCCGACGCGGCTTACCGCCGTCAATGGAAACGACAAACAGATCTTCGTACATGGAATCGAGATCGGGATTGCGGGAGTGATTGGACATATACACGACCCATTTACCATCGGGCGACACCGACGGCATCAGGTCATCGTACTTGCCGCGCGTTAATTGTATCGGTTCGTTTTCATCAACATCCAGTCGGTAGATATGAAAGCGATCCTCGGGATTCCATCCGGCGCCATCAAAGCGATAGAACAGTCGGGTAATATGGCGATAGAGCGGAGGTTCCTGTTTTTTCTTCTCATCGGTCTCGCGGTGCGAATCGTTGTAGCGGAAGGCATAGACCAGCGATTCGCCGTCGGGAGTCCAGTTCAGGTTCGAAAAGGCTCCATCGCGTTCCAGCAGTTTTTTCTCGGCGCCGCCGGAGACGGGCATAAGATAGATGCCTGATTTTTTGTCGCGGGTGGAGATAAAGGCGAAATATTTGCCGTCGGGCGACCAGACCGGCTGGCCATCACTAACCTCGCCGTAGGTGTATCGTTTCGACTCGCCGGTTGTCAGGTCGGCAACATAGAGATGCGAATAGTATTTCTGTTTATCATCGGAGATGGTCTCAATCGTATAGGCAACTCGTTTTTCATCGGGTGCAACGGCGCAGGCGGTCATGGTTTTAAAGCGACAGATATCGTCAGCATCAAGCAGACGCTTTTTGGTTTTTCTTGTGATTGGCATAATAACTCCCGTGAATATATTTATAACCATCTAAGTGAATTTTGCTTGGGATTTCAAGATAAAATTCGGCGCCTGATTGACTTCAATTTGGAACTGCCGCCGGAAATTCCGACATGAACCGGTTAGGAAAAATAGCATAACGGATGGGATATGAAATTTGTATATTATGTGTCTATGCCGAATATCATTCATCAATTCAGTAAAAACGTTTTTACCAGCTGGAGTGCGCTCGGGATTCGGGTCCTGCTGGTCTTTCTGATCAACCCCTTTATCATTCACACTCTGGGCGATGAGCAATACGGGGTGTGGATGCTGGTTTTTTCCATCATCAATTACCTGACCATTTTCGACCTGGGGCTGAAGCAGGCGCTGATTCGTTTTGTCTCGAAATTCCTGGCGGTCAATGACTACAAAAAAATCAACGCGGTGCTGAACACCAGTTTTGCGATGTATTCGCTAATCGGGCTGGCGACCATTGCGGTGGTGTTGGTGTTGTCGTTTTTTGTGCTGGACAGGTTTACCATCCCGGAGGCCCTGCTGGAACGCGGGCGGATGGTGTTGCTTATTATCGGGCTCAACGTGGCGGTTAATTTCATCATGCTCAGCTGGTCCGATTCGCTACAGGCGTTTCACCGCTATGACATTATCAACGGCCTGCATATTGGCGAGGATATCCTGCGCACGGTGGTGATCGTATACCTGCTTCACAGCGGGTACGGCATTGTTGCCATGGCCTGGTCGTTTCTTCTGTTCAGTCTGTTGCGACAGGGCCTGGCGGTACTTATTCTCAAGAAATTGTACCCGGAGCTTTCGTTCAGCCGTCGCTTTATCAAGCGCGATACCCTTCGCCTGATTTTCAACTACAGCCTGACCGGCTTTTTTATTTCGATTGCCTGGCTGTTAATCGCCAACACCGACAATATCATCATCGCATATTTCTTTGACACCACCGCCGTGACCAAGTATGCCATCGCGGGCAGTATGATCGTGTATTTGCGTAATCTGGTGCTGGCGGTGTCGTTTCCGCTGAGGCCGGTGATCAGTCATTATGACAGTATTCAGCGGGTCGACCGGATCACGCTGATCTATAATAAAGGCACGCAGTATTTATATTACCTGACTTTTGCGGTGGCCGGTGGGACCCTGGTTTTTGCCGATCAGTTTATCGTCTTGTGGCTGGGCGCGGGATATGAGCAGACGGCCCAGGTGCTTAAAATACTGGTGGTTCCGGCGGCGATTTTCCTTCCGCAGGCGGTTGGCAATTCGGTGCTGTATGGAATCGAGCGGCACAAGCAGATCCTGTATGTCATTATCATTGAAGGTCTGCTCAATGTCGGTTTAAGCCTGGTGCTGTTGCGGCGGTATGGCATTTACGGGGTGGCGCTGGGGACATTGATTCCGCAATGTCTGCTGTATTTGCTGGTCATGCCGCGAATTATCCAGGGCCTGTTGAAGATTCGGCTGTTAACATTTTACCTGGCGGTATTCAAGTCGGCCGGGTTGGCCTTTGGGATCGCGCTGGGGCTGTCATTTTCGATCCGGGCGGTCATGACCCCATCCAACTGGCTGGTTTTCTGGGGCGAAATCGCCCTGGTTGCGTTCGGAGTCGGACTCGGGGCGCTGGTGTTAATCGGGAAGGGTGATTTGCAGATTATGATGTCCGGTTTGTCGCGGAAGAGGGACAACGGTAATCCCCGATTTTAAGGAACCATCTCATTGTGAAACGGTTTAATATTGCGATGATTGACAGGGGCGATTTCAAAGCGTATATTCCCGCCGTGAGGCGTATCAGTTTTTTCCTGTTTCTTATGCTGACGGGTATTGTCAGCGCGGCAAACGGCGAATCCTTTTCCGTCCTGGGAGTCACACTCCCGACGTTGAATGATTCGCTACACCATTGCCTGCAAACCAGTGACACCATTTACCAGGTTCGGCATCAGAAAAGCGTCGCGGTCAACTTTTACCTGTCCGCGGAGGGATGTGTCGATTCTCTGACGTACGACACCGCCACGGGCGGCCACCATATCCGGGCGGTTGGTTCGTCTTTGCAATGCCTGGATTTCAATCCCGCGGAGGTCGACGGTGAGGCGACACCGTTTATTCTTCCGGCCCGAGCGGTATTCGAAAACAAACGGGGGTGGGCGGGACTGAATCTGCTTTTTCCGTATGACAGCTCCACCGGCAACAAGAATTCCGATTTGATCGCCGATGCACTGGCCCTGAATGGTATCGTTCCGCCCGGTATCAAGCGCTTTCCGTCGTATTATTGCCGTTGCGCCACGATCGGGAGTGATTTGGGGTATCATTACGCCGGGTTCGAGCTTGATCTTGACAGCGGGGGGACATTGCTTGATTTTGAGCCGTTGTTTGCCAGCCATCAGCCGTTTGCGGATATGCTCGGGACGGTGTTGCAGTATGCCGAGTACAGCCCGGCGACACGTTTTGACAAGCAGTTGCCATCGCATTGTTTTTTAATTGTTCGGTTTTTTACGGAATTGCACTATCCCACCGCGATCTGGCCGCCTGATGACAAAACGTCTCAATTGTTTGAAAATTACCGCCTGGAGATGAGTTTGTATCTTGATTCGATTCCGTTTCCGCCGGTCCCGGTAAATCTTCCCGACGGGGTAATAAACGTCGATCATGTTCTTCCTCATCACGACGCTATGGCGGTTCGGATCGGAATCGATACGGTGGGTCAGATTGATTATGTGTATAGCGGGGCGAAGTTATCGGGATCTGAATATGCCGAGTTGCGTGGTATTCTTCAGCGTTTGCGGTTTTACCCGGCGCGTGATTTGTACGGTCGAAGGTTGTATTATGACTGCGATCTGGAACTTAATACTAATACTAGCAAAAAGATACGAATTGTCGCAAAATGGCTTCCGCGTTCAGTTCAGGGAGGCGGCTTCGTAAGGTAGTGTCTATTAGCGACTTATATGGCCGGTTGGCTTTTGGTGAAAAAGGCCGGCGCAAGAATTGCGAAGGGTTGGGTGAGGGTTGCGAGGTTGAAGGGAATTACATTTGTAACCTGCTTGACGGCAATGATTAAAAAATAGTAAACGGGGATTGATTGCGGCACAATAATTGTTATTCATAAGGTGTGAAATTGGCCTCTTTTGGGAAGATTGGCCGATTTGGCGTGTAAAACAGTTAGACACGCGAAGAGGAAAGGAAGACCTGATGTCCGTCCGACCGGAGAAAATAATCAATTTATTGACTGCCACCCTGGTTTTGGTGGTCGGTATTTATGTTGTCGTATTTCTTCCCCTGCCGATGTCTCCGTTGGCACGAGTTCTCATCGGTGCGCTCATCCTTTTATATTTCCTCTGGCGAGTCAGATTTTTCATGCGGCGCTATGGCTCCGCGGGTAATGCCGAGGATGATCGAGAGTGAGTAAGGAACAAAATCGCTTGACAAATATGGCATTTACACTATTATAGTAAATTATTTTTTTGAGGTATAACGAGGTGGTGAAATTGAGAGCTACGAGTCAAATATCGTTGTCAAAATGGCTAATTCCGGCACTGATGCTTGTGATTTTAGTCCCTGTGATGGTCTTGTCGCAGGAGATCAAGCAGGAAATCACCGATGCCCTGGTGGCCGGTGACACGTCAGCCGCAATCGGTTTTCTTGAAAAGGAAATCGAATATGATCCGAGCTACGTGCACAATTACTTTGTCCTGGCGCAGATCATGGTCAAGCAGAAGAATTATGTCGGGGCCGAAGAACAACTCACGCTGGCGCTCAAGAAGAAGAGCAAGTTTTATCCCGGCATGTACCTGCTGGGCAAGGTCCAGTTGAAGCTGGGTAAGATCGATGAGGCCGAGAAATCCTTCAGCACCGGTTTGAAAAAAGCCAAAGACATGCAGGCCGAGTTTCACAATGGGATGGCATTGGTTTTCCTGGCGCGGGAGCAGTACAATGATGCCGACCGCGAACTGCGTCAGGCGCTCATTGAGGACGACAAGAACGCCGAGTATCATCTGCATCTCGGTGATGTCAATTATGCCAACAAGATCTACGCGCTGGCGATTTCGGAATACGAGACGGCGCTCAGCCTCGACACGGCGTCGCTGGAGGTGTATTTTCGCTGGGCCGAGGCCTGTTTGGAGCTTAAGGATTATTCCTGTGCGCTGGAGAAGCTGAAAATCGTGCTGAACAAGGATTCCACCCACGCCGATGCCTGGCTCAAGGCGGGGGGGATTTATTACAAGGCGGCGCGTTCCAGCCGCAACTCGCAGGAAGCCAAGCAACGTTACATGGAGACAATCGGGGCTTACAAGAAATTTGTCGATCTGTCCAACGCGAAACCCGACAGCACCACCGGTCGGGCGTATTATGAATCCGGGATGTCATATCTCATCCTGGGCGGTTTTGAAGAGGCCAATGAAAATTTCCGGACGGTACTTTCGATTCCGGTCGAGCCGAAGGACATTTATTTCTTCTTCGCTCGTTCTTTCCAGGGGATCAAGCAGTATGATTCCGCGCTGACCTATTATAAAAAGCATGAAGACTGGGTCAAGGCACAGGAAGTCGATTACAAGTCGGGGATTTCTGAACAGGAGTTGTTCCGTCGATTCGGTGAGGTCTATGACAGCATGAAGGATCACTACAACACCATTGCCTATTACAAGAAATCTCTGGAATATGATTCAACCCAGACCCGGCTGTTGTACGGGACGGCGGTTGCCTACACCTTGACCGGCGATTATTACAACGCCCTGATTTATTACATGAAGCGCATCGCGCTCGGTCTTGATTCCCGCTTCTGGTATATTTATTACAACGCCGCCACGTCCGCACTCTACCTGGAGGAGAAGGGCGGATTGGCGATGCATGAGGAAGAGGAACTGGAGCTTGAGGAAGAGGACGAACCGGTCGTCGATGAAGGTCCCGACCCGCTGGCCGGGATCAACCTGGCGGAACTGGCGGTTGAATATCTCGAAAAGATCAATGTCGATTTTTGGGAAGAAATTTACAGTAAGGAAAGCAATCGCAAGACTGCAATAAAGGCGCGGTCGATGCTGGCATCGACTTATCTCTACCAGTTGTCCGACTGTGCCAATGGTGTTACCTGGTATGAAAAACTGCTGGAGGTGGATCCTGAAAACTGCGAGGCGCACAAGGCGCTCGGTTATGCCTATTTCGGCGGTATTTGTCCCACCAATTACGGCAAGGCATTAAGTAATCTTCGCAAGGCGCTCAATTGTATCAGCACCCGCGAGGGATCGGAATGCGCCGATGTGGACGTCATATTGTGGATCGCTCAGACGTATCATTTCCGTGCCGTGGATCGTCGGGAAGCCAAGCAGAAAGAGGAATCCAAGGCAGATTTCAAATCCGCCTATGACTGGTATTTGAAGGTTCTGAAATGTGATCCCGACAATACCCAGGGCATCGACGGTCGCAACCAGGTAAAATACGAGTACTAGTTGGTTATTTTATTAGGAGATTCTATGGCCGAAAAAGAAGAGAAAAGAAAGCCTGACAAGAAGGCTTTCGATCCTGACGACAGGTTTCGATATCTCGGCTTTGATATCAAGCCCGGCAAGATCGGCGATCTCTTTAAGTCCGATACGGAAAAGGAGAGTTGGGTCAAGCGAGTGCTTGAGAGACGCCAGAAAGGGGCGCGAACACGCGAGCACAACACTCTCGAGGAGCCTCGGGTTGCCGCGTATGAGCGGATTATTCTGACGATCACATCGCTGGTTTTGATTGTTTCGCTCTTTTTGCCGTGGTTTTCCGGGTATCATGAGACGGTGGTTGAAACCGAAGTAGTGCCCGCCGAGGAAGCGGTCGCGGCTGTTCCCGACTCGCTGGCTGAAGGTCTGATGGCGGACTCACTTGCGGTGGCGGTGACAGAAGAGGTTGCCGAGCCGACCGAAGAAGTTCTTGAAACGGCGGCGCTGGCAACCGAGGAAAGTGAGACCGAAGCGGGCGTGTCGGTCAATGAAAACGGCCGCACGGTTTTGGATAAGGATGAGGCTGGATTTTCCTCGATCACCTCGCATCGGAAACAGAAACAGGTGGTTCGGGAGCAGATGTCATTGTCTGCGATCGGGGCGATCGGTTCGCTCGGCTCAATCGGGGGTAAGGTGTTTTCCTCCGGTATCGCCGTGATGCTGACCGGTATCCTGATGATTGTCTATATGCTGATTTGCATCGGGCTGGCCCTGTATACACTCTATGCGCTTTATGGCGTGAAGGGTGATGATGACACCCGGGCGCTCAAGATCAAGTCAATCTTACGCCTGAACTGGATTCCGGTTATTATTTATGTCGTGGGTATCTTCCTGTCGCTGTCAGGCGGGACGTATTCATTTGACACGGTCGACATGATTGCGCAGATAGGCGACAGCTACGGGACGTCAACGTATCTTGGTCTGCTGTCATCCGGTTTCTATATTTCGCTGGCCTGTTTTGTGATCAGCGGTGCCAAGAGTGTTGAAATTTGATTGAGAAAAATGTAGTCAATAATACATAATGAAGGAGTTTCAAAAGTGAAACAGTCATTGTTTATCACGCTATCAGTTATCATTTCGTTTGCCATCGGATATGTCGTTTGGGGCGTGATTCTGGGTAGCCAGCCGAATGGGACGATTGCCCATTCCGTGCACCAGGGTGGACCACTGGTTGTGGTTCTTATGGCAATCCTGCTGATGCTTATTGCGTTCGTGGTGGAGCGATTCATCTCGCTGTATCGTGTTGCCAAGGGAAAAAGTTCCGTGCAGGTCTTTTTCAAGAAGGTTATCACCCTGTTACATTCTGACGATTATGACGGCGCCCTGGCCGCTTGCGACAAGCAACGCGGAACCACCGCCAACGTGCTCCGGGCCGGTATCGAACGTTATCGCCAGCTCAAGGACGACGCCTCGATCGACACCGAGAAGCGTCTCAACCTGACCCATGCCGCGATTGAAGAGGCCAATGCTCTTGAAGGACCGCTGTTGGAACGTAACCTGATCGCGATGTCGACGATTGCCTCGATTGCCACCATGGTCGGTCTTCTGGGAACGACGATCGGTATGATTCGCGCCTTTGCCGCGACCGGTAACGTCGAGGGCGGTGTCATCGACGCGCAGTCGCTGGCCACCGGTATTTCCGAGGCGCTGGTGAATACGGCCGGCGGACTGGTTTCCGGTATTCTCGGAATCTTTTTCTACAACTTTTTTGTTAATAAGGTGGACGCCTTCAATTACACCACCGACGAGGCGACCTTTGAGGTGATACAGCTCCTAAAGGAGAAAGAAGGTAAATAAGTCATGGGTATGAAGAAAAAACGTCGAGTCAATATCAGAATCGACATGACGCCGATGGTGGATATCGTCATTCTGTTATTGATTTTCTACATGACTACCACAAGTTTCAAGCCGCCTGAGGCCAAGGCCGTAACGTTGCCGCAGTCGCACTCCCAGATCGAACTTCCGGACAAGGACGTGATCAACATTACCGTCACCAAAATGGATTCGATCTATGTCGATTTTCTTCAAAAGGAAAACATCGTTCTTGAAGGACGGGAAGTGACGACGACGGTTCGCAAGGTTGCCGAGGCCGATGTGTATAACGTGCACTCTTTGATCAACCGCGCTCGTTCTGTCAACTTCCGGGCTTTAATCGTTATCAAGGCCGATCGCGACGCCAGCTACGGCGTAATGGACGAGATTATGAAGTCCATGCGCGACAATGAGCTGACGCGATTCTTGATCATTACCGATAACGAGGCCGAAGAAGATATGCGGGAAGGGCAAGGTGGCTGATGAACTTTCTGAAAGGAGTGATGTAAATGGCCGGTGCTGATGTTTCACAACCCGATAAAAGTCACAAGGGTAAGGGAGGTCGTCGGCCCAAGCGGAGAATCAACATCAGAGTAGATATGACCCCGATGGTTGATATCGTGATGTTGTTGCTGATTTTCTATATGGTCACCACGGTGTTTTCGATGCCGCAGGCGATGGAAATCAACCTGCCGCCGGAAGAGGAGCAGGAGGATGTCGAGGTGAAGGAATCAAACCTGTTGACGGTGCGGATTGACGCCGATAACCGGTTTTTCTGGCATACGGGAAATCCCGCGGAGAATATTCCCCAGCTAATTCCGTCGATGCAGGCCATGGATACCAGTTATCGTGTCAATTCCGATTCATTGCGTAACATCCTGAAGAATCTCAACACTGAGAATCCGAGGCTGAGTACTCTGATTCTGATAAATAGTGATGCCCGGTATAATGCGATGGTCGACATTCTCGATGAAATCGACCTGCTGGAGCGATCCTGGAACGCCGCATTGGCGAAACAACTTGGTATCAAGGTGGAAGACCTCAGTTTGCCCGAATACAAGAAACAGAAGTTTTCTTATCGTTATGCGATGGGTGAATGGGAAGATAAAGACGATCGAATCGTTGCCGAAGCCCTGCAAGCCGCGGCAGGAGGTATTGAATAATGGCACAAACCTACAAGGCCATGTATGGCGGCTATGGGGCCTATGACATGAAGGTGAAATACCAGCGTAATTTTATGCTGGGTATTGCCTTTTGTGCGGCTCTGGTTGCAGTCATCGTCGGTGCGGCATATTTGTACAAAGTGCTCACGGCGGTGGAAGACACCATCTATGAACAACCGATGGTGATCAAGACCATTGCCGATCTCGGCCCGCCGCCGACGGTTGCCAAAAAACCGCCGCGGGTGGATATTTCCGCCCCGCAACGTGCCAAACCGAAAGTCGGTATTCCGAAACCGGTGGCCGACGATGAAATCCTTGATGATGAAGACGTCGTGATCGCCAGTCGTGAGGAGCTTGCGGAAATCGTGGCTCCCGATATGTCGGTCGATCAGCAGTCTACGGATCAGGATATTGTCGTGGCCATTCCGGATGAAGAATATATGCCGGCTCCCGATGAATTTGTCCCGGTCGAGATTCCGGCCGAGATGATTTATGAAGAAGTCCCGGATTATCCCCGGCAGGCACGGCTGGCCGGGATGGAAGCGGTGGTCTGGGTGAAAGTCCTGGTCGACAAGAGTGGCAATGTCAAGAAGGCCATCGTCCTGAAATCCTCGGGATCTCGCGCCGGTTTTGACGAAGCCGCGACTACCGCCGCGTACAAGTGTAAATTCAAACCAGCGATTCAGAACGGTCGTCCGGTACCGGTCTGGGTTTCCTATTCGGTTGAATTTGAGCTTGAAGATTCGAATTAGGATGTAGCAAATTTCCGGCAGACGCGGGCATCTCTTAACAGAAAGGAGATGCCCCATGACCGACGTTAACCGTAGTCCGTATCTCTGCCCCGCCTGTACCCTCAAGCTGACCCGCCAGGGGAATCTGTTCCCCGGTCTGGTTGCCTCCTCACTATTGGTAATTCTATTGTTAGGATACCTGTGGCTGAACCAGGTTGATGCAACCGTTGTCATCAATACCGGTGGCGACGGGAAGCTCGGTGAGGTTTTATCGCCGGCACCATTCGCCGGGATCGCCATCGATCACGGTCAATCGCGGAGTGAACCGGGGGTCGCCCGACGGCGACTGGCCGGTCAGAGTAAACACGGTTTCATTCCGGTTTCGGCGGTCGACCTGATTTTGCCCGATCCCTACAGCAGTGCCGGGGAGGATCTATCGGGGGCAGGCAAGGGAGACGGAGAAACCCAGGACGTAATTCCGGGGCTGTTTGCCGATACCACCACCCATACCATCGGTGAACAGTTGCAGAAAGTCCCGCAGTTGATGTGGATGAAGCGACCGGATTACCCGGAACGCGCCCAACGTCTGAATTTAACCGGCAAGGTCCTTTTGCACGTATTGGTGAGCCGCCTCGGCAACCCGCTTGAAGTGGTCGTTGTGACCGAGGATCCCGTCCGGAGCGGTTTCGGTTCCGCCGCTATCACGGCCGCCCAAAGCGCGGTTTTTTCACCGGCTGTCCAGGAGGGTATACCGGTGAGATGCTGGGTGGCGATTCCGCTGGAATTCGCGCTGGAGTAGAGACGATGAAGCAAAATCGGATCGATCCTCGCGCTCGTGCCTCGATAGCAGACAGCTCAACAGCCTTTTTCTCTTTCCACCACCAAACAGGCCGGGTATCCGACCGCCCGGTCCGGCCATCCGGGGACTGAATATGCTGACGGATTCGTTATAATCTGCGGATTTTTTACCGTCAGCGAAAAAAATATTCAGTCTGATCGTCCATATCTTGTTACTTCAAACATCCGTCTGTCCATATTTTGTAATATCTGTTGACATCATATTTTTATCACAAAAAACGACTTGACAACTGCACATATGTGCAGTATTTTGTTTTTGAGTCGATAAACTAATCAACGGGAGAAGATAAGATGTCAGATTGCGAAGTGTCTATGATTATCACCGACGGGAGCCGGGCCCCGGCGGAAGAGATAGCGAATCATGATCCGCGGCCGGGCACTCAATCGCGGGAGGGTATTTGTCCTGATTGCGGTGCGGTTTTGATTCGCCTGGGGACCTGTTTCAGCTGTCCATTATGTGGTTATGGCGGTTGCGGGTGACCCGGATATGAAAGCGAGTTATCCTCATAATAAGACAAAAAGGGAGGTGTCTGATGAGGCTGTATGAATTGATGAAGTATGATATTCCACATCGTGTGCTTGAGGCCTGGGTCAAACGGCAGGGTGATTACCTTTTGCCGTTGCAGGAGAAAGCCATTCAGGCGGGATTGCTTGACGGGGCCGAAAATGGAGGTGCGGCGAATCTGTTGATCTCGGCGCCGACATCGTCGGGCAAGACCTTTTGCGGAGAGATGGCGGCGATGGCGGCGCTGGTGCGTCGTGAGAAGGCGGTGATGCTGTTGCCGTTGAAATCCATCGCTGAGGAGAAGCTGGCGTATTATCAGGGTTGTTACGGATCGCTTGGGATTCGGACCATTCTTGTCAGTCGCGACCATCCGGAAAACGATGCGGATTTTCGTCATGGTAATTTTGACCTGGCGCTGGCGATTTTTGAGAAGTGCAATCGTCTGATGACGGTCAACCCCGATGTTTTGCGGCAGATTGGCCTGGTTGTGGTTGATGAATTACAGATGCTTGGCGATGCGGAACGCGGGGCGGAGCTGGAGATGCTGATCACCAAACTACTGGTTTCCGACGCCGCGCCCCGGATCATTGCACTGTCGGCGGTTCTTGGCGACAAACCGGAGGCGGCCGAATGGTTGCGGGCAAATCCGGTCAGTGAGACGGTGCGCCCGGTGGATCTTCTGCTTGGGGTGGCCACTGACGGGCAGTTTCACTATCGCAGTTTTAACAGCGGCCGTGAGGGTCGCGAATCGTTCGCGGATCGGGCGGAACCGGAACCCGGGGCGCGTCTTTTGCACTGTTTGAAGATTGATGGTGACCGCAAGTTGGTTTTTCTGAAATCACGTCAGGACACCATACGGGCCGCGCGTCGGCTGGCATCGGTGGTTTCGTGGCCGGAGGCCGGACGCACCCTGGCGCAACTGGACGATGAGGAGCCGAGTTTTCTATTGCGTAGCCTGAGGCAGGCGCTGTCGAGGGGAGTGGCGTTTCATAATGCCGATCTCACCAATCGTCAGCGCCGCGCCGTTGAATCCGGATTTCGCAACGGCGAGGTGCGGGTGATCTTTTCGACCCCGACCCTGGCGATGGGGGTGAATCTTCCGGCCCGGACGGTATTTCTGGAGACGATGAAATATGTTTCCGGTAACGGCCGGGCCCGTCCTCAACTGGTCCCGATCAGCGCCGCCGAATTTCAGAATATCACCGGTCGGGCGGGTCGCTTCGGGATTGAACCGGGTGATGATCCCGGGCGTGCGATGATTCTGGCCGCGTCGGATTTTGAGCACGACGTGCTCTGGTCAAATTATATCAACACCGCCCGAAGTGAGCGACTGACATCGGTGCTCGACCGCGCCGATCTCCGTGACCTGATTCTTGATTTTGCGGTATCGGGATTGTTCGAAAACCGCGAGCAATTACCGGGGCTGGTTGCCCTCACCTTTGCCGGTCACCAGGGATGGGGCCTGACCGTTTCACAGATAACTGCCGCGTGTGAGGCGCTGATCCGGGCCGGTTTGATGACCGCATCGGGACGCCCAACCCCGCTGGGACGGGTGGCGGCGGAGTGTGGTCTGGCCACTTCGTGGGTGGAAAACTACCAGTCTTTTTTGCATCGCCGTTATCCCGAAACGCTGATCGGCTGGCTGGCACTGGCGTTAATGGGAGGCGCCTGCGATTTTTCGCGCGCGGGACTGACTCGTGAGGACTATCAGATCCGGTTGTATGAGCGAGTCCTGTATGAAAAGTTCAGTGATTATATCGGCGAGATCGGTCCGTATATGGAATTTGAGCTTGGTCGGCAACGTCTGGATTTCCAGACCACGGCGGTTCTGAAGGCGGTGTTTGTACTTAGCGACTGGGCCGGTGAGATTCCGGTTGAACGGCTGGAGCAACGCTACCACCTTCACCATGGTCAGATTATCAATCTGGCGGAAACCGCGGCCTGGTTGCTGGGGGCGCTGGGACGGTTGATAGAGGCGGATGATTGTCAGTCTCCGTTTCCGGCACGGTTACATGATTATGCTTTCCAGGTGCAACACGGTCTCAATCCCCGCCTGCGTGATTTGCGTTGTTTTGCCGGGGATATTCTCAATCGTTCCGATTACAAGCGTCTTTCCGACGGCAATATCGTGACCGGTCGGGATTTGATGGAGATGTCACGTGAGGCGCTGGTGCCCGGTATTATTTCCTTAACCAAGTATGAAAAACTTCATAAAAAACACAAGACGAACAAACAGGAGGATGGTATGCACAGTTCCGTACAGTACACCAGTATTGCCGGTGGTGACCGGTATACGTCGCCGGCGAAACCCGGCGCCAATCCGAGCGTGATTGAGCTTGATGGTTCCTATGAACGGGAGCGGTATCTGGTTCGTGTCGATGGTTTCCCGATACGCCTGACGGGAAAATCGTTCAAATATCTCACCAAGCTGGCTTGTTTTCGCCTGCTGGATGCCGAGGGCTGGGTATATAAGGATGATATCGAAGAGGGCTTCAATCAGGCCCGCTACCTTTATCGTCTCAAGCAGGAGATGAATCGTGACGGTGGGATTGTCTGGAGTATTTTTGAGAACAATCGTCTTGGCTATTATCGCCTTGATCTGGAACCGGCGCGAATTAAAATTAACCTCGAAAACCTTAAAGGCCACCCGGACTTTGAGTTACGGTCACTGGTCGAGCGCCTGGCTCCTCGTTTGGTCGGATAGATTGGAACGACCAGTCATGAGATGCGGTTTTATATGGTAGATTCGGTTTTTTTGAAGAACATCATTTAGGAGTTTTTCAGATAGACCGATATGATAGAATAAGGACAGACCATGATAAAAAAGACCGTGTCACGCATCCCGCTGTTAGCAACCGATGAACCATCGGAGTTGGCTATTATTCCGGCCAAGACGGTTATTCTCTTCCCGGGCGAACTGGTATCGATTCAGGTCGGTCGCCCGTCCAACGTGGCGTTGGTTGAGGATAAGGCTGATACGAGCAACCTGATTGGGGTAACCTATTCACCCCGGGGTGGCATTGGTGATCGTGATGTCGATCTTTGCCAGATCGGTACCGCGGCTCGCATTGTATCCCTGAAAGAGGGCGCCGGCGATTCGCGGGTGGTTTCGCTTGAGGGGGTGCGACGTATCGCCCTGCATGAAATTGTTCAGGGCAGTCCCTATTCGGTGGCCACCGTCGGCTACATTGAGGAAAAAGACAAATGCACCAAAAGCACCGATAAATTATGCCGAGAAATCATCGGCATAATTGAGCAAATTACCCGGGTTGACCAGACCTATTCCGATGAGCTGACGTATGTTATCGGGCTGAATGTCGAACACCCCGGGCAGTTTGCCGACAAGGTGGCGGCGACTTTTCATTTTCCCATTGATGCCAAACAGCAGATTTTGGAGACGTTTCGTGTTGACCAGCGTCTGCGCAAAGTCTTGAAATTCATTCAGGCGGAACTGGAACGGGTGACGATTTCCCGGGAAATCCAGGTAAATATCGAGGAACGCAACGAGGATGAGCGGCGGCGGTTTTTTCTGCAACAGCAGTTATATGAAATCAAGCGCCAACTTGGTGATGAATTTGTTGAAGACAAGACCTCGCAACAGATAAAAAGCAAAATAAACAAAAAACAGAAGTGCCTTCCTCCTGAAGTTCGTGAACAGGCGATTGTCGAGGCCGAACGGCTGGGACATCTTTCAAGTGCCTCAGCGGAATTTGCGGCGACCAAGTTGTACCTGGATTGGTTGCTTGGTATTCCCTGGAATGCCTGTACCGAGGAAAAATCGGATATCGAGAACATCGAGAAAATCATCAACCGCGATTATTATGGTTCCCCGCAGGTAAAAAAGCAGATTTTTGAGCGGCTGGCGGTGCGGCATTTATCCGGTGGTTCAAGCCAGGGTCCGGTGTTGTGTTTAGCCGGGGCTCCCGGGACCGGGAAAGCCTCACTGACGAGGGCTATTGCCCGGGCACTGGGGAAAAAATTCGTACGTATCTCGGTTGGTGGGATGGTTGATATTCCCGATATCAAGGGCACGGCGCGGACATATCTCGGTGCGAGTCCGGGGATGATAATTCGTACTATCAAAGATACCGGTGTTTGTGATCCGGTCGTGCTTATTGAAGATATTGAGTATTTCGCTGAAGATGTTAACTCCGCGCTTCCGCTGGCCTTGTTGGAAGCGATTGATCCTCGTCTGAACGCCCGTTTTCTTGACAGCTATATCGGGGTGCCGATTGACCTGAGCAAGGCGGTTTTTATCTGTTCGGTGAAATCGGTTGATGATGTGCCGGAAATGTTCAGCCATCGTTTCGAAGTAGTTGAACTTCCGGGATACATCGAAAACGAAAAGCTCGACATTGCTCGCAAGCATATTATCCCCAAGATGTTAAAGAAACATGGGCTGGTCAAGAGCGACGTCAGTTTCAGCGGTGAGGGGCTGGAGCAGATTATTCGCAACTATACTCTTGAGGCCGGTTTGTTGTCTTTCACGCGGCAGATCGAACGTATCTGTCGTCACATTGCCCGTGAGAAGGTTCGGAACTCGAAAAAGAAGTGGATTGTAAACGTCCGGACCCTGGAGACTTATCTTGGAACGCCGCAGTATATTCCCGAGATGCCGGACACCTCGCCCGAAGTCGGGGTTGGGGTCGGTTTGGCCTGGACTGGTATGGGTGGTGATTTGATGATTATTGAAGGGTTGCGGGTCAAGGGGAGTGGTGAAGTCACCTCGACCGGATCGCTCGGTGAGGTGATGAAAGAGTCAATTCAGGCGGCGCATAGTTATGTTCGCTCCAAGGCGGATGTTCTCGGTATCGATCATAACGATTTCAGCGAATTCGACATACATATTCATTTTCCGTCGGGAGCCATTCCCAAGGACGGCCCGTCGGCGGGCGTTACGGTTTCACTGGTGATCGCCTCGTTGATGGCGGAACGTCCGATTCGTAATGATATCGCCATGACCGGGGAGGTTACGCTCCGTGGGAAAGTGCTTCCGGTTGGCGGAATCAAGGAAAAAATCTCTGCGGCTTTCCGGGCCGGGATTCGCCAGGTGTTTATTCCGCGAGAAAATGCGAAGGACCTGAAAAATCTTCCCGACGCCATTATCAAGAAGACCAAATTCTTCTATCTGGATACGGTTGACGAGCTGTTCGAGCAGGCGTTGATGGATTTTGTCCCGTCAAGTTACACGCTTGAAAAGATTTTCGCGCAGGAAATGGAGAAGGCGAAGGCGAAAAAACGCAAGAAGAGCAAGCCCACAAAGCGCATTGCGGCCAAATCCCGCCGAAAAAAATAGATATAATCTCATTTTCCAATTCAATTGATCTACAATGATTTCCCTTGACAGAATCCGGGGTAAAGGGGTATATTTTAGTCAAGCAGAACAGGGTTATAATTGTAGATTTCTACATCGAATCTTACTCCCATCTTCCGCCGGATACACACGGGAGCACTGATTATCTGCATGGAGTACCTGATAGTTCAAAAGCGGCTTGTCTGAACCCCTGATTGCTTGTTGTTAATGATGAGAAGCGATAGAAATACATGCCGCCATTCTCATCTTATGACATATTAGTGGCACAGCAAGACATGTTTTAAGCATGATTATTGCCAGCCACGGCCTGACAACCATAGGATATAGGATTTTATCACATTACCCAATGGGAGTGTAATATGCAAAGGATGTATGCAGTACTAGCCTTATTTCTTCTGGCGCTGATGGTGGCCGGAGAAACGCATGCCGGAAATGTCATTATCAGGACCGAAGCCAACCCGGAGCTTGCCCCCGGTTATATCAAGAAAAACCAGGATTTCACTCTTGATTTCCACATGACCCAGAACAGCGGGAATACCTGTCTTGGGTTCAGCGCAAGCTACAGTATGTACAGTCCCGATGCCAGTATCACCAATATCACACATGTTGATATCGGTGGCGACCCGTCCCAGGTCGCTGACGGCTCGGTATTATTGCTGAACGGTTTTCAGAGTGCGGCTTTCACCGGCGACAGTGTTTTCTGGAATGCCGCCAACAATTTTCTGCTGAGCAGTTGGGACGGTGTTCTTCCGGACACCTTTAATCATACCACGATTGCGTTGCCAATCATGCCCCCCAATCCCGGCTGGCCATCGGAGGGCATAGAAAAACTTCACATGCAGTTGGGGCTTCGGATTGAGGAAGACGGCTTGTTTTGCATCGACTCCATATCACACGCCAATGCAACCTATGACTGGCTTTGGGCGTCACCGCAGGATCCGGAATACAACGGACCGTATTGCTGGAACGTTGCCGATAATGTTCCGCCGGTGATTGACGTTTCTCCCACCGAATTGAATTTCAGCGCGCTTGCCGGCGGTTCCACGCCGGGATCACAAGTTCTGACAATTGACAATGTCGGTTCGGGAACATTAAACTGGACCGCCACGTGGGATTCGTCCTGGCTTTTGGTACAGCCGGCGTACGGATCGGTGACCAATATCCCGTCGACGGTGCAAATTACGGTTAACATCTCGGGCATGCCTTCGGGGGTGTATCGGGACACCATTGTCGTAACCGATCCCGCCGCGAGCAACAGCCCGATCCCGGTGCCGGTCACGCTGACTTTGACCGAGCCGCCGCCGACCATCGCGATCGATCCGACCGAGTTTTATTTCAGCGCTATTGCCGATTCCGCCAATCCCCCCGACCAGATCATGCATGTCTCCAATGTCGGTGCGGGGGTGCTGAACTGGACAGCGTCCAATTCCTCGACCTGGCTGTCGCTCGATCCGATGTCGGGTGTGGATGATGGTGATGTCACGCTGTCGGTTGATATTACCGGACTGCCGTTTGGCATTTATTATGACACGGTAGTGGTGTCCGATCCGACGGCGACCAACGATCCTCAGGCCGCGGTGGTTCGCCTGGAGGTGGCTTCCGATCTTCCGGTTTTGGCGGTAGACTCGCCGTTTATTTTTATCATCGTTGAAATCCCGGGTAGCTCACCGGCCAACCGGCAGTTTACGATTTTCAATGACGGCGCCGGTTCCATGTCCTATTACCTGGTGGAAAATTCTCCGCGCATTCTGCATATGACTCCGTCATCAGGCACCGTACCGCAGACGGTCGATCTGGAATTCAAGATTTTAAACGGCAACCCGCCAGAGGATTTCTTTGACACGGTCTGGGTATATTCCGATGAGGCGATCAACTCACCGCTTCCGGTGGTGTTGCAGTTTCATATCGTGACCGTGGCGGCGGAATTCTTTATCAGCCGTGATTCGCTCTACGCGGAATTCTATGAATGCACTCAGGGGATTGATTTTGTTGAACCCCTGGGACCGGCCTTTATCGTTTTTAATGCCGGCGAGGATCCGCTGTTCTGGGATATTACGCATTACCCGGAGTGGATGGTGCCCAATTACATGTCCGGTGGGCACGGGACACAGGTTCGGTGTGATGTCGAATACGAGGGATATGCCCAGGGATTGTATGTGGATAGTATCGTTATGTATGCCATCAACGCCATCAATAATCCATTTGTGTTACCGGTATACCTGAATATTCTGCCGACCGATACCGATCCGACGATTTGGGTAAGTAATGTTTTTTATGAAATGGCCTGTCAGGAGAACAAGACCGGCAAGACCAAATACCTCAGTATCAACAATGAAAATCCCGGCTGTATGGATTGGGAGCTTGATGAAGACGTCGGCTGGGTGGGATCAACCATTGATCAGCCCGATTCGATCAATTATCCCTGGCTGGTGGAGTTCATCCCCAACGGCTATGGCCTGGTTCTGGGCGAGTATGACGATTCGTGTTTCGTGCTGTCTCCCGATGCCACCAATACGCCGGTCAAGATTGATTTCAAACTGTGGGTCTGGAAACTTCACGGTGATGTCAACTATGACGGTTTGATTAACCTGATGGATATTCTGGACCTGATTTACTTCCTCTATATGGGGAGCGGGGTGGCACCGCAACCGGAGAGGATCGTGGGTGATTGCAACTGCGATTATCGGATTGACCTGATCGATTTGCAGTTGATGATTCAGTACCTGTATATGGGCGGTCCGCCATTGTGCGGCAATCCGTATTAATGTGAAATATATAGTATTTAAATGCCGCCTTTTTCAAGGCGGCATTTTTTATCGTTTTTGCATATTTGCATGAAAGAATCCCGTATTATTTATGACTGTTTAATTGGTGGAACTTGGTATGTAAACCGCATAAAAATGGGCGTGCTCAAAAACCGCACTGATCCAGGCTATTTGGCTTCGATGATAACGCCCCCAGGGAAGGATTACCTTTCATGAAAGTCACATTGTCTTTTTTTCTGTTTATCATGGTGATGCTTGCCGTATGTCATCTTCCGGCTATTGCATTTGCGGATGATATTCAGAAAATAATCGGAGAAGAGCGTCCGCTGACGCCGACCGAGATGCATACGATTCTCGGCAAACTCAAGGCCGAGGGCCTGGAGAGAAGCCGCGCACTCAAGAGCGCCGCCGAGCCATCGGCACTCAGCCAGCTCGATTATGACGCGAGTTTTTACCGGGTGGCGCTGGAAATTTACGATATAAGCGAGACCATCAGGGGAGAGGTGCTGATCGAGGTGCGGTCGCTGGTTGACGGTTTCGATTCGCTCAATCTGGATTTCGATAACGCGCTCACGATTGATTCGGTGTACATGCCGGGGATGGTTCTTTCATACACTCATGGCGGACAGTCGCTGGTGGTGGAACTGGACCGGGCGTACAATTCCGGCGAGCTGATATCTCTGACGGTGGTGTATCATGGCACGCCGACGCAGTCGGTCGGGTTCCAGGGATTTTTGTTCGACACCCACAACGGGGCGCCGATGGTGTCGACGTTGTCCGAGCCGTATATGGCGCGGACCTGGTGGCCCTGCAAGGACCGGCCCGACGACAAAGCTGATTCGATGGATATTGTGATAAGCTGTGATACCGCGCTGTACTGCGCGTCGAACGGCAAACTGATCGACACCACCCGCAACGGTGACGGGACCTGGACGTTTTCGTATGAGGTGCGGTACCCGATTGCCACCTACCTGTTTTCGATTGCGATTTCGGATTACGTGGTCTGGAAGAACTACTACCATTACGGGCCGAGCGATTCGATGGAAATCGTGCATCATGTTTATCCCGATCAGTACACCTATTCGCTGTCACATTATGATATCACGCCCGATGCCGTGTCGATCCTGGCCGGCAAATTCGGACAGTACCCGTTTCTCGATGAGAAGTACGGTCATGCCAATTTCGAGTGGGGGGGCGGGATGGAGCACCAGACCTGCACCTCGATGTCCGGCGACTGGTTCGGTTTTTACGAACCGGTGGTGGTGCATGAACTAGGGCATCAGTGGTGGGGCGATATGATTACCTGTGAAAGCTGGCATGATATCTGGCTCAATGAAGGTTTCGCATCGTATTGTGAGGCGTTGTACTATGAAGAAATCGAGGGCAAGGCGTCTTATCATAGTTACATGCAGGGGATGAATTACGGCGGGGAGCGGACGATTTATGTCGAAGACACGACCTCGGTCGCAAATATTTTCAATATCGTGGTCTATGACAAGGGCGCCTGGCTGTTGCATATGTTGCGGCACGTGGTCGGGGATGCCAACTTCTTCGATATTCTGCAGGCGTACTACAACAGTTCCGCGCAATATTCGCATGCCAATTCGGAATTCTTTGAGTCTGTCTGCGAGTCGGATTACGGGCAGGAACTGGATTACTTCTTTGACGAGTGGCTGTATGGCACCTATCGCCCCAGTTATATCTACGAGCGCTTTGTCGAGCAGGATGTCTCGGATGGTTCCTGGATAACGTATTTGCGGCTGTACCAGGGGCAGGCCACCGACCCGCAGGTGTTCATCATGCCGATTGATTTCGTGGTGAGTTATGCCACCGCGCCCGCCGAGACGCTGGTGGTCTTTAACGACGTGCGCGACACGATTTACACTATCCGCACCGATCGGGAGCCGCTCGCGATGGATCTCGATCCCGACCGCTGGATCCTTCGCTATGAAACCGAATTAAGCTGGAGCTATCATATTCTGCCGACCCTGCTCGATACCGGCAAGCAGTACGAGCCGTACGAAGATTCCGTGCCGGTGCGCGGCGGCACGGGGGAGCATCGCTTTTCAATTGTCAACAGCACTCTGCCCGATGGCTTAGTGATCGATTCGATTACCGGGGTGATTTCGGGAGTGCCGGCGGTGATGGGTGAGCACACGTTCATGGTCAAGGCCCGCGACCGCTGGAACCAGGCATCGAAAGACAGCGTGGAACTGACCGTGTATTTCACCGAGGGTGAGGGAATTCCGGGCGATGCCAATCTCGATGAATCGGTGAACCTGCTGGACATCCTGTTTATCATTGACTTTTTATATGATGAAGGCCCGGCGCCGTCCGATCCGCGCTTTGCCGATGTTGACGCCGACTGCGAGATCAACCTGCTGGATATTCTCGGATTGATCGACTATTTGTATGGGGAGGAGGGCTTCATCCCTCAAATGGGCTGTGCCGAGAAATAGGTGGTCAGGTTATTTGTGAATTGAATCGTTGTTTGGTTGAATGGACGGGGAATTCTGCGGGAGTTCTATCTCATATGGCACCAGTGGTTTTGGTATCGAGGAGTCGGAATCGCCCGCAAATCGGGTAATTGTTACTTTTCCTGCCGAATCCAGTACCAGCGTTTTAGGTAATGAATCCGGATAGGGAAGAAAGTAGGATTTATATGCTTTTGGCGTTATTGTATTATTTATAGGCTTTTTGTTTTTGTCAACTTCACCATATGTAAAAATCCTGAATCCGATACTTAATTTTCCCGGATTTACGGCCCGGTAGGTGGCGCTGAGTTGCATTTCACGGCCCGCCGGGATCTTGTCGAAAATCGCCGTATCTCCGCCAAGATACTCCTGTTTGGGGAACATGCCGATCCTGGCCAGCGCCCCGGCTTTGGGATGATCCATGTAATAGGTTTCTTCATTCAACGTGAACGTAATCGTTACCGTAAACTCTTTACCGAGTTCCGGTTCCGGTTCGATCCGGCAGTCGGCTGTGATATCCTTTTGCGGGACATAAATATCCGATTCGACCCGCAATCCCGACAGGAATATCAAGCCCAGCAATAGATAAAACGCATACTTCATCATACCTCCTGGGTTTTAATAAATTAGAATATACGATACGACACTGAATCAAGCAGATGATAAACATAACATATTATACCAGCCTCCCAGAGTCAATCATTTATTATCTGTACAACATACACGTATTATCCCGATTTCTTCCAGCCCTTTTTATGACTCGTGCCTATAAGACGATCTCAAAGTCGGATTGGGTATTGTTTTCCAGTGGAAATTATATTCATTGTTTTCCGTGGTTTGCGTAGCTATTATACTGACTGCCGAAAGGCGGATGAAATATGAGAGACGGTACATATAAAATAGTGACGTTCGGTTGCCAGATGAACCTCGCCGACTCCGGGGTGCTGGCGGCGATTCTCAATGCCCACGGTTACCGGGCGGTGGCGAATGAGCAGGACGCCGACCTGGTTATTCTCAACACCTGTTCGGTGCGGCAGAAGGCCGAGGAACGGGTGTTCGGGCGGCTGGGCGAGTTGAGCGCACTGAAACGACAGAACAATATCAAAATCGCGGTAGTGGGGTGTATGGCGCAGAGGATGGGGGATGAGATTCTCAAACGGGCGCCGTATGTAGATTTCGTGCTCGGCACCGACCGGTTGTATGATCTGCCGCAGTATCTGGACAACGGCGAGGCGATGCCGTCGATTCATACCGATTTCGGGTATGAACATATCGACGGGATCGTTCCCGAACGCGATAGTCCGTACAGCGCGTTTGTGACAATCTCGCGGGGATGCGACAATTACTGCACGTATTGCATCGTGCCGTACGTGCGCGGGCATGAACGTTCGTATCCGATGGAACAGATTGTCGGTCAGGTGCGGGATTTTGTTTCTGACGGGGTGCTTGAAGTGACCCTGCTGGGTCAGAATGTGAATTCGTATCAGGATAACGAGCGTGATTTTCCCGACCTGCTTCGCGCGGTGGCATCGCAGACCGAGGTTAAGCGGATTCGGTTTATGACCTCGCATCCCAAGGATCTTTCGGACAAATTGATCGAGGTGCTGGCGACGGAACCGAAGATGATGGCGCATTTTCATCTGCCGTTGCAGTCCGGGTCGGATCGTATCCTGAAGAAGATGGGCCGGAAGTATACGTTTGAGCATTATTATGACCGGGTTGTGAAGCTCCGCGAAGCGGTGCCGGATATTTCAATCACGACCGATTTGATTGTCGGGTTTCCGTCGGAGACCGAGGACGATTTCCAGCACACCCTGGACGCGGTGCGCGCGATTCGCTATGATTCGTCGTTTATGTTCCGCTACTCGGTGCGCGAGGGAACGGCCGCGGCCAGGCTTATCGACGATGTTCCCGAGGATGATAAAATCCGCCGCCTGAACGAATTGATCAAAGTGCAAAAGACGGTCTCGTATGATAAAAACCAGAATGAAATCGGGAAGGTGCACCGGGTTCTGGTCGATGGTGTCTCACGCCGGGATCGGTCGGTATTAAAAAGCAAAACCGAGGGAAATAAGACCTTGCTTTTTAAGGCCGGGCCGGAATATATTGGAACCATACAGAAGGTCAACGTTATTACTGCAGACAGCTGGACCCTGCACGGCGAACTGGTGAATTGAACATGTTGCATCTTATTCTTGCCATTGCCTACACGCTGATGGTGATCATCCTGGGGGGCTTTGCGCTTTATCGCCTGAAAGTCACGTCAAGCCGTGAAGCCGGCGGGCGCGGCCTGCTGTATGCCGGTTTGGGTTTTATCCTGATCTCATCGGTAGTCAATCTCGGGCAGTCATTTCCGGGATACGCCGACTGGTTTTTGGCCGGGGTGTATTCGTATCTTGACGTCTTGGAATTTGTCACGCTTGTGTCCGGGGCGGTCCTGTTTGTGGTGGGTTTGATTTTTTATTTCAGTTTCTGGGGGGATCGCGATGTCGAAGTTGCCAATCACCTGGAAAAGTTGAAACTGCTCGATTCGTTGCAACAGGAAAGCCGCTATCCCTATCCCATGATGGAACTGCTGGAGCGGGTGCTCAAGGGTTTGCTGGCAGGGCTTGATGAGCAGGCGGGGGCGATGTTTTTGTTCAACCGCGCCAAGCGCAGTTTTGTCCTGGCGACGGCGGTCGGGCTGAAGAAGGAAGAAGTTGCACTACTTGAGTACTATCCGTATGGGAACAATATTGTCAGCCAGGCAATCGAAGACGATACCGCGATGATCACGGGCGATTTTCGCAGTCTCGGGGGGAAAGCGCAGTTGGCGGCCTCGAACTATCGCTCTATCCTGGTAACGCCGTTGAAGTCGGGTTCGCGCGCGGTAGGGGCGATGCTGTTTTTCTCCTCTGAAGAACGCCGCTATACGCGGGAGTACATGCAGATCACCGCGCCCATTGCCGAATGGCTGGTGCAGAAGATAGAAGTGTCGCGGCTCAGCCGCGAACTCAAGCGCAAGGATAACGAACTGACCCAGCGCAATCGACAGTGGCAGGATTTCTCCCGCCGCCTGCATCGGATGCTGGAACAGACCGGCGGCATTCTCTCACCGGCGGCTTTTGCCGAACGGTGTGTGGGGCTGGCCGAAGCCGATGAAGTCTGGTTGTTGGGGTTGGTCAACGGACGATTGACCACGCACGGGGGTACTAAAACGCAACCAGATTTTTCGGAAAATTTCAAGACCGCTCTAATCGGCGCCATCAACAAGCGCAAAGCGGTTATTCTCAACCAGGAGGGAGTCGACGACGACAGCAACAGTTTTATCGCGCGGTCGTCGGTGTTCTGTCCGGTGGGTGATGCCGGGAGTGCGCTTTTGCTTCGAAAGAACAGCGGACCAATCACCCTGCATCCTGAGGATTTGCGCCTGGTCGAAACAATGGCTTCGGTCGCCGCCATTATTATCGACGGGCTGAACGCGCAGGGGATGAGCGCGGCCTACAAGCGGGGATTCGATGCCATCGCGCACGTGTTGAAAACCACGATATCGCTGGGTCATCACGAAGACGACATCACGGCCTTCTTTTCGAACGTCTCCGAGATGTGCTCCGATAGTTGTTCGCTACTTCTTTACCGGCGTGAGAACGGTCGTTTTAAGGTCCTTCAATCCGGCGGAATCGGGACGCACCCGGAGGGAATTTCCCTGGCGCTGGGTGAGGGGTCGACCGGCAAGGCGGCGATTTTGCGAACCCCGGATGTTCTCGGCACCGTCGCCGGTGTGACGGAAAATCTTGCGCACTACGATGAAGAGAACCGTATTGCACTTCAACGATATTTCGGAGAACGGGAGCGCCCCTCGTTTCAGGGTGAATATCCCATTATTTTCAACGATCGCACCGAGTACATCCTGACGCTGTTCGGTTTTGGCGATCAGTTCACGGAACACCAGGATCGTCACCGGCTCATGACGGTACTGGTCGGCCTGCTCAATCTCCGAATCGAACTGCTGTCGGTTGCCGACCGGACGACGGATAAAACACCGGCGGCACCGTTTACCATTGCAGAACACCTGGTCAACGATCTCAACAATGATCTATCCGCCATTGCCGGATATTGCCAGTTGGCGGAGCGCGAACCCAATTTGTCCGGCGAGGTGAGTGGAGCACTGGATATGGTACTCAGGACAACCGAGCAGATGGCGGAGCGTTTTCGCGGGATCACGACCGGGAAAGAGACCGACGCCATGGTGCACCGGCAATCGACGGATATCAATGACGTGATCCGCGCGGTATTTCGCAAGAGCAGTATTTCGGGCAATTTGCATATGATCGGCGGGCGGCCGTTTGAGATCAACCTGGTGCTGGGGGAAATCCCGGGCAGTGATCTCGATGGCGAGAGCATAACCGCCCTGTTGAATGGGGCCTGCGAGGCTTTCACCGCGGCTGTCAGTGAAGATGATATTATCACTATCAGCACTTATACGCTCGAGGGCAGTTTCTATCTTGACATATCACGGCACCGCAAGAATTTCCCCCCGGTGGAAGCGGTGGCGCGGTTCGGGCGTTATCTTCCGCCCGGGCAGTTGGCGGGCCAGGTGCCTGATGCCTCTCTGCTGAAGCTGGTGGAGGTTTTTCATGGCAAGATGGCGATTGATCGGTATTCCAAGGTCCCGTCGTACTATTCCTTTTGCCTGCCGTTGACTCCTGTCCCGGACGCCGGCGTTCAGGATAAGCGGGCCGAACGGCCGTTGACGATTCTGGGCGTCGATGATCAGGTGGTCATCCTTGACCTGCTGGCCGCGATGTGTCAGTCGCTCGGATACACGATCGTAACCACCCGCGACAGTTCCAAGGGACTGTCGCTATTCAACGAACATCGCCCCGATTTGGTCATTGTCGATTTTGCCATGCCGGGCATGACCGGTCTGGAACTTGCGGGGCAGATCAAAGCGGTATCTCCGGTCACGCCGATTATCCTGATAACCGGCTGGGGGGTGGAGTTGGAGGAGCGGCAGGTGTCCGATGCGGGCATCGATTATGTGCTTCATAAGCCGTTTCGACTCGAACAATTATCAGACGTTATCACGCGTCTCAGAAACGCTTCAATAAACAGATAGATTCTCTCAGATTTTGGCGTTTTATGCCGATTAATAAGGCAGAATGCCTACTACCACTCCCATTGTCGTGCCCGATATCCGGGCCCAGATTGCACAGAGCAATGACCTGCTGGCATTGCCGGATGCGGTGCTGGAGATTTTGGATTCGGTCAGCAAGGATGATGTCAGTTTCGAAGCACTGGCGGAGGTTATCCGCCGTGATCCGGCCCTGACCGGGCGATTGCTCAAGATTGCGAATTCGCCGTTTTACGGGCTGACCCATCGGGTCAACAGCATTCACCAGGCGATTATGGTCATGGGGGTGACAACGGTCAAGTGCCTGGCGCTATCGGCGTCGCTGTTCAATGCCAATCGTTTGCAGAATGAACTGGAAATAGATATTAACGCTTTGTATGGCAATTTCGTTACGACGGCCATGACCTGCCGTAAACTGGCGGTCGCCTGTGATTACCCTGCGCCCGAGGATGCCTTCACCTGCGGATTGTTGCTGGACATTGGCCTGCTGTATTTCCTGGATCATTATGTTGATGATTATCGAACGGTAATCCGTAACGCCCGGCAGTATGGCAGTCTGCTCCAGGCGGAAAAACAGAAATTCGGTATCACCCACGAAGAGGTGGGGCAGTTGATTGCCGAGAAGTGGCGTTTGCCGGAGCATTTGATCTCGGCTATCGGTAATCACCATATTCACGGTTCCCAGGCTCGCAAGAACCTGGATGATATCGTGCGCCTGGCCGTTGTTCTCGGTCGCGACATTATCATGGATCATGAGAATCTCGATTACGAGGAAAAGATCACCAAGATCACCTTTATGGCCAAACGGCTTGGAGTGGATGAGCAACAACTGGGAGATATCTCCGGTGCGATTATCCGTGACTCGCTGTCTTTCGCCAAAGCCATCAATATCGAGGTGGAGGATTTTGAGACCATTCTCGTGCGGTCCAACAAGGAAATATTCTGTACATACATGTCACTCCAGCGGTTGTTCCAGGAGCGACAGGAACTGACCAGCCGTCTGTTAAACGAAGAACGGGAGCGCGGTATTCTTGAAGCCAAGCAGGTCGCCACATCAACGCTGGCGCACTATATCAACAATGCCGCCATGGAAGTTTCCGGGCATTCTCAAATATTGCGCATGTCGTTGAGTTCCAAAAATGCGGATGAGATTACCGGTATGTTACCGGGTGAACTCGACGTGATCGATGTTGCCGTTCGCAAAATCGTGGCGGTTATTGAAGAACTGTCGGAAGTCAATATTCTCGATGACATGGAGTATTTTGACAAATCTCGGATTCTGAATATCGACGAAAAGATCAAGGCCCGGCTTGAGGATATCGATCAACCCATTCGTCGAAACAAGTAAATCACATCCCGTTGGTATCGCCAACTTACTGAAAAAAACCTTGTTTCTCTCTGTCATTCACCGTATTCTCCTGTAAAACTGGTATTACACCCGCAATTACCCACATTGCGTAGCAAGGGGAAGCAATATGCAATTACGATTTGAGACGGCGGGATTAACGGCAGTGACGGCATCAGCGGTGGTGCTTTATTGCCCGGAGGTTCCATATGACAAAGTACCAATCCTGGTAGAACTCGACAAAATTCTTGACGGTGCCATCAAGGAGATATATGAACGTGGTGAGTTTGCCGGGAAGCCCGGACAGACCGCCGTGTTGCATACCCTTTCAAGGATTCCCGCCGGGCGTATAATCCTGGTTGGGTTGGGCGGCAAAAAAGATATCGATCATGAATGTTATCGCCGGGCGAGCGGAGTTATCTCCCGCCTTGCCGCCGTTCGAAAATCACCCACCGTTGCTTTTTATTTCAGCGACGATGCCTCCGCCGATATTGGTCAGGCGGTGGTTGAGGGATTTATGCTTGGTCAGTACCGTTTTACCACGTATAAAAGCCCGGATGATAATGTCGACCAGACCGGGGTCCTGTTGTTTGGTGCCAGAACCAAGGGCGAACTCAACAAGCTTGCCCGGGGTGCGGAGCGCGGCCTGATAATCGCCGAGGGGGCGGTTATGGTGCGTGATCTGTCCGGAACCCCCGCCAATGAACTTACCCCGAAGAAGTTTGCATCACAGGCCGGTGCGCTGGCGAAAAAACATGGTTTTACCTGTACTGTCCTGGACGAAAAACAAATCCGGGCGGAACGGATGAATTGTCTTTACGGAGTGGCAAAAGGATCCAAGGAGCCGCCACGTTTTCTCGTTTTGAAGTATTCCGGCGCTACCACCGGCAAACCGATTGTGCTGGTGGGGAAGGGGATTACCTTTGATGCCGGCGGCATCTCATTAAAGCCGGGATTGAATATGCACCATATGCGCTCCGACATGACCGGTGCGGCCTGTGTGCTGGGAGCCGTGATGACGGCGGCACGGCTTGGTCTCAAGCGCAATGTGATCGGCCTTCTGCCGCTCGCGGAAAACCTGCCATCCGGTGGCGCCCTCAAACCGGGCGACGTGGTGACCTCCCGCAAGGGTAAAACCATCGAGATTATCAACACCGATGCGGAGGGGCGACTGATCCTGATCGATGCCCTGGATTATGCCAACGAATTTGATCCTCAGGCGGTGATTGATATCGCCACTCTGACCGGTGGGGCGATGTATATTACCGGCTATGCCGCGGCGCTTCTGATGGGGAATAATGACAAGCTCAAGGACAATATCCGGGCGGCTTCGGATGTTTCCGGGGAACGTGTCTGGCCCCTGCCGATCTGGGATGATTACCGGGACTGGATGAAATCCCCGGTCGCCGATTTGAAAAATTCCGGCGGCAAACCGGCGACATCCTGCACGGCGGCGGCGTTTCTCGAAGTCGGCGGGGTGGGCGACTGGCCCTGGGCGCATATTGATATCGCCTCGGTTGATCTTGAGGAGTACGGCAAGGCCTACGTTCCCAAGGGCTATACCGGTTTCGGGATGAGGCTGTTGGTTGCGATTTTATCGCAATGGAAAAAAGTGTAGCACAAAAAAACCCGCCGCAAGGCGGGTTTTTTTTATCGGCCATGCCGATGTTTACTTATGCTTAGACCAGGCCGGTGCGACATTCATTCCGGCCGGTGATATCTGTTTGAGTCCATTTCCCGTAATGTCGATAATCCATAGCGAACCATCGGACAGTCCGAAGGTTAACCATTGCGAGTCCGGCGCCCATGAGAGCGGGAAAGTCTGCAGGTTCTGTCCGACCGGCGGTTTATACACCAGATACTTTTCCGACAGATCGGGAGTGGTGATATAAATGGCCTGATTGGACATGTCGTTATAAATGTAGGCCAGCCATTTGTGGTCCGGTGACCAGGCCGGCGCATAACCTTTGGAAATCGATTTGAAATGTTTCCTGATAGTGACTTCATCAAAGGTCTTGACGTTCATCGGCGCAATCATCGCCCCGGTGGGCGTCAATTTGTTAAACAGGACAAACGCATAGGTGCTGTCCGGTCCGACAGTCGGCATGATTGCAAACAACTCGGTGGAATCCGCCCAATTGTTCAGCATAGGGGTAATAGTGCCGTCATCGACATCAATCATACAGGTCTGATAGTTGGGCAGGATGGCATTGACGTATTTGGCATTCATATCGTTGGTGAACACGATGGTTTTGCCGTCAGGTTGCCATTCCGGGTATCGACCGCCCATATTGTCAGTCAACTGGCGCCACCAGTTGGTGTTGTGACCGGCCGAATCCACGTATGCAATGAACAGATCATAGACCTTGTGGAAGCCTCCGAGATTGTTGGGTCCCTGGAGGTTGAACGACCCCTGTCGCACGAACGCGATGCGTTTTCCGTCGGGTGACCAGGACAGTTTGCCATTGGCGTTTCCGGCTGTTACCAGCTTTTGCTGATTACTGCCGTCCCAGTTCATAATCCAGACGTCTTTGTCCCTCAGGAAAGCGATCTTGCCGAGGGGGACACCGATTTTCCCGGCCTTTTCCGGTGAAAGTTTCGGCACATTGTTTTGTTGCGCCAGGCCGGTGACTGACATCAATAAGGTTGTAACCAGAGATACAATAATAGTCTTTTTCAAAACCCGATCCTATCTAGTATTAACGTTTGTCCATGTCATGCCAAAATAACGTTTGTGATTATTCTGTCAACGGCAAAATCACCATGAGAAGAACTTCTTCAACTCAACTTTGCCTCTCAGACCCGAAAAATCCAGTTCAATTTCTTCACTGGTTCCCGGATAGGTCAACTGCAAATCACCACTTGATTGGTTGTACGATTCAAAGCCATTAAAGTTCAGGTAAAAGTATGACATATCAGCGGCAAGAGCCATATCCAAAAATCCGATCGGATATTCAACACCGCCCTGAACCCAGAATCCGGGCGAACTGGCTTTAAGCGGATCGGATTCGGAATCACCGGACTGCCAGAAATCCCAGCTGGCCATATAGATGCCGCCGCCACCGCCCACTTTAACCGCCAGGTTGCTGAGTTTTCCGAATTTGTCGGGCGGGTTGAGCAGATAATAATCAAAACCGGCTTTGAAACCATACACGGTAACTTCGGATTCCGACTGATAGGTATCTTCGACCTCGAGCACGCCGATACTCATGTCATAATCAACATTGATATCGGTATTCATTTTCAGCCAGTAGTCGAATCCCAATTTGATGGCCGCCTGCGGCGCTAGCATCATGCCAAAATCAAGGCCGAGTTGTTTGGAACGGAAAATTCCCTCGGTCGGACCGGCGAGTCCCTCCAGGGTTGACAGGTCGGAACTGGCCGCAAAATTGAATTGCCGGTATCCAATGTCATTGGACAGGCGACCGTACGAGAAATTGGCCGTAAGGAAACCGACTTTGCGTTTTTGTTTTTTCTCCGCCTTCTGGAGATATTTTGCGACAATTTCATCTTCGGTTTGCGCAAAGGCGGGCGCAACGGCGGTCATCAGAAACAGCACCACCACTACAGGCACGATTCTTCTAAGCATAAGTCCTCCTGATAAAGAATTTCTTTTTAGTATATCGGATACAACGGGGGAATCTTAAGGGTGATTGTCTTCTGTGCAGAAGCACAATCGCTTTGTTCTCTTGTGATTATAAAAACAGGTGTGCAAAAAAAGGGCAGGAAAACATCCTGCCCTTGTGTTTCATCGGTGTATCGAACGTCTAGTTGTCGGCAAACGCACTGTAATCCATCTCCGCCAACTGCTTGTAGATGCCATAGTGACGATCAGCTTCGCGCTGAGCCGCTTTGATCAACATCTCGGCGCGCTCCGGCATACTGGTTTTCAGGGTGCGGAAACGCGTCTGCTGATAGGCATAGTCAGCATAGGTGATTGACGGCGCTTTGCTGTCGAGCTGGAGCGGATTCTTGCCCTGCGCAACCAGGTCGGGATTATAGCGGTAAAGGATCCAGTGTCCTGAATTCACCGCCCGTTTCTGATCTTCAAGGCCGTTGATCATATTGATACCATGAGCAATGCAATGCGCATAGGCGATTACGATTGACGGTCCGTTGTATCGTTCTGCCTCGATAAAGGCCTTGACCGCCTGGTTGTGACTGGCGCCCACCGCGATCTGGGCAACATACACGCTTCCGTACGCCATCATCATCCGACCGAGGTCCTTTTTTGGAATCGGTTTACCGGCGGCGGCGAATTTCGCAACCGCCCCCATCGGTGATGATTTCGACATCTGCCCGCCGGTGTTTGAATACACCTCGGTGTCCAGCACCAGGATATTGATATTGCGGCCCGACGCGAGGACATGATCCAGTCCGCCAAATCCGATGTCATATGCCCAGCCATCGCCGCCGATAGCCCATACCGATTTTTGCACCAGATAGTTTGCAATATCCTTGAACTTGGCGGCTTCCGGACTGCCATTGCCGTTCAGTTTTGCCAGAACCGCCTTAATTCGGGCGCGTTGTTCTTCAATACCCACCTGGGTCGACTGATCGGCTGATGCAATTGCCTCATAATCATCCGGAAAGAGTTTGTGGAGAAGTTCCATCGCGTACACGTTGAGTTTATCCACCGCCAGCCGCATCCCGAAGGCAAACTCACCGGCATCCTCAAACAGGGAGTTCGACCAGGCCGGGCCGAGACCATCGACTCGTTTGCAGTACGGGGTGGTTGGCAGGTTGCCGCCATAGATCGACGAACAACCGGTGGCATTCCCCATCAGGGCGCGATCTCCAAACAACTGCGTGAGCAGTTTGAGATACGGTGTCTCGCCGCAACCAGCGCAGGCTCCCGAGAACTCGAAGAGCGGTGTCACCAGTTGACTGCCCTTGGTTGAGGCGATGTTTATTTTTGCGGGGTCAATGTCCGGGATGGACAGGAAGAATTTGAAGTTTTCCGCCTCCTGTTTCCGCAGTGGAATCTGTGGCATCATGTACACGGCCCGTTTGCCGGTCTTGTTGCCGTCAGCGTCTTTTACTTCGACCGGGCAGGCCTGGACGCACAGCTCACAGCCGGTGCAATCTTCCGGCGCCGTCTGCAGGCTGAATTTCATCCCGGCAAACGGCTTGGTTTTGGCATCGACGGCCTTGAAAGTCTCCGGCGCACCATCGAGGTGTTCCGGATCATAGATTTTCATTCGGATCGCCGCGTGGGGGCAGACGATGGAGCAGATTCCGCACTGAATGCAGGTGTCTTCATCCCAGACCGGGATGTCGACCGCAATATTGCGTTTTTCATACTTCGTGGTTCCGGTCATGAACGTGCCGTCGTATGGCATGGCCGAGACCGGGACATCGTTCCCCTTGTTGGCAATGATGGTTGCGGTGACATTTTGCACGAATTCGGGGGCATCTTCGGGAACCGTCGGCGGCATCCGCAGTTTGCTGGTCACCTGTTTGGGATAGTCGACTTCGTGCAGATTATCGGTCGCGGTGTCGACGGCGGCGTAGTTCATCTTGACGATTTTCTCGCCTTTGGCGCCGTAGGTTTTGGCAATTGCCTTTTTGATTGCCTCGATGGCCTTGTCTTTGGGGAGAATATTGCTGATCATGAAGAATGCGGTTTGCATGATCATGTTAATGCGCGCCCCGAGACCGAGTTCTTTGGCCAGCTTGATGCCGTCGATGACATAGAATTTGAGCTTCTTGTCGATGATTTGCTGTTGCACTTCCATCGGCATTTTATCCCAGACTTCATCGGGGCCGTAGGGGCTGTTCAGCAGGAAGGTTCCGCCCGGGATGATATCACCCAGCATGTCGTATTTTTCCAGGAAGGAAAAGTTATGACAGGCCACGAAATTGGCGGTGCCGATCAGGTAGGGACGGCGCAGTTCTTTTTGTCCGAACCGCACGTGCGAAACGGTAATCGCCCCGGCCTTTTTCGAGTCATAGACGAAATATCCCTGGGCGTAGTTGTCGGTGTTTTCGCCGATGATTTTGATCGAATTCTTGTTGGCGCCCACGGTTCCGTCGGCACCCAGGCCGTAAAACAGTCCGCGGAAGGTATCTTCGCCCTCGATATCGAAGGTCTTGTCGAGTTCCAGGCTGGTATGGGTAACATCGTCATTGATGCCGACCGTGAAGTGATTTTTCGGTTTATCTTCTTTCAGGTTGTCCAGAACGGCTTTGGCCATGGCCGGGTTGAACTCTTTGGAACTGAGACCGTACCGTCCGCCGATAATGAGCGGATAATTCTTGAATTGCGCGGTACCCTCTTTCATTCCTTCGCTGATGGTAGTCTGTATGTCGGTATACAACGGTTCACCGACCGCGCCCGGCTCTTTGGTTCGGTCAAGAACCGCAATGCTGGTGACCGTGTTCGGGATGGCTTTGAGCAGGGCTTCGGTTGAAAACGGACGGTACAGACGGACCTTGATCATGCCGACCTTCTCGCCCTGATTCACCAGGTACTCGACGGTTTCGTGCATGGTTTCGGCGCCGGAACCCATCATGATGACGATCCGTTCGGCGTCGGGGGCGCCGATGTAGTCAAACAGGTGGTAGTGGCGTCCGACCGCCTTACCGAAACGATCCATCACGGCCTGGACTTTGGCCGGGGCGGCGTCATAGTATTTGTTCACGGTTTCCCTGGCCTGGAAGAAGACATCGGGATTCTGGGATGAACCCTTCAGGGTCGGATGATCCGGGCTGAGCGAACGTTCGCGCAACTCCGAGACCGCCTGGTCGTCGATGACGGCGCGCATGTCGTCGAACGTAATTTCCTCGACTTTCTGTTCCTCGTGGGAGGTTCGGAAACCATCGAAGAAGTGCACGAACGGCACCTTGCTGTCCAGTGCCGAGGCGGTGGCGATCAAGGCCAGGTCCATCACTTCCTGTATTGATCCTGAGGCCATCAGCCCGAAACCGGTGGAGCGTGCGGCCATGACGTCAGAGTGATCGCCAAAAATCGAGAGGGCGTGGGTTGCGACCGATCGGGCTGTCACATGGAAAGTGGTCGGGGTCAATTCGCCCGCGATTTTGAACATATTCGGAAGCATCAGCAACAGGCCCTGTGAGGCCGTAAAGGTTGTTGTCAGACTGCCCGCGGTGGCCGCGCCATGGATTGCGCCCGACGCGCCCGCCTCGGACTGCATTTCGATAACATTGGGGATGGTACCCCAGATATTGGTTTCGCCCTTGGCCGACTTGGCGTCCGAAATCTCTCCCATACCTGATGATGGCGTGATGGGATAAATCGCGATTACCTCACTGACGGCGTGAGCGACATAGGCGGCGGCAGAATTGCCGTCGATAGTCACCAATCGTCTTTTGGTATTCTCAGACATAGTACATATCTCCAAATTGCCTGCTGTGTGTTCTGGTAATTACCCCGAATACTCCCGGTGCTTTACTTGGCCCGGGGCAGAGTGATGAATTTTTGTCCCTGGTATTTGCCCTTGCGGTCCTTGTATGACGTTTTACAGATTTCATCCGCGCCCAGAAAGATAATTTGCGCCAGTCCCTCGTTGGCATAGATTTTCGCCGGCAGGGGAGTGGTGTTTGAAATTTCCAGCGTGGCATGTCCTTCCCATTCCGGCTCAAACGGTGTGACATTGACAATAATACCGCACCGGGCGTAGGTTGACTTTCCCAGGCAGATCGTGATCACGTCGCGCGGTATCTTGAAATATTCAACGGATCGTGCCAGCGCGAAGGAGTTTGGCGGAATCAATATCGATTTGGCTTTCAGGTCGATAAAGGAATCCGTGGAAAACCGCTTGGGATCAACAATCTCGGAATTGACATTGGTAAAAATCTTGAATTCATCAGCAACGCGAATGTCATAGCCGTATGAGGACAAACCGTAACTGATGCCCTTCCGGATCAAGCGGTTGCAGAAGGGGCGAATCATGGCGTGTTTGCGGGCCATTTGCGTAATCCAATGGTCGGATTTGACAGACATGAATATACCTCCGTGGGTGTTGGTCAATTTCTACATATACGCAGAAGGTCCCGTAAGCGGTTCAGGTTTTGATATGTCCCGTTCATTTTTCGTCACACTGTCAATTGTGCTTCTTGCCATTCAATCAAGTCCTGAATGGTATACCGGTCAAACACGTCGAGCAGGCTATGCTCAGCCTCCTCAACCATAAAACGCACCGGACAAGTATCCTGCTTGTCACAACAGTCGGGATCATGAAGACATCGAATCAGGCTGTATGGTCCCTGAATCGCCTCAATGACCTGCCGTGCACTGACGGTTGCAGGATCCTTGGCAAAGCTGAATCCTCCCTTGATGCCACGGTGCGACCTAACGATCGACGCTTTGGTTAAGTTCTGAAAAATCTTGGCCAGGAATTTTTCGGGAACATCCTGTGATCCCGCAATCTCCGATAGCGGAATAATGCTTTCATTCCCCTGCTGGGCAAGATAAATAACCCCCAAGACCCCGTATTCTTCCGCTCTTGTAAACTGCATTCCGAATACCTCCGGTTGCCTGTAGGTCCTGATTTTTTCTAAAGCGAACGATCCAAATGCATAAACCCTCAAACCATATATGATAGACGTAGACGGCGGGAAAGTCAAATATAATTTTGTTATTTATTTCACAAATTGATTCGCTTTTTCCGTTGCCGTTCTTTATGATTTGACCGTAGCAATATTGTGGATATATTATATCCGAATCGGGTGGATGATGTTTATTTTACGGTCAACACCCGAAATGTTATGGTGCAATAAAACTCAGCAATTGGATAAACAATGCAGTTCTCGCGGGATAAGGCAACCTTGACGGCATATGCGTCCGACGGTTCAATCTATGCCATCGAGCCGCAAGCGGTGGTCCATGTTCGGTCGACCGATGACATCCTTAAGGCATTGTCCAAAGCCAATCGGAAAAATCTTCCGGTGACGCCGCGCGGTGGCGGAACCGGGTTGACGGGTGGTGCCCTCGGCAACGGAATTATTCTGGATTTCAGCGATTTTCGCAGGATTGAAAAAATCGATACCGAGCGCCGCCTGGTGCGCACCCAGGTTGGCATTATCTACGATGAGTTGAACCTGGCCCTTAAGCCTCACGGGTTATTTTTTCCACCTGATCCGTCATCGGGCGACTCCTGTCAGATCGGGGGGATGCTGGCCAATAATTCGTCGGGGCCGCGATCGGTCAAATATGGTCTGACCTCGCAATTCGTCGAGGCCCTTGAAATTATCACCGCTGGCGGTAAGACCCTGCAATTGAAGGCGTTACCGGTCAACTCGCCGGAGTTGGCGGCGTTCTTCGATAACCACCCGGAATATCGGACCGTGTTTGACAGGCTGGATTCTGATCGTCAAACCATTAAATCCCGCTGGCCGCGTTTGAAAAAGAATTCCGCCGGCTACAATCTCAAACAGGTTGTCGATGATTTGGAGCGGGGGATATTCAACCTGCCGGCGCTGATGGTCGGCTCCGAGGGAACGCTTGGTTTGATCACGTCTGCTACGCTGAAGTTATTGCCGTTGCCGCTTGAGAAACTTACCGCCCGTGTCTATTTTCCATCGCTGGTCGACGCCGGTCGCGCCGTGCGGCCAATTCTCGAAACGGGACCGTGTGGCCTGGAGATTGTCGACGGGGCCACGCTGGATTTAATCGGTCGGGACCGGTTCGGTATTCCGGTTCAGGCCGGGGCCATGCTGTTGGTGGAATTTGATGATCATGTCACTGACAAGAAAGCCGCGTTTTCATCATTGACCGGCCGTTTGAACCTCTCCGCCCCGGTGGAATTCGCGTTCGATTCGGAGACCGCTTCGGCCCTGTGGGACGCCCGCAAAGCCATCGTGCCGACGCTATACCGCCATCATGCGACCAAACGCCCGGTTTCTATCATTGAAGACGTCTCGATACCGCCGGATAAAATCCCGTTGTTTATAGAATATATAACGGAGCTGTTCCACTCGAAGCATCTGACTTTCGGTGTTTTCGGGCATATCGGCGACGGCAATTTACACATCCGGCCGCTCTTCGATTTGAATGACAAAAATGATCTTGATCTGGCCCAACGGCTTTATGACCGGGTGTATGATAAGGTTATTGCGATCGGTGGATCGACCACCGCCGAGCATGCCGATGGTCGTCTTCGCGCCCCGGTGCTGAGGCGATTGTATGGCGAAGAGATCTATAAGCTGTTTGTTGATATCAAAAATGCACTTGACCCGGCGCGAGTCTTGTCACCGGAATGCATCCTGGCCGATATTTCCTTTACCGACAAAATCGACTATGAAAAAATAAAATCGTACTGCGCCGCCTGCGGCAAGTGTAACGGGTACTGCCCGGTTTATGATTTGTATCGTCGTGAGGATTATTCCCCGCGCGGCTGGTTGCGCATGCTCAACCAGTCCGGTGTTTCGCGGGCCAGACTGGACAAGTACTTATCCTTCTGTCTCAACTGCAAAAACTGCGCGACTGTCTGCCCGGCGGGGGTGGATATCGCCTCGGAAATTCTTAACTATCGCGCCGGGGCGCCGTCGCATTTGTCAAAACTGACGGTGGCAATGACCGACAATGATACTCTGCTGGGTTTGTCCCTGCGTCTCGGTCGCCTGGCAAGCCCGCTTACATCCAGCCGGATCGGCAAGCTGGCGCTGAGTATTCCCGGCCGACCGCTGTTCGGTATTGATCGAACGTTGTCGTTACCGGTCCCGGCAGGGAAAAGCCTGCGGGATCGGTATCAGGAGCGCCTGGCCGATTCCGGCACGGTTGCCTTTTTTCACGGGTGTGCGGACAATCTCCTGGAATCGCAGACGGGCGATGCGCTGTTCGCGGTTTTTGATCGGCTGGGAATTGACATCAGTATGCCGGAGCAGAAATGTTGCGGCCTGCCGCAGGAGGTGTACGGTCATCGTGACAACCTGATCCAAAAAGCCAAATTCAATATCGACTCCCTACGTCACTTCGATGCGGTTGTTACCGGGTGTGCCTCCTGTCTGTTGCGACTGAAAGACTATGCGCAGTTGTTCGCCGATGATCCCGACTACGGTCCGGTCGCGGCGGAGCTGGCGGAGAAGTGCTTTGATATCAGCCAGTATTTAAACCGGCTGGAATTCGATTCGTCGCTCTTTAACGGTGGCGGGCCGATCCGGGTGACCTATCACAATCCCTGTCATCTGCGCGCCGCGGGACTTCACAAAGAACCGGAAAAACTGCTTGCAAAATTCGATAACATCGAGATAATTCATCCCCTGCATGCGGATCGTTGTTGCGCGCAGGCCGGTTCATACGGCTATTTTCACTATCAGGAATCGCGGCGGATGTTCAAGAAGAAGAAGGACGCGTACGCGCAGGTCGATGCGGATTACCTTATGACGTCATGCCCGGCCTGCCAGATGAAAATACGCGCCGAGACTAATGGTCAATACACTATTGTTCACCCAATTCAGATTCTTGCGGAACGTTTGTCAAATAAAGCGGGTTGCTAAAGACATATCCTTGATATGGAGGGGAACCGGGTATGAACGAGCAGGAAGCGAAACAGGAACAAAAGGGGCTACTGGTAGTATATACCGGTAATGGCAAGGGCAAGACCACTGCCGCGATGGGAATGACGGTGCGTGCGGTTGGCTACGACTGGCAGGTGTGCGTGGTGCAGTTCATCAAGGGGAGCTGGAAATACGGCGAACTCGATGGGATCAAGCGCCTGGCCCCGAATGTCGAACTGAATGTGATGGGTGAGGGGTTTGTCGGCATTATCGACGATACCAAGTCCATCGAGGAACACCGACGGGCGGCCAAACGGGCGTATGATCTGGCCCTGGAAAAAATTCAATCCGGCAAATACCAACTGGTGATTCTCGATGAACTCAACGTTGCCCTCAACCTCAAGCTGATCTCGCATGAGGAGCTGGAGGAACTGGTGGTGGGCAAGCCGGAGTCGTTACACCTGGTAATTACCGGTCGCAATGCCTCGCAATGGCTGATCGACCGGGCCGACCTGGTCACGGAAATGACCGAAATCAAGCACCCGTTTCAGAAGGGTATCCTGGCTCAGCAGGGGGTGGATTTTTAATATGGATTTGGATTCGATTCGCTACGGGTTGAAAAAGGTATTGAATCGGGGGAATTAATATATATATTGTTTGCTATTGTCCGCGAATCGGTTTTGTTAGAAAAGATGGAGTTTCCCAATGGCGGAAAAAGAATATGACATAATAGTGGTAGGCGGCGGACCCGGAGGTTTGACCGCCGGTTTGTACGGCGCCAGGGCGAATGTGCGCACTGTAATGATTGAAAAATATATGCCGGGCGGCCAGATCGCCAACACTCATGAAATAGAGGATTATCCCGGCTTTGACCTGATTTCCGGGCCAGAGCTGGCGACGAAAATGACCGAACACGCCAAACGCTTCGGGCTTGAGATTGCCTCCGATGAAGTCACCGAGGTGTACTGTGATGGTGATGATCGCATGGTCGCGACTGCCTCGGGTGATCTTTATCGCGGCAAGGCCGTGATTTTATCCACCGGCGGTTCCCCGAATCTGCTCAACGTTCCGGGCGAAAAGGAGTTCGCAGGCCGGGGGGTTTCTTACTGCGCCATTTGCGACGGCAATTTTTTCAAGGATCAAGTCATCTCGGTGGTTGGCGGGGGTGACGCCGCGGTTGAGGAGGCCATGTTCCTGACCCGGTTCGGCAGTAAGGTTATCTTGATTCACCGGCGCGACCAGCTTCGCGCACAGAAAATAATCCAGGAGCGCGCCTTCAAGAATCCCAAGATGGAGTTTATCTGGGACAGTGTGGTGGAATCGATCAACGGTGATAACAAAGTCAATTCACTCACCCTGAAAAATGTCAAAACCGGCGAAAGCTCAGCACTTGAGGTGGGCGCGGTATTTATTTTTGTCGGCTTCGTCCCCAATTCGAACATTGTTCGGGAAGAGATAGAAAAAGATTCAAACGGATATATAATCACCGATGCAAAAATGGAAACAACGGTGAAGGGCATCTATGCCTGCGGTGATGTTCGTGCCCAGCTGGTGCGGCAAATCACCAACGCGGTCGGCGATGGCACCACTGCCGCCATGGCCGCCGAGAAGCGAATCGAAGAGCTGATGGGATAAAAGACAGTATACCTGGAAGCAACCGCAGGTTGTGCACGTCACGGGAAGGCTTGCAGGTATTGTGAATATGTTTGCATATTCATGATGAATTCCCTCACGCATCATGAATTTTACCAAGGATTGTACATAAGTAATGGGCACCAAACTGGACAAGGAAGCTCAGTATTGGGTAATTACTTTGTCGGAAGACAATGAGTTTGGTACGTCAATTGCTTAAAAAAACTGTGATAGCGTCGAACTAAGACGCTCCTTGAGTTGTTAGAGATTTTAGGGAGTGGTGCGCGCTGGTTTACCAGCCACCTGACGTTAGAGTCGGGCATCCCCCCTCCACCACTCCCTAATTTTTTATCCATTTTCCCAATCCTCTAAAATAACCATTTGACCTGCCGATATCCTTCGTATACCAACACCATTACCGGGATAACAGGCATGTCTGAAATAAAATCACCGGCTTTGCTTACTCGCGTATCACGCTTCATTGTCATACATATCGTTTTTATTTTTATCGCGCTGGCCCTGGTTTTATTCTATCGGGGTGGCGACAGCCTATTGGTCAAACATTATGAATCTCTGGAGCAGAATATCGCCCCGTTGGTCGGGCAGTTGTTTGACCAGATGGAACTCGATTCCACTTTCACTCCCGAGAATGCTTCATTTACGGAGGCCATCGCGCAAATCGAGGCCGAGAACGATTTTATCAGTCATGTTGAACCGATTCCCGTTGAGAAACTACCTCCGCCGGAAGGATATCGTGCCCGGCGACCGGTTCTGACCGGGACTGCCACAACCGAAGAAGCATTATCCCGGCCGACGCGGTGGGCATATCATTCCGATGATAACAATTATATACAATATTACCATGCGCCCCGCACTCCGCAATCGACCTATGGACTGCTGATCGTTTCTCCCAATGTGTTGACCAAGGGGGCCGACAAGGATTTGGCATATTTGCTGGCGTTGCTGTTTTTGATTTCGACCTTGATATCACTCTTGCTGATTTATTTGATTCAAAAGGGAGTCCGGCAACCGCTGACCCATCTGGCCACGGGCTTTGCCCGGACCGCCGAGGGTCAGGAGTACTATATCAACTGGAAATGCCGTGATCCCGATATGCGGGCGATTATCGAGGCCTTTAACGCCATGACCACGAGCCTGGCCGAGAAACAAAAGCAGTTGAAGGATACCAATCAGGAATTGATTCAGGCCAACAAATCGCTTAAGGAATCGGAATCTTTTCTGACGTCGTTGATCGATTATTCACCCGATGCTATTATCGTAACCGATCTCGATGATAAAGTAATCATCTATAATCAGACTGCCGCAGAACAATTCGGCTATAACACGTCCAACATGATGGGCGTGCCTATTTCCGACCTGTTGTTGCTGTCGCCCGAGGTGGCCGGGGGAATCGAATCATCGGAGCAGAGCGCGGAAATCCAGGAGATTATCTGTCGCAATCGCAATTCCGAGAAATTCCCGGCTATGCTGGTCTACAGCCCGCTGGGTGTTCGTGGCCAGGCCGTGGTGGCGAAGCTGTACTTTGTCAGGGACATTTCCGAAAGTCGCAATTACCAGAATATGGTGGTTCAGCTTGACCGCTTTGCCACGCGGGGGCGGATGGCGCGCGATATCGCACATGAGATCAACAACTACCTGGCGGTTTTGCAGGGCAACCTGGAGTTGATCCCGCTGTTTATCGCCAAGGAGCAGTATGATAAGCTGGGGGCGAAAATCGAGGTCATGCGCGGAACGGTTGACAATATTACCCGGTTCACATCCGGCCTGAGTCGTTTCAGCGATGAAAACAGCGAATATCGCAAGGAGGATCTCAACCAGCTGGTTCAGAACCTGATTGCTTTTGTCAAGCCGCAGAATAAATTCGATCATATCAAAATCGAATCGGTTTTGGCGGATGATATTCCGCTGGTTGAAATCGACGCCGGGCAGATACAGGTGTTGCTGGTCAACCTGCTGTATAACTCCTCCGAAGCGCTGGAAGCATGTGAAACGGAAAAAACCATTACGATTACCACCCGGCTGGACAAATCCGACGGGCGATTTAAAATGGAAGTGATCAACAGCGGTCCCCCGGTCCCCGAGGAAAATCGCTCAAAGCTGTTTATCCAGCGTTTCAGCACCAAACGCAAGGGCACCGGTCTCGGCTTGATAACCTGCAAAACGGTGATTGATAATCACTGTGGCGAAATCATGTATCGTCTGGCGGATGACGGCCAATCTTCATTTGAGATGACCATTCCCATTGCCCGAGCCGCTTCCGAAACCGATGAAATCACGGATCAATCACAAACGCCGGCGCGGTCGGATGCCTGATTGATGTCATCGCCACGCAAATAAACCGTTGACCGGCATCATCAAAAGTTCTACTTTTGCCTCATGGTACGATCTGAATCAGCCGATGGCCGCCGCTGGACAGGACCACGTTACAGCCTGCCGATTCTCGTTGTCCTGGGCGTCCTGTTATTTGTCTTCGCTTACCTGGGAATGCAGAAAAGCCGGAGCGACAGCCTGGAGTTGCTACGAATCCAGGGCGCGGCGTTAATTTCCGGACTGACCCTGTCGGCGGACAATGCCATCAAGGCCAATTCCTTTTTCGACCTGCTGGTACAGGAGAAATTCTCCGACCTGGCCGGCTTTCTCACGTCACGCGAGCAACTGGATTTCTCTTACGAGGAACTGGCCGACTTTGCCGCGGCTTACGGTGTGGACGGTATCTTTATTTTCGATGCCGAGCTGGGTTTGCAGTCCTTCGGCCTGCGGGGGATATTTCTCGATCCCGATGATATTATCGATGACTTCTATTCCGACCTGGAGGCGTTTCGGGATGACTCGGCAAGTTTCCGCAATTTTACTACCATGACCGGTGATCTGCCCGGCGACGTTTCCATGTACTATTTTGAAAAAACCATGGGTCGCGATTATATCATTGTCATTGCCGCCGATGCCCTTTTTTATTCGGAGGCCAAGAAAACCATCGGGATTGGCTACCTGGTGCAGAATATCGGTCACGAACTCGGCATCGTCTATATATTGTTTCAGACCCCGGACGGGATCATTTTCTCCTCGCGCAAAATCGGGCCGGTGCTAAAGATCGAAAAGGATTACTTCCTGTCACAGGCCCTGGCGAGTGACACCACCTGTTTCCGCGAATATGATTTCAACGGGCGCAAGACGCTGGAATTGGTAAAGGCGTTTGAATCGGATGAATACGGCGCGGGTGTTTTCCGGCTTGGGATTTCGCTGGATCGGTACCATGAAATCGTGTCCGGCTTCGATCGCCAGATGATTATCCTGAGCCTGGTGATTTTTGCGGTGTTGGTGTTGTTTGTGCTTTACCTGCAGGGCAAACAGAAACGGGTTTACCTTGATCGCTCGTACCGTCGCATCCAGTCGCTGGCGGAGAAAGTATTCGAAAGCATGAACTCGGGGCTGATTGTGGTCGGCTCGGCGGGGAAGGTCGAACTGGCCAATCCGGAATTCCTGCGAACCTTCAGCATGGACAAAAATGAGGTCCTGGGACAATCGTGGCGGGAGATGCCGTTTGCTGATGTTATCCCGATTACTGATCTTCTTGAAGGCCGGGCAACCGCCGAGGAACTGGAGACGATGTATGCCGGTCCGAGCGGCCGGCGGTATTTACTTGTCAGCCTGGCCCGGTTGTACCAATCGAAAAGACAGGTGACCGGGGTGGCGGCGGTGATTTACGATTATACGCGGGTACGTGAACTGGAGGAGGATTCTCGTCGTCGGGAACGTCTGTCCGAATTGGGCGATCTGGCCGCCGGGGTGGCTCATGAAATCCGCAATCCGCTCAACGCCATATCAATTGCCGCCCAGCGATTGCTGGAGGAATTTGAGCCGAAGGCCAACGCCGACGAATTTGAGGAATTCACCAGACAGATCAAGTCCGAAGCGAATCGGCTCAATGAAATTGTCACCCGTTTCCTGGCGCTGACAAGAAGCAGGGGCCAGCAGGGTCAGGCCGCCAACCTCAGTGTGCTGGTGGATGAAACTGTCAAACTGCTCCGGCTCGGCCTGGAACGTGATGATATCACGATTACCGCCGAGGTTGTGCCCGATCTTGGACTGAAGGGCTCGGAGGATCGTCTGAAGCAGATGCTTCTCAATCTGGGGCGCAACGCGATTGAAGCGTGCGACACCGACGGTGGCGAAGTCTCAATCATTCTCAGGGAAGCCGCTGACGAGATCATCCTGTCGGTTTTCGATACCGGTTCGGGGATTCCCGACAAGCTCAAACGGCGGGTATTCACGCCTTATATCAGCACCAAGGATTCCGGTACCGGTTTGGGTCTTTCAATTGTGCATCGAATTGTTGAGGAACACTCCGGGCGGATTGAGATTCATACCCCGCCCGCCGGCGGAACGGAATTTCGCGTCTATTTCAACAAACAGGCATAAAAAAACGGCGGCCACAGCCGCCGTTTTTATTCTCAGCAGGTAAAATCCTACTTGATGTTCTTTTTCACCCACTCGGTGCTGACTGATTTCGGACGAGTGATGGCGGTGCCCATAGCGCGGTTGAGAATCAACTGCGAGAGCATGCCCATCGCACGCGAAACGCTGAAGAGAACCGTGTAGTACGGGAATTCCTTCAGCCCGAAGTGATACAGCAGGGAACCGGAACCGGCGTCAACATTCGGCCACGGGTTCTTGGCTTTGCCATGTTCCTTGAGCACGTCCGGAACCACGTCGTAGACCTTGGATACCGTTTGGAACACTTCGCTGTCCGGCAAAAATTCTTTACCGAATGCCAGGAAGGAACTGTAACGCGGGTCGGTGACACGAAGGACGGCGTGGCCGTACCCCGGGATAACCTTGCCGGCATTAAGTGTTTTCCAGGCGTACTTGCGAATCTGCTCTTCGGTCGGGACTCCCTTGAATTTTGCCATGGTTTCCAGAACCCAGTTGAGACATTCCTGGTTGGCCAATCCATGCAGGGGTCCGGCCAGTCCGTTCAAACCGGCCGAGACGGCATAATAAGCATCGGACAGTGCGGAACCGACCGTGTGGCAGGTGTTGGCACTGACATTGCCGCCCTCATGGTCGCAATGCAGGGTCAGGTAGAGACGGATCAGCTTGGTGAAGACGCCAGATCTGTCCTTGATTCCCAGCATGCGGGCATAGTTGGCGCCCCAGTCAAGATCCTTCTTGTAGCTAATGCGTTTGCCCTTGTTAAAACGAAGGCGATACACGCCTGCCGCTATTCCCGGTAGCTTTGCCAGCAAATTCAGGGAATCTTCCAGCATCGGTTTCCAGTATTCGGTTTTCTTCATGCCCTTGTCATAGGCCTTTTTGAATTCCGATTCTTTCTGCATAACCAGGACACCGGTGTCAAGCATGGCCATCGGGTGAGAATCCTTCGGCATGGCTTCCAGGACATCCCAGACGTATTTGGGGACGCGGGACCGTTCGGCGAATTCCTTCTGCAGGGCTTTCAAGCCTGACTTGTCGGGCAGTTCACCAGTGCAGAGCAGATAAAAGATTTCCTCCGGGTAACGCTCACGCAGATCCATGATCGGTATGCCGCGAATCACAAGTCCCTTGTCGGGATATACGACTGATGTATCGCAGATCATACCCTTCACACCGCGCATGCCACCGTATGCCTGGGCAACGGTAACGTCAGAGATCTTCTTGTCGCCGACTTTTTTGGCAAGCCTCTTGAGACCTTCACGAAGTGGAGGAATCTGGGCCGCCATCTTTTTCTGTAAAGTCGCCATTTACATTCTCCTACAGTTGAACGTGTATTGAATACGGGAAATTGGATTCTTCACTATGACGCCTTCCGTATGTGAATGACATTGAAGCAATATTATACTATCTGTGATGATTTGTCAAGTTTGCAGTAAGCGGTTTTGAGATTTTTCGGATTATAATTCAATTTTTTCACAGTCTTAAAAGACTGATGATTTATTCACGCGAACATTTTTCCGGGATTCAGAAGGTTGGTCGGATCAAAAACAGCTTTGACTTTTTTCATGGATGCACGCGTCGACGTATCGAACTCCAGATGAAGAAACGCCTTTTTTGCCAGGCCGATACCGTGTTCCCCGGTTAGCGTTCCGCCCAGCGCCAGGGTTTTATGAAACAGCTCTTTGACCGCTTGATCGATCAGGGGCTGGATTGTCTCATCGGTTTTTTCGACCAGGAAATTGACATGCAGGTTACCATCGCCGGCATGGCCGTAGGAATTCACTCGCACCGGAAGCCGGGCATCAAGTTCGTTCACGAAAGCTACCAGTTTGGGCAGTTGCGATGGAGGGACACAAACATCCTCGGCGATTTTCATCTCCGCCGAGGCCTTGACCGCCCTGGACAGATTGCGGCGCACTTTCCACAGGAGCATTGCTTTGGCCGGATCATCCTCCTGTCTCAGCAGGATGGCCCGGTTGGTGCGGCAAATGGAATGAATCCGCTCCGCGGTCGCGGTTGCATCGTGTCCGGACGATTCAAAGAGTAATATCGCCTCGGCCCGGTCGATCTCGACGGTCTTCTCATATCGGTTCGAGCAGGTCACCGCATCGCCATCCATGAATTCCATTACCGCTGGTACGATTCCGTTGCGCATGATTTCCGCCACGGTGCGGGCGGCATCCTCGGCCGTGTCGAAAGCGGCCAGGATGGTCGGGCCGGTTTTCGGGAGGTCGATCAGGCGCACCGCAATCTCGGTAATCGCGGCCAATAATCCTTCCGATCCCAGTAATACGCCGGTGAGATCAAAGAGGTCCCCGTCTGAATAGACACCGGTCTTTAACAATTCGCCCCGGATTGTCACAGCTCGCAGGCCAATGATGTAATCCTTGGTGACGCCGTATTTTTTGCAGTGCAGGCCGCCGGCGTTTTCGGCAACATTGCCCCCGAGCGTCGATTCGTCGTAGCTGGCCGGGTCGGGAGGGTAAAACAGGCCAACCTGTTCCGCCTGTTGCATCAGGTCGATGGTGATGATCCCGGGGCCGCAAAACGCCCGCTTCTGAACGTCATCAACCTCGAGTCTTTTCAATCTTTCAAGCGAGAGCACCAGACCATTCGTAATCGGCACGGCGCCGCCGGTGTATCCGGTTCCGGCGCCACGGAAGATAATCGGGACGGATGCCTCGCGGCACAGGGCGATCGCGGTAATGACATCGGTTTCGTTTTCGGCAAAAAAAATGGCCCCGGGAGAAACCGTGATTTCCGAGGCATCCCGCGCGTAGTCGGGGTAGTGCTCGGTATCAAGCAAAATCCTGGTGCCGAATCGGTCGATTAACGACTGGAATTGCCGGCGTATGTCTTTCATAGCCTTATGCCGCTGATGAAGTTGTCTCTTTCTTGGGTTTTTCGGTCTTTTCGGTCTTTTCGGTTTTCTTGACGGTGCCGCTACTCTTTTCCTTGCTGGCGGCTTCCTTATATGCTTTGGAACGATGATCGGTGATATAAAAACCCGACCCCTTGAAAAGAAATCCCGCCCCGCCGGTGATTATGCGTTCCGGCTTTCCACCGCATTTCGGGCAGGTATCCAGCGGCTTGTCATTCATGGATTGAAATTCCTCGAATTCGAAACCGCATTCGGTGCATTTATATTGATAAGTAGGCATTGTACAATAACTCCGATTTCAGGTAACACTCAAGATGCAAAACACTCTATTTATATAAAAAAAGTTCACTGATTACCCCCGGACGTATCCGCAAATCAACCGTAGCGCCATCCGCGATCGCGTGTCAGGCGCGAATTCGGTTTCCAGTCGGTCAGTTTCCTGGCCGGTTTGTCCTTTGGCGGGGGCGGTGCATCGGTCCGTTTGGACGGCATGAATACCCTGGTTTCCTTCTCCGGCGCGATCTCGTAAGATTTCTCCGCGGCTCGCTGGATTTCCGGCATCAAGCCCTCTTCGGTGACCTTCTCGGTGAATTTGCGTCGCCCGCTGACCAAGTCCCGCAGGTAATTGTCGATCTGTTCTTTGGAATAGTATTTTTCCGGGACATACTGGCTGAGATCGGCACCCTCGGCGGATACGATTTCCTCGGTTCCGAGAAAACTGTTGCGGTATTTATTGGTCCCGCGCAAATCGCCGCGTTGAATTGCCGCCATGATATCAATCGGCACTCGTTCGGTTTTGCGGATCATATTTTTCTTGCCGGTCTGTTTGTTGACATCGATGATTTCACCCATGCCGCCGGTGTTGTACTGGTAGAAAAAGACCTTGCCGGGATAGCTTTCCGCCAGGTCCATGATAATGCGATAGAACTGGTTGACCTTGTGCGCGCGTGATCCGACAATAAACGGGTCGGTCCCGACGGTTCGGACCGATTCACCGGCCTTGGCGGGATTGGAAGCATAGCTGTGCGATGATTCCCCCCAGAGATAGGCCAGCGCGGCCTGGATCGGGGTCAGCCGCTGGGAGAAGGTCATGATGGTATTTCGGCGCGTAATAAAGGCAAATACCAGCCCATCGAGTTCATCGAGTGGCGGCAGGTTCAGGCTGGGATACCAGATATCCTTCATATGGAATGGCCAGTGACCGCGATCGATTTTAAGTTGCTTGCGCATGATGACACCGCGTCCGTTGCCGCAGAGGTTTTCATCCAGAAAGTCCGGGGAACCGTCGGCGTTAATCATGACATTTTCATACAGGGCACTTTTATGCACCAGCGAGTTGTACATCGATTCCTGGAGTTTGGAATCAACGTCGGTTTTAACGAAATAGTTCTGTTCGGAGCCGTACGCGGAGCCGTCATGCTTCAAAAAGCAGATATCATCCTGGCAGACCAGGGTGCGCTCGCCCTTTTTCCAGTCCAATCCGAGCTGATGACACGACCAGGTACTTTTACCGGTTGCCGAAAGCCCGAACAGGAAGACGCCGAATTTTTTCAGTTTGTTGGTCTTGGCATCCCTGATAACCACGACTTTGGTGCCGGCGTGAAGACCGAGCATATCCAGCGCTCCGGCCGCAAACATGCCGTTGCGCAGAAAGCCCTTTTTGTCTTCGCCCATGTAATCCGAACCCATCACCATGGTGGTGTTGTGTTCGGCCATCACCAGCGCCTGTTGGCGGATATGATGTTCCTCGGGGATATGGATCAGCGTGAATTCCGGGCCGGGGGCCTTGGTGACCGGGCCCATGGTGTGTCCCCACATATATGCCAGGCGGTAATTTTTCAGGTCGGCCACCGAGATGTACAGATTGCATTTGGGGTTATACTCGGAGTTGTTGCCCATCTGTCGTCTCAAACGGACGATGGGCAAAGTTTCCATGAGATGCAGGACCTTGTCCAATTCGGCCGAGGCACCGCTGATAATCTTTTTCTTGGTGTCGCTGACATGATATTCCCGGGATTTATCCGTCCCGAGATTTACCGTCTTTTCCGCAATACGGCTGGAGACCGCCGAACGCCATCCCCAGGACCCGAATTTGGTCTGGGTGCCGGTTTGCAGGGCGGAATCGCGAAGATCCTCCAGCTCCATATCCTTGATATTGGGACCGCTCAGGCGGCGCTGTAAATCCCGGCTGAACCGGTCATACAGACGTGTATCATACAGGGAATCCGACATGATAATTTATTCCTTCGGAAGGATTTCATCCTCTTTAAAGAAAAACGCTATTTCGGTTTTCGCCGTGTCCGTTCCGTCGGAGCCGTGCACGACATTCTTTTCCACCGACGTCGCAAACTCGCGGCGAATGGTGTTGTATTTTGCTTTCGCCGGATCGGTGGCGCCCATCAGTTCGCGCCAGCGCTCAATCGAGCCGTGCCCGCCGATCACCATCACGACAATCGGCCCGGAAGTCATGAACTCCACCAGCGATTTATAAAAGGGTTTGTCTTCGTGGACGGCGTAAAACTTTTGCGCCTGTTCCCGGGACAACTTGAGTGTCTTCAAACCGCGAACAATCAAATCCGCGTTTTCTATTTTATCGATGATTTTGCCGATCAGTTTCCTGCGGACACCATCCGGCTTGATAATACCCAATGTGTTGGCCATATTCTATCTCCTAGCCCAGTAAGTCCTTAATTCGTGATTTAAGTGCCTCGGGCGGTATCGTCCCGACATTGACCTTGAAGGCCTGTGCGACCCGCAACAACTGGTGGAAGTTGCGGCGCTGTAAATCCTCCTGGTCCACCGAGGTTGCCAGCATGTACGGATTAAAGAACGGTTGTGTTTTAAACGGCGACATTCCCGCCCCGGTCGAAACCCGGTACTTGCCCTCGGTGATCAGATCGAGCGCCTCCTCCGGCGAGAGTTTCTCGACCGCCGGGGCATTGGGATCATAAGTCAGCAGGGCCACTGTTTTCAAGCGTGAACGTTTGACATATTTATTCGGACCGCCGATCCAGGCCGGGTCAACCAGCGCCCGGGAATCATCGGATCCCCAATAGCAGTAAGGATCACCGAGATCCAGCGGACATTCATCTTCCAGTTCTTTCATGTTGGTCCAGTCGGCGCGGGTCGTGACCACGTTTTCGCACTTACTGCGATCGAAAATGCGCTCATAGCGCGGTAACGCCCTGGCGATATTGGTTTTCAGGTAGAACTTGCGCTCCGGTGCATCGGCAATGGCGTCACTGCCGCGGTACCTGGCGAAAACCCAGTCGTTGGACAGGAAGCGGGCATCTTCATCCTCGAGCATGCGGAAAAAGGTCGAACCGCGCTTGAGGCCTTTGGGGCCGATCAGCGCCAGGCCGTGTCCGTTATAATCCAGGCAGGCGGTGCGGATACCGTGCACGTCGAGCAGTCGCTCGCTGGCCTGTGCCGCCATCGCCAGTGCCCAGCTTCGGATTTGCCCGTAGTACGAAGTGTTGAACAGCACCGCGGTGCGCATCTCGGGGCAGTAGTACCCGTATGGTTTGCGGCTCGGGACACCCTCGACAGCGTAGATAATGCCGTGCGGTTCCAGGTCCGACTCCAGTTGGGCCGGGTACCAGTTTTCCACCCAGAAATCGTACAGGTGGGGCACGTTGGTGCGCAGTTGGATGATAATGCCGTTAATATTGGCGTTCCATTCGAAATAGCGATCATAGGGGAGGGCCGCCTCGGCCTCCTGCACCAGTGCATCGCGTTCATCGACCGGGATCGCGGTGTCGGCTTCGGAACTGCCGCGCGGATACGTCATGGTATTCTGCAGGGCAATGCGTTTGTACTTCGGCGATTCCTTCAGTTTGGACATCGCTTCGACAATACGGTCGGTGCCTTCCTCGATTTTATCCATCGACGTGGCATAGGACAGACGGACATTGTCTTCAGCACCGAACGCGCTTCCCGGCACCACCGCTACCGCGGCTTCTTTCAGCAGGTAATATGACAGCCCGTAGGAGTTGCGTATCTTCATCCCGCCGAACTCGGTGTTGTAGTATTCCGAGGTGTTGGGGAAGAGGTAAAACGCGCCCTGCGGTTGATAGCACGAGATGCCCGGAATCCTGCCGAGCTTGCTCAGCATGTAATTACGGCGAGCCTGAAACTCGGCGACCATTTTATTTATTTCGGTCTGCTGTCCCGAGAGAGCCTCCGCCGCTGCCTTCTGGGCGATGGAGTTGGCGTTTGATGTCGTATGCGACTGCACGATGCCCATGGCCGAGATGATTTCACGCGGGCCGGCGGCATAGCCGATCCGCCACCCGGTCATGGAGTAGGCTTTGGAGACGCCGTTGATGATGACGGTTTTTTCTCTTATCCTGTCTCCAAGCGAGGCAATCGAATGAAAGCGATAACCGTCATACACGACTTTTTCATAAATCTCATCAGCGACAATAATCAATCCCTCGGCCACCGCGATTTCACAAACCTCTTCCAACTGCTCGCGGGTGTAAGCCGAACCGGTCGGATTGCCGGGATTGTTGAGAATAATCGCTTTGGTATTGAAACTGATATTCGCTTTTAGCTCGTCGGGAGTGATGCGGAAACCGTTTTCCTCGCGCGTCGGCACGATCACCGGCTTGCCTTTCACCATCAGCACCTGCTGGGGATAGGATACCCAGTATGGCGCCGGGATGATGACCTCTTCGTCGCGATTCAGAATCGAGACAAACAGGTTGTACAGGCTTTGCTTGGCGCCGGATGAGACAATAATCTCATTATTCTTATATTCAAGGTTGTGATCTTCGTGAAAGCGCTTCCGAATCGCCGCTTTCAGCTCCGGAATACCGTCGTTGGCGGTATACCCGGTAAAATTATCGTCGATGGCCTTCTTGCCGGCCTCCTTGATATCGTGCGGAGTGGGGAAGTCCGGCTCGCCGACTGAGAAGTCAATGACATCAATCCCCTCGGCCTTCATCGCTTTGGCCTTGGCGTTGATGCGCAGAGTCGGAGACATTTCCAGACGGCCGATCCTGTTGGATATCATGGCTTATTCCTTGTCTGAACCGCTCGCCCGCGGAGTTGTGGTCCCCTGCTCTTTGTTTTTGTCATTCAGTTTATGAAGCCAGTCCTCGAGATCGAAACCGGACAGCGATTTTACCACCGTCGGCAGTTGGCTCATCATCGAGGCCACTTCGCCAGTGATTTTCGACGTGCCCATTTTGCCGTCGTTGGATACCATCACAATCTTGTCGACCTTCGAAATCGGGGCGGCCATCTCGCGTGCCAGGTCAGGCAGACGCTCGAACATCAACTGCAACAATGCCGGCTGGGAATAGGCATTCCACGACTCGGCTTTCTTGCGCAGAGCCTCGGCTTCGGCCTGGCCGACTTTTTCGACCAGCTCGGCCTCGATAATGCCCTGAATCCGCTTGGCCTCGGCCATGCCTTTGGCTTCGGCTTCAAGGCGGAATTGTTCGGCGGTGGCAGGTTTGCGGACTTTGGATTCCAACTCCTGCTCGACCCGCTCGATTTCCTTCTTCTCAAGCTCGATGGTCGTGTCTTTTTCGATCATCTTGACCTTGGCTTCTTCGGCCTTGAGGTCCTGATTGAGTTTATGCCGTTCCAGTTCGTATGAAAAATCGGCATCGGCTTTCTTGATGTTCAGACCTTTCAGCAGGTCGGCCTTTTTCAGTTCCAGGTCATGGTTGGCTTCGGCCACCTTGGAATCGGCCTGAATCTGCGCGATATCTCCCTCTTTCTTCGCTTCGGCGGACTTGATAATGGCGTCACGGGCCGCCTCGGCCTCGGCGACCTCGGCGTCGCGCCGGGCCTCAACGATTTTCGGTTTACCGAGGGCTTCCAGATATCCCGATGGATCGG
>Ga0272441_10000613_pt1 | contig 80413 bp, 64 predicted proteins | sample SSMProp6N_FD_193582 | JGI IMG/M metagenome (GOLD analysis project Ga0272441, IMG submission 193582) | Marine sediment archaeal communities from Little Sippewissett salt marsh, Falmouth, MA, United States - SSM-Prop-6N | ecosystem: Environmental > Aquatic > Marine > Wetlands > Sediment ...
GCAGAAGTCAGAGAACTGATTGAATGGGCACGATCTCAGACTCTCGACTCTCGACTCAAAACCGGAGGCGTTATGAACTTCAAGCGGATGTGGGTGATATTCAAGGCGCGTAATCATGAATTTTTCCGGGACCGGGCGGCGTTCGGGTGGAATTTTCTGTTTCCGTTTCTGATCGTGGTGGGGTTTGGTATTATTTTCGGCGGGCGGGACCACAGTGAGTTCAAGGTGGGAGTTTTCCCGTGGAATGCGTCCGAGACGGCCATCGAGCAGGTCCGGATTCCCGATGCGGTGAAACAGACCCGTTACGTGAAATTTATCGGGTTTGCGTCCCTGGAACAGGGGCTGGAAAAACTCCGGCACCACAAGATCGACTTTCTGGTCCGGGCCGGGGACGTCCCGTATTCGTACTGGATCAACGACACGTCTCCCAAAGGCTATATCGTCGAAAAGATGTTTTCCGCAGGCCTGGCCCCGGAAGCCGCTGTCAACCTGGCCGAGAAAAAGCAGATCCAGGGAGAGGCGGTGCGTTATATCGACTGGTTGTTTCCCGGCATCCTGGGTATGAACATGATGTTCAGTGCGCTGTGGGGCGTGGGTTATGTAGTGGTGCGCTACCGTAAAAACGGGGTGCTCAGGCGGTTGAAGGCCACCCCGCTGACGTCGCTGGAGTATCTGGCGGCCCAGATGCTGTCGCGGATTTTTCTGCTGATGTTTATCACGATCATCGTGTGGGCCGGGTGCGACTTGATTTTTTCGTTTCAGGTGGCCGGTTCGTACCTGAATCTGCTGGTGCTGTTTTTCATGGGCGGGCTGAGCCTGACGGCCCTGGGCCTGCTGATGGCCTCCCGGGGAACCAGCGAGGAATTTACCAGCGGCATCCTGAATTTTATCACCTGGCCGATGATGTTCCTGTCGGAGGTGTGGTTTTCGCTGGAGGGGGCGCCGGAATGGATTCGGGCCTTTGCGCAGGTGTTTCCCCTGACCCACATGCTCCGGGCCGTCCGCAGCGTGATGAGCGATGGCGCCGGGCTGACCGATGTCGCGCCGGAACTGATCGTGATGGCGGCCATGACCCTGGTGTTTCTGACCGCGGGCGCGGCCCTGTTTTCCTGGAACCGATGAGGCTCCCGGGGGACGATCGCCGTTTTGCGGCCTGGGGATTGCCCCTGCCCCCTCCGGCAGGTTTTTCAGGTAACAGATGAGAACCCCTGCGTTGTACGCCCGTTGCGTTTTCTCGGCGTTTTCTGCTTATGATCCTTAATCCTTTTTATGACGCCTGAATTCAACGGATAAAAATCGAGCAGAAAAAAATAATTTTTCGGATTAAAAATCTAAAATCGCAGACACCCCCCTGAAAAATGAAGGGGTGTCTGCGATTTTTTTGTTTGCAGTCGGTATTCTTGCTTGACTTATGCGGCTGTCCGGATATAATCGCTAATTTTGAGAACATGTGCTTTTTTAAATGGACGACTAAACACAGGAAAAGAATCATGGAATTCTGGCGGGTTCCACTGGATGTGGAAGAAATACAGGTTGCTCGGGGGGTGGTTCATATTATCGAGGACCGATGCAAGGGGTGCGGTTACTGTATCGAGTTCTGCCCCCGTCAGGTACTGGACATGTCTTCGAAGTTCAATAAGAAGGGATATCACCCTCCCGTGGTCGTCAAACCGGACGACTGCGTCAGCTGTCATTACTGCGAGATTATCTGTCCGGAGTTTGCCATCTATTCGGAAGAGCTTGCCGTTGAACACTGAGGCCGGTTCCGTTGGATACGTTGGGCAGATGCGCATAAAACCAGACCGTATTGAACAAAACGTCAATAAGCTTATTACCAATCGGTTAACCATCAGACTTCATTGAAAAGAGGAAGAGGATGAAACCAGCAGTCCTCACAGGAGAACATTATATTACCGGCGACGTGGCCTGCGCGGAAGGCGCTCTGGCGGCGGGATGCCGTTTTTTCGGGGGGTATCCCATCACCCCGGCGACCGAGATTGCCGAACATATGGCCGATCGTCTGCCGGGAGTGGGCGGCACCTATATCCAGATGGAAGACGAAATCGCGGCCATTGCGTCCGTGCTGGGGGCTTCCTGGGCCGGAAAGAAAAGCATGACGGCTACGTCCGGTCCGGGGTTCAGCCTCATGATGGAAAATATCGGGCTGGGCGTGTGTACGGAAACGCCCTGCGTGATCGTCAATGTCCAGCGGGGCGGACCGTCTACCGGACTTCCCACCATGGGGGCCCAGGCCGACATGATGCAGGCCCGCTGGGGCTCCCACGGGGATTACGAAATTATCGCCCTGGCGCCGTCATCACCCCAGGACATGTTTTTTCAGACCATCGAGGCGTTTAACCTGAGTGAAACCTATCGGGTGCCGGTGCTGATCATGAGCGACGAGATCGTCGGGCACATGAGTGAAAAGGTTGTGATTCCGAAAGCCGGAAAAATTGCGACGTGCTCCAGGCCTCGGCCCAGGGGCCGGAAGGACCGGTTCCGTCTTTACGAGCCCGGTCCCAACGGCGTGGCGCCCATGCCGGCGGCCGGTGAAGGCTACAACGTTCACGTGACCGGGCTGACGCATGACGAGCGCGGCTATCCGGCGCTGAGCGTCGAGAACCAGGCGCAGATGATGCGGCGGTTGATCGACAAGATCCACAACAATCTGGACGATATCATCCGGACCGAGAGTTACCGGCTCGATGATGCGGACATCGCTTTTGTTTCTTACGGGGTGTCGACCCGGACCGCCATGGCGGCCGTGGACATGGCCCGGGAGCAGGGAATCAGGGCCGGGCTGCTGCGACTGATCACGGTCTGGCCGTTTCCGGAGCAGCAGATTCGTGCGCTGGCCGAACGGGTCAGAGGACTGGTCACCGTGGAGATCAATCTGGGCCAGATCCACCTGGAAGTGCAGCGATGTGCGGGCGGAAAGGCGCCTGCAATACTGGCCGGTCATCCGGGCGGGACCATTATTTCCCCGGAGCAGGTGCTCCAGACCGTAAAGGAGGCGTTTTGATCATGTCGGAACAGGTTGCGACGGAAAGCAAAAAAGGGGGACATCCCCTGGATTTTCTCCTGCGGAAAGACCGTATCCCTCATATATGGTGCCCGGGCTGCGGGATCGGAACGGCATTTTCATCCTGTCTGACCGCCATACAGGACAGCGGCATCGATCTGGTTAAAACCGTGATGGTGTCCGGGATCGGGTGCTCGGGACGGGCGGCCGGATATGTCAATCTGGATTCGTTCCATACCACCCACGGCCGGGCGATCCCGTTTGCCAGCGGGCTGAAGATGGCCAATCCTGAACTGAACGTCATCGTGTTCAGCGGCGACGGGGACCTGTTTGCCATCGGCGGCAACCATTTTATCCATGCCGCCCGGAGAAACATGGACATCACCGTGGTATGCGTGAACAATTTCAATTACGGCATGACCGGTGGGCAGGCGGCGGCGACCACGCCGCATCTGGCGAAAACCACCACCACGCCCATGGGCAATCCGGAACTCCCGTTCAATCTGCCGTTGCTGGCGATTGCGTCCGGGGCGACCTACGTGGCCCGGTGGACCACCCTTCACACCCGGGAATTTACCGATTCGGTGGAGAAAGCCCTGGTAAGTCCCGGATTTTCATTTATCGAGGTGCTGTCGCCGTGTCCGGTCAACTTCGGCCGGCGGAATCGACAGAAACCGCTCGATACGCTGAAAACCTATCAGGAAAAAAGCATTATCAAAAACGGGGCATCTCCGCTGGAGCTGGACATCGATCTGAAAAAAGGCATCGTTCTGGGCACGTTTGTCAAAGCGGATAAAGACACCTGCTCGGAGCGTTACGATAAAATCTGCCGACCCGCGGACAGCGCGTCCTGAAGCGATGTGTCGGAATTCGGCCATATGACCCGTTCACAGGATCAAACACCATGAAAAAGGAAATTATAATTACCGGATTTGGCGGACAGGGCATTATCCTGACCGCCCGCATTCTTGGCAAGTCGGCGGCACTGGGCGATCACCGGGAAAGTACGATGGTACAGTCCTACGGTCCGGAATCCAGGGGCGGTGCCTGCAGTGCCCAGGTGGTGATCGCAGACGATTCGATTCATTATCCCTACATTAACCAGGCCGATGTGCTGATCTGCATGTCCCAGGGCGGGTATGACAAATTTATCGGCCGGCTCAAGCCCGAAGGGACCCTGCTGGTGGATCAGGATCTGGTCCGTCCCCGCAACATCAGTACCTACTGCGGTATTTCGGCAACGCGGATCGCCGAGGAACTGGGGCACAAAATGATGGCCAACATCATCATGTTCGGGTTTGCAACAGCGGTGACCCAGCTGGTGTCGCCCGAATCCGCACGCCGAACGGTCGCTGAATCCGTTCCCAAAGGGACCGAGGAAATGAACATCACGGCGTTTAACAAGGGCTGGGATTCAGGACTGGCCAAGCTGAAAGCACAGGAAAAGAAGGCCTCGGGCCGTACAGGAGCCATTTCATGAAACGATCCAAAGACAGGCTTCATAAAGTTATCGTTATCGGCGCCACCCCGGCCGGCGTGTCAGCGACCAACAAGCTGGGAGAACTGGGCGTGCCGGTCACGCTCGTGGATACCGACGGGGACATGGACCAAAAGCTGTCCCGACCCGAGTGGACGCTTAAATCCGGATTGCCTTTCAATCATGCTCATCGGCCCGGCCTGGTGCGGATGATTCGAAACCCGGAAATTCAATGCATCATGCCGGCAGAGGTCAAATCCGTCAAGCATACGCCCCAGGGGTTCCGGGTCAAGATCGACAAGTCACCGACCTTTGTCGATCCGGATACCTGCACGTTGTGCGGCCGTTGCGTGGACGCCTGCCCGGTGAATCTGAGCGACGGTGACAAGCCGGTAAAAATTTACAGTCGGCGCAGTCTGCCGGGCCGGGCCTTCATCGACAAGCGAAAGCGTCCCGTGTGCCAGGAACACTGCCCGCTGGGCGTCAACGTTCAGGGTTATGTCGCCCTGACCCGGGCGGGCCGGTATGCCGAAGCCCTGAATCTGATTCGAAGGGACAACATATTGCCCGGAATCTGCGGTCGGGTTTGTACGCATCCGTGCGAAAGCGTCTGCCGGCGTTCCGATCTGGACGAGCCGGTGGCCATACGGGACATCAAACGATTTCTGGCCGATTATGAACGGACCCATCCACCCGGGTGCAATCCGGAGGAGACCGGGCCGGCGCGGGATGAAAAAATTGCCGTTATCGGATCCGGACCGGCCGGCCTGGCGGCCGCCGCGGACCTGGCACGGTTCGGGTGCCGGGTCACGGTGTTTGAAAAAGAAGCCCGGGCCGGTGGGTTGCTGCGCTATGCCATCGGCGCTCACCGCCTTCCCAAAGATATCCTGGACCTGGAGCTGGAATACATTCAACAGCTGGGTGTGACGATTTTGACCGATCATCCGGTGAATCTGGAATCGGATCTTGACCGGATGCGGACCGAGTTTGATGCCGTCATCGTGGCGGTCGGGACCTGGAAAGACCAGACCCTGGGAGCACCCGGAGAAGAGCTGGCCGGTGTGACGCCCTGTCTGCCGTTCCTGAAACAGGTCTGCAACGGCGATACGCCGGCAACGGGCCGGCGCACGGCGGTGATCGGCGGCGGAAATACGGCCGTGGATGTGGCGCGTGCCCTGGTCCGGCTGGGGTCGCAACCCACTATTCTCTACCGGCGGCGCCGACAGGATATGCCGGCAGACCCGGATGAAATCAAGGCGGCTCTGGAAGAAGGGGTAGGCATTCGGGATTGCGTGCAGGTGGTCGGGTTCAACGGTGCAGACGGTCGAATGACGTCGCTGGAATGCCGTCCGACCCGAATGGGTGAGTTGGATGACCGGGGCGTGCCTCGACCCATAGTGGATATGGATGCCGAGTCGTTCCCCCAGGTTTTTGACGAGGCGTTTGTTGCGATCGGGCAAACCGGAACACTTCCGGCGGATTGCGGCGGCATGATTATCAACCGTAACGGGTTGATCGAAGCAGGCGAAAGCCTGTGCGCCGGCCCTGAAAACGTGTATGCCGCCGGTGATGCGGTATCCGGTCCCGGTTCGGTGGTGGAGGCCATGGCACTGGGGCGCCGGGTCGCCCGCAGCGTCTGTGAAAAGATGAGCGGTCGTCCCTGGAGGGATGCAGACATCTGTCGTCCCGAGCATCGGGATTTTGAGGAAATCGCGGGGGACATCCCGTTTCAGCCCCGTCCGACCATGCCCGAACGTCAACCGGGTGTCCGTAAGACTGATTTTTTCGAAGTAGCCGTCGGGCTGAAAGAGCCTCAGGTGCTTCTGGAAACCGAGCGATGCCTGCAGTGCGGCATATGTTCCGAGTGCCTTGAGTGCGTGGAGGCCTGCCGGGCCCTCGGGGCGATCCGTCACGATGATCAGATGGAACAGCTGATCGAGCATGCCGGCGTGCTGATTATTGCCGATCCGGATATGGCGCCCCATGTGAAGGGCGAAGACATCATCCGGGCCTATGGGCCTAAAGCGTCCCGGGCGGATGTGTATGCCATGGTGGTGCGGGGCTTTTCCGCGGCGGCTCAGGCCATGACGCTGCTTCGTCAGACATCGAACCGACCGAAAGGACACGGGCTGTCGTTTTCACCGCCGGATCCGGGGCTGTCGCCCGATATCCGTATCGGCGTGTTTGTATGCCGGTGTAACGATTCGCGTGGATGGTTGGACGGCATGAGCGGGTATGTCGCCGCGCTGGAGTCCCGGAAAAATGTTGTTCACGCGGAAGAAATTACGGCTGCCTGCGTGCCCGAGGGAGCGACGCGGATTTTAAGGACCGTCCGGGAAAAAGGCATTACGCGTCTGGTACTGGCCTCGTGTATGTGCTGTTCGCTGAATTTTGCCTGCAGCGCGTGTACGGAACAGCGAAGCCGCCTGAAGCATTTCCTGTTTACCGATACCGGCGTCAGTCGCTCCATGGTGGAAGCCTGTAACCTGCGCGGAGAGGTGCTCCGGCTGGTTCGTAAAGATCCGGCTGAAGCATTGAGACGGTTTTCCGGCCTGCTGGACCGGTCGCTGCTGCGTGCCGTTACCTTGAAGGCGCTTCCGTCACCGGCCCGGAACTACAATTTTTCAACCGCGGTGATCGGAGATTCCGAGGCGTCCGAGCAGAGCGTTATGACGCTGGCCGAGGCCGGAATGGATGTGTTCTGGTTCGGTGCTCATCGCAGGCCGGTACCCGCAGAAATGAAATATCCCAATATTCAACGTTTTGACGAGTCATCCGTTAAGGGATTGACCGGTACGATCGGTGATTTTCAGCTGTCCATTGAATTTGGCGATTATCACCAGAGCCTTCAGGTGGGGGCCGTGATTCTGGACGAGAAGGCTCGAAAAAGCATTCAATATCTCCAGGCCGAAGGATTGCCCGTCAAGGTCAAATATACCCTGCAGAAGCAGGGCGCGACCGGTATCCCGTTTTTTTATCCCTGCGCGACGTCCATTCCCGGACTGTTTTTGTCCGATCCATCGGGTGTCAACGTATCCAAACGGAAAAAAGGCGCGGCCGCCGCTGTGCTGGCGGCGGCGGTCATGCCCAGGGGGCCCCGTCACAGCAAGGGATTTACCGTGGTGGTGGATGAAACGCTGTGCCGCGGTTGCGGCCGCTGCCTGCGGGTATGCCCGTACAATGCCATCACGATGAAGAAAAACGATGTGGGGGGATGGTGCGCTTCGGTGGATGAGGCCCTGTGCAAAGGGTGTGGAAACTGTCTGTCGGTCTGCCCCACGCCGGCGGCCGATAGTCCGTACCGCAGCCAGATGCTTCTGGAATCGACGGTGAAAGAGCTACTGCAGCAACAGGCAGGATAAAGCCCGACAGTGGGCGGCGAGATGTATGACGCATAGAGAAAAGGGAAAAATGGATAAGTTGAACATCATTTTGTTTCTGTGTAACTGGGGTCCGCATACGGCGTATCAGACACTTCAGGACCAGGCGGCCGATATCCCGCCCGAGGTGAAGATGGTCCGGATTCCATGCACCGGAAGGATCAGCAAGGCATTGTTGTTTAAAGCGTTCGAGAACGGGGCCGACGGTGTGGCGCTGGTGGGCTGTGAGCCCGGCAGCTGCCGGTACGGAAGCGGTACGGTCACGGCCCGGGACAACACCGAAGATACCCGGGAAATTCTCGAATATCTGGGGCTGGGTAAAGAACGGCTTCGATGGGCGACGTTTCTTCCGGATGAATCCGCTGCCCTGCTGGCGTTTCTTCAGGAATTTGCGGCTGATATTCGACGGGCCGGCAAAAGTCCGGTCGTGCCGAGCGAACCGCTGCCCGTGGACGATTCCCGGAAAAAATTGTCTGATATCATATCCGGGCATGATATTTTTGCCTGCCAGGATTGCGGGAAATGCACGTCGGCCTGTTCCCTGGCCCTTGCCGGAATGCCGTTTTCACCGCGGGCGCTGGCAACGTCGCTCATTGCCGGCGACACGCAGTCGCCATCGGTTCAGGGGCATGTATGGTCCTGCCTGACGTGCGGGCTGTGCTACGATCGGTGTCCTTCGGCGGTCAATTTCCCGGATTTTATCCGGGACGTTCGAACGATCATGGATCCGAATACCATTGAGGCGCGTCCGGCGCACGGGGGGTTTTTTCAGTCCCTGATGCGGGCCATGACGTCCCCGGATCTCAAGGCCGACCGGTGGGGCTGGCTCCCGGACGACATCCGCATCGATCCGGCCGGCAAGGTGCTGTTTTTCGGGGGGTGTGCGCCGTATATCGACGTATTTTTCGAACGGCACCTGGAGGTTCAGACCCGCAACATCATTACGGACGGGCTGCGTCTGCTGAATTTTTTCGACGTTCAACCGGCCGTGCTCGATAATGAACGCTGCTGCGGTCACGACCTGCTCTGGTCCGGTGACCCGCACAACTTCCGGAAACTGGCAAAACTCAATGCGGAAATGATACAGGATTCAGGCATCGAGGAAATCATTACGGCCTGCCCGGAATGCTACCGGACCCTGCGTCATGATTATGCGGAACAGGGTATACGTCTGGACGTAAAGATTACCCATCTTTACGATTTCCTGGAAAAGGAAATCGAGAAAGGGGCGGTCGGTTTTAAAAAACTGGACCGAAAGATCACGTTTCAGGACCCCTGCCGCCTGAGTCGATTTGAAAACAAGGCCGAACTTCCGAGACTGTTGATACATCACCTGAAGCTCAGTGGTTTTGAAGAGATGCAGAACCACAAGAGTTCCGCCATCTGTTGCGGAAACAGCGCGTGGACCCGGTGTGATTCTTACAGTAAGGCCCTTCAGGTCAAACGGCTGAGACAGGCCCGCGACACCGGCGGCGATCTGCTGGTGACTGCGTGTCCCAAGTGTCAGATCCACCTTCGCTGTGCCATGGAAGACCCCTTCCTGGGCAGTGAACTCCGGATGGATATAACGGATCTGACCAGCCTGATCGCCAAAACCATTTTTTGGAAATGATGACGGGATGCGTCACAACCTGTCCGCCGCGCCCATGAATTCGGACACCGCTCCGACGGGATGACGGCGCAGGGATGCATCGGACCATTCATGTACGTTAGGAAAATCATATGGAAAACGCTACAATCAAACACATGACAACATCTGAGGACCCGGCGCCCCGTATCGGTGTGTATGTCTGTCATTGCGGCCTGAATATCGCCCAGTCCGTGGACTGCGCGCGGGTGGCGCAGGCCGTATCCGATATCCCGGGCGTGGTGGTATCGAAAAATATCGAATATGCCTGCTCGGAACCCGGTCAGGTGGAAATGAAGACCGATATTCTGGAGCGCGGCCTGAATCGCGTGGTGGTGGCCTCGTGTTCCCCGCGGCTGCACGAACCGACCTTTCGCCAGATGGTGCAGTCGGTCGGCCTCAATCCCTATCTGCTGGAAATGGCCAACCTGCGGGAACAATGCAGCTGGGTCCACATGCACGAACCCGAAGCAGCCACGGAAAAAGCCATCGATCTGGTTAAAATGTCCATCGCCCGGGCCGGTCGGCTGGTGTCTCTGACCGAGGAAACCGTGCCGCTGACCAAACGGACCCTGGTGATCGGCGGCGGGGTGGCGGGCATCCAGGCGGCCCTGGACCTGGCCGACAACGGCTACGAGGTCGTTCTGGTGGAAAAAAAGCCCTCCATCGGCGGCGTGATGGCCCAGCTGGACAAAACCTTTCCCACCATGGACTGTTCCATTTGAATCCTCGGTCCCAAGATGACGGATGTCGGTCGACATCCCCGGATTCAACTCCACACCCTGAGTGAGGTGGCGGAGGTTAAAGGTTATGTGGGTAATTTTGACGTGCGGATTGTCAAGAAAGCACGGTATGTGATCGAGGATGAATGTACGGCCTGCGGCGAGTGCGCCAAGGTGTGCCCCGTGGTTCGTCCGGACGAATTCGACGTGGGGCTGTCTTCCCGAAAGGCCATATACAAACCGTTTCCCCAGGCCATACCGTCTTCGTACCTGATCAATATCAACGAATGCCTCGGGCACACGCCGTCGGTATGTTCCAAGTGCGCGGACGTCTGCGATAAGGGATGCATCGATTTTAACATGTCCGACCAGGAATTGACGGTACACGTCGGGTCCATCATCGTGGCGACGGGACTGGAGCCGTATGATCCGACCGAACACGATGAATACGGATACACGCAACACCCGAACGTGCTCACCAGCATGGAGTTCGAGCGCATGGTCAATGCCGGCGGGCCGACCAAAGGGCACATGATGCGGCCTACGGACCGAAATCGGCCGAAATCGGTCGGATTCATTCAGTGCGTGGGGTCGCGCTCTTCCCGCAAGGGCCGCAGTTACTGTTCCAATATCTGCTGCATGAACACGATCAAAAGCACGTTGCTGCTCAAAGAGCATTATCCGGATATCGAGGTGAAGGTGTTTTATATCGATATCCGGGCTTTTGGAAAAGGCTTTGAGGACCTGTTCATGCGCAGTCGACGCCTGGGGGTGCATTATGTCAGGGGACTGCCCGGTACGGTGGAGGAATTGCCCGACAACAGCCTGCGGGTGGCAGTGGAAAACACGATGACCGGTAAACTGGATTTTTACGATCTGGACATGCTGGTGCTGCAGACGGGGATCGAACCCTCGTCCGGGACCCAGCGGCTCCAGGAGATGCTGGGGCTTCAGCTCACCTCCGACGGGTTTTATCTGGAGGCCCATCCCAAGCTTCAGCCGGTGGATGCCGCGACCCAGGGCGTTTTCTTCTGCGGGTGTTCCGAAGGCCCCAAAGACATCAAGGACAGCGTGACGCAGGCATCTGCCGCGGCGGCCCGTGCCATCCGGCTGATGCACAAGGGTGAGATTACCACCGAGGCCATCACGTCCGAGGTCATTGCCGAACAGTGCAAATCCTGCGGCATCTGCGCGCAGGTCTGTCCCTACAACGCGATCACCGTGGATGTGAAGAAAAAGACCCCGGCCGTGATCAATACGGCAGCCTGTTCCGGCTGCGGTACCTGCGGCGCCGAATGTCCGTTCGGGGCGATTGTCATGAACCATTTTACGGACGACCAGATCACCCGTCAGATCGACGCGCTGCTGGAAGAAAACCCCGAGGAAAAAGTGCTGACCTTTGCCTGCAACTGGTGTTCGTATGCCGGGGCCGACTATGCCGGGGTTTCCCGACTGCAGTATCCTGCCAGTGTCCGGTTGATCCGGACCATGTGCTCCGGCCGTGTGGACGAAAATTTCATCTGGCACGGATTCCGGAAAGGCGCTCCCGTCATTCTGGTCAGCGGGTGTCATATCGGAGACTGTCATTATATTGACGCCAATCACTGGACCGAAAAGCGCATCGGTAAAATCCATCGGAAGATGGAAAAAATCGGCATCCGTCCCGAGCGCCTGCAGCTGGAATGGATCAGCGCGGCGGAAGGCGTCCGGTTTGCCGAGGTGATGAAGCATATGGAAACCCTCCGCCAGGAGGTCACTCTCGCGGAAATCGCTGAAACCGTAAAAATTCTGAATAATAATAAACGGACCGTATCGTAAGCCAATACCTCCACACCTCCCCTTCTGACCGGATACGGTCTGTAACCTGAGTAAAGGAGCGGCGTCCGCGCCGCTCCTTTACGAAAGGGTTTTATTCCTTCCGGGGCACTGAGATCAGGAAATGTTCATGCCCTCATGTTTTCCTTAACCACTTCCGTTTTTCTGAAATTTCAAATCATTCTTGTGTCTCGGATCGGTAAAATGGTATGAGTTGTTTTTGCTTGTCGGTCCGACAGGAAGGGTTAACGTTTTTTTGATGATGCCAAAGAATTGTTTTCGCAAATGATTGCAGATGCATAAACTGAATACCAGGGTTTTCAGCGCGCTGTCTTTTTCCATCTTTACTTCGGTGACCGGGGTCGGCATCGTCGTACCGCTGTTGCCGGTGTACGCCCGGAACATGGGCGCAACCGGTCTCTATATCGGCATGATTTTCGGAGCGTTTTCCCTGTCCCGCACGGTGTTTATTCCCTGGTTCGGTCGGACGTCGGACCGCAGAGGCCGGAAGCCCTTTATTGTATGCGGTCTTCTGATTTACGCGCTGATTTCCGTGGCCTATATTTTTTCCCGGAACGTTGAAACCCTGATTGTCATTCGCTTTGTTCAGGGCATTGCGTCGGCCATGATGATGCCGGTGGCCCAGGCCTATGTCGGGGACCTCGCCCCGGAAGGAAGCGAGGGCCTGACCATGGGCCTGTACAATATCTCGCTGTTTATCGGTATGAGTTTCGGACCGCTGATCGGTGGATATATCAACGATCACTTCAGCCTGAGGGGCGCTTTTGCCGCCATGGGCATCATGTCGGTGATCGGGTTTTTCCTGAGCCTTTTTTTTCTTCCGCCGACCCGGACGGAGCGCATGACCGGCCATGAAAAACAACCGGCGTCCTGGCTGGAACTGATCATCGACCGGCACATGGCCGCTCTGTTTTTGTTCCGGTTCGGGTATGCGTCCGGGATCGGAGTCATATGGGGATTCTTACCGGTGTTTGCCGATACGGAGTTTGCTCTGTCCAGCTCGGCGATCGGGCTGCTGGTGGTGCTGGGGGTGTTGATCAGCGGGTTGCTGCACGGGCCCATGGGCTATATGGCCGATCGGGTCAATAAACGCTTCATGGTGCTGACCGGAGGGGCTGTGACGGCCTGTGCCATTTACTCGTACGATCTGGCCCATGGGTTCTGGGGCCTGTTTTTTGCCAACACGTTTTATGGGTTCGGCGGCGGGATTTCCATGCCGGCCCTTACGGCCATGGCGGTGATAAAGGGAAATAAAGCCGGGGCCATGGGAAGCGTGATGGGGCTGCTGATGATGGCGCACAGCCTCGGGATGCTGGTGGGCGCAGTTCTGGGCGGTTTGATTATGGATACGGTCAGCCTCCGGTACGCGTTCGTGATGGGCGCCGGCCTGATCGCCTTTAACGCGGTTGCCTTCATGCGCCTGAGCAGGGAGGATCGCTTCGCTTAAAGGTCGCCCTTCGGGCTTGAGGGACGCTTCCCTCGAGGAACGGCCCGTTGGGCCCCTCAAGGAGCGCTATGCTTGAGGGGCTGATCAAAAAGGGCAACCACCCACTCAGTCCTCAGCACTCAGCCCTGATATCTGCCAGCTGACTACTTTTCACGGCACCAGCACCAGCAATCTCAATCACCAGCCATCAGCTATTAAAGCTCTTCCGGAGTAAACGCCGTCACATCATCAATGTTCACGGTGTCGGCAAATAGCATCACCAGACGGTCGACGCCCAGGGCGTTGCCGGAGGCATCCGGCATGCATTCGAGTGCATTCAGAAAATGTTCGGCAGACGGATATACGGCTTTTCCGGCTTTTTTGCGCTGAAGGGACTCTTCTTCAAACCGGCGGCGTTGTTCTTCGGGGTCTGTGAGTTCGCTGAACGCGTTGCACAGTTCGATACCGGAAATATAGAGTTCAAAGCGTTCGGCAAACCGGGGGGCCTCGGGTTTCAGGCGGGCCAGTGCCCCGCAGGCGGCCGGGTAGTCATAGAGAAACAGGGGTTTGTCAAGTCCCAGCCGGGGTTCGATGTCCAGGGCGATGATCTCGTCAAACCGATTCGTCTGCAGGGCTTTTTCCATGGAAATGCCGCCATACCGGTCAAATGCATCCGATACCGAGAGGCGGTCCCAGGGCGGGTTCAGGTCGATGGTGCGTCCCTGAAAGGTCAGAGAGTCGTCGAAGCCGGTCTCCCGGGCCGCATAACCGATCAGCTGTTCGCACTGGGCCATCATGTCCCGATAATCAAATCCGGCACGGTACCATTCCAGGAGGGTGAATTCGGGGACATGCCGTTGCCCGCGTTCTCCCTGACGAAAACAGCGGCATATCTGAAAGATTCGGGAATATCCGGCGGCCAGGAGCCGTTTCATGCACAGTTCCGGAGACGTATGGAGAAACCAGTCTCCGGCCGGGGGGGCATCGATATAAAGCTCGGGGGCCGGGGCCGGAATCCGGTGAGGGGTTTCAATTTCCAGAAAATCGTGTTCAATAAAAAACCTGCGGACGGCCTGTATGATCCGGGCCCTCAATCGCAGGTTGGGCATCAGTCGTGTCTGCCGAAAACCGCGGGAAGGAAAAACTGAGTTCATGAGCTGTTAGACTTTTTTTATATATTTATCCGTGGTCCGGTCCTGAAGCAGGACCATGTCGTACTGGTTCAGATCACCGGATTCAAACCACTGGTAGCCGGTTTCCCGGCAGTTGGTGCATGCATGCAGGGGGATGTGAATCGCCAGAACATGATATCCCTTGTCCGAAGACGAGTCGATTTTGAGGGCGCCTCCGCAGTCCGGGCAGTTGCGGACGGTTTCCAGCCGGGTTTCGACCAGATTGTCCGTATCATAGAAAATGCTGCGGGTTTCGCGGCTGAAGCCGGATGCATCCTGTTGTTGTTCCCGAAGCGTCTGCCGGTTGTTCCAATTATCAAGGACCTGTCCACAGGTCTGCTCGATCAGACGGGAGACTTCCGCGGTCTGACGGATGCGTTTCGGATCGTAATTGGGCTCGGTGACCTTGGAAAAATCCATCCCGGCCATTGCCAGTATGATGCCGACATTGACATACGGCAGTGCCCCTTCGATGGAATAACCACCTTCGAGTACGGCAATATCGGGTTTGAGCAGGGACGTCAGTTCGGCATATCCCTGGGCGGAAAAATTCATGTTGGTGATGGGGTCCGTGAAATGATTGTCCTGGCCTGCCGAATTGATGATGATATCGGGCTTGAATTCACTGAGGATCGGAAGTACCGCATTCCGGATCGCATACAGAAATCCCTCTTCGGACGTAAACGGCGGCAACGGAATGTTGAGTGTGGTCCCGACGGCGTTGGGGCCTCCCAGGTCTTCGGGGAACCCGGACCCCGGATACAGGGTGCGGCCGTCCTGGTGAAGCGAAATAAACAGTGTGTTCGGGTCATGCCAGTAGATATCCTGGGTCCCGTCGCCATGATGACAGTCGGTGTCTACAATGGCAACTTTTCGTATGCCGTACGCCTTGCGAAGGTATTCGATCATGATGGCTTCGATGTTGATGTTGCAGAAGCCGCGGGCACCGTGAACCACGCGCATGGCATGATGGCCCGGCGGACGCACCAGCGCGAACCCTCTTTCCACCTGGCCGCTCAGGACGGCTTTACCGATTTTTTTGGCACCGCCGGCGCTGATCAGATGAGATTCGGTCATCACATGGTGCTCGTCCGGTACACAGAAATGAACCCGCTGAACATCTTCTACGGTGACGATATCGGGCTTGAATTCGATGATGCCTTCAATGTCCAGCAGTCCTTCTTCGAACACCTGGTCCTGAGTGTACAGCAGGCGTTCTTCCCTTTCGGGATGGGTGGGGCTGATGGCCCAGTCAAACGCCGGGAAAAACACCAGGCCGGTTTTATGTTTGGCTTGCAGCATAGAGGTCTCCAAACTTTGATTTTCCGGGGCCCTGAAGGGCTTTTGAAACGCTCGCTTCTTTCCTGATCAAGGTCATATGGGCGATCAGGTCTGCTCTGGAGGCGAACCGTTCATGTAAAGCCCTCCGGCAATCTCCTTGTATTCATGAATCAGTCCGGGCTTGACCTGGGCCTTGATCCTGAGGTTGCGTCCCGTGGTGTAAAATCCGCGGACCATGTTGAACTGCAGATTTTCAATGACCTCCATTTCCAGGTCTTCATCGCAAGCACCCATTTGAAGGGCTTTGTTTCGAAGCAGTTCAAACGTTTTGTTTACGGCATCCTGTCTTGAAAAGTGTTTGCCGACCATTTCAGTGAAGTTTTCTTCGGGGGCGGTGGCGATTTCCTGTTCCGTATCGGCAAAAAGTGTTACCTCGCAGGTGGTTCGGGCCAGAGCGGCGCCAATGGCGTTGGCGACCTCCCATTTGGGGACCACATCCACGCCTAAGCCGGACATGTGCTTCAGCTGCTCGGCAAAATAAGGGGCCGGCCCTCCGAGGACGAGTATATTTTCCGGATTCACCCGATATCCCTCCTGCAGTTCGTGAACGGTATACACGGGTTTGCTGTTGATTTCATCCACCAGACGGCGGGCTTCCCCCAGGATTTTGAAACAGGCTTGATCAAAAATCTGGCGGGCGAGATCTTCGACGCCGATATGAAGCTTTGATGAAATGGTTTGCAGGCCTTCCAGCGCTCGGACCCGGTCTCCTCCCTTGAAAATGTTCAACGCGACAAGGGCGTCCGTGGGTGTGGGAACCGCCCCTCCATAAGCCATGGCAGGGCCGTCCCGGTCGGGTCCGATTTGAAGGCGCCCGTTAACAACCCGGACGGCACTGTCGCCGCCCAGACCGATGGAATGGGTTTTCAGGGACCGAATCAGGGTTTTGTATCGGCCTATTTGAATACCCAGCGGTTCCAGGACCGGCACACGGTCCAGCAGGATTCCCATATCGGTGGTCGTCCCCCCGATATCGAGCACCAGGGTTTCCTTTTTTGGGGCGGCAAAAGAAATGGCACCCATAATACTGGCGGCCGGACCGGAGAGGATAGTCTGTCCGGGGGCGTCGAGAGATGCTTCAAAGCACATGGTACCGCCGTCCGCCTTGAGTATGTGGATAGGGACCTGAAGACCTTTTTTTCGAAGAGATTTTTCAACGGCCAGGTAAAATTCCCGGTGGATGGGATAAACCGTCGCATTCAAAAATGTTGTGGCGATCCGGCGGGGGAAGTTCAGGTTGCCGGATATCTGATGTCCTAAAAATACCTTTTCGAAATCATCCCGGATGATGCGGTTGATTTTTGTTTCATGGATCGGATTCCGTACGGAGAATTTGCCTACGACACCGACATGTCGAATTCCCTGCGCTTTCAGACGGGCGGCGACCGATTGTATTTCATCTTTATCAATCGGGCGAATCTCCCTGCCCCGGTGGTCTATTGAACCGGATACGCAATAATAATTTGAGTGGGTACGAAAATTTTCAGGGTCAATCCCCGGCCCGCCGGACACAATCATTCCAACATCGGGGATTTTATCCTGAACGATGGCGTTTGTAGTCAGCGTGGTACTGAGAACCACCCGTTGAATATCCTGAGGATTGATGTTTTCGGTGATTTTTTCAAAACCGGTCAGGACCGTGTCAAACAGGTTTGAATGATTGGTCGGAACTTTGATTTCTTTCAGAAGCCCCGCAGTGCCAAACAGGACCACATCCGTATGGGTACCACCGACATCTAAGCCAATAATCATGATAGTTTCCTGAACAAAGGAATAAGAGCGAGAGTGCTTCGTTTAGCTGACTCAAATAAACATTTTGATGATTACCGATAAATCAGTATGTTTAACTTATGGGCATATTGCTGAACTTTAACGAATATGAGGTGCCTTGTCAATAACGTGAACAGCAAAGCCGGCACCCGAAAGCATTATGAAAAAGCTGCATGCGGCTGCAAAGGGGCCTGAGAAGCTTGAACGAACTTACAAGCTCTAGTCAGGTCTGATAATTTTTTTTAACGGTCGTGCGATGTGCGCCGGGTTGTCGAGGGGGCGATCAGTTGGAAATGACCGTGTTTCTACCGGTTTTTTTTGCGTTGTAAAGCATGAAGTCGACCGCTGCAATAAGGGTGTTCCGATCGTCCGAGGCCTGTTTCAGAGACGTGACTCCGAAACTGGCGGTAATACGAATGGTTTTTCCACGCGGCGTGGTGACGGGAGAGTTTTCGATGGTGTGCCTGAGCCGTTCGGCCATTTCGATGGCTTTGGACTTGCCGGTGTCCGGAAGAATGATGACGAATTCTTCCCCTCCGTATCGAGCCAGGAGATCTCCTTTTCGGATTTTATGTCGAATGATTTCCGAAATTGATTTTAACACATAATCTCCTGCCGGATGGCCGTAGGTGTCGTTGATGAGTTTGAAATGGTCAAGATCAAACATGATGACGGAAAGCGCTTTTCCGTACCGGTTGGCGTTGGCGATATTTCGGTCCAGCAGCCGGTTTAATTCCCGGCGGTTGTAACATTGGGTCAGGGTATCGATGACAGCGTCGTTTTTCAGTTTTTTGATGAGGATATAATTTGAGATTGCCACTCCGAGCGTATTGATAATGACGGTTAAAATATCTTTATGGTACTGAAACATTCTGCGCTCGGGGATGACATATAATTTGATCATGCAGGTGTCGTTCTGCACGGTATGGGACACTATTTTAGATCTGTTAAAATGGTGTGCAGGGTATTTTGACGGATTGATTTTGTCCAGCGGATGTATATTGAAGGGGCCCGTGCTTCCAAAGTCGTTCCGGATGACAGGAATGATTTTTTCTTTGAAAACGGATGGATCTACCCATACATCAATTGCGCCTTCATTTTCGACTGCGAGGGCAAACAATCGGTAATTCAGAATTTCCTTCAGGCAGTTCGAGGCTTCGATCAAAATAGTCTCAAGTTGACTCATCTGGTTGATTTGAATGATATAGCGGCTGAGCGACTTGTAGTCGATTCTCATGATCGCACTGAATAAGGTATTCATCAGATTGGAGCTGTATGTGGTGAGCTTCGTCAATTCCATGTGAATCCAGCCTTTCAATGGTATCTTGAATCTAAAAAAGTTTGCAAACTGAAAAAAAATTCAGCAAAAAAGATGCCAATTTTTTTAAAAAAAATTTTAAAAAGAAGAGCAAATAGCAGGCTGGTGTAATAACATTTTGATTAAACATTCAATATTGACAAGTAAAAAAGACGCTGAAGTTATTCGGTCAGGATAAATTTTCTTACTGATGCTTGTAGAAACAGTAAAAAACAGGCAGGTTTTGATCGGCATTTCCAGCCCATGCGCATGGGCTGTCATAATTTTGACGCATGCATGTTGATAATCCGGGATAGGCGCTTTTTCGTAGGGCGCAGCCCTTATTCCAATAAAGATCGTCCGTTCATTTCTTTCGGCGGTTCAATACCCAAAAGGGCCAGTATTGTTGGGGCGATGTCGGCGAGGATACCCGGTCTGAGGCGAACGTTTCTGCGTGAGTCGTCCACCAGGATCAACGGTACCGGGTTGCGGCTGTGCGCGGTGTGGGGCGTTCCGTTGGCGTGCGTCATCATTTCCGCGTTTCCGTGGTCGGCGGTGATCAGGGCAGTTCCCCCGATATCCAGCAATCGGGTGACGATGGCCTGTACGCAGCGGTCGACGGTCTCACAGGCTTTGACGGCAGCCTCCAGCACCCCGGTATGGCCGACCATGTCCATATTGGCAAAGTTGAGAATGACGACATCATAGGCATTGGAATCCAGCCGGGAGATCACCTCGTCTTTTACGGCAACGGCGCTCATCTCCGGCTTTAGATCATAGGTGGCCACCTCGCGGGGGGATGGAATCATGCACCGGTCTTCTCCGGGGAAAGGCCGTTCGACTCCGCCGTTGAAAAAATAGGTGACGTGGGCGTATTTTTCGGTTTCGGCAATTCGGAGCTGGGTCAACCCGCGTCCGCTGAGAACGTCTCCCAGAATATGGTCCATGTAAATCGGTGGAAACGCTGTCGGTAATTTAAATTTTTCATCGTATTGTGTCATGCAGACAAATCCGCACAGCTTCGGGAACGGGTTCCGTTCAAAATGGGGAAAATCGTTTTCGGTAAATGCCCGGGTGATTTCCCGTGCGCGGTCGGGCCTGAAATTAAAAAAGATGATGCCGTCTCCGTTTTTGACAACTCCGGAGGGTGTGCCTTCAGAATCGGTTATGGAAACCGGCTGAATAAATTCGTCGGTTTCGTTTCGTTCGTAGGCATTGCGGACAGCGGTTGCCGGGTGGGTTTCCCGGACGCCGTCAGCCCGCGTGTACAGACGGTAGGCTTTTTCGATTCGATCCCATCGCTGATCCCGGTCCATGGCGAAGTAGCGGCCGCAGATGGTTGCAATCCGTCCGTGGTGTGAGGCGTCGAGATGCGCCTGAATTTTTTGAATGTAGGAGATACCGCTGTCAGGAGGGGTGTCGCGGCCATCCATAACGGCATGAACATACACTTCGTCGATGCCGGCGGAGCGGCTCATTTCCAGCAGGGCCGGCAGATGGTCGATGTGGCTGTGGACACCGCCGTCGGACATCAGGCCCATCAGATGAAGCGCGGTCCCCCGGGTTTTGACGGCGGCCATGATGTCGGTGAGTACGGTGTTGCAGAAAAAAGACCGGTCCCGGATCGATCGGTTGATCCGCATGAGATCCTGATATACGATACGACCGGCTCCGATATTCAGGTGTCCGACTTCGGAATTGCCCATAATGCCTTCGGGAAGTCCCACCGATTCACCTGAACATTTCAGCTGCGTATGAGGATAACGCTCCATAAGCATGTCCAGAAAAGGCGTATCGGCCAGATATACCGCATTTCCTTCCTGTGACGGGTTGATGCCCCAACCGTCGAGAATTATCAGCATCAGCGGGTGTCTGTCAGTCATCCCATTCCTCCGTTTCTGTCTGAGGGGTCATGATGGACCGATCGGGAACATCAATACGACGAGCGTCGGCCCAGAGACCTTCAAGATCATAAAATGCCCGTACCGGCTCATAAAATACATGAATGATAACATCACCGTAGTCGATCAATATCCAATGGCCGTCCTTCAGTCCTTCGACACTTAAAGGGCGGATTCCCTGTTTTTTCAAGTCCCGTACGATATGGTCGGCGATGGCGGTCACCTGGCGATTGGAGCGTCCGCTGCAGACAATAAATGCATCGGCAACCGACGTCAGTTCGTGCACGTCCAGGACCGTCAGTTCGATGACTTTTCTGTTCCGGGCGGCGGTGATAAACGGTTCGACGAGAGCTTCCGTGGTTTTGATCATGTATATAATCCCTTAGATTTGATATAGGCCTCGACCTTATCCGGAACGAGAAATCGAATCGATTTCCCGGTCTTGATCAGGTGTCGGATATGGGTCGCGGATATGGCCAGAGCGCTGACGGAATACCTGTAAACCGGTCGCAACGTCGGATGGAACAGATATTCCCCAAAAGGTGAAATCCCGGCGCGATAGTCGCTTGAAATCGTTTCTCTGACAAATGCTTCCAAATAACGGTTTCCGCCGGCGGGTTCCACATCGCCGGCATCCGCAGGGCGTGTCATAACGATAAACGAGATTTCCTGAAACAGCTCCATGTACCTGTGCCAGGTGTCGATTTCAAGAAAGGCGTCAACGCCTACGATAAAATGCAATGCAGCGCCGGGCGGCAGCATGGATTTAAAAAACCGCACTGTATCGATCGTATAAGAAGGCCCCCGGCGGTTGAGTTCAACGTCTGAGACACAGAAACCCGGTGTGGTACCGGCCGCCAGCCGAAGCATTTCCAGGCGATGTTCCGCATCGATGACCCCTTTTGATTGCTTGTGCGGCGGTATGGCGGATGGAATCAGATAGCAGCAGGACAGATCAAATCCTTCCAGAATTTCCAGAGCCACACGGAGATGCCCGATATGAACCGGATTGAATGTTCCGCCAAAGAGCCCGATACGCATGCAGAAAAACCTCGTATTCAATTGTGAAAATCGTTTAGCGCAACGATCGCCCTTCAGGGCTTGAGAAACTCGGCTTTTCCGTCAGTTTCGGATTTGTCCGTCCCCCATGACCACAAACTTGGTGGTGGTCAGTTCTTCGAGTCCCATCGGACCGAACGCATGCAGCTTGGATGTGCTGATGCCGATTTCGGCACCCAGTCCCAGCTGCCCGCCGTCGTTGAAGCGGGTCGAGGCGTTGACGATCACGACCGAGGAGTCGACTTCCCTTAAAAAACGTCTGGCGCGGTGGTAGTCCGAGGTGATGATGGTTTCGGTATGGTTTGAGCTGTATCGGGAAATGTGCGACATGGCCTCTTCCATATCGGTAACGATTTTGACGGCCAGAACCAGATCCAGGTATTCGGCCGGCCAGTCGGATTCATCAGCAGCAACAGCGTCGGGCAGGATGCGGCAGGTTTCGGCACAACCGCGGATTTCCACTCCGGCCTTCATAAAACGTTCTCCCATACGGGGCAGGAACGCTTCGGCCTCGGATGCATTCACCAGGAGGGTTTCCAGCGCATTGCATACACCGGGGCGCTGCACCTTGGCGTTGAAACAGATGTCTTCGGCCATCTGAAGGTTCGCACTTTCATCGACATACGCGTGGCAGACGCCTTTATAATGCTTCAGTACCGGGATCTTGGAATTTTCAACCACGAATCGAATCAGGCCTTCCCCGCCCCGGGGAATGATCAGATCGATACATTCCTCCTGCGCCAGCAGGGTTTTGACGGCATCACGGTCGGTAACCGGAATGACCTGTACGACATCTCCGGGAAGACCGGATGCACTGAGTACGTCGCTGATAATACCGGCCAGAGCCTGATTCGAATGAAAGGCTTCCGAACCTCCGCGCAGAATTACGGCATTGCCGGCCTTCAGGCAAAGCCCGGCGGCATCGATGGTGACATTGGGCCTGGATTCGTAAATGATACCGATAACGCCTAAAGGGATGCGCATTTTGGATACCTGAAGGCCGTTGGGCCGTATCCGGCTTCGGCCAAGGGCTCCGACGGGATCCTCGAGCACGGCCACCTCTCTTAATCCGTCGGCCATGGATTTGATGACGGCATCACTGACCGTCAGGCGGTCGATCATTGCGTTGGAGAGTCCCTTTTCCCGGGCTCCGATCAAGTCTTTCCGGTTTTCTTCCCGGATAAAAGATGCTTTTTGTTCGAGTGTGTCGGCGATTTTGATCAGCACGGTATTTTTTCGGTCCGATGAACAGCGGGCGATTTCTTTTGCGGCAGCCCGGGCGGCTTTTGCCATGTTTAAAACGGTTGATTCAATCGACATTGGATCGCTCCTGTGAAAATTGGTTCCGCGCAGTCTTTGCGAAATTTATTTTTTTATGATCCTGACGGGACGGATCGAGATTCGGCAGAGGTGGCGCTGCCGATAGTGCCGGCGACGTCACTCCAGGGCACATTCTTTCGTTATGGCCAGATTGTCCCGGTGTATCACTTCATCGTACGGCTTATGCCCCAGTTGTTGTTCGATTTGCGAGGATTTCAGACCCAGAATTTTCATGATATCGGCGGATGAGTAATTGACCAGACCGGTGCCCAGGGTCTGGTCGCCGGAGGTTTTGAACCGAACCGGTGCGCCGACATCAAATTTGCCTTCGACCTTGAGGATTCCGCTGGGCAGAAGGCTTTTGCCTTTTTCAAGTACGGCGTCTGCCGCCCCGTCATCGATATACAGAGTGCCCTTGGGTTTCAGGCTGAAGGCAATCCAGCATTTACGGCCGGCCAGTTTTTCCTTTTTGGGAATAAAAACCGTGCCGTGTGCCTCCCCCAGAAACAACAGGGTTAAAATTTCCGGATGCGTCCCCTTGGCGATAATCATGGGGATGCCGGCCGACGTCACTTTTTCGGCGGCCTTGATTTTGCTCGACATGCCGCCGGTGCCGAGGGTTCCCGGTATGTCTCCGGCCGTTTTCTTAATGCGTTTAGTGATCGACGACACGCTCGAAATCAGCCGGGCGTCGGAATGGATTCTCGGGTCTTTGGTATACAGCCCGTCGATGTCGGTCAGATTGATCAGCAGATCGGCTTCCATGAGAATGGAGATCAGAGCGGCCAGATTGTCGTTATCGCCGAATTTGATTTCTTCCACAGAAACCGTATCGTTTTCATTGATGATGGGAATAATGCCCCAGGACAGCAAGGTATAGATTGTATTTCGGGCATTCAGATACCGTTTTCGATTGCTTAAATCCTCTGCCGTCAGAAGAACCTGAGCGGTTTTTTTCCGGTACCGGGCAAATGCCTTTTCATATTCCAGCACCAGACCGGCCTGGCCGACTGCGGAAACCGCCTGGCGTTTGGGAATTTCATCGGGGCGTCGGGATAGACCGACTTTTTTAACGCCCAGCGCCATGGCACCGGAAGACACCAGGATAACTTCGGTACCGCCGCCTGTCAGTCGGCAGATCTGACGGCTGATGGAGCGTATCAGCTTCGTGTTCAGACCGTTGGTTTCCGACAGAACATTGCTGCCCAGTTTGATGACCACCCGCCTGGCAGCGTCGACGCATTGTTTTTGGTCGAAGTTAATTTTCATGAGACGCATCCAGCACATGCGCGATTTCCGAAATCAGCGCGTCCAGTCCTTCCCGGGTGGCGGCTGAAATCGTCAAAACTCGCTCATTCTTGAGTGCGCCCGTAAGCAGTCGGGCGTTCTCAGCAGCGTGCGGCAGGTCCATTTTGTTCAAAACAATAATCCGGGGCTTTCGAGTCAGCGCATCGCTGTAATTTGACAGTTCCGTGTTAATGGTTTGATAGGGACGAAGCGGGTCCTCCGGATCAATGGCGGCGGCATCGATGAGGTGGACAAGAATCCGGGTTCGTTCAATGTGCCGAAGAAAGCGGATGCCGAGGCCTGTACCTTTATGAGCGCCTTCGATCAATCCGGGGATATCGGCAACAATGAAGGGCTCACTCCAGTCTGTTTTGACGACGCCGAGATTCGGCGTCAACGTGGTGAACGGGTAATCGGCAACTTTTGGTTTTGCCGAGGAAATCGAGCGGATGAGAGTGGATTTACCGGCATTTGGCAGACCAATAAATCCCACATCGGCCAGCAGCTTCAATTCCAGTTTCAGCCGAAGCGTCCGGCCGGATTCACCGGGGCGGGCATGCCGGGGGGCTCGATTGGTTGAAGATTTGAAACGCAAATTTCCAAGCCCGCCTCTGCCCCCTTCTGCAACGATGAAGGTCTCATCGGGTGTGACAAAATCTTTAATCAGTACCCCGGAATCCGCATCGTAAACCAGAGTCCCGGGGGGAATTTCAAGCACAACATCGTCGCCGTTTTTTCCGGTTTTCTGTTTGCCCTGGCCGTGCCCGCCTTTTTGAGCCCGAAAGTGTTTCTGGTAACGAAATTGGTACAGGGTCCGTTTACGAAAGGTCGTTTTCAGCAGGACGCTGCCGCCGTTTCCCCCGTCGCCGCCGTCCGGTCCGCCCCTGGGGACGAATTTTTCTCGTCTGAAACTGACGCACCCGTTTCCCCCGTCGCCGGACTGGACGGTAATGATTGCTTCATCAATGAATTTCACTCTGCGTAAACACTGGCCTTTTTGCGTGACCGACCCAGTCGCTCATATGCGACAATGCCGTCGATTTTGGCATAAAGTGTAAAATCTTTGCCGACGCCGACATTTTCACCGGGATGTATTCGGGTGCCGATCTGGCGGACCAGAATGTTTCCGGCCGCAACTCTTTCACCGCCGTATCGTTTAACGCCGCGCCGCTGACCGTTACTGTCGCGACCGTTCCGTGAACTGCCGCCTGCTTTTTTATGTGCCATCGTTCCTGCTCCTTATAAAACTGATCGGCATTATGCCTGGATGCTGTCAATCTTAACGGCTGTAAAAGGCTGACGATGCCCTTGCTTGCGTCGGTATCCTTTTCGCCGTTTGTATTTGAATACAATGATTTTTTTTGCCTTGCCCTGCTCGACAATATGACCCTGTACGGCCACATTCTCAACGGCCGGCTGGCCGATACTGAGCTTTTCTCCGTCCGAAAAAAGAAGTACCCGGTCAAAGACGACAGGGCTGCCAACCTCTCCGGGGAGTTTTTCGACCCGCAGGATATCGCCTTCTTCCACTTTATATTGTTTTCCGCCGGTTGAAACTACCGCGTACATTTCCTGCCCTCCTAATTTACTATAGACATTCGTTTTTGCAGAATTCAAAAATCAGAAAAATTTACCGATTCACTGAAAATTGTCAAGAAAAAAATGATAAAATCATATTGGGGAAATAAAAAAAATCAACCGTCTCCCCTTCGGGGGTCACCAAATTTTCATTCATATCACAAAAAAACAGATATTTACATAAGAATTATATTTTAGGATCAATTTGTTTGCATTGCAATGAATATTTAACGCCGCCCTTACTTGCATATAGACGACAGGAGGGAAAAACGGTATAGTTTACGGTGATGTTTTAACTGCGTTAAAATTAGCGACTTATCAATTACATACGGTCAAAAAAGCAAGATTTTTTTATCGTATGTATCTGCCGCCCGCTTCGTTCGAGACGCAGAACTTCGAAACAGCGACTCTGGACTCTGCGATCTCTGTGCCTTGAGTGAGCGAAGCGAACGGGCAGTATAAATAAAAGAGATTTTTTCGAGGTCTGTTTATGGATACAGTATTACATATTGCTGCGGCATCCTGGGCCGTGTTTCAGGAGTCAGCTGTATATATGCTGTTTGGTTTTTTTATGGCCGCTGTTCTTCATGTGGTTGTGGCCCCGGAACATGTGACTCGGTATCTGGGAAAGGGAAAGGTCCGTTCCGTGTTTCTGGCGGCCCTGTTCGGGGTGCCCATCCCATTGTGCTCCTGCGGCGTGGTCCCGGCCGCTGCGGGCCTGAAACGGCAGGGTGCCAACCGGGGGGCAACATTGTCGTTTTTGATTTCCACTCCTGAAACCGGGGTGGATTCAATCCCCATCACATACGCTTTGATGGACCCATTCATGACGGTCATTCGGCCGATTGCGGCCTTTATTACCGCGATTGCAGCCGGACTTGCAGAAAATTTCATGGGGAAGGCACCCGAGGAACGACGCATGGCCTCGGGTCCGGATTCCTGTCGGTCGGACAACTGCGGCTGCGGAGTAAATGACATTATGGCGTCAATGCCGGTGAGGCCTCGTTTTTCAGAACGGGTAAGGTCCGGCTTTCGATTTGCCTTTGTGGAGTTGCTTGCCGACATCGGCAAGTGGTTTGTGACAGGGGTGCTGTTGGCAGGTGTGATCGCAAGTCTGGTGCCGGATGATTTTTTTTATCGGGTGCTCGGCGGGCATGGCGTTTACAGCATGCTGGTGATGCTGGTTGCCGGCATCCCCATGTACGTGTGTGCCACTTCATCGACCCCGATTGCAGCCGCTTTGCTGTTAAAAGGGCTGAGTCCCGGCGCGGCGCTGGTGTTTCTTCTGGCGGGACCGGCAACGAATGTGGCATCATTAAGTATGGTATCCGGGCTTCTCGGGAAAAGATCCCTGATGATCTATATTGGCTCTATCGGGGTCTGCTCACTGGCCCTGGGGGGATTGACGAATATTTTTTATGCCGGTTTTGGCCTGTCGGCGCACAGCATGGCCGGTCGGGCCGCAGAAATTATACCGGAACCGGTCGAGTGGATTGCGGCGGCAATCCTGCTGGTGCTGCTTGGGTTTTCCACATGGAAATCCCGCCGAACCGGCGGTTCCTGCAGTTGTGGGGAATAGTCATACTTAGAAAGGTAGTGCATTGAACAGTACTTATATGGATCAACATGTTACCGTCTGGAGTAAGGAGCGAATTTGTGACGAAGGCCATTGCCTGGTGGGAGAGGAACCTCTGGCCATAAGGATTCAGGACAGTCCTCTGTATTCGACCATGCGGACTCCCGGGGATGAGTCGGCGCATGCGGCCGGATTTTGTCTGTCGCAGGGGCTGGTCGAACAAGCCGATGATATTGCCGCGATTGACGTGGATGATTCGGAACCTGTGAATACGGTCAACGTAGTACTGCATGAATCAATTCAGGAAAGAATGGCCGGCCTTTTCAAGACGTCCCGTAGCGAAACCGGACCGGACCGGATTGACTCGTCATGCTTGATGGATGAATTGTGTCGATGCGTGCCGCCGGCCGTCAACGGAAATGCGTTGGATATCAACCATGTGTTTGACTGCATTGATTCATTGGCCGATCATCAGGATTTGCGGCGTTTGACAAGAGCGTCGCACGCTGCGGCGATATTCGGGTCGGATTATGGACTGAAGGCCGTTTCCGAAGACGTTGGACGGCATAATGCGCTGGATAAATCCATCGGGAAATTATTTCTGTCGGGCAGACTTTCCGAAGCCGCATTTCTGGTGCTTTCTTCCCGGATCAGTTTCGAGCTGGTCCAGAAGGCGGCAAGAGCCCGGATTCCGGTCATTGTGTCGGTTTCACGCCCCACGGCCCTGGCGGTAAGGCTCGGTTCCAGACTGAATATGACGCTGGCCTGTATGGCCAAGGGGACGGGTCTTTACGTATTCTGCGGTCGACAGCGATTGCTCAAATGAAACCTATCCGGAAACTGAATGTTGTGCCGGAAGATCGATATGGTTTTTTACCGGATATATTTACCGCCCGTTTCGCTCAAGACGCAGAGGCCGCAGAGCCCTGAAACGGCGATTTCTGCCTCTGCGAATTCTGTGCCTCGAGAGAGCGAAGCGAACGGGCGGTAGAAAATAAATAATGGAAAATTTATATTCCTATAATGGCTTCCAGTTGCTTGAAACTGTGGATGTGAAATCTGGCGTTAAGTGACGGGTTGCCAAACGCCGCCAGGGGAACTCCGGCTGCGTTGGCGGCCTGTTCATCCAACGCCGAATCTCCCACAAACAGCGCCTCATCCGGTGAGATGCCGAAAAAATCAAGAATTTTCAGCAGCCCTTCAGGATGAGGCTTGGGATTCGTGACATCCATCGCACTGACTACCAGATCAAACAGGCCGTCAAGATCAAATGTTTTCAGGACGCGGCCGATCGTGTCCGTTCGGTTGGTGGCAACGGCGGTACCATAGGCCGGTCTGATTTTTTTCAGCAGGGATTTGAGATGCGGCTCGATTTTCATGTGCTTCATAAACGCATCATAGCTGAGTCTGCGGCGGTAGGCAAAAACATCATCCAGGTTCTTTTCTTCGCTGAAAAGGTAAACCATGGATTCATCCGTTGTATGCATGTGACAATAGGCAAACTGTTCATCCGTCATGTCCGGTTTGTCGAAATGGTTCAGAATCCGGTTGTAATAGACGCGGTTGGCCTCTGAAGAGTCAAACATAACGCCGTCACAATCGAAAGCAATTACTTTGATGGGAGTCATATCGTTATCAACTGTTTTTTTTATTTCGGGGTTCCATGATGTTGCCGGATAAATTGATGATAATCTCGGGTCGAATCGCGCTGTCGGTTTTTATTCGAATCATGTCGTAATATTTACGTCTGCGGTTTTCCCGATTGGTTATCGTCAAGGAATACCCGATAACGTCATCGTTTTGGATTTTTTTTAAGTTGAGATCAATGGATTTTCCGTCTCGGGCTTTGACCTCCGTAATTTTGAATGCATATTTTTTTTCGGGAACAATCGAGACTTTTTTTTGAATCAATGTTCCGGCGGTTCCAACGAGCCGGACAAACCGGGGATTGACGGTGACGATTTTTTCCACCTCCCCGCTGAACGTAAGCCGGTATTTGGGCTGTCCGGGGTCATTGGTCATGACGGTAGCCCCCTTTCTGATGGTTCTGCCCCCATACCCATGGGTGTTGAGTATAAGCGTGAGTTTTTCCTCGCCGCCGGCGGGGATCTGCCCGGTTTTTCTGGGACCGGTAGTACACCCTCACCCGGGTTTTATTTTAAAATTCAGGGGGGCGGTTCCGGTGTTTTTAACGATGAAATCATGCTTGATTTCGGTGCCTTCAGGGGTGACTCCAAATTCGTGGAGTGTTTCCGGAAATACGGCATGCGGTGCCGGAACGGTTTGCGCGTAAACGGAGGGGCTTACGCTTGTGAGGCAGACTGCCGACATAAAAAGGATTAAAATATATCGGATTTTCATTGGTTGCTCCCGTCAGAGAATTTTCGGTATCCTGAAACATCTGGGCGTCGATGGTTCGGAAAAAATCCTGAACATCGAATAAGATGCTGTTGCATGATGACTATTTATTGTATTACAAAAAACAAAACAGTCAACTGATTTGATGAGATATTTCATTTGTTTTCAGATACGGTGAATCGGGCGAAACGAACATGATTATTGATTTTCATACGCATGTATTTCCAGAGGAAGTTCGCGGCAACAGAGAGGTTTTTTTTTCGTCGGAACCCGATTTCAAGTTGCTTTACCAGGCGCCGAATGCAAAGCTGGCTAACGACAAGGACCTTCTGAAAATGATGGACGAAGACCGTGTGGACTGTTCCGTTTTGATGGGATTTCCCTGGAAAAGCATACGGATGTGCCGGGCGCATAATGATTATATCCTGAGCCTCGTCTCTGAATATCCTGAACGATTTATCGGTTTTTGTTGTGTGGATCCGTTTCACAGACAGAGCCTTGAGGAAATAAAACGCTGTCGGGAAAACGGTATCCGGGGGGTGGGAGAATTCGGATTTTATAGGACAGGCATCACAGAGGAGGTGCTGGACAGGTTGCAACCGATCATGGATTATTGCGAAGTGTACCGGCTTCCGGTTGTCATCCACACGAATGAGCCCATCGGGCATGCATACCCCGGGAAAATGCCGGTGAGTATCAGGGACATCTACCGACTGGTGGAACGGTTTCAGGATGTTACCCTGATTCTCGCACATTGGGGGGGGGGCGCATTTTTTTTCAACCTTTTGAAAAAAGAAGTGAAAGGTGTTTTTCGAAATGTGTATGTAGACACCGCCGCTTCTCCGTTTTTATATGATCCGAAAGTATATGAGGTGGCGGTTCGGATTTTAGGAAGTCGAAAAATTTTGTTTGGCAGCGATTTTCCGTTACTTCGACCTGCGCGGTATTTCAGGGAGTTGGACACCGTTTTCCTGGCGCCTGATGACAGAAAAAATATATTGGGAAGAAATGCGGCTGAACTGATTCAATGATTTTTTGCCGTATATGTTTACCGCCCGCTTCGCTCGAGACGCAGAGAATGCAGAGCCTCGAAACGGCGATTTTGGTCTTTGCGATCTCTGTGCCTCGAGAGAGCGCAGCGAACGGACGGTAGAAAATAACAGAGATTTTTTTGTAACGGCAATTCCATGAGTATTGGGTTGCGGGCACAGCTCGCTTTAGTTTTTTCGGGGCCCTGAATTCGGGAATGGATTCGGTTTTCGGGCAAGCGCGGTTTTCGTCGAAATAATTCAAAATTGACAAAGTTTCAGAGTTTGGTTTATACAGTTCCAGTTCAGTTCTATCCGGGAACAGGATGGTTTCAAATGTAAACTTTCTGCTCAAGATTGCTATTCGGATCGGATTTCTCAGGAAAATTGGTGATTCATTGAGCCCTCACGTGGACAGCGGCATGGATTTATGAGCTATTTAGAGCTTTCAGATAAGGATTTTGAACGGTTTCGGTCTCTGGTTTACGAAAAATGCGGCATCAATCTTCATGCAGGAAAGAAAGAGTTGGTTCGGGCCCGTTTAGGTAAACGGCTTCGCCAAACGAAGTTCAAAAAATTCAGCCAGTATTATAACTACTTGGTGGAAGAGGATTCCGGTGACGAGCTGATAGAAATGCTCAACGCCATATCGACAAATTTGACCAGCTTTTTCAGGGAACCCAAACATTTCGATTTTCTTTCATCTGAGGTCCTTCCGGCATATGAGGCGGAGTTTAAAAACGATCGAAATAAATCCTTACGGGTATGGAGCGCGGGGTGTTCCAGCGGTGAGGAACCTTATTCCATCGCCATGCAGCTTTGTGAATATTTTGATTATGCGAGTTCCTGGAAAATTTTCATACTGGCAACGGATATTTCCACAAAGGTTTTGTCTACCGCCGTCAGCGGTGTTTATCACGAAGCTCAGACTAAAAATATTTCATCTGATATTTTGCGAAAGTATTTTCAGCGGGGGCACGGCAAATGGGAAGGACATTATCGGGTCAAACCTTTTATACGGAATATGGTGGAATTTAAACGGCTCAATCTCATGGAATCCTTTTCATTCACTCAGTCGTTTGATATTATATTCTGCAGAAACGTCATGATTTATTTTGACAAAAAAGGACAACAAAAAGTTGTGAACAAGTTTTATCAGAACCTGTCGAAAGCCGGGTATCTGTTCATTGGACACTCTGAAAGTCTCATGAGTACGAAACACAGGTTTAATTACGTAAGACCGACAATTTATAGTAAATCCAATTAATAGGGTTTCCCGATCCGCCACCCCGCCGTGTTCAGGCGTTTGACTTTCCATTTTTGTTTTTTAAGCAGTGAAATAATTTCTATCTCGCACTGCTGCGGCAGAATGCTGAAAAATCAGGTTTTTTTCAAAGTCGTCGCAGTTGATTCCATCTTTTTTATTTGATTTTTTTGTGCTATAGTCAAGTCATTAAGAAGCTTTAAAGTTGTGCTTCGATTCAAAGCGGACGGAACCTTTTTACATGTATCAATGCTGAATGCGGCGGTTGCTTCTCTGGTCTGCCTGCCTTTTCGATCAATTGGCTCAACATCATTTTTTTAGTTTTTCTAAAAAACCGTCACAACGGCCTCAGCCGTTTTTGATTCCCGAACCCATCAATACCATAATAATTTAACAGCCATAAAATTGCAGACGCGTCGGGTCTTTAGCTTTACTGGTGTATATAAAAAAACTCTTCGATTGCGTCACGGATAGCTGGAAAAAAGTTTTTTGTTTCCGTGTTTTCAGTGTCTCTCGAGAGCTCATCGAACGGGCGTTAAAATCCTGATGCATTTATAACCGATTGAAGACGACCAGAAAAACTGTTCAATCACGGCATTATCGTTTTTTATCGAGGCCCTTATTTCTGTCGCGGTCCGTACATTCATTCCAGAAGAAACATATCGATTTCCTGTAACCTTAATTCCATAAACAAAGGAGAATAAAAATGGCGGAAAAATTCGAGGTCTACAAATGCAGCCTGTGCGGCAACATTGTGGAAGTTCTTCATGGTGGAGCCGGAGAACTGGTTTGCTGCGGTGAATCCATGGAACTGATGAAAGAAGGTATGGTGGATGCCGCAAAAGAAAAGCATGTCCCGGTTCTGGAAAAAACCGAAGCCGGCATCAGGGTAAGCGTGGGCGGTGTTCCGCATCCCATGGAAGAAAAGCACTATATCGAATGGATCGAAATTATTGCCGACGGGAAGGCATATCGGCAGTTTCTCAACCCCGGTGACGCTCCTGAAGCGTTTTTCCCTGTTGAAGCGGAGAAAATAACCGTTCGGGAATACTGTAATATCCACGGCCTGTGGAAGGCTGTCGGGTGATTTGTCCGGCTGTTCGGATACCCCGTGTCCGGCAGCCGATAATGGTTTCGGATGATAAGATAAGGATAAGGCATGATGAAGACCGGAGCACTTATAAATGCAGTCTGCGTGATGCTGATTTTTTCAGCGGTTGCAATTGCGGCCGGCGAGCAACCGTCAAGAGGTGCTGATCAGATGATGCTTCAAGGCGGAAAAATCGGGGCTGTTCCCTTTCCCCATCGCAGACATCAGCAGGTGCTGGGAGATTGCAACGTGTGCCATGACCTGTTTGACCGGGAAACTGGCAGCATCGAAACACTGAAAGCCCAGGGTAAATTGAGAAAAAAACAGATCATGAATGATCAATGCAAGGCATGCCATCAAAAAAAGGAAGCGGCTGGAGAAAAAACCGGTCCGACGGGGTGCCGGGATTGCCATGTAAAATAATTCGGAATGATAACTATCGGGAAGTTTGAGAAACCTTTCGGGTACAAAGGAGAAACATAATGGATAAATATGTGTGTGTCATATGCGGTTATGTATACGACCCTGAAGAGGGGGACCCGGATAACGGCGTCGAGCCCGGAACTGCGTTTGAAGATGTCCCGGACGATTGGGTATGCCCAATCTGCGGTGCGTCAAAGGATGAATTTGAAAAACAGGAATAACAGAGCTGCTTTTTAGTAGTCGAAATCGTTTAAGTTGCCGGCTTTCGGACAGGCAGTTTGTCCCGGTCGGCAGCTTAAAACAGAACGACGGTTTTTTTTATTTGTTAAAAATGAGGGTGACGTCTTCCCCCCCTCTGTTGCGGAGTCACCCTCACATCAGATCATACTTGGTGTAGCGTACATTATGACGTTGAATTTTTTATTTCGTTCAGTTGTTGCCGGAATCAGTCTGCTCATGGCATTTTTTTGTGCGGGGCGCTGCTGTATGGCCCGGCATGTTTCATTGCAGACAGCTGACTCGTTCTACAAAAAGGAGGCCTTTCGAACGGTTTCTCAGGAGGTCTCTTCGTCAGAGGCTGCTGCAGATTTAACAACGGCGGACTTCAGTCGGCCGCTGTCGCCGCAACATGCCGTCGAACTCGTCCTGCACAACAATCCCGACCTTCAAATGGCCCGCCACCGGATTCATCAGGCCGAGGCCGCCATGGCCCGTTCGGACGCCGCTTTTTATCCCGTTATCGGATTTTTCACGGAATACTCCCAGGGAGATGCCCCTTCGGCCTATCTGTTCAAAAAAATCGATCAGCGTCTGCTGCCGTCCCCGGTAGATTTCAATGATCCGGGCTGGTTCGAAAATTTTGAAAGCGGTGTCCGGGGACGCCTGAACCTGTATAACAGCGGGCGGGACCGATTGAATCGACAGATAACCCGAATCGGGGTGGGAATCGCCCGGCTGGATCGATGCCGAATCGAAAACGAGCTGATCTCGTTTGTGATACATGCGTTTTATGATGTTCTGGCGGTCGAAGCGTTCATTCGGATTGCCGGGGAATCGGTTTCTACGGTTGAAGCCCAGCTTCGGATCATGAACGTTCGGCTCAGGGCCGGCGGTGCGTTGAAATCCGATATCCTGTCACTGGAGGTGCGACTGGCCCGGGCGCGTGAGGATCTGTTGCGAAGCCGCAACCGGTATCAGACGGCCTGGGCGGCAATGGCGGAACTCATTGGGATAAGTCCGGATCAGAATCCGGCATTGTTGACATCCGAGATGGACATGACGGATATTCCGGGAGATTATGCCGACGGATTGACGTTTGCATTATCGCACCGGCCCGAACTTCACCGGATCAAAGACCGGATCGCCCGGTCCAGACTCGAAAAGGCAGCGGCCGGGTCCGGTTATCTGCCCAGGGTCGACCTGGTGGCCACATACTATACGGACGATCCCCACATGCATTACAATGCCCGTCGTGAAAACTGGATGATGGGCATACGGTTCGACTGGGACCTGTTTACGGGTTTCAGCACCCGGGCCGATGTGCAGAAAGCATCGGCGCAGCTCGACGAAATGATGGTAGCTGATCGAAAAACCGTTCTGGCGGTGACCCTGGATGTTAAAACCGCCTATCTGAATCTGGACGAGGCCGATGCGCGGTTCAAGGTGTCCCGGGCCGGTGTGGAGGCGTCCGAGGAAGCCCTCAGACTGGTCAGCAAGCAGTATGAAGGCGGCAGTGCCGTCATTACGCGGTACCTGGAAGCCGAACTGGATCGAAACCGGGCACGGGTTCGGGCGGCTGCCGCGTACTATGACAGGGAAAAGGCATTGTCAAATATCGGCAGAGCCATCGGCTTCTGGGTGTCGCGGACGGTGAAGGGGTCGAACGGATGATGGAAACGGCGTCGCATGAAACATGGATCGGACAGGTATGAAATGAAGAAAAAACAGCGGTTGATCATACTGGCTGTCGCGGTGATCTGTGCCGTCGGCATCGGAATCCGGACGTTTTCCAGCGAAAAAATACGGCCGGGAATCGTTTCGGATCCTGTTCCGGCTGATCCCCGGCAACCGGAACAGACGGTTTCAGCAGCCGTGGAATCCATTACCGAATGGTACGAGGCGGTCGGAACCACGCGGCCAAGAACCGAGACAACCATCGGGGCGCAGATTACCGCCCGGATCAAAGATGTGAAGGTCAAACCGGGAGACAGGGTGCGGAAGGGTCAGCTGCTGGTGCTCCTGGATGACAGTCAGTTTTTGTCCCGGTTGAATCAGGTCCGCCAGGCACTGAATACCGCCCGGTCGGGAAAAGAGCAGGCACGGCAGGGGGAAATGGCCACGCGTGCCGCCTTTGCAGCGGCGCAGGCCGCATGGCAGAGAACCAAAGCCTATTATGCCTCGGAAGCCGCGACGGATCAGGACATGGAACAGGCCGAAGCGGCATATCTTCAGGCCCGGGCCGAACTCAGGCGGGCCGGAGAAGCCGTGACCTCGGCCGATACGGTGATCCGTCAGACCGAGTCAAAAATCGAAGAAGCCATGATTGCGCTCGGATACACTGGAATCAAAGCCCCTGAAGACGGATCGGTTCTCAAACGTTTTGTCGAACCGGGGGACCTGGCGCTTCCGGGAAAACCCCTCCTGCTTTTTCAGACAACCGGCCGGTTGCGCCTGGAAGCCCATGTCCGCGAAGGCCTGATTGGATGTGTTCACACCGGAGACTGTCTGAATGTCGATATTTCAACCCTTGACCGGGTTGTCGAGGCAAGGGTCGAGGAAATTGTGCCCTACGCGGATCCCCAAAGCCGTACGTTTCTGGTGAAGGCATTGATACCGTCGATTCCCGGAATTTATCCCGGCATGTTCGGGAAACTGAAGATACCGGTACGGCAGCGGCAGGTGATCGCCGTTCCCCGCATGGCAGTGAAACATGTGGGACAGATGGAACTGGTGATGGTTGATGAAAACGGACGGTGGGAAAAGCGTTTGATCAAGACCGGGCAGTCGTTGGGCGATCGGGTGGAGGTGTTGTCCGGGTTGACCGGCAGTGAAACGATCGGGCTGGGGCGTTGAGATGAACGGCAGCATGAGCGGGTTTTCAAACGGAATTATTTCAGGTATCGTCCACAGGTTTCTGACGTCGCGATTGTCCATTATCCTGATTATCGTATCGTTTTGTGTGGGGACGGCGGCGATTCTTGCAACGCCCAGGGAAGAAGAACCCCAGATCGTCGTGCCGCTGGCCGATGTGTATGTCCAGGCGCCCGGAGCCGATCCCCGGGAGATCGAACAGCTGGTTGCCGTGCCTCTGGAACAGCTGCTGTGGCAGATTGACGGGGTCGAATACGTGTATTCCATGTCCCGTGAGGACATGGGCATTGTGACCGTTCGATTTTTCGTGGGGGAAGACCGGGAAAATTCGCTGATAAAACTTCACAATAAAATCGCCATGAACATCGACCGGGTCCCGCCCATTGTCCGGGGCTGGGTGATCAAACCGGTCGAAATCGACGATGTGCCGATCGTCAATCTGACGCTTTATTCGGAACGATACGGGGATTATGAACTTCGCCGCATCGGCGAGGAGGTGCTGACCCGTCTGTCCAAAGTAAAGAATATATCCCGGACCGATATCGTCGGCGGCTTGAAACGGCAGATCCGCGTCGAACTGTCTCCGGAACGCATGACCGGCCATGACGTCTCGATGCTGGAAGTATACCGGGCTCTTCAGGGGGCGGATGCCTCGGTTGTTGCCGGGTCGTTTTCGCGACTCAACACCGAGTTCGATGTCGCCGCCAATTCTTTTCTGACGTCCGCCCGGGAAGTGTCCGATCTCATGGTGGGGGTCCACAGAGACCGTCCGGTGTACCTGCGGGACATCGCAACCGTCAGCGATGGGCCGGAAGAGGTTGATACGTATACCCGGTTTTCCCAGTCCAACTTCTATCGTCGTCAGAACAGACTTGAAGATCGCCCGGCCTCGTGTCCGGCCGTTACCCTGGCACTGGCCAAGAAAAAAGGAACCAATGCCGTTGAAGTGGCGCGCGACATTCTGGAAAGGACGCAGCAGCTGAAAAAAACCGTCATTCCGGACGGCGTCCAGGTGGAAGTGACGCGAAACTACGGGAAAACGGCCCAGGAAAAAGTCAACGGCCTGTTGAGCTCTCTGGCCTTTGCCGTTATCAGCGTGGTGATTCTTCTGGCCCTGACGCTGGGCGGACGCGAGGCCCTGGTCGTTGCGTTTGCCGTTCCCATCAGTTTCTGTCTGGCGTTGTTCGTCAACTTTCTGCTGGGATATACCATCAACCGGGTGACGCTGTTTGCCCTGATTCTGTCGCTCGGCCTGGTGGTCGATGACCCCATCACCAATGTGGACAACATTCAGCGCCATATTCTCGCCGGGCGATTTGATTCCCGCCGGGCAACCGTAGCGGCGGTCGATGAGGTGCTGCCCCCGGTCATCATGTCCACTCTGGCCATCATCGTATGTTTTGTCCCCCTGTTTTTCATTACGGGCATGATGGGCCCGTATATGGCCCCCATGGCGGCCAACGTACCGTTGACCGTCACATTTTCCACCGTAAGCGCTCTGACCATTGTTCCCTGGATGTCTCACGCACTTCTCCGCGGCCTGGCTCCGAAGGACGGGCATTCGAGGCCGTCTGAAAATCGTGAGGTATCGCCCGGATGGATTGCGCGGGTCTACCACGGCATGGTCTCTCCTTTTCTGGAATCCAGGGCCATGCGATATCTCCTGCTGGCGGGGGTGCTGTGCCTTCTGGTCCTGGCGGTGTCCCTGGCCGTGTTTCGGAAGGTGCCGCTGAAAATGCTTCCGTTTGACAACCGCAATGAATTTCAGGTGGTGATCGATATGCCGGAAGGCACGTCTCTGGAGAGCACGGACCGAACGGCCCGGGCCTTTGAGCGGTATCTGAGAACCGTGCCTGAAATCACGTTCATGGTTACCTACGTCGGGCATTCATCACCGATGGATTTTAACGGGATGGTGCGGCACTATTACCTGAGAAGGGGCAGTCATCTGGCCGACATCCGGATCAATCTGGCGGAAAAACATCTGCGCCGGCAGCAGAGCCATGAGATTGTTCTTCGTCTCAGAAAGGATCTGGAAAAGATCGCAGGAAAGTTTCGTGCGGATATCAAACTGGTGGAAGTGCCTCCGGGACCTCCGGTGCTGTCGACGATTGTCGGGGAAGTATACGGAAAGGCGGATCGGACCTATGATCAGATTATTGAAGGGGCACGGCAGGTCATGGCCGTTATGCGTACACAACCCTTTGTCGTGGATGTCGACACCATGGCCGAAGCCGGCCGGGATAAGATCGATTTCGTTCTCGACAAGGAAAAAGCCGCACTTCACGGGGTCGATGCCGGCTCGGTTATCCGGACGCTGAAGATGGCCGTGGGGGGCATGTCCCCGGCCACGGTCCATATGCCGGACGAACGCCGACCCTTGATGATACAGATGATCCTGCCGCGCAGCAGTCGATCGGACATGATCGCATTGGCCCGCATGCCGATCCGGACCGCATCCGGGGCCATGGTGCCGTTGGCCGAACTGGTGCGTGTGGAAAGGGTTCCCGAGTTGCAGCCGGTGTATCATAAAAATCTGGAGCGGGTCGTGTACGTGACGGCGGAAATGGCCGGTCGAAGTCCTGCGGAAGCGGTTGTCGATATGATGAAGACCCTTCGGAAACAATCCCTGCCGAGCGGTATCCGTGTGGATTGGGCCGGTGAAGGTGAATGGAAGATAACGCTGAGAGTGTTCCGGGATATGGGGGTCGCGTTTGGCGCGGCGTTGATCGGAATATATATTCTGCTGATCATTCAGACCAACTCATTTTTCATGCCCCTGCTGATTATGATGGCCATTCCACTGACCCTTCTGGGCATCATGCCCGGATTTTATCTGCTCAATCTGGTGGTGGGGCGCTACGTCGGCGGATTTTTCAATCCGGTGTTTTTTACCGCGACCAGCATGATCGGCATGATTGCGCTGGGCGGTATCGTCATCCGCAATTCCCTGATCCTGATCGAGTTTATTCAGGAGGCAGTCCGCCGTGGCGCGCCGCTCAAGGAGGCGATTTTTCAAAGCGGCGCCATCCGGATGAGGCCGATTGTGCTGACGGCCCTGACCACTGCCGTCGGTGCCTGGCCGATTACTCTCGATCCCGTGTTTTCAGGCCTTGCCTGGGCGCTTATTTTCGGTTTGACGGCATCCACCGCATTTACCCTGGTCGTCATTCCGGTGACGTATTATGCGCTGTACCGGCATGGGGAATCTAAGCAAACAGTTCGGTGCTGATATACCGTTCCGCCTGGCTCGGGATGATAACGACGATGCATCGGCCTCTGCTTTCCGGCCGGCGCGTGATTTCCAGGGCGGCCCATACGGCGGCGCCCGAGGAAATCCCGCCGGGTATGCCCTCCAGCAACGCCAGCTGTCTGGCGGTGTCGAAAGCGTCTTGATTTGTAACGGTCATGACTTCGTCAATGATCGTTGTATCCAGTACCTCGGGCACGAAGCCCGCCCCGATCCCCTGAATTTTATGAGGGCCGGCCGTTCCGCCGGACAGTACAGGCGAATCCGCCGGTTCCACGGCGACGGTTCTGAACGATGGGTTCCGGGACTTGATGACCTGAGATACGCCCGTGATGGTCCCGCCCGTACCGACGCCTGAAACCAGTATGTCGGCCCTGCCTTCCGTGTCCCTCCATATTTCCTCGGCGGTGGTTTCGCGATGGATCTGGGGATTGGCGGGGTTGGAAAACTGATCCGGCATCCAGGCGGCGGTTTCCGACGCCAGGATGTTTCGCGCTTTTTCGATGGCCCCGGCCATCCCCTGCCCGCCCGGAGTGAGTACAAGTCTTGCCCCCAGATGAACCAGAAGTTTGCGGCGTTCCAGGCTCATCGTTTCCGGCATGGTCAGGCACAGACGGTACCCTTTGACGGCACAGACAAAAGCCAGCGCAACACCGGTGTTGCCGCTGGTGGGCTCCACAACCAGCGTGTCCGGACCGACCTGATGGCGACGTTCGGCAGCTTCGATCATGGATACGGCGATCCGGTCCTTGACGGTGTTCAACGGATTGAAAAATTCCAGTTTGGCATACAACTCCCCTTCAAATTCGTTGCACATGCGGTTCAGCCGCACCAGGGGCGTTGATCCGATGGTGCGGTTCAGGTTGGAAAACCATTTCATGATATGTCTCCTTTATCCCTGCGGTAAACCAGTTTCGGCGATTCGATCATGACGGTCGTGCCCGGCGGGATGGATTCGGTTATCCAGACATTTCCTCCGATAACGGCATTGCGGCCGATGACGGTATCTCCGCCGAGAATGGTGGCCCCCGCGTAAATAATGACGTCATCCTCAATGGTCGGGTGGCGTTTTTTGCCCCGGAGACGATCGCCCGCATCTTTCGGAAGCGATAACGCTCCCAGTGTGACTCCCTGATAAATTCGCACATTGTTTCCGATTTCAGTGGTTTCCCCGATAACCACGCCGGTGCCGTGATCGATGACAAACCGGTTTCCAATGATCGCTCCCGGATGGATATCGATGCCGGTAATGCTGTGGGCGTATTCGGTCATGATTCGCGGCAGCAGGGGAACTCCCAGGGAATAAAGCCTGTGAGCAAGCCGGTATACGGTAACCGCAAACAGTCCGGGATAGCTGAAAATGATTTCATCGTGACTTTTTGCGGCCGGATCGCCTTCATACACGGCGCGAACATCTCCTGCCAGGGTCTCGCGAATCGCCGGCAGAGATTTCATAAATTCCACGGCTATCGTCTGGCCGCGTTTGAGACATTGAATGCAGGGACGATGATATCTGAAACAGTCGTGGCGAAAACTGAGAGTGATCTGTCGGGAGATGCATTCGAACAGATCAAAGACCGATTGGCCCGTCAAACAGTTCAGGTTTATGGGATCGAGTTTTTCCCCGTTGAAGTAACCGGGAAACAGAAGGGCCCTGAGTTTCAAAATGATGTTGATGATCAGTTCCCGGGAGGGGATGGGTTCAAATCCGATGTGCGTAAATGTTTCCCGGTCGTGAAAACTATTGGTCAAATCGTCGGCGATGTCGGGGATTTTGCTTCGAAAATATTTAAAAAATTCCGCTTCGGATTTGCAGGATGCTTCGTTGTCGGAGTCGTTTCTTTTCATCCCCCTTGAGTTCCTTTTAAGTTTTGAATGAATTCCTGAATCATAATGGGGTCGGTAAAAAAACCTTTTTTAAAGATTGCATGGAATTTTTCACAACGGGAATTTTATGTTTGTTGGGTTGCGGGCATAGCCCGTTTTGGAATATTAGAATTATAAAATGTCCATTTGAAATATTCAAGACGCAAGGCGGGAGATCAGCCGGATATTTTGGTTTTGAGGGTTGGAGGTTGAAAATGCGGCGGTAAAGGAGTATAAAATAACGGATTTGGGTATGATGTATTCCTCCGGTAAAAAGCATTGCCTTGCCTGAACTTGCAAAACCTGTTTCATTTCCGGACGGACACCAAGGAACCACAAAGCGGAGAAAAGAACCATGACTCATGAAGATGCGGGCCACTATGCGGCGAAACATCCTGAAAACACGAAACTGAACCCGAAAATTGAGGCGGCGGTGAAGCGTAAAAGCGATAACGGCGTGATAACCTGTGCCGCCGCGCATACCGTTGCTGATGAGCTGAATATGCCCCCGGCACAGGTTGGAGTAGCCATCGACCTCATGGAATATCGCATTGCGAAATGTCAGATGGGAATGTATGGTTACGACACCGGAAAGCCCATCACGGTTCCGGAAAAAGACAGATCGCCGGAGCTGGAGGAAGCCCTTCTGGAAGCGGCGCCCGACAAGCGTATCACCTGCAAAGCATGCTGGGAGCTGGCGGAAAAAATGGGCGTGGGAAAACTGAAACTTGCCAGAACCTGCGAGGTACTGAAGATTAAAATTCGACCGTGTCAGCTCGGAGCTTTTTAACCGGGGAAGACATTGGATTTTCATGAATTGTATCGGCGTTCAAAGATCGCCGTGAAATTCATGATTCACGTTTGAAAACGATTAGCTGACGGGGAGCAGGCGAAAACGCCGGCTCCCCGTATTTTTTTCGGATTTTACTGGTCGCTTTTAGTCTCTTTTGTAATGGATTGAATGATCCGATCACTGGTGCATTCAACGTTGACCGAATCTCCTTCAAAAAAATCTTTCAGGTCTAAATCCGAGGATGCCGTCAACATTATCATCTCTCCGGAAGCAGCCTTTATGCCAACCTGGCCGGTATCCTGGTTGATTTGATCGATGGTACCCTGAATTTGAACGGTGGGTTCGGCCGCCGGGGCTTCCTCAGCCGTATCGGCGCATATTCCAGCGGTTGCAAAAAAAAAGGCAAACAGTCCGGCAACGAGAATCCATGTGAATTTTTTCATTTTTATCATCTCCTTTAAAATTTAGAGGTTGTTTTGAAATTCGTTTCGAACGACATGGTCCTGCGGCATCGAGTCAATCAATCATACGGCATCATCACCTCCCTCTTTATTTTTTACCGCCCGCTTCGCTCTCTATGCACAGAGATCGCAGAGGCCTAAACCACCGTTTCGTGGCTCTGCGTCCTCTGCGCCTCGAGCGAAGCGGGCGGTAAATATATCCGGCATAAAAAAATCTTGCTTTTTTGACGGTCTTTAACGAATCAGGCATTAAGGATCGTGCTTTTGAACAGCTGAGCCTTCAGGGATGTGAAATTATGGATTGATTTATGGATAAGCAAGGGATGTGCCATTGATGCAACTATTTAATATGATTATTCTTTTTTTGTCGAATTGTATTTTGTGAATTTCGCTGACGGTAAAAATGTCGGGAAATTTCGACACATAAATCCCGGCATATTCGGTTGGTGATATATAACCAGCCGAATATGTAGGAATAAATTATGTAGGAAATTCACTACATTCGGTGGAGATCACCCCGTGTGCAGGGCAGGCTTCGGGGGCAGGTTTTTGAAATCGGAGGCTTTCATGTGGTGCTTTTTCAACAGATCGTACATGTCGGGACGGTGTTTTCCCGCCAGATCGGCGGCGCGGCTGATGTTGCCGCCGGTGGCGGTTAACAGGTTGGCCAGATAGTTTTTTTCGAATTCGATTTTGGCGGCTTTCAGCGGTTTGATGTCCGCCGGCTCCGCTTTAAGGGGGTCAAAAATCAGATCGTCACTGATCCTGTCACACGTTGCCATGGCGACGGCGTATTCAATGGTGTTTTGCAGTTCCCTTACATTGCCGGGCCATGAATGAAATACCAGCTTTTTCATGGCTTCGGGGGTAAACCCGTTCACTTTTTTTTTCATCTGACTGGAAAAATGTTTGCGAAAATGATCTGCCAGCAGGGGAATATCCTCCTTTCGCTCTCTCAGTGAAGGAATGTAGATCGGAATGACATGGATCCGGTAATACAGGTCTTCTCGAAATCGGCCCTGTTGAATTTGTTCACAGAGATTTTTGTTGGTGGCGGAAATGATGCGAATGTCAATTTTAACGGGCGTTTCGCTGCCGACGGGGTAAAACTGCTTTTCCTGAAGGATTCTCAGTAATTTAATTTGCATGGATTCGGGCATTTCTCCGATTTCGTCCAGAAACACGGTGCCCTCGTGCCCTTTGGCAAACAACCCTTTTCTGGTTTTAATTGCTCCGGTAAAAGCGCCTTTTTCATGTCCGAATAATTCGGATTCAAAAAGTCCTTCGGGAATGGCGGCGCAGTTGATGGCTACAAACGGTTTGCACTTTCTGGGGCTCAGCAGATGAAGGGATTTGGCGGCCAGTTCTTTTCCCGTCCCGCTTTCTCCGTAAATGCAGATACTGGTGTCGGTCTCGGCAACTCGGGATATCTGGTTCATGACCCGGCGCATGACGGCGCTTTTTCCGATGATGTTTTCAAGCCCGTATCGTTCTTCAACCAGGGCTCGAAGCCTTCGAATTTCTCTGGATAGAAAGGTTTTTTCCAACCCGTTTTTTATTTGCTGCAGCAGTACCCGACGGTCGAACGGTTTTGTCAGGTAACTGTAGGCACCCAGTTTCATGGCTTCGACCGCTGTTTCGATCGTGCCGTGCGCTGTCAGGATGATGACCGGCATTTCAGGAAATATTCGGAGGAGTTCCTCCATTAGCTGGATGCCGCTTTCATGCCCCAGCTTCAGGTCTACCAGGCCCAGATCGGGTGCATGCGTTTGTGCGATCCGCAGAGCCTTTTTCAAGCCGGTTTCAGTGATGACGTTATAGCCATGTCCTTCGAGTCTTAATTTCAGGACTTCCAGCATGTTTTCGTCATCGTCTACCACAAGAATGGTTTCCTGTCGCATACAGTCGGTTTCCTTTACGGATGCTGTTGTTGAGAGCGTTTCTTTTCCTCGATGGTAATGTCGATTTGTTTGTAGGACGTCAGTCGGCGCCTGAGACGTTGAATGACGTGAGTCTGTTTTTTTCGTTCGGCCTCTGATGCCCGTAAAGTTTTCTGAAGCAGGTCAATTTGTGATCGAGTGATTTCGAGGTTCTGCTTCAGGTCGTCAATGGACGTATTGAGTTGTTCGACGTTCGACGTTCGGGTGTTCAGTTCAAATCGGAGACGGCTGCAGGTGTTTTCAGCGTTTTCCGTTTTATGGACGGCCCGGACCAGATCCGTCAGCGCTCCGATCCATATACGCGTCCGTTCGGCTTTTTCACTTTCAGGAAATTGTTCCTGGTGTTGAATATAATACGTCAGAGCTGTCTGATAATTTTGTTGGGGATTGTCGGGGTGAGACCAGATCAGTCCCAGGTGAAACAATGCATGATCTGACGACGGCGAATGGGGATGCCGTCGGACCACTTGTTCCAGGCCTGCAGCCGCTGATGCAAAATCGCCGGCCAGTACCTGATGCTCGGCGGTTTGAAGTTGGCGATGCGTCTGATAAGCCGTCGGAGAGTAAAACACCGAGTTGCAGGCGATTACCGACAGGACCACGGATATCAGGCAGGCAGGGTGAAAAAAAACGTGCTTCCTTTCCCCGGTGCGCTTTTTATCCATATGCGACCTCCATGCGCATGGACGATATGGCGGGCAATGTAAAGACCCAGACCGGTCCCTTTGCCGTGAAATGTTCTGAATTTTTGGAAAACGGCTTTCTGAGCGTCTTTGGGAATTCCGCAACCGGTATCGGCTACTGATACCAGAATATGTCGAAGGGATTGACGCTGGTTCAGTAAATCTGGTGACTTCAGGGAGATCAGGGCGGCGGACAGAATAATATAGCCCGATTCAGGCGTGAATTTGATCGCGTTTCCCAGTAAATTGTCGATGACCTGAGCGATTTTTTCAGCGTCTATGTTAATTAAAGGTAAATCCGGGGACGCTTCGATACTCAGGGAAATATGTTTTCGAGTCAGCAGCGGATTAAATTTTGAGACGCTCCGGTGAAGAATCGGAAGCAGGCTGTCGGTTTCCACCTGTAAGGTCTCCATTCCCGCCTCCATCCTGGACAGGTCCAGAATCCTGTTGACCGAATCAATCAATCGTTCACATTCTTCACTGATAATCGACTGCACCCGGGACCTGGTTTTCAGGGGATTTCGAGGTGTTTCATTCGGTTCCAGCAGACTTGCGGCTTCACGTATGACGGTCAGGGGGGTTTTCAGCTCATGAGAAATATGCGCAATCAGGTCTGCTTTCATTTCATCAATTTCTTTCAGGCGGTCACACATGCGATTGAAAGCGACCGCCAGTTCCCTGATTTCCGGGGGATGTTGAATATCCGGTGAATGATTAAAATTCCCTCTGGCGATGTCCCGGGTCCCTTGAATCAGTTTCTGTAGAGGATTATTAATGCTGCGTGCGTGAAAAAAAGCCAGAACGGTCGCCGATATTGTGAGAACAACGGTCATAATGATGGTAAAATTGGCGATCTGAAGTCCCAAAATGTGAGATGTTTTGATTTTATTATTGATTCGGGCTTCGGTCCGATCGATCATTTCTTCGAGAATTCGCTCCATATCGCCTGTGACACAAACTTCTTCACTTGAAGCGGTTTCCCTGAGCGGTGTTGTAATTTCCGGCGAAGGCTGCCGGGCCTTTTCGACGGCGGTGATATATCGCCGATACAGATCGGTCGCATTTTCAACCAGAATGCAGGTCTCAGAGGTTTCAACGAGTTCGCCGATCTGGTTCAACCCGGCGGTGATGTATTTGCCGGTTTCGCTGAACTGCCGGAGAAAATCTCTGTCTCTGGAAATCAGGTATTTTTTTTCAAAGGCCCGTTGCGTAAAACAGGAATCTCTGAGTTTCCCGGCGATGCTGATGATGCGACGGTCGATGTCATTTACCGAGCGGGTAAGCCGATTCAGGCGATTCATCTGAATCGTTGTATAGCCCCCGAGAAAAACCACTCCCGCCAGTATGCACAGATTGCCGATTACAAGTCTGTGAAAAAGGCTGAACCGACGCAGAAAGTTAAACGGCATGTTCACCTCCGGATTGTCGACGTTTGGTCGTCAATTGTAAAAAATTTTTGCGTAAACTCCCAAAGGCTGCCGGCTTGTTTTTTTTCGGTTTGGTTGGGTGCGGCGATGAAACGTTTTGAGTTCCGCTTTGTTCGGATTGCGGATTGAAATCTGTACGGTTGCGTGTGGTGATCCTGTTTTCGTATTGAAACTTATTATATAAGCTTATGATGAGGAATGCAAAACAAACCCGGACCGCTCAGAGCGGCTGAACAGAATGTTTGATGTAGATGGAAGGGTTATACGGACTTGATCATATCTTCAGCCACGTTATTGCAGGCTTCGTCCCGCCCCTTCCCGGATCACGCGATGTCGTACGCCGGCAACGGGCGGGACTCCGCAGTTAAATTTGTGAAAATATGGCTGAGGTTAGAACCAAACCCGATTATACAGCCCGCTTGCCTCGCTCGGGGTACAGAGATCGCAGAGACCAAAACCTCTGTTACGGGAATCTGCATTCTTTGCGTCTTGCGCGAAGCGGTCGGTAAAAACGGTTTCACATAAAAAGCGCCCTGCGGACGAATCCACAGAGCGCTTTGGGCTTTCAGTTTTCGGATCGCGTAGACCCGATGGTCAGACTACGGTCTGAAGATCATCAGCCATACATGAGCAATAATGATACTGATGATCATGTACGGGAAGGCCACTTTCAAAAATCCGATGAAGCTGATTTTGTAGCCTCTGGATTCGGCGATACCAACCGTGACGACGTTGGCCGATGCACCGATCATGGTTCCGTTTCCACCGAAGCAGGCGCCCAGTGCCAGGGCCCACCACAGGGTGTTTTCGGCCCCGGGAATGACCTGGCTCAGGTAGGCCACGATCGGCAGCATGGTGGCGGTAAACGGAATGTTGTCGACAAATGCGGACATGATGGCAGCTACCCAGAGGATCAGGCCGCAGGCAATGGCGAAGTTTCCTTTGGACAGGTCCAGAATCCAGTCGGCGATCAGGGACAGCAGACCGGACGATTCCACCGCGCCCACCAGGATGAACAGAAAGATAAAAAACATCAGGGTCGGCCATTCAATGTCTTTTTCAATCAGTTCCAGGAAATTGACTTTCTTGGTGACCATGGCGATGGTAAACAGGACGGACGCGCCCATCAGGGCGGCGATGCTGACTTCCATGTGCCAGTAACCATGGCTGAGGAACAGCAGGATGACAAAAAACAGCACCCCGAGTCCGTACGCCAGCAGTGTACCGTCGGTAATCGGGTATTTTTTCTTCAGTTCCTGAATATATGCCTCGACGTTGTCCACTTTGGCGACTGCGTAAGCTTTGCCCCAGACGAATTTGGAATAGATGAACAGGGCGAACATGGAGATGATGCAGACCCACACCAGGGCAACCACAAAATCCATGAAGGTCAGACCGGCAAACGAACCGATCATGATGTTGGGCGGATCGCCGATCAATGTGGCCGTGCCGCCGATGTTGGATGCCAGTACCAGCGGAATGAGCAGATACAGAGGGTTGATGGACAGTGATACGCAGATTTCGATGGCCACCCCGGTCAGCAGCAGCATGGTGGTGACGTTGTCCAGAAACGCGGATGAAACCGCCGTAAAGATCATCAGGTAAATGGCCAGAGTGAATACCTTGCCTTTGGCCAGTTTATACGTAATATAGGCACACCACTGGAACACGCCGGTATTTTTCAGGATACCGACAATGATCATCATGCCCATCAGCAGGAAGATAACGTTCATGTCGATGGAACCGATAGCCGCTTCAAACGAGAAAATGTGGTATTCCGGGTTGATCGTGCCGATGGTATAGGAAATGACCATCATGATGGCCGCTCCCAGCATGGCGGCGATGGTCCGGTGCAGCAGCTCGAACGTGATCAGCGCGTAGGCCAGGATAAAAACGATGGTGGATATCCAGAAGGCCGGACCCAGGGTCCGCGGAACGGTAATGTCTTCGCTGATGTAATAGTGGCCTTCATGAGCGGCCAGTTCGCCTCCCTCAAACTCGAGTTCCGTGGTCTTGAAGCTGGCCTTGGTAACTTCGATTTTGATGACGGCCGATTTGATCTGGTCCTTTTCCATCATGAAACGGGCCACATACTTTCCGTTATGGGCCGTTGTAACCTGGGTGACGAGTTTGCCGTTGACAAAAACTTCGACCTCGGCTTCGTTGATGGGTTCAGTGTGGGTGTCTTTAATGATACCGGAAATGTTGATGGTATCTCCGCCTTCGATCACAACCATGTGATGACTGCTTTTGGCGCCGTGGCCGCCGGCAAAGGCAGTCGCCGCAAAGACGGCGGTCATCAAAATACCCAAAATCATTAAAAAGGGTTTCATCCGTCGCATACGTTTCCTCCTCTTGAGTTTTGCCAATAATATTAACTAGCTAAGTTATTTGTGCAACATGCTTTTAAAATAAGGAACAAAAATTTAGTAATGTTACAGATAAAGCTTTCAACTTGCGGATCTATCAAAAGCAGTCTAGTGTGTCAAGAAAAGAATGAGGCATTCAAGCCGGCTTTCCAAAATGCTTTTATTACTGATGACGAACCGATTGGTTGACAGCGCTCGGAATTCTATGCTACCTGCAGTTGATATGGAAAATACATTTATCATAAAGTCCCTGCCGGTTCAGAATTTTATCATGCTGACGGTTCTGGCGATCGTCCTGCTTCTGGTAGGATTGGCCGTCTGGAGAAAGAACCTGCAGCATGTGATCGTCTGGACCCTGTGGGTGGGCATTGCGCTGTGGTTTTTCAACAGCTCCTTTTTCGGGTTCAGCGCGGTGACCGTCAAACCGTCCGGAATCAAAATAGATTATGGGATACTGTCGTTCCGGAATACGGAGCTGCCCGTCGAAAGTTCCTGGGAAGTTGTCAAGTACATGGGAGGAATCCGCAGGATAAAAACCCTGTATTACATACAGATCGGCGAACACCAGAGCATGAAGGTGCGGGGTAGAAAAGGGTATGACCTTGTCAATGAGATTGGTGCGGCAATCGATGCCGTCCGGGGTGGGTAGCGCCGGATGTGTTGACCGACCGCTTCGCTCCAGGCGCAGAGCCCATGCCTGGTTCTGAAGTCGGCCATATTTTCGTAAATTTAACTGCGGAGTCCCGCCCGTTCCCGGCGGTCGACATCGCGTGATCCGGGGAAAAGATGCCGGGGCCATGAAGCGTTAAAAAGCGCAAACTGTTTGAGGCGCGCCGAGTTTTTGCGCTTTAGCTTCATGGGTCCGGCATCCCCCGGATCATGTGGAGAAGCCGGGAACGGGTGGGACGGAGCCTGCAACAACGTGGCCGAAGATATAATCAAACCCCGGAGCCCCGAAACGGCGGTTCAGCTCTCTGCGATTTCTGTGTGCCGAGTGAGCGAAGCGAACGGTCGGTAGATTAAATAAAAGGAAACATCAGTCGACCGAGAACGCGATGCGGTCGTTGTCGACACCGGCTTTTACCTTCACGCCTTCACGAACGGTTCCCTTCAGTATTTCCATGGCCAGAGGGTTTTCAATATAGTGCTGGATGGCGCGTTTCAACGGCCGTGCACCGTAAACCGGATCATAGCCTTTTCGGGACAGAAACGTGGTGGCTTCTTCAGTCAATTCAAGCCGGATCTGTTTTTCTCCGAGCCGGGAGGCCAGACGCTGCAGCTGAATGGCAACGATGTCGCGGATCTGTTCCGGTTCCAGGTTGTGGAAGATAATGGTCTCGTCGATCCGGTTCAAAAATTCCGGTTTGAAAGTCGCCCGCAGAGCTTCCAGGACTCTCGCTTTCATTTCTTCCCGTCGGGTGCCGCCCAGTTCCTGAATCCACTGGCTGCCGATGTTCGACGTCATGATAATAATGGTGTTCGTGAAGTCGACGGTTCGTCCGTGACCGTCCGTCATTCGTCCGTCATCGAGTATCTGGAGGAGAATGTTGAACACTTCGGGGTGTGCCTTTTCGATTTCATCGAACAGCACTACGGAATAAGGACTTCGTCGGACGGCTTCGGTCAGGTAACCGCCTTCTTCGTAGCCGACATAGCCGGGGGGGGCTCCGATCAGTCGGGACACGGCGTGTTTTTCCATGTATTCGCTCATGTCGATCCGAATGACGGCCTCTTCACTGTCAAATATGAATTCCGCCAGTGCCTTTGCAAGTTCTGTTTTTCCGACGCCGGTCGGCCCCATGAAGATAAAGGAGCCGATGGGGCGGTTGGGGTCCTGGAGTCCGGAGCGCGCCCGGCGGACCGCATCAGATACGGCGGTAATCGCTTCGCGCTGTCCGATAACCCGCTTGCCCAGGCGCTGTTCCATTTCCAGCAATTTTTGCCGTTCGCCCTCGAGCATCCGGCTGACGGGAATACCGGTCCATTTGGACACGACTTCGGATACGTCCTCGTCGTCCACTTCCTCCTTGAGCATTTTTCGGTCCGACTGGAGCCGGGTCAGTTTTTCATTGGCCGCTTCCAGTTGTTTTGCCAGTTCAGCCGCTTTTCCGTACCGGAGTTCGGCGACCTTTGCCAGATTTCCTTCCCGCTCGGCCTGCTGCTCCTGGATTTTCGATTGTTCCTGGGCTTCCTTGATGGTTCGGATCTCCTGGATCAGGTCCTTTTCATAATGCCAGTGGGCCTTCATTTCATGGATTTTTTCCTTCATGGTGCCGATGTCTTCATCCAGTTTTTCAAGTCGTTCCCTGGAGGTCGTATCGGATTCTTTTTTCAGCGCTTCCTTTTCGATTTCGGCCTGCATGATTTTTCGCTGAATTTCATCAATTTCTTCGGGCATGCTGTCAATTTCAATCCGAAGCTTGGAGGCACATTCGTCGATCAGGTCGATGGCCTTGTCCGGAAGAAAACGGTCGCTGATATACCGGTTTGACAGCGTGGCCGCAGCGATGATGGCAGAATCCTTGATCCGGACGCCGTGATGGACTTCATACTTTTCCTTGAGTCCGCGGAGAATGGAAATCGTATCTTCCACGGTAGGTTCGGGAACCAGTACGGGCTGGAAACGTCGTTCCAGCGCAGCGTCTTTTTCGATGTATTTACGGTATTCATTCAGCGTGGTGGCACCCACGCAACGCAATGTTCCGCGGGCCAGAGCGGGTTTGAGCATATTGGATGCGTCCATGGAGCCCTCGGCTGCACCGGCGCCGACCAGGGTATGCAGTTCATCGATAAAAAGGATGATTTCACCTTCGGCATTTTCTACTTCCTTGAGCACGGCCTTCAGCCGATCTTCAAATTCTCCCCGATACTTGGCCCCAGCAATCAACGCGCCCATGTCCAGCGCTACCAGCCTTCGGTTTTTCAGGCTTTCCGGTACATCGCCCTTCATGATCCGCTGGGCAAGGCCCTCGACGATGGCGGTTTTGCCGACCCCCGGTTCTCCGATCAGGACCGGGTTGTTTTTGGTCCGTCGGGACAGCACCTGGACGATTCGGCGGATTTCGTCGTCCCGCCCGATGACCGGGTCCAGCTTTCCCAATCGGGCAGTATCCGTCAGGTCCCGGCTGAATTTGTCCAGCGCCTGATATTTTTCTTCCGGATTGGGGTCGGTAATGCGCTGCGATCCCCGGATTTCCATCAGGACCTTGAGCATGGATTCCCGGTTGATCTGATGGCGCTTGAGAATTTTCGAGGCCTCCCCCTGTTTCTCATCGGCAAGCGCCAGCAGAATATGTTCAATGCTGACGTATTCGTCCTTCATGTTGGTTGCTTCGGTGAAGGCCGCATCCAGTATCGATCGGGTCCGTTGGGATATGTAAATATCCGATGTGCCGGAGACCTTTGGTGTTTTATCCAGCACTGCCGCCAGTTCCTGCGATAAGGCTTCCGGCGATGCGCCCAGTTTTCGGACGATGGTCCGGGCAATGGATTCCGGTTCACTGAGCACGGAAAAAAGCAGATGTTCCGGCTCGATCTGCTGGTGCCCGCGCTGTGAGGCCAGGTTCTGAGCATTTTGTATCAGTTCCTGTGACTTGATGGTAAATTTGTCAAACCGCATACATACCTCCTTTTGAAATGTTTTTTTCTAAACCTAAAAATAAGCACCGGCGTTGAGGTGTCAAACGATCTTCTTTTTGAAAAATACCGATGTAATCTGAAGTGATGATTTGCCCCCATGTTTTGAGGGGACGGTTTTTCCCGGAAGGTCCGAACCGGATGCTTCCGTCAGGAACAGTCGCCCGGATATCATAACAATTCCTTGTGTTACGGAAAAAAATATAATATGTGTTTAAAGATGCGGTTGAAAACGGTAAGTAATTGATCTTTTTCCCGGATGGTGTCTTTTTGATTGCAGTGGTTCGATACGCCCGAAAATAAACGGATATGTTCCCGAAATAAGTGGAATAAAATATAATCGTGTGAGTGGGAAAAAGCTAATTGTTTTGACAAGGAAAATGTTGAAGATGAGCGGTATTGAAATTGTTACGTCAAGCGGGCAGATGCAGGAGATCGCAGATCGTCTGCGCCGGGAGGGAAAAACCATTTCGTTTGTCCCCACGTTGGGATATCTGCATGAAGGGCATTTGTCTTTAATGCGGGAAGCCCGCCGGCATGCGGATATTCTCGTTGTCAGTATTTTTTTGAATCCCACTCAATTCGGGCCGGAAGAAGATCTGGAAGCTTATCCCAAAAATCTGAAACGGGACATCCATCTGGCCGAAAAAGAAGGGGTGGATGTTATTTTTGCACCTGCGGAATCGGACATGTATCCGAATGGATTCCAGACCTATGTGACGTTGGAAAATCTTCCCCGGCATCTGTGCGGACGTTCACGACCGATTCATTTCCGCGGCGTCGCAACGATCGTATCCAAATTGTTCAACATCGTCAAACCGCATACGGCCGTGTTCGGTCGGAAAGATTATCAGCAGCTTGCGGTCATTCGTCAAATGGTTCGGGACTTGAATTTTGATATTCATATCATCGGCGGTCCGACGGTCCGGGAAGTCGACGGGCTTGCCATGAGTTCACGAAACACCTATCTGACGGCGAATCAGCGTCGGGATGCCTGCCGGCTCTATCAGGCGTTGCAGAAGGCTCAAAAAACAGCCGCAGCCGGGGAAACCGATGCTGTTCGAATTATTGATGAAGCGGCAGAACTGATTGGATCGCTTCCGGATGCCGATATCGATTATATTAAAATCTGTGATCCTGAAACACTGGAAGATGTTCAAATCATAAAAGAACCCGTTTTGATGGCCCTGGCTGTAAAAATAGGACAGACCCGTCTGATAGACAATGAATTGTTAACTCCGTAACTAAATTTTAAATAAAACATAGGTGCCGTTGGGTGTTGCTGCAACCGGCACGGGATAAAGGAGTCGCACATGAGCAAAGAGCATTTCTTTTTTACATCGGAATCCGTAACCGAAGGGCATCCGGATAAGGTTGCCGATGCGATTTCAGACTCAATTCTGGATTCAATCATTGTAAACGATACACGTTGCCGGGTCGCCTGTGAAACGATGGTAACAACGGGCCTGGCGTTTATTGCCGGTGAGATTACCACCGATTGTTACGTGGATATGCCGGAAATTGTCCGGGAACGGATTCGTGAAATCGGATACCATTCGTCTCAGATGGGATTTGACTGGCAGACCTGTTCCGTTTTGACGAGTATTGATCGTCAGTCATCGGATATTTCCCAGGGAGTTACGGCCGGAGAAGGCCTTTTCAAGGAACAGGGCGCCGGCGATCAGGGGCTGATGTTCGGGTTTGCTACCGATGAGACGCCCGAGCTGATGCCGATGCCGATCATGTATGCCCATAAGCTTTGTCAGCGTCTGTCGACGGTTCGGAAAAACGGAGCGTTGGATTTTTTGAGACCGGACGGCAAATCCCAGGTCACCGTTGAATATGAAAACGGATGCCCCAAACGGGTGGATACGGTCGTAATCGCTGCGCAGCACAAGCCGGATGTAACGTATGAAGATTTAAAAGAGGCCATCGTTGAAGACGTGATCAAAAAAGTCATCCCGCAGGCCATGGTGGACGGGGATACCCGCTATTTTATCAATGCGACCGGCCGGTTTGTTGTCGGGGGACCCATGGGGGACTGCGGTCTGACCGGTCGAAAAATTATCGTCGATACCTATGGCGGTCAGGGCAGTCACGGCGGCGGCTGTTTTTCCGGCAAGGATCCGTCCAAGGTGGACCGAAGCGCTTCCTATATGGCGCGGCATATCGCAAAAAATATCGTGGCAGCCGGTATTTCCAAGAAATGTGAGATCCAGCTGGCCTATGCCATCGGGGTTGCCAAACCGGTTTCGGTGATGGTGGACCTGATGGGCACCGGAAAGGTCCCCAAGGATCGGGTCAAGGCCATCGTCAATGAGGTGTTTGACATGCGACCGGCGGCCATCATTGAATATCTGGATCTTTTGCGGCCGATTTATGCCAAAACCGCCGCATACGGGCATTTCGGCCGGAACGAACCCGAGTTTACCTGGGAGAAAACCAACATGGCGGATCTGCTGAGGGAAAAAGCCGGTCTGTAACATACTCGGTGTCCGTCCGGAAACATTCGGGTTTTACAATTTTCATAAAGGGAGATCATCATTCGATGAAGTACGATATCAAGGACATCAAACTGGCCGAAGACGGCAGGCGCCGCATCGAGTGGGCCAATCAGAGCATGCCGGTCCTTAACCGGATTCGGAAACGATTTGAAATCGAAAAACCGCTGAAGGACCTCAGGGTAGCGGCCTGCCTTCATGTGACGACGGAGACGGCTTCGTTGATGCAGACGCTGAAGGCCGGAGGGGCGCAGGTCTGGGTGTGTGCCTCTAATCCCCTGAGTACGCAGGATGACGTGGCGGCCGCTCTGGTTCAATTCGACCGGATTCCGGTGTTTGCCGTTAAGGGAGAGGACAATAAAACCTATTATGAACATCTGAATGCGGTGCTGGACAATAAACCGCAGTATACCATGGATGACGGTGCGGATCTGGTATCGACCCTTCACAGCGAACGCACTGAAATTGTGGACGGCGTCAAGGGCGGCACCGAAGAGACGACAACCGGTGTGATTCGTCTCAAGAGCATGGCGGCCGGCGGGGTGTTGAAATACCCCATTATTGCGGTCAATGACGCGCAGACCAAACATTTTTTTGACAACCGTTACGGTACCGGTCAGAGTACGATTGACGGTATTATTCGTGCCACAAACCGGCTCCTTGCCGGAACCAGTTTTGTCGTGTGTGGTTATGGCTGGTGCGGTCGCGGTCTGGCCATGAGAGCGCGCGGCATGGGTGCCAATGTCATTGTGACCGAAGTCGACCCGACGGCCGCTCTCGAGGCGGTCATGGAAGGTTTTTCCGTGATGCCCATTGTAAAAGCAGCTGAAATCGGTGATTTTTTCTGCACGGTCACCGGAAACATCAACGTGATTCGCAAGGAACATTTCAGTCTGATGAAAGATGGGGCCATTGTATCCAATTCCGGTCATTTTAACGTGGAATTGGATTTGAAAGGCCTGGAGGCGATTACCAAAACCCGTCGAACCGTCCGGCCGTTTGTCGAAGAATATACGCTGGAAAACGGAAACCGGGTGAACGTCCTGGGAGAAGGGCGTTTGATCAATCTGGCGGCGGCTGAAGGTCATCCGTCGAGTGTTATGGATATGAGCTTTGCCAACCAGGCATTGAGCATTGAATTCATGACAAAAAATACCGGTTCGATGAAAAATGAGGTTTATCCCGTTCCCAGCGAGATCGATCTGTCGATCGCTAAAGAAAAAATCGTCGCCATGGGTGTGGATATCGATACATTGACTCCTGAGCAGGAAGAGTACCTGGCCTCCTGGACCATGGGGACCTGAAACACCCGATCATAATGTTAATGCGCATAAGCTGCGGGACTGAACAAAATCGTTTCAGCCCCGCAGTTTTTTTGTTGAACATTTTATCATTTTTCAATACGGTCGTGTTCCTGGTTCCAGAGTACCCATTCGCAGATATCCACCTTCAGGGGAAACCGAAAAGGACGGGTGACGACGCCGGCCGATCGGGCAATGAGCATGTTACCGGATTGCAGGATTTGATTTCGCTTTTCGTGGTTTCCCTGACGAAAGATAGGATTGCCGGGGGTTCCTGCGGTGGTTTTTGAATCCGGGGCGTTTGGGGGGGGTGAAAATTCCAATCTGACGGTATCCTCATATGTTTTAACAATAACGACGTCGTTTTCAAGGACATCCATTCTAAACACGGCCCCCCGGGAATCTGCGACCGTTGTTCGGGATGCGATTGACAGGGTTCCGGTGCCGTTCGGGATGCTTTTGACGTTTGCCCATGTTTTCCCGATAAGAAGTCGAATACCGATGTTTCGCCGGGAGAACTCCTGATCGACAGAGATCATTGTAATTTCAAGCATAGTATGCTCATCCAGACGAATCAGACTTTGATCCGGAAATGTCAGTTCAATGCGCCCCCCTGTATCGGTCCGAATTCGATCGCCCGGATGAAGCCGTACTCCTTTGATAAGATCTTCTGTTATCAGAAGATCTTCATTGATTCGAAATACCGGCCCGATGAGCCTCGTAATTACGGCCTCGTCGTTTCGTAATCCAATCTCTAAATCAGCCCGAGCGGAAAAACTGAAAAACATCGCCGATATCATTAACAACACCAGTACGTTCAGTACCAGTCCTCTAAAATTGTTGCTTTTCATATTTTAAATCAGTCCATCCCATATCCCGGTTAATCCAATATAATGATTATTTGACATTTTTTTAAAAATATAAGGTGTTCGGGAGCACTTCGAAGTCTGGAGGCATCCGCATTGCTGATGACGATGTCGCAATGCCCGGCATTTTCGGTTTTCAGCCCTTTGAAGGTCAGAGGTGTTCCGGAGACCCTGGGATTTTTTCCCGCTGATTCGGCCTCGGTTGAATACCCCGCCATTCCGTTTTGAACGGCATACTCCCGACTGGCATATCCGGGTCCGTATACTTCGGTACCGGTTTCATCCACTATCCGTGGTGCCAGGCAGGGAAGTGCCTTCAGCCCCCGGGCATCGATGATCAACCCCGTATAGGGATTCCGGCGTGTTTTTCCCGTTTGTTTACCGTCGGTTGGATGAGATGTTTTTACAGTTGATTTCCTCGATGGTTTAGATACAGCTACGGGCTTTACGGATTCGATCTGTTTGATGTTCTGAGGAAGCAGCAGCTGGGAGAACCCTCCATACATGCTCATTTCAGCCGTCACCTGTACCGTCCCATCCGACAGATATTGTCGATCCACGATTCGGGCGTCTCTGACCATATTTTCCAATTTTGCCATAATCTTATCATTGCCGGATTCAAAATGACGCACCTGAACAGCTGAATTGATTCGAACATGTTTAGCGGTGATCAGTAAATTGCTCAAGGCGGTCTGGCTTGCTGTTCTCAGCGTTGTTTGACGAGCATTGGGGCTTTCGGCATGGTTTGCAGGCGGACTCTCGATTCCGGTTGCTGTTATGACTCCCTTTGTCCAGTTGATCCGGCCTGTTTTAAACTGATCGATACAGGCGCGGGACGGATCGGATTCGCATAGGGCATTGGCAGGTGAAACTAAACATAACAATATAATATACGGAATAATAAATTTCATGTTTCCTCCATCCGGTCTATCTGGAAAAGGGCTGAACAGCTTCACGGTCTGTTAATAGTTACGAACCGGATCTGTTGATAATAGTGTTGTAAAATTTTGTGACAGTTGTACCCGGCTCGCGCCATGCGTTCGGCTCCTGACTGGCTCATTCCGACGCCGTGACCATACCCCTGTCCCTTGAAAATGAATCCTTTTTTCGTCGATAGAATATCAAAGAAGGTGCTTTTTATCAATTTGGGACCCACGGCCGTCCTGAAGTTATTTCCGGTCAGTTCCACGGCGCCTTTAAGGGTGATGATCCCAATTCTAACGATTCGGCCGGAGGGGGATTTTTCAACCGGTATAATACGTTGAATTTCACCGGCTTCAATATCAATGTTGAACAGCTTATTCCGGAGTTCATCGCGTGTTATGAAATATTGCCATGAACTTTGTTCGACGGGGCCACTGAACGTATCGGATATGGATTTTAAATAGGGGATTTCAGCTGACCAGACATGACGGGGATCTTCCGTATACCCGCCGCTGTCGGCATGAAAACAGGCAATGATCAAATGTCCTTCATGTATCATCACCTGTCCCCGGGTGGCGTTTACGGCTGCCGTCGTTACGGAATGCTCTGCATCGCAGCCACCGTAAACCTGAGAACCGGTTGACGACAATACGTCGTAGGGCCTGTCCGTGTTTTTACTTTTAATATACAGCGCGTAAGTCCTTGATGCGATGGCCTGCGCTTTCAGGGCTTCTTCCGCCCAGTCGGACGACATCTCCTTGGGAACGACTCCGTACAGATATTTTTCCAGTGGAACATGATTAACGGCTTGAAGCCCCCCGACGTCCGGGAAAATTTCAAGCCAACCTCGAAACCCCGATGAATCCAATCGGATGAGACGGCCCTTTGATTCAATCCGGCAATGATTTACGGGAAGCGGTTGCCCGTTGAGTTCAATGTGCCTGCCGGTTTTGCTGAATAAAAGGGGGCCGGGACCGGTAAACAGGATGGCGCCGGAATCAGGATCGGATACAGTCATGGCTCCGACGGCATTCACCCTGAATTGCTGGGTCCCGTCCTTGACCAGTACCCGGATCCGCGTATCGGATATGTTTAAAAAAATCGATGGGTTCAGCTCGGAACCATGGGTTTGCGCCTTCCGGTGGGTATCGTCCGCCCAAAAATCGGCAGATGCTTTTCGCATGCTGTGGGGAAAGCGTTGCGCAAATGTTACGAATACGGAATGTGCGTCCTTATAGCGGCACCTTTCATTTAAAATCGTACCGATATTGAACAGTGCATCTTCCGCTGACGGGCTGTTTGGGTAATGCTTCAAGATTTTTCGATACAATTTCAGCGCGGGATCGTACTGGTTCAGATAACGGTTGTAAGTGCCGGCCATGAATAAAAGCGCTCTGGCCCGGGTATTCGGGATTGTCGACCTGTTGACGATTTCAGTATAAGTGCTTACCGCCTGAAGAAACATTCCTTTGTTGATGAATTCGGAAGCCGTCTGAAATGATGGATCATTAAAACCGGCCCGAGACGCAGACGCGGTAAACGCAAAACTGAAAAGCCATACGAACAGTGCCGCCGATAACACCGTGTAAATGGTTAAGCGTTTTAAACGAATCATGTGGAATTGATGGCTCAGCACTATTTTGTTGACATGGTAAAAGCCCCGTCCCAGTCCTTCGGCGGGGGATCGAGTTTATATTGCCGGCATCTGTCGAGCAAAGCGAGGCTGGGGCCGTCCATCGGAACCAGTGCCAGGGCGCTGTTAAAAAGATCGACAGCCAGGTCAAATTCCTGTTTTCGATAGGCATTCAGACCGTCGGTATAATGGTCGATCATTTTCAGTGTCGTCGGGCTGATTTCTTCGGTATATCCCATAGGTTCATATACTTTTACCGGTTCCTGTTTACCGACAACCTTTATGGCATCCACTTCGCGTGCGATAATGCGGTTGCCGCCGGCCATCGCCTGCCAGGTGAATTCACTGATCAACGTATAAATACCGTAGATTTTGTTGACCCCTTCGAGCCGGGCGGCCGTGTTGACCGTATCGCCCATCATGGTATAATCCATGCGGCTTCTGGAGCCCATGTTGCCGACGACAGCAGGTCCGGTATTCATTCCGATGCGCATGTTCAGCTCGGGTTTGTCCTGTTCCCTCCATTTCTTTCTCAGTTCCGCCAGCCTTTTTTGCATGTCCACGCAGGCCATGCAGGCAATCTCCGCCTGATTTTCCATCTCGTTGGGCGCGCCAAAAAATGCAATGATGGCATCCCCTTCGAATTTGTCAACGGTACCTTCATATTTTAAAATGATGTCGGTCATTTCCGTCAAAAATTCATTGAGAAGTTCTACCAGTTGAGAAGGAGTGAGTTTTTCCGATATACTGGTAAATCCCTGGACATCCGAAAAAAAGGCCGTGATGGTCCTCTGCTCTCCGCCCAGCACCAGTTTTTCCGGTGAATCAATGAGTTGTTTGACGACCGACGGAGCCAGATAGGTTGAAAAAGCGTTTTTAATAAATTTTTTCTGCCTGGACTCCGACAGGTATTTATATATGGTGATGCTCACATATATCAGCAACATGGCCGTAAGAGGATAGACCAGATTGAGAATCCATCCCTTTTCGGAAAACAGGTGCCGGCACAACACGATATGGCCTGTAAACAGCACCCCAAATGCCGCGGTACCGGTTTTGACGCCTGTGCGGGGGAGTATCAGACCGAGCAGCAGGCCGGCCAGGATAATCGCCGAAATGTCAAATAAGGCGCTCCAGCCCGGTTTTTGCAAAAAATCCCGGGAAAGGATGCTGTCGATGATGTTGGCATGTATTTCGACGCCCGGAAATACCGTGTCCATGGGGGTGACGCGCATGTCGTAAATGCCGGTTGCCGTGGCCCCCACCAGTATGATTTTGTCTTTCAAAAGGTGGTGCGGAACCCGACCGTGGAGAATATCGGTTACGGAAATATGGGGAAACGTTTTTTGTTTGCCGCGATAATTGATGAAAATTCTTCCGTATTCATCTGTCGGAACGGAGCGCCTTCCGATTTGAAGTGTATCGACCCCGTATTCGGCGATTTTGAGAGCGACCGGATTATTCATGTATGCCCCGGCAGCCATGACGGATAACGGCGCATAGATTCGGTCTCTGCATTTAAGCACGGCCGGCATCCATCGAATGACACCGTCCGCATCCGGAAACATATTAAAAAAACCGGCGTAGTCCGTTGAATTTGAAATTTCGGTGATATTGGATTGAGCAAAATATGCCTCGATCAGGGGCACGTATTGAGCCGTTTGCGACAGGTAACGCACGTACTGATATGCGCTCCCTCTGACATTGTCTTCGTGCTGATCCAGCCGGGATTTATCGAGAGGCGGCGCCGATTCCATATCCATCTGAAAAAAATAACCCAGCACGACGGCCGCCTCGGATTCTTCGATGGCATCGGCAAGCAGGCGGTCGTAATCGGATTGGTGTTTTAATCGGTCGAGGTATTGATTGAATTCATCCTGTTGAATTCCGAAAGAGCGGGATGTGCTTTCAATGTCGTCGATGGTATCAAGAAGTCGCTTTTCGTCGGATTCCAGAAATCCGATATCAAAAGCGATGACACGGGCGCCGGCATCCGACAGTCTGTTGATCAGGGTGACAAATTTTGATCGGGGCCAGACCCATTTGCCTTCGGCGGCAATACTTTTTTCATCGACTACCGCCAGCGTGACCGTAGAGCCCGTGGAAACCTGACCTCTCGATTGGAACCTTAAATCGACGGTTTTCAATTCCATCAGGTCCAGGAAGGCGATACCGTAATAATAAGCAAGGATTGCGAATACAATCCAGACGATCGAAATCAAAAATGGGAGGAGCTTGATGTGCTTTTTCATGGCGTTTCAATGTCTTTCGATATCGTGGCATTGAAGTTATGAATGTGGAAAATTTTGCCCCGTAGTGTTGAATGTTCATTTTTCTATAGAGTATGTCGGGTTGGAAGTCAACTCGCATAAAAAAACCGAACCCTCCAACGACTGATAGGCGTCGGTTGATTCGGCTTCACATTTGGAGTGTCTCAATAATTTTTACAATAATAAATTAACGCCGCTTTTCAGACCGCTTTCCTGGGCCTTCATGTCCAGGTGAAGCGTTGCGACCTGCTCCAGCGGAAGATAAATAAGTCGTTCGGTTTTTCGTGTATCCAGTGTTTTAATGTACGTTTTACACTGGTCGCAGATGTCTACTCGATATTCTTCTTCATCTTCACTGAAAAAATACTGAAGCGTTTCGGTATTTCGATTGTCACAAAAAGGACAGTAAATTCGTTTGGCCGACCATTTGTGCCAGCAGAAGCTGCAAATCAGAAAACGTTCGCCTTCACCCTGAAAAACCGAAAGGCCCGGAGAACTTCCGCATATGGGGCAATATCCTTTTCCCCATTCAGTGTCTTTCCCTAAATAGGAGGCCAGCTGCTCGGCACAGGTTGTCAAAGACGGTTTTATGCTGTTGTATGTAATAAACGCCAGCACTTTTTTATCCAGATTGAAATCAGAGGCCGCTTTTTCGAAACAGTCCTCTCCGTTATTGATAAGCGCACTGAACAGTTTTTCCGGATTCAGCTGATTGGAATTCATCAGATTTTTCATCGTATCTGCAGATTCAGCCAAGTTCCCGTTTGCCTGAGCGGTGATCGCGCAGATTTTTTCAAAAAGCGCGGTTGAGACGTCGATGTCAATCAAGAAATCGGATATGCTGATCAAAGAAAATTTTTCTTTTGCCTTTGTCTCCAGCAACTCTTCAGAAATTGTGATGGGGTCGATATTGAGTTGCGATTTGGATGCTTCCTGGGCTGAAAAAATTTTTTCGTAAAATCCGAGGAGAGAACTGTAAACGGGTCTCAATTTCAAAATCAGATCGGTCGCCTGTTTTATGTGATCCGGTGTCCGTGCCATATTTTCCGACATGTAGTCTCCTTTATGCGTTGCTGATCCGATAACGCCGGTATAGAACCTGTTAAATCATTTTTTCGTTAAAATTTACGTATTCCTTCAACTTGAAAGACTATCATACCCCTGGATGAACATTGAATAATCAAATTGCGTTTTAGAACAAAAGGGGAGAACCAGAGACGTTCTCCCCTTTTGTGTTAAGACATTACAACATTATAACCCCGTTGTTATCCAAGAATGGATGTTATGTTTTTCAACGGCCGAAACATCTTCTTCAGCGCCATGTGGCGTGTCATGTCAAACGAACCCTTTGAGGCGATCGCGTACTCGGAATACAGAGACGGATCATATGCCGTAAGATAGATGACATCGACATCGTCGGCATCCAGCAGCTGAGCCTTCGGATATTTGGCCTTGATCTGTGCCAGACGCTTTTTGGCCAGTGCGACCATGTCCTCCCGTTCGCCGAAATTCATGGCGCCGGTGGGACATGACTGAACGCATGCCGGAAGCAGACCGTTTTCGACTCTGTCGTTGCACATATCGCATTTGGCCAGCAGCGAACCGTCTGCGGATTTACGCGGTATGTTGTAGGGACAGGATTCGATAATGGCATCCGCATCCAGGTTTTTGGTGTTGGCCGTAAAAATAACGGCACCGGTTCTGGGGTCCTTGAAAATCGCGGTTTCATCCTCTGCCGTGTCGACACAGGGGGGTTCGACGCAGTGGCGGCATTGTTCCGGAAAGAACAGCCACACCAGCTTGCCGTCGACTTCGTCTTCTCTGAACCTTACGACCTTGTAGGTATCGAACGAAAGATCCGGCGGATTTTCATACGTCCCCCGGTTTTTGGTGATTTCCGCGGGTAAATCGTGCCACTGCTTGCAGGCGACCTGGCAACCTCTGCAGGCAGTGCACACGGTGGTGTCAATAAAAAATCCTTTGCTCATTCAGATCACCTCCTTTTATATTTTACTGACGTTGCACATAAATGCTTTGGTTTCAGGTATCCGGGTGTTGGGATCGCCTGTCGGCGGTGTCAGCAGGTTGGCGGCGTCTTCCGTGCCGCTTTCCGGCCAGCGCCAGCCGAAATGCCACGGCACGCCCACTTCATGAACGATATTGCCGCCGATGTTGAACGGTTTGAACCGCTTGGTGACGATGGCGGTACATTCCAGGGTCCCTCGCGGAGAGGATACCAGCACCCTCTCGCCGTTCGTGATGCCCTTCAGCTTGCCCAGCTCTTCGCTCATTTCCACGAACACCTGCGGCTGAAGTTCCAGCAGCCAGGGCTGCGGGCGCGTCATCAGGCCGGTCTGCCAGTGTTCACACACCCGGTACGTGGTGCCGACGAGCGGGAACCTTGGATCACAGACGCCTTCACGGTAAACATGAGGATCTGCTTCGGTTCCGTAAACCGGGGCTACCGGACTCATCTTCTGTTTCGGGTTCATATAGTTCTTTTCAACCGGACATTCCAGCGGTTCGTAATGTTCCGGGAACGGACCGTCGTTGAGGCCCGGTCCGAAGATCTGCCCGTGGCCGTGCTTGCGCATGATGAACGGGTATTTGCTCTTGGGGTTCGGAGTGCCGTCGGCATTCTGCAGCGGAGGCCATCCGCCGTCGGGCACGTCGCCGATCCACTTGCTGCCGGTCCACTTGATGACCCAGTGTTCCTTGTCCCAGGGCTGCCCTTTCAGGTCTACCGAGGCACGGTTGTAGATAATCCGGCGGTTGACCGGCCAGCACCATCCGAATCCGGGGTACAGGCCGATGTTGTTGGGCGCGTCCTGAGTGTCTTTATTGGCGGCTTTAGGACCTTTTTCCGTGTAACTGTTGCAGTACAGCCAGTTTGCGGAAGACGTGGTGCCGTCGTCCTGAAGATAGGCAAAGCTGGGAACCAGAGTGCCTTTCTTGAAGAACTTGCCCTTGATGGTGACGTCTTTCTGGAAATAGCCGTTGATTTCCTTGGCGACCTTGTGCGGATCATACAGCCCGTCGGTCATGTAATCCCACTTGAGATTCATGATGGGCTCGGGGAATGCGCCGCCTTCATGATAGAGCTCCTTGATTTTTTTCATGAGCTCCATGATGATGTCGCCGTCGGACAGGCTGTTGCCCAGCGGTTTGGGCCCCATATACCGCCACTGCATCCACCGGCCGCTGTTGGTGATGCTGCCTTCCTTTTCCACCGACACGCAGCACGGAAGCATGAACACTTCGGTCTTGATGGTGGACGGATTCATGCCCGGACCGCGCCAGAACGAACCGGTTTCATTGTCGAAGATATTGACGTTGACCATCCAGTCCACATTGGCCATGGCGCGTCGGACCTTATTGGCATTGGAACTGCTGCATGCCGGATTCTGGCCCCAGGCGAAAAAGCCTTTGAACGCTCCCTTGAACATTTCATCAAACAGCGTCAGCCAGGAGTAATCCGTGCCCTCGTCGACCTTGGGCATCCAGTCATATCCAAAGTCATTGGCCAGTACGGCATTGTCGCCGAAATAGGATTTCAGCAGGCTGACCATGTACTTGGGATAGTTCTGCCACCAGTTGGCGCTTAGAGGATCGTTGCTCTTGGGTGTCCATTTCTTGAGATAGGCTGCCAGAGTGTTGTTGGAAGCTCTCGGGGTTTTCAGGTAGCCCGGCCAGATGTGCCACAGCAGACAGTGGTCCGTAGACCCCTGAACGTTGGATTCGCCGCGCAGCGCGTTGATCCCGCCGCCGGCCACGCCCATGTTTCCCAGCAGCAGCTGGATAATGGCCATGGTACGGATGTTCTGGACCCCGACCGTGTGCTGGGTCCAGCCCATGGCGTACATGGAGGTTCCCGCCTTGCCGGTTTTTCCGGTTGCCGAATAAATTTTGTAGATTTCCAGAAGGGACGCTTCAGGCGTTCCGGTAATTTTTGACACGAGTTTGGTATTGTACCGTGAATAATGCTTTTTGAGCAGCTTGAGGACGCAATGGCTGTCTTTCAGAGAGCGGTCCATCTTTGGAACGCCGTTTTCGTCCATTTGAAACGCCCATTTGCTCTTGTCGTATTTTCCGAGAACCGTGTTGTCTGTCATTTTCGTATAGCCGGAAAACACGCCGTCTTTGAATTTAAAGTCCTTGTTGACCAGAAACGGTGCATTGGTGTAATTGGCCACATACTCTTTATTGTAAAGATCGTTGTCCAGAATGTACTTGACCATGCCGCCGAGAAACGCGATATCCGTTCCCGTTCGCAAAGGGGCGTATATGTCGGCCTTGGCGGAAGACTGAGTAAACCTGGGATCAACATTGATGAGCGTGGCCCCTCGTTTCATGGCCTCGGTAACGTACTTGAATGAAATGGGATGGTTGGCGGCAGCGTTGCTGCCCATGATAAGAATGCAGTCACTGTTGGCGATATCGCACCAGTGATTGGTCATAGCGCCGCGTCCGAACGACTCTGCCAGAGCCGCAACAGTTGCGCTATGTCAAATACGGGCCTGATGCTCTACATAGACAAGCCCAAGGGCACGTACCATTGCCTGATAGATCCAGCACTCCTCGTTGTCCATGGCGGCGCTGCCGACCGATGCGATGCCCATGGTTCGGTTGACCACCTGACCTTTTGCGTTTTTGTGCTGAAATGAAGCGTCCCGTGTTTCCTTGACTCGTTTGGCGATCTGTTCCAGGGACCATTCCCATGATACTTTTTTCCATTCATGCGAATAGGGCGCTCGATACATGGGTTCCAGCAGGCGGTTGTCGTTTTCGCACAGCTGAAGCAGTGATGCGCCTTTTGCACAAAGCGCTCCCCGGTTGATAACATGGTCCGGATCGCCTTCGATGTTGAGCAGTCGACCGTCCCCCTTTTTGCTGGTATGCACGATGGCACCGCAACCAACCGCACAGTAACAGCAGACCGTGGTGGTCTCCTTGCCGTATTTGGTTTTGAGCATCTGCGCATGGGATTTGACAGGCGACAGCCCAAACCCGAGACCGCTGACCGCTATCCCTGCAGCGGTAGCACCCGTGATTTGGATGAATTCCCTCCGTGTTACATTCATAAAAACAAGCTCCTTTCATTTAGGTTTAAAGGGAAAAATTTTTAGCCTGCAGGCATTTACCATTAAATTGTAAAAGTACTCAAACGCTTAGAGCATCAGAATCAGGTAGCAGTTGGAATCATAGGAACAGAGCAGATGAGATTTATTTAACTGTGCTTTTCTAAAAAAACAGGAGACTGTGATCAACCAGTCAGTAGATAGCATATATGAGGATCAATTCTGAAATAAAATCAAAATACTTCGCACTACCTTTAAGATATCGGGATCTTGATTGTCAAGAAAAATCATGCGTATTCCTAAGTTTTATTGAAAATCAAATCATCTGTGATAATTAAACTATAACACTAAACGAAAATCAATCATGGAAAAACGTATTACGCAAAAAAAAGGAAAATCAAAAAATATCATAGTATTTGTCTTTTATCGACAAATCTAATAGCATAATAATTCAGGTTTTTACAAGTTATTTGAGGTATATTTTTTCTTGTAAAGTAAAAAAAAGAAAATCGCGATCGGGAGTCCCGGTTAAAACAGGTCGTTAAAGGGTTTGCGTTCCCGGTCTTTGTTTTGACATGAACCCGTCAATACCGGAAAGAAGGATAATGACACCTATTAAATCGAAAAAGGTCCTGCTGCTGTATACCGACAAATATTATTTCGTTAAACAGGTCTATCCCTTTGGTTTGAATATTATTGCCGATACGCTCAAAAGAAGTGGCTATCAGGTCGATATCGAAACCCCTTTTCTGCCGGAAGAAGACATGGCGCTGAATTTAAGGGCGGTGCTGGATCGAATTGAACCGGATGTGATCGGACTGGGGATCAGAAATCTGGACACCACGATGGCCTGTGAACATTATGGAAACTATGAAGGGGATGGGTTCAGAACATTTTATTTTCTGCCGGACGTCAAACGGATGGTCGATATCATCAAACAGTATCGGCCCGGAATCCCGCTGGTTGCCGGCGGCGGTGCATTCAGCATATCTTCGGTATCCATCCTGGAATATCTGGGGCTTGATTACGGATTTGAGGGCGAAGGAGAGCAGGCGTTCAGGGAGTTTCTGGACGTATATCCCGATCGGGAAAAAATGACGATGATTCCCGGTCTGGTGTTCAGGAAAGGATCATCTTCCTTTCAGAGAAATCCCCGGCGTTCGTTTTCCTTCGGGGCGAATTCATTCACAATTGATCGGGAGCCAAAATTTGCCTATGCATTTGAAACGGCGGGCATGCCGGTTCAAGTCAAACGGGGATGTAATCAAAACTGTTCCTATTGTGTGGAACCTCAGATTGAAGGAAAACGGTTTTCATTCAGGCAGCCGGACCAGGTGATTTCGGAACTTGAAATGATTGCAGAACGTCATGCCGGCGTGCGATCGCTGTTTTTTGTGGATACCGAATTCAATGTCCCCGACCTTTCCTACGGTGTTGAGCTGATCGGTCGGATTCTGAACGCCGGGCTTCATGAATCCTTTCGGTTTGCGTCGCAGTTTCTGCCGGCGCCGTTTGATGCCGATTTTGCCGGCCGGCTCAAAGCGGCGGGTTTTTCAGTGATTTTAACCGCCGACAGTTTTGCCGATTCGGTGCTGGAAAAAAACGGGAAATCCTGCCGTCGAAACGACATTTTACAGGCGCTTGAATTATGCGAACAATTCGGGATCGACTGTACCGTCAATCTCATATTCGGACTTCCTGGAGAAAATTATGAAACCGTCAACTCTACAATAGACGCCATGGCGGCATATCCGGAAACCCATTTGCGACGGTATGAGTATACCGTCGGGACCCGAATATACAACGGCACCCCCCTGCATCGGTTTGTCGGAACGCATTCGGTTGATGACTGCCTGTACGGGCGGCAGACCCCCGGATGTCTGGAACCGTTGTTCTATTGTTCTCCTGCAAGTCCACAGGACCTGAAACATTATATTGACGAGCGGGTTCCTTCCCCCATGGTGTTTTTTAACCGGATGGATGCGCAGGTCTTTGAAAAGCTGGCTGTTGGATTTCTGGCGGATCAGCAATTGTGGGACCGGGCACTGGAGCGATTTGCCGAAATTGATGTGGCCGCTCAGACGTCCATTTATGAATATCTGTTTCGTAAGTTAACGGAAAATAATCGGCTGGACTCGGCACGGTCCATATCGGAACAGCTGCTGAACGGGATTTTTCAAAGTGGGCAGGATGCACAGTACGCACAACAGATTCAGGTCGTTCAACATTATCTGCGCCTGTTGACTCTGTATACCTGATCAGACATGTTAGGAGACTAATGCTCCGGAAAAAATAAACGGGCTTTATTATAATTTTTGGCCACGTTATTTCAGGCTCCGTCCCGCCCATTCCCGGCTTTTCCCCGGATCACGCAATGTCGACCGCCGGGAACGGGCGGGACTCCGCAGTTAAATTTCGAAAATAGGACGGTGTTGGAACCAAGCCAAAATAAACAGATCCGCGGGTATCCGCGAAAATCCGTGGCAGAAAAATAAAATTCAGCTGCAGGTTTTTGCGGATACCCGCGGATACTTCAAAAGGAGTCACGAATCGTGCTGAAGTTAACCCATACAAAATTGAATCAAACGAAGATTTCATTCCTGGCGATACCCGTATGTGAAGATGCGGACATTCATGAGTATGGCACAATTCAGGAACTGGTGAAAAAAGCCGGATGTTTTCAGGAATTTCAGGGCAAAAAAGATCAGGAGCTTGAACTGAATTGCCCGGATGAAACAGGATTTCAGCGAGTGATGTGCATGGGGGTCGGGAAGCTGAACGTCCTGGATGCCGAAATTTTTCGAAAGATGGCCGGTAAAGCGGTTCGCAGCGCCATTAAAAAAAAAATGGCCGACGTGGTGATCGTGCTGCCGGCAGTCGGTAAAATCCCGGTCGACATGCCCGATCTGATCACGGCCGTGAGTGAGGGGGCCTGCCTGGGAAACGATGTGTTTGATTTATATAAAAGCGAGAAAAAGATCAGGCCGCTGGACAGGATACATTTGTGGGCCGCTTCGGAGGTGGTGAACGACTTCCAACGGCTGCCTTCCCGGATTGAAAGCGTCTGCGAAGGTACCCTGACGGCCCGGCGATGGGTGAGCATGCCGCCCAATGAAAAAAAGCCCGAGGCATTTACCCGGACGATTGTAACCGAGGCGGAAAAGGCCGGACTTCAGGTGACGGTGCTCGACGAGAAACAGCTGCAAAAAGACGGTTTCGGCGGTATCATGGCCGTATCGTCCGGCAGCCTGAGCCATCCCCGGATGGTGGTGCTGGACTACTGCCCGGAACATGCCGGGCAGACCGTGGTCCTGGTCGGCAAAGGCGTGACGTTTGATGCCGGCGGCATCAACCTGAAGCCGTCCACATCCCTGGAAGACATGAAAATGGACATGGCCGGTGCCGCAGCGGTCGCGGCCACGCTGATCACTCTGGCGCGGACCGGTTGCCGTCACCGGGTCATCGGGGTCCTGCCGATCGTTGAAAACATGCCCTCCGGAAACGCATCGTGTCCCGGGGACATCATTCGAACCTATAACGGCAAAACCGTTGAAATCGGCAACACCGATGCCGAAGGGCGGCTGATCCTGGCCGATGCCATGGCGTATGCGGTCGAGCACTGTCAACCGGCTGTCCTGATCGATGCGGCCACGCTGACCGGCGCCTGCGTGACGGCGCTGGGGGAACAAATCGCCGGGGTGTTTTCTCCGGATGACAATCTGGCGCAACAGGTTTGTCAATCCGGTGAAAAAACAAATGAACGCTGCTGGCGAATGCCCCTGCCGGACGATTACCGGGTCCTTTTGAAAAGCGACTTTGCCGATATCAACAATATGAGCCGTTCCCGGTGGGGCGGCGCAATTACCGCGGCCCTGTTCCTATCGGAATTTGTCGGAAACGTGCGCTGGGCGCATATCGATATTGCCGGTCCGGCTTATGCGAAAAAAGAAAGCACCTATTGCGGCGCGGGCGGAACCGGTTTCGGCGTCCGGCTGCTGTGGGACGTGGTTCAGCAGCTTTGATTATGGGTTAAATCAGCGTTTCGGCGATCCTGACGGCGTCCACGCCGTCTTCGGCATAATGGGCACCGATCGAACCGGCGTATGCCTCGGTGACAACGGCGCCGCCGACCATGAACCGGCATGCAAGGCCTTCCCGGCCGGCCAGATCGATCACTTTTTTCATGTTGACCATCGTGGTCGTCATCAGGGCGGAAAGGGCGATGATATCCGCGTCGAAGCGCTTTGCTTCCGATACGATACGTTCGGCCGGGACGTCTTTTCCCAGATCGAGCACTTCAAAACCGTGATTTCTCAGCATGAGCGCCACGATATTTTTCCCGATGTCGTGAATGTCCCCTTCGACGGTGGCAATGACCAGACGTGCCTTTTCGGCTTCCGAAGCGGTATCGGCCTTAAGATAAGGATTCAGGTACGCCATGCCCTTTTTCATGGTCTCGGCGCCGGCAATGAGCTGGGGAAGAAAAAATTCTTTTTTATCATATAAATCGCCCACCCGCGTGATGGCCGGGATCATGACATCATGCACCAGGGCCGAGGCCGTCTCCCCCGTGAGAAGGGCTGCCTCAAGGATCGGTTCGATGTCGTCGCGGTTGCCTTCCAGAATACTTGCGGATACTTTTTCTGAAGGTGTCATCGGCCGGTCGGCCGGTCGGCTCTGTTTTTTTTCTTCGGATGCACCGGCAAAACGGGCCAGGTAAGCGGCCGCATCCGGATCGTGGTCGGTCAGGACATCACAGGCCGCCTTTATATGCATCAGTTCTTCGGCCCCGGGATTGGCAATGGCCATGGTAAGCCCCCTGGCCACGGCCATGGCCATAAAGGCGGAGTTGATCCATTTTCGTTCGGGCATGCCGAAGGACACATTGGAAAGTCCCAGGATGGTGTGGCTACCGAAATCACGGGCACACCACTCCACCGTATTCAGGGTCTCCTGCGGCGCGCGGGAATCCGATGACACCGTCATCACCAGCCCGTCGACCACCACATCCTCTTTGGTAAACCCATATGTTTCAGCTTCCCCGAATACCCGGCGGATAATGTCCACTCGTTCTCTCGCGGTCTCCGGCACCCCTTTGTCCGTCAACGGAAGCAGGATGAACATGGCGCCGTACCGGGCGGCGGCAGGGAGAAGCCGGCGGATTTTTTTCTCTTCGCCGGAAATCGAGTTGATCAGTGCCCGGCCCGGATAGAACCGCAGAGCGGCTTCAATCGTTTTTGCATCAGAAGAATCGATCACCAGCGGCAGTGACGAAGCGGTCGCCAATATACCAATCGCCTCTTTCATGGCCGCGGTCTGGTCCAGCCCCGGAACCCCCATGTTGACATCGAGCAGTTCGGCTCCTCTCTTTTCCTGATCCCGCGCCATCTGACGAACCAGATGCATATTCCCGGCCAGCAGTTCTTTCTGAAGTTTCTTTTTCCCGGTCGGGTTGATCCGCTCCCCGACGATTCGGATCGGCCGGTTCTTCTCAAGCAATACCGTCTTTCGAGCAGACGATACCGCGCTGATGGAAGACCGGACCGGCCAAACGGGGCGGGCGTCGGCCAGTGCCTGCTTCAAGGCCCGGATATGTTCCGGTGCCGTTCCGCAACATCCGCCTAAAAGGTTTACTCCATTGGCCGCGAATTGTCTGCCGTGATCGGCAAATTCTTCGGCACTCATATTGAACACGGTCCTCCCGTCGACCAGTTGCGGCATGCCGGCGTTGGGCTTGGCGACCAAAGGAACTGTAGCAAAGGGTTTCATGGCTGCGATCAGTCTGGTCATTTCGAGCGGCCCGGTGGAACAGTTGCATCCCACCGCATCGGCACCGAGGCTCTGAAGGGTGATCAGGGCGCTCAGGGTATCCGTTCCGTTCAGGGTGCGGCCGTCTGCTTCATACGTCATGGACGTGATGACAAAAGCGTCGGTCAGTTCCCGGACGGCAATCAGGGCGGCGCGGGCCTCCTGGATGTCCATCATGGTTTCGATCACAAACAGATCCACCCCGCCGTCAAGGAGCCCCCTGACCTGTTCCTTGAAAATATCGACCGCTTCTTCAAACTCCAGGTCCCCGAACGGTTCGACAAACCGGCCGGTCGGGCCGATGTCCCCGGCAACCAGCCGTTCGTTGCCCGCAGCTTCTCTGGCGATACCGGCCAGTTTTCGGTTCACGTCGGCACAGTCGGTCACCCCGTACTGCCCCAGTTTGATTCGATTGGCGCCGAAGGTGCTGGTATAAATGATGTCGGAGCCTGCGTTCAGATAATCGGAATGAACGTCCCGAACGACCTGCGCATTATCGATACACCACGTTTCAGGACATACGCCGGCCGGCATTCCCCGTTTCTGGAACTCGGTGCCGGTGGCACCGTCAAGAATCAGTATATTATGTTGCAGGCGTTCTGTTATTTCGGCTTTTCTATTCAATGATTTGTTCCTCTTTTCATCTCACGGTTTCTGTTCGATACCGGCAACGGCGGTCACTGATTTTTCCGGAACAAGAATATAGCGATCGGTAATGTGAATCCCGATTCGCTCCAGATGCAGCATATCATAAATTATCTTCTGATGTTCCAGTAAAAAATCACCGTACCCGGCTGAAAACCGTTTTTTCGGTAATGTTTTATTTTCTCTTCGGAGCTGATGATTCCAATAGTCTATGACCCATTCAAGCGCTTCATCGACGATTTCACCGGCGGCCGCGTCGAGCACCACGCCCCGGGAAAGGTTTTCCGTCGCCGTATCCTTTCCGATGGCCTCGATGATCCGGCTGCCTCCGGTGACGCCCATGACGACAAGTTCATCACAATCCCGGAGCATTCGTGCCAGGTGTTCGCTTTTAAACACCGTATCATCCGCGAGAATGACGGCGGTCGCATCCATCCTGACAACAGGTATTCTCAGTGCTGCCCCCTTCAGGTCAATCAGGTCGTGGGCATCATCAATATTCGCGTCTATCTCGTGTCCCTGTTCCACACTCATCTGCGTCACGCCGGTTCGATATCCAAGCCGCCGGTAAATTTTTTTTTTCGGAACACGGATGGGTATGAAATTGAAATATACAACCGATGTCATGAAATTTCCTTTTTATATGAACCCGGAGGGCTTGATTATATCTTCGGCCACGTTACTGCCGGCTGCGTCCCGCCCATTCCCGGCTTTGCCGGCGCGATCCGGGGGATGCCGGTGCCATGAAGCTAAAACGCAAAAACTCGGCGCGCCTCCGCAGTTAAATTTACGACAATATGGCCGAAGTTAGAATCAAGCCCAATCCGGATAAGGAGAGAAAATAAAAACGGAAACCGGCCGCCAGGTTCTCCGATCGATTTTTTTGGCATGGAAACAGCTTGAAGTCAACAATTAAGGGGGCATGTAAAGGGTCACATCTTAAATATTAAATATTCGGCGTCAACGCCGAATATTTAATATTTAAGATGTGACCCTTTACAAAATCAGGTCAGTTCAAATACGACGGCCAGGACCAGCCGGATGGGCTGCTGAGGAGTGAAAATGTAGGCCGGTGGGACCGGAAACGGGGAGGCGTTTTGAATGGCCTGGATCGCTGCCTCATTCAGGCTGTGGTGCCTGGATCGTTTTTTGATGCGTGCCGTTGAGACCGTTCCGTCGGGTTCGATGACAAATTCGACGCTGACGCGGCCTTCGACAAAACGATTCTGGGCGGATTTCGGGTATTTTTTGTGTTGTTCGATTCTCAACCGGACCATGTCGAAATAATCTTCCGCGGTCCCGAAGTCCCGGACTACGGCAACGGGTCCGGCCTGCCACTGCCCGACCTGAAGTCCCGGAAGATCGGAGACCGGATTTTCATTTGTGATAGCTTCAACGAGGGTGTCGGGAGCGGTTTTGTCCGCGGGATCGATATGGATCGGCTTGATTCTGTGATGCACGGCTCGGTGCATTTTCAGCTGTTTGACCGTGGTCGGCCGGATTTTCGGGTCCGGCTGACGCCGCGGACGCGGAATGCTGCGGGCCGCCGGTTTTGATATGTTCTTAAGCGTCATCTCGATGCAACTGACGGCATCTGAATGATACAGGCCTGCGATATGCAGAAAAATCAGCAGGTGCAGGCAGACCGAGGGGATCACCAACCCTCTCAGCAGCCAGTTGGGCTTGGCTTTACAATGGGAAGAAACGTGCGTCATATCGATTTATAAAAAACCTTTTTCGGTTGCCAGACAGAGCCGATCCGCGCCGGCTGCCTTGGCGATATCCATGACCTTGACCGCTTTATTGAGAAGGACCGCGCGGTCCGCCTTGACCACCACCAGTTTGTTGGAATGATTTCCGATAAGCTTTCTGAGCCGGTCAAACAATTGGTCCGGAGGCAGTTCGCTGTTTTCCAGAAAGGCCCTTCCCTCCTTGTCCACGTACACGGTGATTTCCTTCTGGACCTGTGGGGCCGATGCGTTGGCCTGAGGCAGTTTGATCTTGATGCCTTCATCCACCATGAAATTCGTGGTCAGAAGAAAATAAATCAACAGCAGAAATACGATATCGATCAGCGATGTCAGGGGGACCTGAACATGGCTTGTTCGGCGACGCGATTTGAATGTCAGCATGACGCAATTCCTGTAATTAAATGTAAAGTCGGGCTATCCCCGCAACCCATTAACATAAAATGGTCGTCACCAAAAAATTCTGGGTTTGGTTCTAACGTCGGCCATATTGTCCTGAATTTAACTGCTCCGTCCCGCCCGTTCCCGGCATCCCCCGGATCACGCTGGAGAAGCCGGGAACGGGCAGGACGGAGCCTGCAACAACGTGGCCGAAGATATAATCAAGCGAAGCGGGCGGTACAAATATATCCGGTCAGTTCTCGGTCCGGCGGTTCCGGTAAACGGCCTTTAAAAACGTGATCGATCCATGCTGAAGTCCGGCTTCGAATTTGTCCACCCGCGATCCCAGATAACTGTGAGCGACCAGCGTGGGAAGGGCCACCGCCAGCCCCAGTGCGGTTGTCAGCATGGCTTCCCAGATTCCGCCCGCCAGCACCGCGGCATTGACTTTGCCTCCCATCTGCTGGATCACCATGAACGCCTTGATCATGCCGATTACCGTTCCCAGCAGCCCGAGCATGGGCGCTATATTTCCGATGGTGGCCAGCGCCGGAAGGTATCGGGAGATTCCCCGGACCTCTTCTTCCACCGCATGCGATATGACGGTTTCAAGGGTTTCCCGGTCCTGATGCCGGACTTCGAGCGCCTGAGACAGGACGCGTCCCTGAGGAGATTCTCCGGCGGATACCGCCTTTAAGGCCTTTTCATCCTCCCCGTTGATCAGATATCCGGCAATGCGATCGGCGAGTCCGACTTCTTTTCTGGACAGAGAGAAAAAACGAATAAGCCGCTCCAGGAATATGGCCAGTGCCAGTACCGAACAAAAAAGAATGGGGGTTACCAGAACACCGCCCTTGGAGAGAAATTCGATCATGTTATACCTCCAAAATAAAAGTAAATTCTTGAAAAAATACAAAAAAGATCTGTCTCGTATTTTCTGCCGCCCGTTCGCATCGCTCACTTGAGGCACAGAGATCGCAGAGTCTCCGGTCGCTGTTTCCGGGCTCTGAGTTCTCCGCGTTTCGAGCGAAGCGGGCGGTAAATAAAAGTTTTGTTTTTTTGCCAGCTTTTAACGGATAAGCGGACTAAACGCGTCATTCGTCCAGATCGGGAACGCCGTCGAAATTAAGATCTTTCGATCGGCTGACCAATGCTTCCGATTCATCATATGTTTCCCACAGATCCGGCCGTCCGTCTCTGTTCGTGTCTTCCTCTACTTTATAAATTCGGTTGTCGACATAATAAAACCAGACATCCGGGGTTCCGTCGCCGTCCGTGTCTTTTTCCGCCCGTTCGGCCCGCTTGTCGTGGTTGTAATACCAGGTCAGATTCAGCCGCCCGGTAAATCCGTCGTCTTCCCGGCTTTTAGTCAGGCGCTCCCCGGCGTCATAGTATTCTTCAAGATCCATGACGCCGTCTTTGTTCCGGTCGGTCTGCTCCATAAACAGGTGCTGATCACGGTAACAGCGGCGGTTTTCGGGCCGGCCGTCGAGATCGGAGTCCAGTTCGATGACGGTTGACCATTCGGGTTTTTGATACCATTGCGTGATTTCGAATCTGCCGTCATGGTTTTTATCTTCCAGAATTCTGGACTGGGTTCCGTTCGTGTAGAACACCTTCAGATCGACGTTGCCGTCATGATTTTTATCTTTTTCCAGGCGAACGATTGTTTCATTTTCGTCATAAAACTGCCGGGTATCAACCCGGCCGTCCAGATTCGTATCGGTTTCCATGCGTCGACGTTTTTCGTTCGTGAAATAAATATGTATATCCGGGGACCCGTTGCGATCGGTATCCCGGGTCTGAAGATACAGTCTGGATTTTTTATAAAGGGAGACGGATTCCCGGAATCCGTCTCCATCGTCATCCCATTCCACCCGAAGCGGGCAGCCGGCGTTAAATGTCCGTATTCGGTCGATGGTCCCGGTGTATCGGGTATCTTCCTGAATTTTTTCCGGAAGGCCGTCGGCATCAAACCGGACAAAATAATCCATTTTTTCGTCAAAATTCGTGTCTTTTTCACGGGAAACGGGCTGGTCGTTCGCAAACCGGGTATGCATATCAAAGCGGCCGTCTGCATTGGAATCTTTTTTCCGGCTTACCATGTGGCCGTCCCGGAACCGGCTGACACTGTCAAAATGCCCGTTGCCGTCTGAATCTTTTTTCTGCTCGATCAGGGTACCGTTCTGATAGATCCGCACTGTTTCCATCCGGCCGTCCCGGTCCAGATCGTGACGGCTTTTGACGGGAACACCTGTTTTGTCGTAATGGATGATTTTCTCCGGGCTTCCGTTGCCGTCTTCATCGACTTCACGCCGGGCAGGGATTCCATTCTGATAGGTCTGCCGGACATTGGGAGATCCGTCTGCATTCGTGTCCCGCGTGTAGAGCGTGGGCGTGCCGTTTTCCAGAAGATAAACCGTATCCATCCGGCCGTCGCCGGTGGTATCCTTTTCCATGCGTCGGGCCTGTTCATCGGTGTCAAACAGGATCAACCGTTTGGTTTTCCCGGACGGCGCGTAATCTTCATGACGACAGCGTTTCCCGTCCTGGAAATAATCCCGACGGTCTATGGAGCCGTCTGCATCAGCGTCTTTTTCCACCCGGATCAGAATGTCCTGATCATAATACTGAAATTGGTCCATGATCTGGTCGTGATCGCTGTCAAGTTCCAGCCTGAGAAGTTTTCCGGCTCCATCGACGTGGGCGATCTGATCGATATGCCCGTCCTGATTCCGGTCTTTCTGAATCGATCGATCGGCCCGAACGATCCCTGGAATCAGCAGGATGACGAGTGAAACAACATATACGGCTCTTGACGCCCGATGATATTTCATGGAAACGACCCTTTTCGGATTTAATTCTATCTTCGACCACGGTGTTGCAGGCTCCGTCCCGCCCATTCCCGGCATCCCCCGGATCACGCGATGTCGACCGCCGGGAATGGGCGGGACTCCGCAGTTAAGTTTACGACCATATGACCGACGCTATAAGCAGGTTCACCTATTATCCCCAGAGTACATGCGTGACACCCTGTACCATCCGAAACGAGCAGCCCGAGGCGATACACATTTTTGCCGTAGGCGTATCATCGACAACGCTGCCGGCCAGGGCGCAGAAGCCCATGTTAAACAGCGCCCGTGCCATCGGAGTGCTGGGGCCGACCAGAATTTTGACGGCCTCCGGGGATACGTGTGAAAGAATGTCTCCCAGCGTCCCGTTGGACAGTGTGACGGCGGTGATTGCCACCACCTCGGCCTGTGGAAGTACAACCGGTGACCGGCCCGCATCGATATCGCCTTTCTGCGGATGTTTTTCGAGTACCCAGAACCGGGAAAATTTGTCGGCCATATCTTCTACAAACGGAAAATGCCCGATGACGGCCACATTTTTTCCCTGCCCGTATTCGAGAATCAGGTCCGATGCATTGCGGGCGATCAGTTCGGCAGCGGGTGGATCGGGAAGCAGCGAATTAACGGCCGCCAGACCCAGAGAGGCTTCTATGGGATTGTCGCTCAACAGAAATCGGGCCAGTTCTTTGGCCGATTCGGGCAGATTTTTTTCAGGTAATTGATCCGGGGATACCGGGTGTTTGCCGACCGCCCATGTGGCGATTCCCAGTTTCCGGCTCTCAACTCCGGCGATATGTTTGCCTGAAATGACATCCGTTACCGGGTGATCCGGTACCTGATCGAGTTCGGCCAACAGAGTGTTTAAAATGTCTTTTTGTTGCATGATGGTTCCCTCCATGAATGTATGATGAATCAGTGCTGTCCCTGCAGATGA